>Ga0126329_10000007_pt1 | contig 166381 bp, 131 predicted proteins | sample InaspJWI85metaG_FD_104915 | JGI IMG/M metagenome (GOLD analysis project Ga0126329, IMG submission 104915) | Marine gutless worms symbiont microbial communities from Oahu, Hawaii - Inanidrilus sp. 2 OAHU.JWI-85 metaG | ecosystem: Host-associated > Annelida > Digestive system > Unclassified...
ACCAGACCCCTGACCACGGTCATCGGCCGACTGGAACCAGGCAAAGCGGCATCTCATCATCTTTGAGCTTCAGGATTCGGGCGACATCTTCGTCTGAAAATGCCCCGATGACCACGGACCCTAGTTTCAGGGCGACAGCCTGCAGGCAGAGATTCTGGGCGGCATGGCCGACTTCCTGAAGAACATATCGAATGCTGCGGCGGCCATACTTGACAGCGGTCCTGCCCGGTACAGCGGCAAAGATGAAAACAGCCGGGGCCCGCCTGACAGGCTGTTGACCGAGAGCGGCTCGGGCCAGGACGGCACGCTGGTCGCCTTTTTCAATCGATTCCAGCGCATGCTTCCGGGGGCGATAACGGAAGATACCGGTCCCCAGTCCCTGAACATGACCGGCGACGACATAGAGCTCGAGGGGATACAGCGCGCCGGCCGAGGGGGCGGTCCTGAAGCCGCGTTTACTGGTAATGCCCTGGGCGGCCCACAATAGCTGGGATACCTCGGGCAGCGTCAACGCCGAATCTTTATACTTGCGAATCGAACGCCGTTTAGAGAGGGTGGTTTCAAGGGGTAGGGTACCACGGGTATCCGGGGCGGGCAATGCAATCAGGTGCTCGTCAAGTCCTTTGGTCATAGGTTGCCCCGCAAATCCGGTCCCCGGTCCCGGGTTTAGCCAGAGCAGCAATACGAGCCACCCGGATACGCTTGTGAATACCGATTTTTTCCAGCGCATGCAACCTGGCATAACGAGCACCGTGTGATGATTTCATTTTTCAAAATAGCCGGCCCGGGCTGATAGGTGTCGCCGGAGATTGATCCCGAGTCGTTTATATCGGGCGGTTTTAGCTATTGGTTTAAATGGTTTTCTTTGGATAGGCAGGAATAGCGAAGCTTCCCCCTCCCTTAATCCCTCCCGCCAGGGGAGGGAAACACATACAGACCCTGACACATGCTTCCGGACCCCGGGATTTAGCCGGCCTCCGACATCTGACTTCATGGTTTTTTTATTCCTTCAAGATTACTGGTCCGGGCTTATAAGTGCCGGATGTTACCTGCTCCCAGAAGGTTTTTTTATCTTCCATCCAGCGGGAGCCGAAACGTTTATCGAAGGCACCGCCCAGTCGCTGGAACATGCGCTTCAGCCCCGAGCCGTGTTCCAGGGTCAGGACGTCTTCCAGAAAATCGGCAATATCGAGCATGTTCTCTTTGGGGATATAGGCCCGGGCTCCCATTTCGATGGATTGCTGCAGGGCCTCGGCCGAAAAGGCATGGGCGGTGAGCATAACCGTCGGAAACCCCAGGTGGACCGAAGCGTTGAGCAGATCGAATCCCCGGACGCCCATAATATCGAGAATGACGGCGTCGTAAGTCCAGGATCTGAGCAGGTGGTAGCCGGTTTCGTAATCCGTGGCCCGGTCAAGAATCAGCCCGGGGTGGTCATCCAGGAGGTCCTCCAGGGTATCGAGGACATCCGGCTCATCGTCGACAGCCAGGATGCGTTTGCCGTCCAATATCTTAGCATTCATTATTATTTCCCCGCATTCTATAGATCATAAACGCCATAGTCCTTCGGTATCGTCTGTATTTAATGGCCTCGGGAATGCGAATCAGGTTGTTTAGACTGAAGGTTGAAGACTGTTAGACCTTGCATCGGAACCATGCCTTTCCTTCAGCCTAAATGCCTACCTCCTAACAGCCTGCGTTTTAATCAATGTACGCAGTCAGTTTCTCAACCGGTTTGCGCGGAACCGCAGCCGGCGTTTGAGCCGGTTTGCCGATGCAAACCAGTGAGATCGGGGTCTTGTCTTCCGGGATATCCAGAATTTCACGCAGTTCGCCCCTGTCAAAAAAGGTAAACCAGAGACTGCCCAGGTCAAGGGCCTGGGCGGCCAGGAGCATGTTCTGGATGGCGGCGGCGCAGGCCAGTTTATACCCGACGCTGCCTTCGGTCTGAAACATGTCGACCCCGGTTTTCTGAGGATCACCCACCACGGCGATAACGACGGGGGCCTGCTTTAGAAAATCAAGGCCATAGGAATGCAGCCATTTCCAGCCACTTTGCTCGATGGCCCAGGCTTTGCATCTTTCGGCCTCGGCAAAGATTGCGTCTTTTTTCTCCTGCGAGGTAATGACGATGAATTTCCAGGGCTGGGTATTGAGCGGTGAGGGGGCCCAGGCGGCTGCTTCCAAAATGCGTTCGATCTTGGCCGCATTCACGGCCTCCGGTGCGAATTCCCGGCAGCTGCGCCGGCCTTCAATTGCTGCGAATAGATCCATGGTCCTCTCCTTATTAGGAAAACAGTTTCTTGTCTTTCGAAGTCCGACGGGCCTCGTCATCGCGCACTTCCCGGCGCAGCAGCTTGCCGACCTTCGATTTGGGGAGCATATCCCGGAATTCAATGTAAGAAGGTACCTTATAGGCGGCCAAACGTTCCTGGCAAAACCGGATCAGCTCGGTACCGCCGACGCCGCGGGCATCTTCCTTGAGCACCACGATGGCCTTGATGCGTTCACCCACTTTCGGGTCCGGGACCCCGACTACGCAGGCCCCGATGACGGTCGGGTGGTCCTGGAGGGTGGCTTCCACTTCAGAGGCCGATACACGAAACGCTTTATGTTTAATAATGTCCGCCGAACGCTCTACGTAGATGAGTTCGCCGGTGGGCTCGGCGCTGACGAAGTCCCCCATCCGGCACCAGGTCCGGCCATCGAGCTCAACGTAGGTCTTCTCCGTCTCCTCCGGTTTTTTCAGGTATGCTTTCAAGGTGTAAGGGGAGGTGACCAGCAGTTCTCCGCTGTCTCCGGTGGGAACCTGTTTCAGGGTGACCGGGTCGACGATGCGGCACTCACGGCTTTTGAGCGGGAAACCGATGGCGCGCGGGCTGGGCTCGATGCCGATTTTGCTGTAAGTGACATGGCCGACTTCGGTGGAACCGTAGACCTGATAGATGGGGATGCCGCAGTGGCCGCGCCAGCGCTCCTTGACCTCCGCGGGCAGCACATCACCGCCGCAATAGCAGTATTTTACGGAGCTCAGATCGTAGCGGTCCAGGCGGTCGTTTTCCAGAAGCATGCGGTACAAGGCCGGGACGCCCAGCAGCCAACGGATCTTGTAGCGGGCAATGGTTTCCAAAATGGCATCCACTTGGGGGCTGGGCATCAGGACCGTGGTATTGCCCTTGTTCAGCCCGATAGACATAAAGAACCCGAGGGCCATGATATGGAACAGCGGGTTGATGGCAATGTAGGTATCCTGCCCTTCGAACAGGTGATCGCCGGCAATATCTTCGGTGACGTCGTTGACGTAGGAGGTCATGCCGATGTGAGAACCCGGGACGCCCTTGGGAAAGCCCGTGGTACCTCCGGTGTAGAGGATGTAGGCCAGATCCTTGGCCGGGTCGAGCGAAACCGCCTGTTTGAAGGGCGCTGCGGCCAAGAGATGTTTAAATTTGTGGATTCGGCTGTCTTTGGCGACTTTACCGGTTGGTATCCGGTCGAAGAGAAACCCCAGCAGTTTTTTCCACCCGGGCAGCAGGTCGATCAGGTTGGTGACGACGACGTGGGCGAGGTCGGTCTGGTCGAGCGCTTCTTGGACGTAACAGAAATTGGTGTCCGCGCAGACGATGGTCTTCACATCCGCATCTTTAATCATGTAGATGATCTCATGGGATGTATAAATCGGCGCCACCGGGACAATCACGGCCCCGATTTTTTGGATGCCCAGAAATGCGATCACCCACTGGACTGAGTTGGCGATATAGACCATCACCCGGTCGCCCTGGCGGACGCCGAGCGCGGCAAGGCCTCCGGCAAAACGTTCGCTTAATTCACGCAGGCGGCGATAGGAGAATCGTTCCCCGAGATAGATTACAGCCGGCCGTTCCGGGTACGTTGCGCTCATCCGGTCGAACCGGGTAAAGGTCAGTTCCGTAGAGAGATCAACGGTGCTTGGTTCCATACTCACTCAGACTCCTTATTCAACACCAAAATAAGCGGCGCGTACATCAGGGTTGTCCATCAATTCTTTATGGGTGCCTTCCAGGACGGCGGAGCCGTTTTCGAGGATAAAGGCATAATCCACTATGGGAAACACCGGGCGGGCGTACTGCTCGGTGACAATGATGGCGATCTTGCGCTCATCGCAAATTTCCCGGGTAGCTCGCATTAAAAGGGCCTGCATCAGGGGGCTCAGACCCAGCAGCGGTTCGTCGAGCAGCAATATTTTCGGCTGCGCCATCAAGGCCCGGCCAATAGCCAGCATCTGTTGCTCGCCACCGCTGAGAAACCCGCCCAAACGCGAGCGCAGCTTGTATAGGGCCGGAAATATCTTGAAGATATAGTCCAGGGTTTCTTTTGCCTGGCTTTTGGTAGCCAGGTAGCCGCCGATTTTCAGGTTTTCCAGAACCGAACTCTCTTTGAAGATCCGCCGGCGCTCCGGGCAGAGCACAATGCCCATGCGGGCCCGCCGACTGGGTTTTACATCTTCAATAGCCTGTCCTTTATAGCGGATGTTGCCGGACATGGTGATCCGCTCTCCGCCGGCCATTTCTTCTTTTTTGCGGATGTCGAGCATGATACCGGACAGTGCATACATGAGGGTCGATTTGCCCGCGCTGTTGGCGCCGAAGACACCGACAATCTGGTTTTCACCGCAGCGGATGCTCACATTGTTCAGGGCCAGCATATTTTCGTAAAAAACCATCAGCCCGCTTGCTTCAAGCATGATCCATGACCTCCTTGACCTCTTCCGATCCGAAGTAGGCTTCCCGCACCCGGGGATCGGCCATGACCTCTGCGGCGTTGCCCTCCACCAGCTTCTCGCCGAAATTGAGCACCATGACCCGGTTGGCGACTCGAAACAGCTCCCGCAGCCGGTGCTCGATCATGATCAGGGTGATGCCGTCCATTTGGAGCCGCTCGATCAGCGGGACCATACTGGCGATCTCGCTCATACTGAGACCGGAAAAGACCTCATCGCAGATGATGATTTCAGGCTTCAGGGCTAGGCACCGGGCCAGTTCCAGGCGTTTAAGATAGCCGGTAGGCAGCGTGGCCGTTGTCTTGTAAGGCACATAGGAGTCGCGTTCGAAACCGATTTCCTCCAGAATATCGATGCTGACCGTATTGCGATCCCCCATCTTGCCGCCGCCGCGCCAGCCTCCGGTCCGCCGGGCCCGAGGAGAGAATAGCGGAATCACCAGGTTTTTATAGGCCGGCAGGCTGTAGTACGGCCGCATGATCTGGAACGTCCGGGTGACCCCCATGTCGGCGATTGTGTGCGGCGGTTTGCCGGTGATGTTCCTGCCCCGAAAATAGACCCTGCCCGAGGTGGCTTTGATAAATCCCGTAATGCAGTTGACCACCGTGGTTTTGCCCGAGCCGTTCGGTCCGATGATGCCGAGAATCTCACCTTGGCCGACTTCGAAACTGACCCGGTTAAGGGCGATGATGCCGCCGAAGGTTTTGGTTACTTCTTTTACCTGGAGGATCGGTTCGCCGGTCATATGTTGGTCCACCTTTCAAACTGATGATATTTACGCTGGCCATAGACCATCAACCCCTCGCTGCGGAACACGACGAAGGCCAGCAGGATCAGGGAATAGAAAACAATCCGCAGGGTACCAAAATCCCGCAACAGTTCCGACACCGGCACCAGGATCAGGCAGCCCAGCACCGGGCCCACCAGGGTGGCGCTGCCGCCGATGACCGTGGCGGCGATGGGCAGGATGGAGAAGTCCAGGGCAAACTGCGAGATACCGGACCACATGTAAATGTGGACCAGGCAGGCGCCGCCCAGGCAGCCCAGCGCGGCGGCGATAAACACGGCGATGGTCTTGAAACGGGTGATGTTCATGCCCGAGGCCCGGATGGCCTGGTCGTTGTCCTTGATACCCCGCAGCACCAGGCCCAGGTCGGTATTGACCAGTCGCCGCAGCACGAAGAGAAACACGAGCATGATACCGATGACAAAATACTGCTCGACCCAGCGATTGCTGAAACCTTCGATGCCCAGGATGCCGTCCGTTCCCCCGAAGATGTCGAAAGCTTCGATGACCCGCGCGGCGAACAAGGGATACATGAGACTTACGATGGCAAAGTAGACGCCGCGCAGCGGCAGACAGGGAAACAGCAGCAGGGTGCAGATGCCGGCCCCCAGCACCGTGGCCAGCGGCACGGTCAACAGGGGGGGCAGGCCGAACGATGTGTTCAAGATCGCGGCCAGGTAACCGCCGACCCCTACGAAAAAGGCTCCGCCCAGGCATACCAGCCCCACGTAGTGGGCTAAAAAATCAAATCCCAGGGCAAGCAGGGCATAAATGCAGGTAATGGTGATGACGCGTGGCCAGTACATGCCCGGCAGTACCAGCGGCAGCAGCAGCAATCCGCCGATCAGGACCGTGCGCGGTATGATCAGGTAGGCCATTTCACGCCAGGACATCAGGGCGTAAAGCCCATCCGAGCGAATCTTGATGCCGCGGTCGATTCTTTCCTTGCGGCGTTTGGGGCTAGCGGTGTTCAAACTCTTTCCTCCAGTTCCTTCTGTTGACCAAACAGGCCCGACGGTTTGAGAATCAGCGTGAGGATGATGGCCAGCAGGGCAACCATCATCTGGTAGTGGGAGCCCAGGTACACCACGGTCAATATCTGGGCGAAACCGATCAGAAAGGCGGCCAGTACGGCCCCGGCCCAGCTGCCGATACCGCCGACGATGCAGACCGCGATGGCTAGAATGAGGACGTTGTAGCCGGACTCGACCACGATGTTGCCTAGCGGCAGCAACAGGATGGCCGCAAAGGCTGCCAGCATGGACCCCAAGCCCATGGCGACCACGGCCATGATGTCCGAGTCGACGCCCAGCATAAGAGCGGCCCGTTCATCCTGGGCCATACCCCGCAGGGCCAGGCCGATTCGGGTGTAATGGGTAAAGGCCCACAAGAGGGCGACCAGCACCACCCCGATGCCGACTACCACCAGACGCTGATAATCGACCAGGACACCTAAAATAGTCGTACTGCCATCGATAAACGAGGGTAGGGTGTAGGTCATGCCTTTGAATCCGCCCCAGCGCAGCCCTTCCAGGATCGCCAGGGCAACGGCATAAGACGCGATGATTTCGGAGATCTCCATGCCCCTGATACGGATCAGGAAAAACTGATAGATCAGGGCACCGATCAAAGCGGTGATGATCAGGGAGATGATGATGCCTGCCAGGTAGGGCAGCCCCAACGTATTGATGGCGCTCCAGGTGATAAACCCGCTGAGCACGTACAAGGCGCCATGGGCAAAATTCGGCAGGCGACTGATGCCGTAGACAAGGGCGAATCCCAGGGCGTACAGCGCCAGGGTGACACTGTTGATAGTGCCGTATACAAGTATTTCCATTGGGCCTTTCCGTAATCGAATTCGCTATCGGGATCGGAATCGAACACGGCCTGAAAATCCGACTATTGGCAAATATGATCGATGCCGACGCTTTTGTGGATACATAGTTGGCGTAAAGCGACCTGGGTGCGGGCGAGGTCGCTCTACTCCTTTTGGTGTTTTTACTTCTGCATCCAGGGCGGCAGCAGAATCTCGCCCTTGGCGATGCTGGCCGGATAGACCACCACCCGCTTGCCGTCCTGCCACTGCAGGATGCTGCCCACGGCACCCTCTTTGGGATCGGCGGCCGGGATAACCTGGTGACTCTTGGGATCGAAGCGCAACCGGCCATAGACGCCCATGACGTCTGTTTTCTCAAGTTCGGCAACCACCTTGTCGGAATCCAGGCTGCCGGCCCGCTCGATGGCATCTTTCAAGACCTGTACCGCCATGTAGCTGCTGGAGGTGCCCAGGCCTTCGGGCTCCACCCCCCAGCGCTTGGTGTAGGCATTGTAGAATTTCATGGTCCACTCAGTGGCATCGGAGGGGGCATTGCCTGCATTTACTACATTGCAAAGGGTATAGGCGCCCTTACCGTTGGTGGCTTTCCAGAAGCCGGGCTGCTCGGCCGCGGCCAGGGTGGAGCCGAAGGGCAGGGCCGGGATCTTCATCTCGTACCACTGCTTGAGTAAAATGGCGCTTTCCGGCATATCCATCCAGATATTGATGATTTCGCTCTTGGTACGCTTGGCTTTTAAAAGGCCGATGGAAAAGTCGGTGGCGCCGGTGGGGTAGATTTCAACGCCGGTTACATTCCAGCCCTTTTTTGTGGCCACTTTCTGCATGACCTTGGCGGCCCCGCGGGCATGGGATACATCCTGGGCAATAATGAACAGGTTGTTGAAGCCATGTTTCTTCTTCAGGGCACCGAAGTTGGCGAACATTTCCCCGACCAGTTGTTTGGCTTCGCCGTGAATGCGGAAGCAGTACTTGAACTTATCGTACTGCTGGGCCACCATGGCGTGGTATTTGGGCGTCAGTACGCCAGTGGTGACGATGGATACCTTTTTATATTTGGACAACAGGGGCATGGCCGCCAGGGCAGCCTCCGAACGCACCGGGCCGCCGACAATGAAATCGGCCTGTTTGTCCAGGATCAGTTTCTCCACCGCCAGGAGGGCTTCACTGACCGGCACGCCCGGCTCCAGATCGCGGGTGTCGATCACTTCCACCGCAAAGGGCCGTTTGGTGCCGCCCACGTTCACGCCTCCGGCAGCATTGATTTCCTCGATGGCCAGGCGGATGCCCCTTTCCGCATCCCAGCCATACAAAAATGCAGTCGACAGGGGACTGCCGATTATAATCGGTTTTGCGGCCAGCACTGGGCTGCTTGCAAAAACCAGCAGACCGACTGCCAATAACAACAACATGAGTTTGCAGCTTTTCATTTTAAGCCTCCTTTGCGTGTAAACGAAACGTATGATTTCCAGGCAAGCACAAGGTTTCTATATGAAAAAGACAAAAACCCTATTTCGGGGAACCTGGCGGTTCGCCGGGATGTTCAGCTTAGTTCCGAGTCTGAAAGTCAAAATGAGCGTCTCAAAACGACCTGTTCCTGCCGGTCGGGTCGGGCTCTTTATTTCGTGGAGTAGTGCTGTGCACGCCGCATTACGGGTAATGTGACGAAAATGAAGCGAATGCAATATGAACACATCTAAGACGGCCTGAATTTTAGCAGGGGCACCTGCCTGAGGTCAAGTCTGGTTTTGGGGGAATCATAATCCTATTTTTAAGATAGCCTCTATTTATTGGGCAGGGAAATATGCTTCGGACGAGCTTTTAGTAACACCTCTTTTATCAGCATGGCGCCATCCCGGTTGATTTCTACCTGAACACGGTCTCCGTGTTTCGTGTAAAACAGGGCAATTTTCAGATCCGCCAGGGTTTTGATCGGGTGACCGGCCACGGCGGTAATAATGTCACCGGCGGCCAAGCCGGCTTTACCGGCCGGACCATGTTCGATGGCGCTTTTTACGGCCAGCGCGCCCCCTTGTTCTGTTACCATGATACCGAGTTTCGGTGACTTAATGCCTTCAATCGGTGTGGTGAACAGCACGTAGTCGGCAATGTCCGGTTTGATGTCTTCATCCTGTACGATCACAGCATACGGTTGGGCGACACGCCGAAACAGTCTATGCGGGATACCATACTTGTAACGCAGGTGACCATTACCGGCCAGGACGACCAGTTTGCGGTCCGGATTAGCCTCCATCCAGGCGGCGGCCCGGGAGGCCATGGCCTCGTCCCAGAGCGTTTGGGCCTGGTAGAAATAGTTGAATTCGTTCAGGCCGGTTTCACTGCCGTGCAGATTGAAAACCTGTTTGAGATCCTCGCGGTATCGATCGTTGCTGAAATCTAAATGCGCGGGGACCTGGCGGTGCTGCTCGGCTGAAAGGCTGTCAAGGCCCTCTCGGCCGGTCTGACGAGATATCTCACCGGAAACATTGAGCGCCACCAGAGGGATTTGGTTGGCCTTTAGGTAATCAATGATCGGTTTATAAAGGTGATAATCATAGCGCCAGCGTTCATAATATTCCGATTGCCGCAGGAATTCGCGCTCGTCAATCCTGCCGGCCAGGTAGGCATCGATAGCCGGTTGATAAGGCCCCTGAAACATCTCCATACCCACCCCGATTTTGTCACCGGCCGCATGCAGGGCCTGAATGACGGCCAGCTGGTTCAGGTGGTGCGCCAAACGATCGTGCTGTTCACCCACGAAGATTACTTGGTTGGAACGAATTTCCGGGATAATGTCCGCCAGGGTTTCCTCTTCTTGTGGCCGGACCACCAGTGGTTGGGGTTTAGACAGCACCGCTATGCCCGCGTGTGACGCCACGGTGGTCTTGACTGTATTGCGTCCGTTTTGAAATGCGAGCGTTGAATACTTGCCATAGTGGCGTAATTTGCGGACGACGGCCCTGGCTTCCTCCACACTCCCGGCCTGTACAAGCAGCAGGCGTTTTTCAGGGGCAAAGGGATTTTTATGAATTTCCAGGCGGACACCTTCCGGCGGCGTCCGACGACCACCTAGAAAGCGGCTGACCAAGGGGTTTGTGAATCCTGCAATAATTAGATTAGACGTTCTAAGACGATCGAAATGAACGCTGTCCAGGTCGATCCAGGCTGCCTTGGGGATACCCAGGGCATCCACCAGGGGCTTGTAAACCGATCGCTGCCGGGCGGCGGCTGCTACAAAAACACTGTCACCGCCCAATATATCGGCTAAAATCGGTGGGCGCTCGGCCGGTTGCACAGTGCGCATGATGTCATATTCTCCATCGAGAACCACCTCCCGCGGGGCCGCATCCAGGGGGATGAGCACCTCGGTGGAACTTCCCGTGATTGTTATCACCCGCTCGTGCTGTGATTGGGTGGTTTTTACCATTACAGGTACAGTCAGCCGGTACGGGGCGCCTTCCTGCGCGATCGCAAAGCGCAGGGCCAGCCGGCCCCGGTCAAGGGTGAGCTTGGCATTCTCTATGTGTAGCGCTGGTATGTCCCGGCGATCGAGCCAGTTCGCGAAGAAGTCCTCCAGGTTTGCACCAGTGGTTTTTTCGAAGGCCCGGCGGACATCCATCCAGGAGGCCTCCTGAAAGCTGTGGGTATGGATCAGTTTCCGCAAAGCCTTGAAAAAGAACTCATCCCCGTACTTGCTGCGCAGCATATGGAAGATCATGGCGGACTTGCCATAGCCAATGGCAGCTTCCGTCCGGTTGTGACGGCTGGTAAAACGGCTCACCGGCATGGCATTTTCCGTGTTTACATAGGCCTGGTAGTTGAGCATGATCTGCTTGCGGTATGCCGGGCCGCGGCCCTCCAAGCCGGCATAGTGGTGGTCGGCCAGGTAGTTGGTCAATCCTTCGGCCCAGTTGCCTTGGGAATGGTCGATATATATCGAGTTGCCGAACCACTGATGCAGGATTTCATGTCCCAAAGATGTCCGGACGATAAACGGCAGCTTCACTACCGACCGCCCTAAAAGGGTAAACGTGGGCATGGAGTATCCGGTGGGTAGGATATTTTCCACGATGGCAAAGCGCCGGAAGGGATAGGGCGTGAGCATGGCGGTGTACATGTCGAGGTACTTTTTCGTGTACTGGATATAAGTGTCCGCCAGAGCGGCATCCTCTTTGAAAAAATACGTTTCGATGGCAATGTCGCCGTGGATTTCCTTTTGGACGACAAAACGGGACGAAGCCGCCAGATAGACTCCGTCCAAAGGGTTGTCGAAATGAAAGTCAAAGGTGGTGCTTCCGGAATGCGTTTGCCGGGAAACCGTTTCAGACGCGCCCACCGCCACAAAATTTCCCGGCAGGGTGACCGCAAGACGATAGCGGACCGGGGTATCCGGTTGCGGATACCAGCCCCCGGAAAGGAATACATGCTCCCGATCGATGTATCTCTGGGGAGAATTTTCTTTGAATACGGCTTTAAAGGTAATGCGGGATTTACTGCCGCTTGCGAGATTGACAGCGATTTGCTGATGACCGTCAGGGGTAACGGGTCGGTTGTTTATGCGAACGTCTTGCAGTCCGGCCACGGACAAGTTGAGTCCGGCCGGCTCGTTTGCATGGATGAGACCCGTGCCGGAAAATTCCCTGGTTTCCGGGTCAATCTTGACTTTGAGATCATATGTGAGGTCCAGACACCAGCCAGCGGCAGGTATCAGAAACAACAGCGACGTGAACAGGTATTTAAGCAATGCCATACAGCGGCTTCCTTCCAAAAGTGTTGAGTACAATTCAGGGCTGGACCTGAAGGCGGCCACATACATAGTCCGCATTTGCAGATCAGCGACCTAAAAGATAAGTGCTGTGGCGGTTGTGCGCAAGGGTCTCTTTGCGGTCAGGCTTCGAGAGCTTTCCGAATCAGGCGGGCCAATTCTTCCATGACGACCGGCTTCATGATGAAACCTTTGATACCGGCAGCCAGTGCGTCATCTTCAGTGATCCGTTCACTATAGCCGGTACAAAGTATGATCGGGATGTCCGGGCGGATGGCGATCAGTTCTGCTGCCAGGACGTCTCCGGTCATATGGGGCATGGTCATGTCGGTGATGACAAGATCGAAGGCGTTGGGGTCATCTCGAAAGTGCGCCAGGGCCTTCCGGCAGTCGGTTAAGCCTGTTACCCGATATCCCAGGCGGGCGAGCATTTCCCGGCCCAGTTCGACCTGCAATTCTTCGTCATCAGTGAACAGAATGCGTTCGGTGCCGATGGGCAGCGGCGCCACCTGCGGTGCCGGCCGGTCTGTCTCTCCGGCGATAATTGGAAAATAGACTTTGAACAGGGTGCCGAAACCAGGGTCACTTTCGACCACAATGGCACCCTGGTGGGTGCGGATGATGCCGTGGACAACGGCCAGGCCCATCCCGGTGCCTTCTCCGATTTCCTTGGTCGTGAAGAATGGATCGAAAATGCGCTCTACAACTTCGTGCGGCATACCGTGTCCGGTATCGCGGACCGTGAGGCAAACAAACGGCCCCGGTGTGAGGTCCTGAATCTTTTCCGCGTTTTCCGCTGAAACCACCATGTCTTCGAGCGCAACGGTCAGGGTGCCGCCACCTTTTTCCATGGCATGGGCAGCGTTGGTACACAGATTCATGACCACCTGGTGCATGTGGGTGGGGTCCGCCTGGATGGTGGCCTCGGACGTCAGGTTTTGTCGAAAGTCTATGAACGCTGGCAGGGAAGCTCGCAGCAATTTCAGGGCCTCTTTGACAATCGGAGTGATGTTCAAGGGTTTTGGTTCCAGTTCCGCCTGGCGGCTGAAAGCCAGGATTTGCTGGACCAGTTCCTTGGCCCGGCTGCCCGCACCCAGGACCCTTTCCAGGTATTCCCTGAGGCGGGAGTCGGTTGCCACGTCCTGCAAGGCGATTTCCGAATAACCGATGATAGCCGAGAGGATGTTGTTGAAATCGTGGGCGATACCGCCGGCAAGGGTCCCGATGGCCTCCATTTTCTGGGTCTCGCGCAGCTGTTTGGCCAGTTCCAATTCCCGGGTAACATTCCGTTTTACACCAACATAGTTGATAATGGCCCCGGTCGTGCTGCGTATGGGGGAGATAGTAGCCTCCTCCTCGTAAAGACCACCATCTTTTTTACGGTTGACCAGATGGCCCCGCCAGACCCTTCCGGAGGAAATGGTGTCCCACATCTCCTGGTAGAATTCCTCGGAATGCCGGTTGCTTTTGAGAATACGCGGATTTTGACCAATCACTTCTTGTCGATCATAGCCGGTCGTCTCTTCAAAGGCTGGATTAACATATTGAATTGTCCCCTTGCTATCCGTAATCATAATCAATTCAGCCGCCTGTTCGATGGCGGTTTCCAGGCGCACCCGCAACGCCTCGGCATTTTTTCGCGGGGTAATGTCCCGGCCGACCCCGATGATTTCGACGACTTCCTGGTTTTCGTTCAGTACGGCCGTGTCGACCCAGGAGAGCCAGCGCCAGCCGGCTTTGGTTTGGGCGCGTTGTTCCAAATAGGCGGTGTAGGGCGGTTGGTAAAGCTTTTCCATGGCGCGGGCCGTGGCTTCGCGATCATCCGCATGGACCAGGGGCATGAAGGTTGTTCCCAACAATTCATCTTCGGTCTTGCCGAACGTCCGGCAATAAGAGGGACTGACAAACAAGAATCGGCCTTCCGTATCAACCTTGACAATCATGTCGGTCTGATTTTCGACCAGCAGGCGGTATTTCTCTTCACCCTCGCGCAGAGCGGTTTTGGCGGTGTGGTGCATGTCGATCATCCGGTTGGCGGAGTCAGCCAACCGGGTGAATTCCGGAAAATGCAGGGCGGCCGGATCGATTTTAACGGATTCGGTGGCGGCTTTTTGGAAAAAGTCCGTCAAAGAATCCAGGTTTCTGCGAATCCGGACGGCCAGAAAACGGATCAACACGAAGATAATAACGGTCAGGCCCGCCAGAGTGATCAGAATTTTTACAAAATGCCGCCGGATCTCTGCAGCCTGCTTTTCTTTCAAACGGGCGACAGTCGTTTCGATTTCATCCACGAAAATGCCGGTCCCGACATACCACTCCCAATCTTCGATACCCCGGGCGTAGCTGATTTTCGGGGCACTTTTTTGCCCTTCGAACTTGGGCAGGACGTAATTTACAAAACCGCCGCCGGCCCGGGCGACGGCAATCAGTTCCTGTACGATTTTAACACCGTTGATGTCTGTGACTGCGTACATGTTACGGCCCTTGGCCGGACCGGACAGGCTCAACCCCCGATAATCAGACGCAAATAAATAGCCGTCTTTGCTGTGGCGCACTTTTTCAAGGCGCTGGATGACTTCCTGCTGGATATCCAGTTGGACATCTTCCAGGTATTCACCGGTCCCGATAAACCAATCGAAAGGTTCGAAATGCTTGACGAACGCGATCTTGGGAAAATGTTTGCCCGCCCGCCCGGGGCGGGTCCAGGTGTATTCATAAAACCCTTCCCCTTTTTCCTGAACAATACGGATCATATCCCGAATAACGAATTTGCCCCGCGTGTCCTGCATGTTCAGCAGGTTTTTGCCCTCCAGTTGGGGACGATCGGCAAAAAGGATTTCGATGCCGGCCAGATTGGTGGCGAAATAATATCCACGGCCGCCCGCAAATCGGATGGGGCGCAGGGCATCCTTGATCATTTTCTCGATGGTGGTTCTTGAGTGGCTATCCCGGTTCTCGCGATAGATATTTATGGCGATATCATAGGCTTCCAAAGTCCTGGCCCGGATAGTGGTCTTCAGACGCATTTCGGTGCGCGATTTCATGTAGTCGATGAAATCAACGGCCTTATCCACCTCTCTTTTAATAAAAGCTTTCTGGGTGGCCAGGTAATTGGCGCGTAAGCTCTGGCGTTCCTTTTCATATTCGGCGTATTCCGACTGGGGCCACAAATAGCCTACCATCGCCACGGAAAGTACCAGGATGCTGATCAGGCTGGATAGGATGGAATTGCCGATACTTAACTTCATGACGTCTGCCGTGTAGCTGTTGGTAATGATGAATATCGATGGCCGGGCGGTCGATTAGATCTGGAGCCCGGCGAAGTGACCTTGGGTTGAGACAGTTTCAAGCGATTTAAAAAGCTTAGCAGAATATGATACCGGCGACAAATTTTTCTCGTGGGGAAGGTTGCAAGGGGGAACAAAGGCTGGACGGCCGGGTTCTAGGTCGAATTCTTCGCAAAGAGCATCCGACCCAGGACCGCATTGGCAGCAGGGTCAACCTGAGCACCGGGTGGGCAACGCGCGTTTCAATCTGGTTTAAGCAATGCCTGGTTGGTGCGCCCGTCAGGCATCGGCATACATGCTCTCGATTTGATCCGCATATTTTTCATTGACGATGCGCCGCTTCAACTTCATGGTCGGCGTCAGTTCACCACCTTCGACGGAAAGTTCGGCCGGTAGAATAACAAACTTTTTGATCGTCTGCACCCGGGCCAGGCTGGCATTGACGCCATTCAGTTGGGTCTGGATATAGGCCCGAAACGCGTCGCACTGGAGGGCAGCCTCTGAGTCCCGGGCGCTGCTGCCGGCCGCGGCGGCTTCGGAAGCGATTTTCTCCGGGTCTACGGCGAACAGGGCGGTCAGGTATTTGCGTCGATCGCCGATGACCACTGCCTGGCTGATAGCCGGGATAGCTTTGAGTTTACCTTCCAGGATTTGCGGGGCGATGTTCTCGCCGCCCGCCGTGATCAGCAGCTCCTTTTTGCGGTCGGTAATTTGCAGAAAGCCCTTATCGTCCATCTGGCCGACATCGCCGGAATGCAGCCAGCCGTCACTGTCGATGGTTTCCGCGGTAGCGGCTTCGTTTTTGAAGTACCCCTTGAACACGTGGCGTCCGCGCATGAGAACTTCGCCGTCAGCTGCAATTCCGACCTCAGCGCCCCGCAGCGCGGGGCCGGCCCAGCGCGTGCGGAATTTGTGCGGCTGGGGCAAGGAGACAGTACCGGGGCCGGTGCATTCGCTCATGCCGTATACCTCGGTAATGGGAATATCCAGGCTGTGAAAAAACTCCAAGGTGTCTTTTGAAATCGGTGCTGCTGTGGAGATAAATAATTTACAGCGATCGAACCCGAGCTTGTCACGGACTTTGGAAAAGACCAGTTTGTCAGCCAGGCCGTGCAAGGCCGGCATGGGTTGCCCGACCTGGAAGGCATAGGTGCCGGCCAGCCCCTTTTTACGGGCCCAGGCGGCAATTTTCTTCTTCAGGGCCGAGTTCTGGGCACCGGCGGCCATCATCTTGGCCTGGATTTTCTCCCACACCCGGGGCACCCCGACAAACATGGTAGGTCGGACCTCCCGCAGGTTGTCAGCCAGCTGGTCTAGGCTTTCGGCAAACCAGGCGGTGCTGCCCGTCAAAAGCGGCCCGTACAGACTGACCACCTGCTCGGCTATATGGCTCAGGGGCAGGTAGCTGATAATCTGGTCAGTTTGATTGACCGCCGCACTTGCGGCCACCTGCTGGGTGGTCCAGACAATATTGTCATGGGTGATCATGACCCCTTTGGGATCTCCGGTGGTACCGGAAGTGTATATCAGGGTACAGCAGTCGTCCGGGGACTGGGCCGCGATACGGGCTTCCAGGTCCGCTTCCGGGGTTTGTTCGGCCAGCCCGGGAAGATCATCCCAGGCGTGGACCTGTCCGTCATCATCAGAGCCATTCATTAAGACGATTGCTTTGAGGTCCGGCAGTTGATCCCGGATTTGCTTGAATTTGGCCAGCTGCTCGGCATTTTCAACGACTGCGATATTGGCTTCACTGTGCGCCGCGATATAGCGGCACTGTTCCGGAGCATTGGTGGTGTAGATCCCACCGGGAACGGCACCGGCGAAAATGCCGGCCAGGTCGCTGATGAACCATTGGGGGCAGTTGTTGCCCAGAATGCTGACCGCCTTGCCTTTTTCCAGGCCCAGGGTCATAAAAGCCCGGGCAGCCATGCGAACCTGGTCATAGTACTGCGACCAGGAGGTGGCCTGCCAATTACCGTCTATTTTCATGTTCAAGGCGGTCTGCTTTCCAAATTTCTCTACGGTATCCTGCATAACGGTCATGACGGTCTTTTTCATATCATCCCCCTCCTATGCCATATGCTGAATGATGTTGTGAGCAGATCTTGCTACAACCCGACCGGTGCCTGGTTGTCTACTAGGCCGGGTCGGCTGATAGTGGCCTTACCGAACCACTACGTATACGAACTGATTAACAGGGCGTACCCTTCTGATGTGCGGGTCAAAAAAGAAATGCCGGGTACCCTTCGGCGAATCGAAAGATGCTGCGGATATCGATTATCAAATAGCTTAGCTGCCAGTTTTTGTCAATTCTAGCGGCTGCTTTCGTTACGGAAACGATTTCAATCCCGGGAGACAGCCAACTTTAATTCCAGACCGATACCAATGTCGTTGTCCTGAACGGCATGTGTATTCAGAATTTACAATGCCCGTGGCATAACCGGGCAGCCGGCCGGTGATGGCTATTGACACCGCCAGCGTATTACCGCTATTTTAAACATCCTGTTTTACCATTGGCGAATTTTGGGAAACCGGCAGGGTAGACGAACCCCATCCGAGGAGAGGCACCATGGAAAAAGAAGAGATACGGGCGTCCATAGCGGAATGTGAATTCTTCAAAGGGCTTGCCACAGCCGATCTCGATCGGTTGGTACCGCTCTGCCATGCCCGGCAGTATAAAAGCGGTGAAGCGGTTTTCACACAGGGCGAAGTTGGTGAGTACCTGTATGTGATTGTCAGTGGGCGGGTAGCACTGGAACGGGCCATTGATTTAGGGCTTCGTAAGGGCAGCGTCACGATCGAGGCTCTGGAAAAGGGCCGCGTGCTGGGCTGCTGGGCAACGTTGCTGGGCGAAGAGCACATCCTGATGTCATCGGCTATCTGCCAGAAACCGACCCATCTGCTGACCATGCGGGGCGGGGACCTGCGGGCCTTGATGCACAGCAACAAGGACCTCGGATTCAATGTCATGGAAAAGTTTTGTTTTCTATTGCGTGACCGGGTGCAGGCGGCGTATGGCGCCCTGGAAAAGATATAGAAGCTATCTCAAAAAAAGTCTTTTGGCCAATCTCGGCGTTGGGCGCGAAATTTGAATCCTCGAAATACTGGAGTATTGCTCCGGTTCAAATGCCGCGCCCGCCTTGACCTTGAACCAAAATCCATTTTTTGACATAGCTTCTCGCCAGCCAAGAACAAACGACTGTAATGTATGAATAGAGATATGCACAAAGAAGAAACACTTTTTCTTGAAGATCTGTCACAGAAACTGCAAGCCTACCTGCCGGAGCGTAGCCAGTTGATTCCCATTCTGCAGATGGTGCAAAAGGAAATTGCCTATCTGCCGGCCGAGGCCCTGGACATCGTCGCCGCCTATCTGGATATCTCCGCAGCGGAAGTCTATGGGGTCGCCACGTTTTACAACCAGTTTCGCTTTAATCCGCCCGGGAAGTACCCTTTCAAGATCTGCCTGGGTACGGCCTGCCACGTCAAGGGCGGCGAGATAGTCCTGGAGAACGTTGAAAGAAAGCTGAATATCAAAGACGGTGAAACGACTGTGGATCGAGAGTTTTCCATCGAACGGGTCGCTTGTGTCGGGTGCTGCGCGCTTGCCCCGGTTGCCATGATCGGGGAAACCATTCACGGGAATATGGCACCCAGCAAAGTGGAAGGCCTTCTTACGCGCATCGAAATCGAAAAAGAGATGGCGGAAAGAGAAAGGCAAAAAAATGAGTCCTGACAACACCCCGGCCCGGCAGCAATATGATCTTCTCCGCCAGGCTGCGGATGCCAAGCGCACCGCATTTGAACAGTCTCCGGTACCGAAAATCCACATCGGCATGGCCACCTGCGGGATTGCCTCCGGGGCACTGGATACGAAGACGGCCTTTGAAGAAACACTGACGGAGCGGGGGATTGCGGCCGAGATACACTCGGTTGGCTGCCACGGCCACTGCTATGCGGAGCCGGTGGTCATCATTGACCATCCGGCTTCCGGGTTCCCGCCGGTGTTTTATCATGAAGTCACACCGGGCAAGGCCAGGATGCTGACCAAATTGTTCCTGGAAGAGGGGGATCCGCGGTTCGAGCATGTATTCGGCGCCACGGTGGAAAACGAGATGATTCCGACCGTGATGGAGTTTTCCCGTTTCAACCAGGAAAAACGCATCGTCATGGAAAAGTGCGGGCGGATCGATCCAGAGAGCATCGGTGAGTATATCGCCGTGGGCGGTTACACAGCCCTGGTCGAGACCCTGGGGCTGGCACCCGACCAGATTGTTGACGTGATAAAAAGTTCCGGGCTGCGCGGGCGCGGCGGGGCCGGCTATCCCACCGGGGCCAAATGGGAACTGGCCGCCGCGGCCGACGCCGGCACCAAAATCGTCATCTGCAATGCCGATGAAGGCGATCCCGGGGCTTACATGGATCGCACCATCCTGGAAAGCAATCCCCACCAGGTGTTGGAAGGTCTGGCCATCTGCGCCTACGCGGTGGGTGCCGGCCGGGCCATCGTCTATGTGCGGGCCGAGTATCCACTGGCGGTCCGGACCCTGCGCACCGCTTTGGCCCAGGCCCGGGAACGCGGGCTTTTAGGGGCGGGAATTCTCGGCAGTCACTTTGATTTTGAGATCGATATCTTTGAAGGCTCGGGCGCCTTTGTCTGCGGTGAGGAGACCGGGTTGGTGCAATCCCTGGAAGGTCGGCGGGGGATGCCTGTGCACCGGCCGCCCTATCCGGTTGAACAGGGTCTGTTCGGTCAGCCCACGGTCATCAACAATGTCAAGACCCTGGCCTCGATTCCGTCGATTGTTGAAAAAGGCGCCGACTGGTTTCGTTCTATCGGGACTGCCAACAGTCCGGGAACCGCTATATTTTCTGTGGTGGGGGATGTGGTGCACCCCGGTCTGGTGGAGATTCCCATGGGGGTGACCCTGCGGACCCTTATTTTCGACATCTGCGGCGGGATTCCCAACCAGAAAGATTTCAAAGCCGTCCAAATCGGGGGGCCTTCAGGCGGCTGCCTGCCGGAGGCCCTGCTGGACACGCCCATCGACTTTGACTCTTTGACGGCTGCCGGCGCCATGATGGGTTCCGGGGGGATCGTGGTCATGGATGAGGACAGCTGCGTGGTGGACGTCTCACGCTATTTTCTGGATTTTACCCAGAAGGAGTCCTGTGGAAAATGCACCTTCTGCCGGATCGGGACGCGTCATCTATTGGACATCCTGGAACGGGTCACCACCGGCGAAGGCCAGGATTCCGATGTGGAACAACTGGAACAGCTCAGTGCGGCCATCAAAGCCGGCTCCCTGTGCGGTCTGGGTAAGACCGCGGCCAATCCGGTGCTGACGTCGCTGCAGTATTTCCCGGAAGATTACCGGGCCCATATCGATGAAAAGCGCTGCCCCGGGATGATGTGCCGGCCCCTGATGACCTACTACATTGACCTGGAGACCTGTGCCCGGGGATGCGATGCCTGTGTGGGGGTTTGTCCCACGGAGGCGATCTTTACCACCAGTACGCGTAAAAAGGGTGTGGATCAGCAGTTGTGTGTCAAGTGCGGCGAATGCATGGTCGCCTGCCCGCCGGAATACGATGCCGTGCGCAAGGTATCGCCACCCGGGCTGGCGCCGACTATCGAGCGGCCGGATAAACCGCAGCAAGGGTAGGGCCGGGCACGAACATTTACGTCAGGCCCCGTGACAGAGGATTCGATGAAGGTTACCATTACAGTCGACGAGAAACCGCTGGAGGTAGAGGCAGACTCGAATTTGCTCCAAGCCTGTCTGGACAACGGCATATATATACCCAATCTCTGCCATCTGCAAAACCAGCTTGAACCCCACGCATCGTGCCGGCTTTGCTTCGTGGAGGTGGATCGCGGAGACCAGCCGGTGGCGGCCTGTACTGTGCAGGTAAAGGACCAGATGATTGTCCGCACAGATACCCCGGACGTGCGGCGTCTTCAGAAAACCGGCTTGCGCCTGCTGCTGTCCGTGCACCATGTGGATTGTAAAAACTGCCCGGCCAATAAGAAATGTGTCCTGCAGGACCTGGCCAAATTCCTCAAAGTCGGCCTGAAGCCCAAACACCTGGAACAACATCTCAAAGAGCCGGCCATAGTCGACGACCACCCGCATTTAACCTATTACCCCAACCGCTGCGTGCTGTGCGGCAAATGTCTCCAGATCTGCCGGACCGTCAACGGCAATGCCATGCTGGCTTTCGCGCAGAGAGGATTCGATACGGTGATCAGTTTCTACGGTGGTGCCGGTTCGGCGGAAACGGCCTGTGATACCTGCGCGGCCTGTATTGAAATCTGCCCTGTGGCCGCACTCTTGCCCAAACAGTCTCTCTAGAACCCATCCCAAAACGGATTTTGGGTCAAAATCCCGTCTTGGTCCTGCGCACTTGCGTCTGCGCCTTGGACTTTTGTCTTCGCTCTCCAAGCTACGCCGGACAAGAAGCCTGACATGAACACTTCTTTGAGACGGTTTCTAAACTTTATCCCTGTATTTATCAGCCTGGATGTCGTAGCGTCGCATAATCTGCTGCAGGGCCTGTCTTTCCAGGCCGCAAGCCTTGGCCGCATGGGTTACGTTACCTTTGTGGGTTTTGAGCAGGTTTTCAATGAACGTCTGGTTGAAGCGCTTGAGGGTCTCGTCTTTGGCTTCCTTGTAGGGCAGGCCCGTCAGTTCAGTCTTCGCCGGTAGAGGCTTCGCGGCCACTCCGCGCTGACCAATATCGGCCGGGGTAATTTCTTTCCCGGCTGAAAACATGATGCCTTGGATCAGGCAGTTTTCCAGTTCACGGACATTGCCCGGCCAGGTGTGGGCCATTAAAAAATCAAGCAGTTGCGATGAGGGCTGCTTTAAGGGCTGGTCCAGTTGGGCGCAGTGCCGAACCAGTAGGTGACTGGCGATTAGAGGGATATCCTCCCGGCGTTCACGCAGGGGGGGCAACTCAATCGGAAGGACGTTCAGGCGGTAGAACAGGTCTTCCCGGAATTCGCGTCGAGCGATCTTGTCCGCCAAATCTTGATTCGTGGAGGCAATGATACGCACGTCCACCTGGACGGACCTGGTGTCACCCAGGGGTTTGAACTCCTTTTCCTGGATAACCCGCAGCAGCTTGGCCTGGATGGCCGGGCTGATGTCGCCGATTTCGTCTAAAAAGATCGTCCCCCGGTTTGCTTCCTGGAAAAGACCGGCTTTGTCGCTGGTAGCGTGGGTGAAGGCGCCTTTTTTAAATCCGAAAAGTTCGCTTTCCAGGATGCTTTCCGGGATAGTCGGGCAATTCACGGCCACGTACGGCTGCATTTTGCGTTTACTCAGCGCATGAATGGCCCGGGCGGTTCCGTCTTTGCCGGTACCGGACTCACCGGTGATCAGGACCGTCAAATCGGTCCTGGCCACGGTCTGGATGGATTCGTATATACGCTGCATAGCCGGACTGCGGCCGACCAGGTTTTGAAACGGTTCCGCATCCGGGCATTCGCTGGTGAGCCGGATATTTTCGGTGAGCAGGCGCGTGCGTTCGAGAGCCTTTTCCAACCTGACAACCAGGGTGTCGTGGTCAAAGGGTTTGGTAATGAAGTCATAGGCCCCGCTTTTCATGGCCTTGACAGCCATATCGATGTGGCCGAAGGCGGTCATCATGATGACCGTCTGATCCTTTTTGTCGCGCCGGATCAGCTCCAGCAGCTCCAGCCCGTTCATGCCCGGCATCTTGATGTCCGCCAGGACAATATCAAAGTGGGTGCTGGAGAATTTCTTCAACGCCGATTCGCCGGAGGCCGCTGTTTCCACTTCACAATCCAGCTCCGGTTCAAGGCTACGCTTTAAAAGCGCCAGCATGTCCTGCTCATCGTCCACGACCATTATTTTGGTTGGCATGTTTACCTCTCGGCCGGCGGCCGGTGGACGCCGCGCGGATCAGGATGTCGCCGGCAGGGAAACGACAAATTCCGATCCCCGGCCGGGTTCACTGGTAACATTTATGTTGCCGCCATGACTTTTAACGATGCCGTAACTGACGGATAGGCCCAGACCGGTCCCCTCACCGGTAGGTTTGGTGGTGAAAAATGGGTCGAAAATTCGGGGTAGATCCCGTTTTTCAATGCCGTAGCCGGTATCCTTGATACTGACGCAGGTATGACCGGTTTGCGCATCTAAGCGAGTGGCTACAGTCAATGTGCCGGCCTCGCCGATGGCATGGCGGGCGTTCATAACCAGGTTCATGATCACTTGTTTGATTTTTTTCTGGTCCAACACCAGGGGCGACAGATTCCGGTCGTAATGTTTTTCTATTTCTAACTTTTCCAAGCCGCCGTGCGGTTGCACAAAATCGATCACTTCATCGATTACGTTGTGAATATCGACGGTTTCCTTCTTGGGTGGTGATGTCCGGGCAAAACTGAGCAGATCTTCTACGATAGTTTTGCAGGAACGAGCATGCTTTTCGATAGTCTTGAAGTTCGGGTAACGGGCCGTATCCGGTTTTTCTTCCGCAGCAGCAGTTGTGTATAACCCAAGATGATGCCTAGAGGATTATTGATCTCGTGGGCAACGCCGGAGGAGAGCTCCCCGATGGAAGCGAGCTTGTCGGCCTGGGCCATCTGGGCTTCCATAAGCAGCCTTTCCTCGACATCCTTGACTAAAAAGTGGATCGTATCCCCGGTCTCCCCTTTTGCCAGGGTACCGGAGAGCAGCGCTCTTTTGGTCTCCCCGGAGACGGTTTTCAGTTCAATGTCAAAATTGGAAATGAAGCCGGCGGCCTCAAAGGCGGATTGAATAACCTGCCACTGTGATTTGTCCTTTAAAAATTCCTGCACCGGCTTTCCGGTCGCCGGGCCTTCAGATCTGTCCAGGCCCAACAGGCTCTGGCCGGCTGGGTTCAGATCTTGAATCAGCCCGTCCCGGTTGGCCACCAGGATCATGTCCTTGGAGACCTCGAAGATCCGGCGATATTTAAATTCCGATGTTTTCAGGGCCGTTGTGCGCTCGTCGATGATTTGCTCTAAATTCTGATTCAGAAAAAGCAATTCGCTGTGGGCAGACTGAATTTCCTGGCGATCCTTGAGAATTTGCTGGTAGATATTCCAGACCCTTTCAAAGAAGAGCGTGATGGCGGCTACAACCACGAACATGACCGTGTTGATTGCGCCACTGATGGGTCGGATAGCGGCCCACAACTCTTGATGGCCGGATAGCATGAAGATGTTTTTGAGGATGTGGCCCGCCGAGCGGGAGATCGCGAAACAGGTCAGGCCGATGCAGATCCAGAGCAGGTAAGGCCAGATGAGGTTTTCGCGATCCCGGTCGCGTAGCAAGGTGACGATGCGCAGGCACAGAAACGAAAACACGATCATCAGGATCGAGCCGACAAAATCGACCAGAAATATGGGCACAAAGGAAACGGTCATGACGGGTTAGAAGGTTCCTTTTCGGTCTCTGTTTGTTGCAACAGCGATTTCAGGCCAAGAAACAGGCAGATCATGGCCGGGACGCACAACAGATGATCGAGTTTTAGTATGTAGTACAACCAGGGCAGCCCGTGCCCGCCCCCGGTTGCGCTGATATACAGTTGCCACTGATCGGTGCGGTTGACTTGGAGCCAGTGGATCTGTTCATCCAGAAAATGAACCGTCATGGCATTGAGGTTCCAGAGAATTAGAAGGACGGCGGCCAGCTGAATGTACTTCCAGCCCGGCTCGCGCACTAGATTGCGCTGGCGCAGCCAGAATTCCAAGATGCCCATGGAGACAATGAAGAACAGGTGGGCAATCTGGTGCACATACAAACCCTCCGGCTGGCCGTGGGTCTGGGTGGCCAGGGCCGGGGTGGCTGTGAACAGTAAAACCAGAATGCAGGCAGCTCCCCGCAGATATTTATAAGGTCGCAGTGGCATGAATCGTTCCGAATAGATTATTTACATAAATGCTTTTTCAATCAATTTAGCAGAAAACACAAGCAGAACAAACCCAAAGATAATGCGGACCGTGCGACCTTTCATTCGCTGCGCCATTATCCGGGATCCGATCTGGCCACCGGTAAATGATAAGACCGCTGCGGTGAATGTGAAGCCCCAATCCATTTCTGCCAGGCTGACATGCGCCAGAAAACCGCTGAAAGATGAAAAGACTACGATGAACATGGAGGTTGCCGCCGCAACCTTCGTGGGGATTTTCAATACATAAATCAGCAAGGGCACGATGAAAACGCCGCCACCGATCCCGAGCAGGCCGGCCAGGAGGCCTATGGCTATGCCGATAATCGCGCCGCCCAAGACCTTGCGGGCTGTGCTGATTGCGGCTGGTTCCTGCGTGGCCGGTTTGGGGGAAAAAATCATGCGCAGGGCCGCGAAGATGATGACCAGGGCCAGAATGCCTGTGAACAGGCGGGTATCGATCCTATGGGTGCCCAGGGCGCCAAGTGGGGCGGCCAGGGAGGAGGAAATGATCAGCGGCAGGCCGATTTGGGTGTCAACCAGTCTGGAGCGCCAATAGGTAATGGCCGCGGATAGGGCGGCAATCCCGTTCAACAACAAGGAGGTGGCCACAGCGGTGGCCAGGGGATACCCAAGCAGGACGAACAGCGGCGCATAGATCAAGCCACCGCCCAACCCGACCATGGTCAGGATCAGGGCAGCGAAAAAGATGACGGTGTAGAGAATACCGATGGGCATCAGTTGCCCTTTGTCTTGTCCTGCTTGAACCGGCGTTTGTACTGCCAGGCAATGATAAACCAGAGGATATGGATCGCTATCAGGCAGATTACGAACCAGAAAAAGGCGCTGATATCCATCAGCTTTCCGCTTGAATCGATGAACTGGAAAATATAGCTCTGCCCGAATACCTTTTGCAGGCCGGCAGGATTGTAGGCCTTGACGATGAAGGCCGCTGTCAGCAGAACCGGCAAAATGGTTACAATGATATTTTTTAAGAAGCCTTCGAAAAAATAGTCGTAGTAGGCTTTGTTCAATTCCGCTTGGTCGATGTTTTTGGCCAGCGCCTTGCCCTTCTCGAGGTCATTGCTGGCCAGCGCCTGCTGGCGCACTTCGAACCAGTGTTCGTAATTGGCTTTTAGATTCCGGTAACGCTTGGTGTTGTAGGACCGTGACACGATCTTGGTAAAGACCACCAGAAGTAGTGTGATCAGGAAAATAAGACCGGCCGGTCCGAGAAAATGCAATGGTGCCAGCAGTCCGTTGACCAAGTTGAAGACAGATTCCAGAGCCCCCAGGATCTTAAGCCAGAGGGTGTCTAAAAAAGCATCCATTGTATTTTCCCAATTAAAAAGAAAGAGGGGGAAAGCGACCCCGCCTTCCCCCTCCCACTAACACAGATTCTAGACTAGATCCAGATTTGGAGCTTGAAGAACCGGAAGAACAGGAAGAACAGCGTGATGGCCAGAACGATTTTCAGGGTTTTCTCACTGAACATCTTCTGGGCCCGGCTGCCCAACATACCACCGGCAAAACCACCAATGATAATAGCGATGGCCAGGGTCACATCCGGCAGGTATCCAGTCATCAGGTACCCGATGAAGGCGCCGACACTGGAGAAGCAGGTGCCGATCAGTGAGATCGGAACCGCTACGTACATGGGCAGGGCGCCCAGGGTGGTCATGGCCGGCACCAGCAGGAAGCCGCCGCCGATACCGAAGGCGCGGGAAACCACGCCGATGGCGAGGCCGAGAATGGCGAACAGCAGGGGGTTGATGGTAAATTCTTCACCCCAGAACTTGAAGCGGTAATCGGTCAGGCCGGTCTTGACCGCTTCGATGCTGCCCATTTCCACGGAGGTGCCTTCAGACTTGGCTTTGGCTACGGCGTCATTGAACTTTTTCACCATGGCTTTGATGTTTTTACGTTTTTCCATGGCCTTGGGAGACAATTCCCGCAGGGTCTGAATACCCATGATGACAACCAGTACGGCCAACCACTCCTTGTAGGCCTTCATGGGCAGGACAGCGGAGACATATTTACCGAGCCAGATGGAGCCGATAAAGATGCCGACCCCGAAAGAGAGGCCTACCGGCCAGGCAACCCGCCTTTCCACTACCGCATACCGGTAGAAAGAGCCCAAGGGTGAGAACAAGGTCAAAGCCATATTGGAAGGTTTCAGCACGTTGGCGGCGTTGATGCCCACCGGGCCCATGGTGTTGACCACGAGGACCTGGAAGGCCGCCATGAGCATACCGCCGGCGGCACCGATCATGGAGAAGTACGTGCCGACCAGGATGGCGCCGATCACGATCCAAAGGGGGTTCATGTAGCGATACCCTTTGCCCAGCCAGTAACCGTTGCCTTCTACGGTGTAGGCCCCGGTTTTGGCACCGTTGACATAAACGTCAAAACCGGTATTCGGCGGGGTGTGGCGGAAGCTTTTAAAAGAGACGGTGTATTTCCCAGTGGCCTTGTCCAGTTTGATGGAGGTGCCTTTGTCCCAGAAGTTGCCGCTGGTGGCATGGTCGGTGATGACGCTGCGCGCGAAGATAACCACTTTGCCTACCCGGCTGCCCTCTTTTACGATGGTGTTGATGCCGTAGCTACCCTGGTGGGCGTACCGGAAGAAGTTCCACTGATCAGCGGTCTGGATGGGCCCCAGCGAGGCCTTTGCGGTTGCATCAAGCTTGTTGAAATCCTTTTCCAGGTAAAACATGGTGGTGGAGTAAATGCCGTTGCCTTTGCCCAGGATGACAGAAGGGCCGCCGAACTTCTTCTTGTCGACCTTCCCGAAGGCGTCCGGATTGTTGGTCAGCATGTAGTACAGCGGCGGGATCTTGGTGTCCATGCTGAAATTGGCTTTTTTGGAATCTTTTTTCAGACGCTTGGTTTCATGAACACCGTCTGTATCGCCGGGGGCGAACATTTTCTGCTGGGCAATCGCAATGTACAGATCCTGCCCGGGTGCGATGGCGCCCTCGATGGTGACCACATCGCCGGCTTTATAGCTGGTTGCGGAGATATTGGCCGTACCGGCGAGCGCGGGCGCGGCCAGGGCAAACAGCATAAAAACCGTAACTAGAATAAACATACTTTTCTTCATCATTTTCCTCCTGAAGATGGTTAATAAAACAGACCTACAGAAAATTTGGGTTACTTCAATTCAGTTTAAAATAATTGATGGCCAATACACCGCCGAACCAACTGGACCCGACACCAAATAGTAGCATCATAACCAGGTGGGACAGGCCGAGCATATAAAGGCCGGTCGTCTGCATAAAAAAAGCATTCAGAATGATAAAGGCCAGCAATGTCATGAACATCCCGGCGGCCATGGCAACGGCCCACTTGCGTTGAAAGAACTCCCGGGTTTTTTCCAGTACCATGTAGCCGGTGAGGGCGGCGTTGAAGGCGATTACCAAGGGTATAAACTTCAGGCTGTAAGCCGGCAGCATAACCGTATTCAGAAAGCCGACCAGAATGACGGTACCCACGGTCCCGACTACGATGCTGTGGACGGTTTTACCGTAAGCCGTAGACCAGAGATCAAATATGGATGACAGGTTGAACATAAAACCTCCCGAATGTTATATAATTAAAGTGATAAATACCAAGCAAGCTGTGTGCCACGAACAGATTTGGGGGTGGCTGCAGGGTTTGTTAACGAGAGAATCATCAATTTATGTTGTTTATTCAAATAGATAAGTATGGCTGCCGGAACGCTTGCGTTTGTGTTTTTAAAAATTGGCAGGTGGCTGCCCGATCTAAAAAAACAGGTCTATACGCTTCGGATGGATTGTTCAGCAGCGAATTGTAAGTATTGTCAGTCAGTTGCTTCACTGCAATAAAAATTATGCGGTGCAGCATTGTTTTTGCACCAAAGCGCCTACGGGCTGACCCAGGAGAAAATGTGAAAATCAATAACAATTTGAAATTAAACAGATTGTGCGCATTGTACGCCACTGCCGGGAACGCCGGGGCGCCTGTGGATTAGTGGTATGATTATTGCTGTTTGATTTGGATTTGTAGATAAGTCACAATAGTCAGAAATGATGTCATGGAACCCTATTTGATGGATCAATTTTCTGGAGGCAAATAATGAGCAAGTATTTCATGCTGCAGGACCAGCAGAAGTGTATCGGCTGCCACTCTTGTGAAATCCAGTGTAAGTGCAACAAGGGCCTGCCGCCAGAGCCACGGCTCTGTCAGGTGATAGAGGTCGGACCCAAAAACATCGATGGCAAACCGCGGGCTTCCTATATTTTCATGCCGTGCTTTCATTGCGAGAACCCATGGTGCGTCGCGGCCTGCCCCACCGGTGCCATGCAGCGGCGGGAGAGAGACGGCATCGTGTGGGTGGATCACACTCTTTGTGTGGGGTGTAAAACCTGTATTTCGGCCTGCCCCTGGGGTGCGCCGCAATGGAACCCCAAACTCGGCAAGGTTGTGAAGTGCGACTATTGTATGGACCGGGTCGATGCCGGTCTGAAGCCGGCCTGTGTCACCACCTGTACCACCCATTGCCTGAGTTTCGACAACACCGAAAAACTCCCGGCGATCAAGCGGGAGCGTTACGCCCGGGCCATGGCAGCCCTCAAAGGGTCGGCCGCACTGGATTAGCCCGTGTTTTGGTAGGCAACTTGCCGTGCGGTGAGTTGCCCAGCAGTGAAGGGAGTTGATTGCATGGCGCAGATACTGGTTAATGGTCGAAAACACGAGGCGCCCGAGGGCGAACGCCTGCTTCCAGAACTGGTTGCCATAGGCTTGAAAATACCCAGCCTGTGCTATCATCGTTCGCTGACGCCTTCAGCGTCGTGCAAATTGTGCGTGGTCGAGATTAAGGTGCCGGGCAAACCACCCCGCGCTAGATTTTCCTGCGCCATTAAAATCAAGGACGGCATCGAGATTACGACTGAGAGTGCTCTGGTCTACCAGATGCGCAGCAAAGCCCTGGGAGATCTTTTAAAAATGGCGCCCAATGCGGAAGCCATTCATCAAATTGGGCGTGAATTCGGGCTTTCCACCGGTATGCGTCCCGATGGCTGTATTCGCTGCCGCTTATGCGTGCGGGTCTGCACTGAGATCATTGGGGCGCGGGCGCTGAAAATCGAGAAACGGGGCAACCTGAAATATATAGTCCCTGCTTCCGCCGATGCGTGTATCGGCTGTTTGACCTGTACCAATATATGCCCCACCGGGGCTATCCGCTATGAGGACCGTGAGCAGGTCCGGACTTTGATGATTAGGGATAAAGTGATTGCCCGACATACCCTGAAGCATTGTGAGATCTGCGGACGACAGTTTGCAACGGAAAAGTTCTTGGCACATGTGAAAACCGGTGATGGTGCGCACCCGGAAGAAAAAAGCGAGCATACCCATTGCCCGACCTGTGCAAAGCTTTATTATCGCAAGAATTTAAACCTGGTTGCTCCGAAATTGGCCAAATGAGACCAGTTGATGACATTAACGGCAGCTCATAAGCGCGGTTTCCAGAAGCGTTGAGGGTTAAAAGTGAAAAACAGATGTCCTGTAAATGACAGTGTCGCAACCCTGAATCGGGCTCTGGATGCCAATGTATTGAAAATTCCACGTAATCGGAGGGTGGCGGCCGAGATCCTGCAGTTGATGCAGGAGATTGCCACCGGTGCCTCCGGTGACCGACATATTGATGCCGTAAGGGCGCTATCCACGGAATTGGCGGCCGCCGGAGAAGAAAAAGCTGCGGAAGATCTGGGGCGCTACCTGCAAACGATTCTGGCCGACGAATTGGAATCTTTGCAAAGTCACGTCACGACCCACAATTGCCCAACCGAAGAGTGTGAACGCTTGACCCCGGCGCCCTGCCAGATGGCCTGCCCGGCCGGGATTGATGTGCCCACCTATATTTCCCTGATCGGTTTGGGACGGGATGCGGAAGCGATAGAGATCATCAGAAGAGACAATCCCTTCCCCTGGGTCTGCGGTCTGGTCTGCACGCGGCCCTGCGAGTTCATGTGCGTGCGCGGCCGGATTGACACACCGGTTTCAATAAAGTTTTTAAAAGCTTTTGCCGCCGAGAGGGCCCTGTCGGAAAGGACCTATAGAAACCCGGAAAAAGCACCCGCCAAATCCGAAAAAGTATGCGTGGTCGGCGCCGGCCCCGGTGGATTAAGTGCGGCCTATTATCTGGGCCTCAAAGGCTATACGGTTCGGGTTATCGAGGCCCTGCCGGTTTCCGGGGGGATGATTATGGTGGGCATTCCCCGCTACCGGCTGCCCCGGGAAGTGATCGACCGGGAGGTGGCTATGATCGAAGAATTGGGGGTCGAGTTTCAGTACAATACCCGCTTCGGTACCGATGTCACCTTTGAACAATTGCAGGCCGAAGGCTTCGCAGCCTTTTGTTTTGCTATCGGGGCTCACAAGGCCTACAAGATGCGGATTCCCGGTGAGGATGAGTTTCCCCAGGTAATCGATGCCATCGACTTGCTGAAGAAGGTGGCCCTGGGTGATCGGCACATTCCCGGCCGGCGGGCTATTATTATCGGCGGCGGCAATGTGGCCGTTGACGCTGCTCGAACCTGCCTGCGGCTGGGGTGTGAAGAGGTTACGATAGCTTACCGCCGGACCAGAACAGAAATGCCGGCCGACGAAGAAGAAATCGAACAGGCCGAAGAAGAAGGTGTGCGCCTTTCCTTTCTGACAATTCCGGTGGCTATAAAAGGGGAAGCCGGGCAGGTTGTCGGCCTGCAATGCCAGAAAGCCAGGATGGTTAAACAGGCCGGCAGTGACCGGCTCTCGCCGCGGCCGATTGAAGATAGCGATTATTTCATGCCTGCGGACGTTGTTATCAGTGCTATTGGGCAGCAGGTTGACCATGCCGGATTCAGAGAGCTGGAAGGCTTGGCCTGGACCCGGCGTCAGACCCTGGACGTCAAAATGGCCAGCATGGAAACTACCCTGGAGGGCGTATTTGCCGTCGGAGATGCGGTTACCGGACCGGCCACGGTCATCGAAGCGATTGGCGGTGGTAAGCGCGCGGCGGCCGCCATCGACCGTTATCTTTCCGGACTGCCCCAGCCCCAGATACCGCCTGTCCCGGTGCGCCGGGGCCGGGCCGAGTTCATGGAGGTGCCGGCCAGTACGAAAATGATTTTGAAAAGACCGGAAATGCCCCTGCTGAATCTTGACCGCCGCCGGACTACATACCAGCAGGTTGAGCTGGGGTATCCGGAAAATGCGGTCCGGGAAGAGGCGCGCCGCTGCCTCCGCTGTGATATCTGCCGGCGCTGCGGTGTTTGTGTCGAGGTGTGTCGGGACAAAATGAAAATTGATGCTCTGCATCTGGGATTCCTCGATTTCGACCATCCCGTGCAAACTGATTTCCGACTTACTGAAGAAGCCTGTATTACCTGCGGTGCCTGCGCCGAGAATTGCCCCACCGGCGCCATGCGGATCGAAGAAAAAAACAGTGAGCGGCTGCTTTCGTTCTGCGGTACAATCTTAAACCGACAGAAGCTTGTCCATTGCCGGACGTGCGGCGCCACTATCGGCCCGGAAAAGTACCTGAATTACATCCGGGAGAGAGTGTCCGCCCTTGCACCGGCGACAGTCGGCGGACCTGTTTGTGATCAGTGTGCCCGTGCGGGAAAACGGACCCGCAAATTGCCGGTTTCCAATTTATAGATAGGAGATGGTCATGACGTTTAAACGCGGTCAACGGGTTGAAGTTTACCGACGTTCCAATGACGACCAGTGGGAAGCATATATGGATGGTTTCGTCGGTTGCCATGGGATTATTACCGATCCGGATTCTACAATCAATGATCCGGATGCCCTGGTAGAAGTCAGTCTCGATGGCAAAGGTACCCATCGATTACCCCAGGAGAGCATTCGGCTACTCGATGATTGATGTTTTAATACAAGCGAAGCGCAAGTGGCCAACAAATCACCTGTCATCAGTATCCAGGTGGGATAAATAGTTAAGGAGAAATAAGATGGCGAAAAGTTCAGTATTCAGTGTTTGTGGCATGTGTACGGTACGTTGCCCCATAAAGGTACATGTGGAGAACGGTCAGATTGAGTTCATTGAAGGGAACCCGCACGTTCCGGCCATGAAGAACGCCGTGTGTCCCAGGGGGGCGGCCGGCACGGCGTTGATCGATGATTCAGAACGACCCCAGACACCCCTGATTCGGGAAGGGGCGCGTGGTGAGGGCAAGTGGCGGAAAGCTACCTGGGACGAGGCCTTCGATTACGTGGCTGAGCGGTTGGAAGCGGTCCGAGAAAAGTATGGCGCCAAGGCTATCGCCTTGACCGATCGCGGCGGTCCTTTCCGGGATATCCACCGGGCCTTTTTGCGCGGCATCGGGACGCCCAACTACATCAACCACGATTCATCCTGTGCACGCAATGTGCAGCATGCCGCCTTGTCCCTGACCGGGATGGGGCGCAAGGCCGTGGCTTACGATTTTAAAAATGCGCGGCATGTGGTCCTGCAGCTGAGGAATATTTTCGAGGCCATCAACGTGCAGGAAGTCAACAACCTGATGGATGCCATGGAGCAGGGGTGCAAACTCACCGTTATCGATATTCGGGCCAATGTTTCTGCAACCAAAGCCAATCGTTATCTGCAGATCCGACCAGGAACCGATTATGCTTTTAACCTCGCAGTTATTCATGAATTGCTGGACAAACGCCTTTATGACAAGAAATTTGTGAATCGCTACGTTGAAGGCGTGAAAGAACTGGAACAATTCGTCAAACCCTATACCCCGGAGTGGGCTGAAAAGGAGACCGGGATTGAAGCGTTTCAGATCCGCCAGTTTGTCAAGGATCTGGCCGAGGCGGCACCGGCCGTGATCTGGCATCCGGGTTGGATGGCGGCCCGCTACACCGATTCTTTTTACGTCTGCCGCAGCATCTACATCATCAACGCCCTTTTGGGGGCTTATGGGGCCAAGGGCGGGCTGCCTTTTGTGAATAAGCCTGGAGATGTAGACCGCAAGGGCCTGAAGAAATTCATGGATCTTTATGCCAAGCCCAAAGAAAAACGGGCCGACGGCGTCGGCTGGAAATACAAGCAATTTGAAGAAGGCCCCGGATTGGCCCACCTTTTATATGAGGCCATTGAATCCGAGGAACCCTATCCGGTCAAAGCCTATATCGCTTATCGCCATGATCCCCTGATGGGTTATCCGGAACCTGAACGTCTCAAGAAAATGTGGGACAAACTGGATCTGCTGGTGTCGGTAACCTTTAGTTGGTCCGACACGGCCTGGCACTCGGATGTGGTCCTGCCGCTTTCGCCCTACCTGGAACGCGAAAGTATCATTGTGACCAAAAATGCTTTGAAACCCCAGTTTTTTGTCCGCCGACGCTCGGTCGAACCCCGTTACGACACCCGGGCTGACTGGGAGATAGTGGCCGGCCTGGCCAAACGAATGGGGCTGCCGGAGTTGGTTTTCGACAATGTGGAGGACCTCTGGAACTTCCAGTTGGAAGGTACCGGCGTAACCATAGATGATTTCAATGCCACCGGGTTGGTACCACTGGCAGCCAAACCCCTGTATCGTGATTTTGAGGATATCAAGTTCAAGACCGACACCGGCAAAATTGAAATCATCAGTTCAAAACTGGAAGACAATGATTTGCCGTCCCTGAAGCCCTACCAAGCGCCCGTGGTGCCGCCGGAAGGCAGTTTCCGCCTGACTTTCGGCCGCTGTGCGCTGCATACCAGGGGCATACCGTCAACAATCCCATGCTCCACGACCAGATGCCGGAAAACGTACTCTGGATCAACAAGGGTGCGGCCGAGCCGCTGGGGATTGCCGACGGCGACCGGGTGGACGTTAGTCAGGACGGGTACACGGAAACCATAACCGCCAAGGTTACCGACATGATTCATCCGGAAGCGGTGTTCGTCATCCACGGCTTCGGGCACAAGCTGCCGGTGGAAAGCCGGGCCTATGGCAAAGGCCTCGCCGACAACAAGTTCATGAAGGGCGGCCTGGACAAGTGGGATAAAGCCGGCGGCGCGATTGCCTACCAGGAACATTTTGTCAAGGTTCGCAAGGCTTCTTGACCGGCGTACAGCCAATCGCAGGCGTATCGGCGTAGCTGTTACCACCTGCGCTTCCATGCCCTGATGCCCATTACAGGTCAGGGTCTGCAGTACCTTCTGAAAGGTCCGGGCGAGTCGTTCGTCCGGACCTCTTCCTTTGATATTATCCAATATCCATGGTACTAATCGCTTTTGTGAAAAATGATAGTTTCCCTCAGCCCCGGTAAGCGGGATTTTCGCTGCGCTCCAACAAGTTAGCGGAAATGCGCGCACTGATCGGGTCAAGGAGATTGCCCCCCGCCACCTCCCGGCCGCATGACCTTTTGATCGCCATAAACGTCCGGTGCCTTGCCTGCACACCCGACGGGGTACCCCGGTATTCCAGCTGTCAAAATCCCTGCGATTACCTGTAAACTCTCTCAACCGGAGCCGCCATGAACCTGTATAGTCTACCCCCGCTTTTCACGCTGATTGCCTTTTTGGCCCTGGCCCTTCTTACCATACTTCGCTGGCGCAGCCAGCCGGTCAATCGGCTGTTTCTATTGATTTGCATTTTAGGGGCCGGTCTCTATGCTGATATTTTATTCATATTCAATACCGAATCTGCCCGCAATGCACTGCTGGTAACCCGCATCGATCAGTTTTTCAGCCTCTTTCTGATACCGCTGTATGTGCACTTTTTGCATGCCTACCTAAAAATTGGCGGCCGGCGGTGGCTGCTCGGGATATTTTACGCCGTGCCAGGCGTGTTGGTGTGGTTCGGTTTTACGCCCCTGCTGATCGAATCCATGCAGCGGTTCCCATTTGGTTACTTCGGCCAGGCCGGGGCACTCTACCCGGTGGTGGCTTTATCTGCAATTTGGGCAACCGCCTACGGCGGCTGGATCCTGGGACGGGAAATGCTGCAAAGCCGAGACCGAGGCTTGCGCCGGCGCATGCAATATCTGCTGGTTGGATTTGTATCCATCGCGGTCCTGACCGGTCTGAATTTTCTCCCTCTTTACGGCTATCCGCTCTATCCACCCGGAAACTTTTGTTTTGTGCCCCTGCTCATTTTCGCGGTGGGCCTATTTCGACACGATCTTTTAAATATGGGCCTGCTTTTCAAACGGGGCGTGGTCTATGTGCTGCTCATGACCGCCCTGACCGCTATATATGCCGTCGTGGTGGTGGTGGTGAATGGACTGCTGGGCGCGGCCGGGTTTTCCTCGGCCCTGATCGTGAACTTACTCCTCTTCGGGGTGGTCGCTTTTGTATTCGGGCCGCTTAAAACCATTATCCGTAAAGCTGTGGACCGGGCTTTCAACCGGCGCCGGTATGACTATCGCCAGGTGGTTCAACAAAATAGCCGTGTTATTGCGACTGTTCTCGATATTACCGCAATATCCCGAACACTGGTTGAAACCGTTCGCAATGCTTTGGGTGCGGTACACTGCCAGCTGTACCTACAGGATGCACACTCAGGGAGTAACGAACTCCGGCGCAGGGAATCCCAGACACCCGGCCCGGTCGAATTTCCCGTTCGGCTGGCCAATGTCGATGCGCTGCAGACATATTTCAAGCACCAACCGGAGCTCTACCGCAAATATACAGGACGAATATCAGGGCCGGCCGCCGAAAGCCCTCTGTTGGACGACGTCTTGGAGCGGTGCCGGGCAATTCTAGCGGTGCCCCTGCTTTTTCAAGGGGTATTGCGCGGTTTGGTGTTGGTCGGTGAAAAAGCGTGCGGCGGGCCATACGTAGACGAAGATTACGATTTGCTGGAAACCTTGGCGGGGCACGCCGGACTGGCAGTCGAAAATGCCCGCGCCTATCAAGCGCTCGCCAGACTGAACCAGGAACTTGAGCAGCGGGTGGCGGAAAGAACCCGGCGCCTGCAGGCTGCCCTTGATGAAAAAGAACGTACCCTGGAACAGCTGGTCCGTTCCGAAAGCCTGGCCTCAATCGGTCAATTGGTGGCTGGCGTGGCCCATGAGCTGAACAATCCCCTCGCCAGCGTTAAAAGTCTCCTGCAGTCGGTCCTGGAAGACCTGGAACAGGCACCAGCGGTCCCGCTTATCGACGCCGAGCTGCGGGATGATTTGCAATTTGCGGACCGGGAGCTGGATCGGGCCAGCGGCATCGTAATAAGCCTGCTGGGGTTGTCCCGGCAGACCCAGACCTACAGCGAACCGGTGGATGTGAACCAGGTTGTCCGTGCTGCCCTGCGGATTCTGCAGAACAAGTACAAACAGCGGGACCTGGTTATCCGGCCGTCCTTGGCCGCCCAATTACCCGCCATAAAGGGTAATTATGCCCATCTCGGGCAGGTGGCCCTAAATATCATCTCAAACGCCATCGATGCCCTGCCGGCCCAAAATGGGGCCGTCGATTTGGTAACGGGCTATCGGGAGAAAGCGGGGGTCGTCATTTTCGAATGCCGGGACAACGGTTCCGGGATAGCGGCGGATATCCGCGACGACATATTCAAACCGTTTTTTACCACCAAACCGGTCGGCAGCGGTACCGGTCTAGGATTGTATATCTGCCATGAAATAGTTGCCCGGCACGGGGGTACCATCCGCGTTGATAACCCGCAGGGCAGCGGCACCCGGATAAGCGTGGTGCTCCCATTGAACGGTCACAAGTGCGATGCCGCAGCTTCTATTGACATTGCGCAAGCCGGGCATTAAGTAAGGTTATTCTTGTGTGCCGCCGAGCGTGCATCGGCAACCTGTAGGTTTACAGGCAGTTAGCTTTTATATGGATATCGGTTAGATCATGACAAAGATTCATTCTCAGGAAAAAGAACAATTCAAGGAATTGTTTGCCCACGCAGATGTGGATAACTTCGAGGATCGCTACCACATCCTGGAGGTGTTCTTACAAGCTGAGGACCACCTCACAGCTGCAGACCTCGCCCAGCGGCTTGAGGACAGTGGGCATCGCTACGACCATGACTTCATTGAGGACACCTTGCAGCTCATGTGCCGGTTTGGTTTTGCGCAGAAGAACCGGTTTGACAATGGCCAGGTCCGGTATGAGCATCGCCATCTTGGGGATCATCACGATCACATGATCTGCATCAAGTGCCGCAAAATCATCGAGTTCAGCAACGCCCAACTGGAGACCTTGCAGTTGCAGATTGCCTCCGAGCAGGGATTTCATATGCTCCAACACCGGATGGAGCTTTACGGCATCTGTGATCAATGTTTTGGAAAACGCATGGGGCGCCTGCCCCTCGTGGCGGCCCGGCAGGGAGAACGGTTGACGATCGATGAGATCAGCGGCGGCAGCAATGCCCGCATGCGGCTGATCACCATGGGGTTGCGGCCGGGGGATGTCCTCGATGTGATCACGAATCTTTCCGACGGTCAGATCGTGGTCGCTCTGGAAGGAAAGCGCTATGCCTTGGGTAGGGGCTTGGCCTCAAAGGTTCTCGTAAAGCCATACACCGCGGTCCCGCTGGCCGGGGACGCGGAAACAGCATCGCTGCCGATGAGCAAGATGAAGGAGGGGCAGGTTGGCAGCATCGTCAAAGTAGGCGGTGACAGTCTGCTGCGACGCCGCCTGCTAGAAATGGGACTGCTGAAGGGGGTAGATGTTTACGTGGAGAAGTACGCCCCTCTCAAGGACCCTATCGAACTCATCGTGAAAGGCTACCATGTCTCCCTACGGGTGGAAGAGGCCGATCATATCCTGGTGGCCAACGTAAGGTAGTATGAACAAGAAACAGCTCAAAATCGCCCTCGCGGGCAATCCCAATTCCGGTAAAACCACCACCTTCAACGTACTGACCGGTACCCGGCAGAAAGTCGGTAACTGGCCCGGGGTAACCGTCGAGAAAAAAGAAGGCCGCATCAAAAGAGACGGTTATGAGATCCGCATCGTCGACCTGCCCGGTACCTATAGCCTGACGCCCTTCTCCATTGAAGAGATTGTGGCCCGTGATTTTTTGCTGGATGAACGGCCAGATGTGGTGATTGATATCATTGATGCCTCCAATCTGGAACGCAGCCTGTATCTTGCTACCCAGATGCGCGAGCTGGATTGCAAGGTTTTGTTCGCGCTGAATATGGCGGATGTAGCTCAGGCGCGTGGCATCAAAATCGATGCGCAGAAGCTTTCCGAACTATTAAATGTACCGGTTGTTTTTACCATTGGCAACAAGCAAAAAGGCCTGGATGAATTGCTCGCAAAGGCCATTGCGCTGGCACACGATGACGATGCCGGTGTCATTCACCGCAAAGTCCAATATTCCAAAGATATCGAGGCTGCCATTGGGGAACTGCAGGCGCAGGTTGAAAATGACCTTGACATCTGGCTACCGTACGGCTCCCGTTGGACGGCCATCAAGTTGTTGGAAAATGACGACATCCTCAAAACAAGGATCACGGATGGTGTCGGTGCGGCGGGTCAGGCGGTTCTCGATTCGGCGGAGAGACTGCGGCGGCATCTGACTGCCCGCTTTGACGAAGATCCCGAGATTGTCATGACTGACGAGCGCTATGGGTTTATTACCGGGATTATCAAAGAGGTCCTCATCATTACCTCGCGGCAGCGGGTGGATTTTTCCAGAAACATAGACCTGGTTTTGACCAACCGTTTCGTCGGTTTTCCGATCTTTATCTTTTTTATCTGGGCCATGTTCCAGTTGACGTTTACCCTCGGTGACTACCCAATGCAGTGGTTGGAAAGTGGCATCACCGGTGTACATAGCTTGTTGGCGCGGCTGCTCCCGGAAAGCCTGCTGAAGGATTTGCTGCTCAACGGAGTGCTGGCGGGGGTGGGCAGCGTGATCGTATTTCTGCCGAACATTTTAATCCTGTTTTTCTGCATCGCTCTGTTTGAGGATACCGGCTACATGTCCCGGGCCGCTTTTCTCATGGACCGGATCATGCATTTAATTGGTCTACATGGAAAATCCTTTATTCCCATGTTGATGGGGTTCGGCTGCAATGTTCCGGCGATTATGGCGACCCGGACGCTGGAGAGCGAGAAAGACCGCCTTTTAACTATTTTGATTACACCGTTTATGTCCTGCAGTGCCAAATTGCCCGTCTACCTTGTCCTGGCCGGGACTTTTTTTGCGGCCCGGGCGGGGACCGTGATCTTTGCCGTGTATGTCACCGGCATCATCCTGTCGGTGGTGACTGGGCGGCTCTTTCGGTCCACCCTGCTCAAAGGAATGGATGCGCCCTTTGTCATGGAGCTGCCGCCTTACCGGGTACCCATGCTGAAAAGCCTGCTAATCCACATGTGGGATCGGAGCAAGCTGTTTCTAAAAAAAATGGGTGGTATCATCCTGGTGGGTTCTGTTATTGTCTGGGCGCTGTCGGTGTTTCCACGCAACGTGTCACTTTCCCGGGATTATCAGGCCGAAATAGATCGCGTGGAAAAGGTCTACCAGGTGAAAATTGAGGCGGCGGCTCCCACTGACCAGGCGCAGGTTCAGGCTGAGCTTGACCGAGCCGTTCGTCAGCTCGAACGGGCCCGTAAGGCTGAACAGGTGGCCGGATCCTACATGGGGCAGCTCGGACGGTTGCTTGCCCCGGTGTTTGAACCGCTTGGAATAGACTGGCGGGGGGGCGTGGCGCTGCTGTCGGGGTTTGTGGCCAAGGAGATTGTGGTCAGTACCCTGGGCGTCCTTTACGCGGTGGACAGAGCGTCGGGCGGGGAGGCGCTATCCCGCGCTTTGAAAACCGCAGGCATGGAACCCTTGGCGGCCCTGGCCATGATGGTGTTCGTACTGCTTTACCTGCCGTGCCTGGCGACAGTTGCGGCAATCCGACGGGAGACCGGCTCGACGGGGTGGATGGTATTCGGTATCGCCTACAATACCTCCGTTGCTTGGGGTCTTGCCTTTGTTGTGTATCAGGGCGGCAAACTGGTGGGGTATTGACGTCAAATGAAATGTAAAACCGGGTTGTGGGTATGTGTTTTGCTTGTGTTTCCCTTTTTGTTGGCCGCGTTGCCCTGTGCAGCCTGGGCCCAGCGTCTGGCAGTGGGAGCTGCCATAGCGAATGTCCGGTCAGGACCCGGAACACAGTACGACGTGCTATGGCAGGTGGAAAAATATTACCCGTTTGAAGTGTTGAAAAAAGAAAGTAAGTGGTACTATTTCAAGGACTTTGAGGGAGATCGGGGCTGGCTGCACGAATCGCTGGTAAAAAAATCGAATCGGTGGTTACGACCTGCAGTTCCTGTAACGTCAGGTCCGGCCCCGGCACCAAATATGCCAAGGTGTTCGGCGTTGAGCGGGGCACACCCTTTAAAGTGCTGGGCAAGAAGGGAAACTGGATCCAGATTGAACATGCGGAGGGCCACCGGGGATGGATCTATAAATCCCTGGTCTGGTAGGCGCCCCTATGAACGAGGTCTGCAAGCGGGGAAAAAATGGTTTATGCAAAAATCGGACGGCCCGGTCGACGACTTATCGTAGGCATTGGCTCTGCGCTGGTTGATTATCTCCTCCAAGCCGAGGAGGCCTTCGTCGAGAAAGCCGGCGGGGTCAAGGGTGGCATGACCCTGGTGGACAGTGCTGCCATCGATAGGGTTGTGTCCATGGCATCTGAGAAACCGGAGGTTGTACCTGGCGGTAGTGCCTGCAATACGGTTGTAGGCATCGGGCGTCTTGGCGGTGCCGGGCGTTTTGTCGGCAAGCGCGGATCCGATGCCCTGGGAGATATTTTGGCGAAAGGTTTGCTGGATAATGGGGTGGAGCCTCGTCTTTTCCAGTCACCCACACCTACCGGGCGCGTACTTTCGATCATCACTCCCGACGCAGAACGAACTTTCCTGACCTTTTTAGGGGCCGCTGCGGAAATGTCAGCCACGGAAGTTCGCGACGATTGCTTTAAGGATGCGGCTGTTGTGCATGTAGAAGGGTACCTGCTTTACAATCGGGAGTTGATAACGGCTATACTCGAAGAGGCCCGTCTATCCGGGGCCTGCATTTCCCTTGATCTGGCCAGCTTCACAGTTGTGGAAGAAAATATGGATGTACTCGCCGACCTGGTGGATCGGTATGTGGACATCCTGATCGCCAATGAAGATGAGGCGCGTGCTTTCACGGGGTTCGCGGATGAGACCCGGGCCTTAAACGCTTTGGCCGACAAAGCGACTTTGGCGGTTTTGAAAATCGGGGCCCGGGGGAGCCTGGTAGCTTTTGAAGACGAGATTGTCCGGATCCATTCTTTGGGAAGCGGTACGGCTGTCGACACCACCGGTGCAGGGGACCTCTGGGCGGCTGGTTTTTTATATGGCCTCGTCAATGGCTACGATCTTGGAAGGAGCGGCCGACTGGGTTCGGCCTGCGGCTATGAGGTGTGCCAGGTAGTGGGCGCGGTCATTCCCCCCGAGGGGTGGGCCCGGATAAAACAAATCACTTGAACTGATCAGCGTGCGCATTCCCCGCAGCTTGTTGGCGCGCAGTGGAAATCCAGCGAACCGGGACTGCGGGGCGCGTTCAAATCAATATAAACAGTAGTTGCGGAGGATAAATGGCCAAAAAGCGTGTGACCAGAAAACAATTATTAAAGGAACCGGATGAGTTTATAACCTTTTCCAACCGTATGATCAGACTTGGTGTGGCGTATAAGCAGCAATTGATGTTTGCGGTCGGTATCTTTTGTGCGGCGGTGCTGGTCTATGTCGGGACGCAGTATGTCTCTGCGCGCTCCCGGGCCAAGGCCTTCAATTTGTTGGAGAGCGCAGTATCCCGGTATGACCGCGAACTCGCTCAAAGTGGGCCACTGAAAGCACTGTCTGCAGTAGAAGCGGATTTCGAGCTGATATTGGATAAATATGGATCAAACGCAGGCGGGCGACTGGCCCGGCTCACCTTTGCCCAGTATCATTTTGCAGCCGGTGCGGCCGAGTCGGCCATTGAGTTGTATGATGCCGCCCTGGCCGATTTTCAAGACGACCTACTCTATCGGAGCCTGGCCTTGAGTGGGCTGGGTTATGCTTATGTTCTCAAAGGGGATGAGCCCAAAGCCATTTCCTATTTTGAACAGGTGGCTTCCGGTACGGTAACCGGTTTGCAAGGCGACGCCCTGTTCAATTTGGGTCTCCTGTACGCCCGGTCGGGGCAGAAAGATAAAAGTAAGGAGTCATTTCAGCGAATTAAGGAAGAACACCCTCAATCGTTTTATGCGGAGATGGCCGGGGAGAGGGCCAAGCTATAGACAGTTCCTAATACCAAAAATGGCCGACCAGCCTATCTGGTCGACCATTAAGGAAGAAAACAGATGAAGAAATTATCAGGTTGTCATGAGAAAATGCATTAATTGTGCCATGGTAGTCTTATAATTTCTCATTTTCTTTGGTGGTCTATATAATGTCATTAAATATTAAATGGTTACCAGTTTGTCTATTCCCGGGGCCGCACGTGGCCCAGTCCGAATAGTTCCGAAAAGTGTCTCCTTTTTGTCCCCTGTGGTTCAAATTTATAAACCCCCTTGTGGGTTCTCCCCAATAACAAACTGAAAATAAAGAGAAAATCAAAAAAGAGACGGAGGTTCAATATTTTGAACGACCGTCCTGGCTTTTGTACACTATTTGGGTAACTGCTCGATATGATGTGATTATTAGCCGTTTAGGGATTTGAACCAATCCGAATTCCCAGTTTTTTTATCTTTTGATTGAGACCGCTCTTACCGATACCCAGCATCTTGGCGGCATGCGATTGGACATTGTCGGACAGTTTCAAGGCCCTTTCAATCATCCGCCTTTCAACCATAACGAGCGTGTCGCCCAGGGTGGCATCAGCCGGTATGCCGCCGAAGTGCAAGATATTATAAACATTCTCGCGAAAATCACTGGGCAGATCAGCCAGGGTAATGGTATCTCCCCCGCACAGGATCATGGCTCTTTCAATCAGATTTTCCAGTTCGCGGACGTTGCCGGGCCAGGAATAGTCAAAAAACAATCTTTCGACATTCGGGTCTATGCCCTGTACCGGTGGCAGGTCGCTGCGCTGTCCTGAATACTTGTTTAAAAAATGGTAAACCAGCAGGCGTATATCCCCCTGGCGCTGTTTGAGGGGCGGCAGCGCGATGTTGACCACATTGAGCCGATAGAAAAGGTCTTCCCGAAAACGCCCCTGTTCGACCTCAGTCTTAAGGTTCTTGTTGGTAGCGGCGATGAACCGGATATTAACCGAAACCGGTTTCGTCCCACCCACCCGCTCGAAGACTCTTTCCTGGATGACTCTAAGCAATTTTACCTGCAAATTCTGGGAGAGCTCTCCGATTTCGTCCAGAAAAAGGGTTCCGCCCTCGGAAACTTCGAAGCGACCTTTCTTCATTCCGGCCGCACCGGTGAAAGCGCCCTTTTCATGCCCGAAGAGCTCGCTCTCGAGAAGGGTTTCCGCCAAGGCGGAACAATTTACGGCCACAAAAGGTTTGTCACGCCGGGGGCTGTTGAAGTGGATTGATTTAGCGACCAGTTCCTTGCCGGTCCCGCTTTCGCCCTCGATGAGCACCGTCGCGTTGGACGGGGCCACTTTGCGGATAATGTCGTAGACATTCTGCATGGACTTGCTTTTACCGATGATGTTGCCAAAACTGTATTGGGATTCAACGGCATTGCGCAGACGCTGGTTGTCCTTGACAACAGCATAAAGAGATACCGCCTTTTTTACGTAGATAATCAACTGGTCGTTATCAAATGGCTTCAGGATGTAATTGTAGGCCCCCTTTTGCATCGCCTCGACTGCCTTTTCAACCGTTCCGTGGGCGGTCATCATGATAACGGGCAATTCTGGATTTTTCTGTTTGATCTTTTCAAGCAGGTCAATACCGTCCATGGTGGGCATTTTCATATCGGTCAGTACCAGATCGACATCCGAATTCGCCAGTAGTTCCAGCGCTTCTTCCCCACTGTGGGCCGTCAGGGTTTCAAAACCCTCGTCGGCCAGCACGGCACTGAGAATCAAGGGATAGTTTTTTTCGTCATCGACTATGAGGATGGTGTCCATCTTTTGGCGACCTTCCAAACCGTATATTCAATCCCGGGATAGCGCTACCAGGGAGCCGGTGAACTGATTAATTGGATTGCCTTCCACAGACGGCATGTTTAATTTTGTGCGACCGTGACCCGGATTTTACAGCGCTTCTGCCTGAACCTGTCAAGCTGGATCCAATCTTCCGGCACGGAGCGCTTCAGCATACAGACCTTTTCGAGGGGCCGCCACAAAGGCGCCATTCGTATGGCCAGAGGCGGCCTTTTAATTAACCGGCAGGTCAATGGCTACACAGGTCCCGCCTTCCGGAAGATTTTCGATTGCGATCAAACCATTGTGGATTTTTACAATATTTTTCACGATACCAAGTCCCAACCCGGTACCTTTGTCTTTGGTCGTGAAGAAAGGGTCCCATATTTTTTCTTTTATATCTTCAGATATGCCGGAACCTGAATCTGTTATGGATACCTTTACCATATTATCAAGACTGTCAACCATTACCTTAATACTGCCGCCATCCGACATGGCCTGCATCGCATTGATGAGGATGTTTAAGAAAGCCTGGTAGAGCATGTCGGCATCAGCATAGATTTCCGGTAGTGTATCGGCAAACCGGCGTTCAATGGTGTATCCCCGGGATTGAACCTGAGGAGCGAGAAAGGTAATATTCTTGTCCAGGATCTGATCAACCCGGCAGAGAGATAAATTGGGCGTGCGCGGACGAGCAAAATTCAGAAAATCAGTAATGATCATATTCAAGCGTCCGGCTTCTTCCATAATGATCCCGGTGAGTGTATTGGCCGGATCGTCCGGATCCATTTTTTTTTGCATCAATTCCGTCGAACTCAGGATAATGCCCAGCGGGTTGCGGATCTCATGGGAGACGGCGGCAACCATCTCCCCCAGTGCGGACAGATGTTCGGCGCGATTCAGTTGTTCCTTCAGCCGCATGCGTTCCAGCGCTCGGCGTTCAATAATGGCTTCGCCCTTTTTCACGATCAGGAGCAGCACTAAAAATAGGGCAATCATCACGATTGCGCTGGTAAAAATAACCCTGATTTGAAAATTAAATATCGTTTTGTACTCTTCCGTTAAATCCAACTTTATTTCGATGGCACCCAGGACCGGTCCGGACAGGCGGGATACCTGCTTCTCGGCCCGTAGTGGTGATATTGTTATCAAGTGGCTGTCTTTGGGAAAGCCAAGCATGATCTCGAAAAAGTTGCCCCGTTGCACCAGGCGCGAGCTGGATTTACCTTCGAGCGCTTCCTTATACCCAGAACTGCGGATGTCTTTCCGACCAACAATGTTTTTGTTGAAGCTGTAAGAAATAGTGCTTTGCATGTCGTAGATATTGACCATCTCAACTTTAAAACTGTGCAGGGTGCTTCTGACGACCTGATCCAGGCGGTTATACTGCTCCGGGTTGCTCAGTTGAATGCGGTTGTATTTCAATACGGCGGGCAGAATGAACTGGAGGAAGATCTGGTGATTCAGGTTTTCGATTAATAGCTTTGCATATTCTTCGCTTTTCTGCAGTTGCCTTTTGCGGGCCAAGTGGGTGTCAAATGCGCTCAGTACCAGGGTGCCCACGAATATAACAATCAGACTGGAGAGGGTGAAGTACTTAACCAGCCGGAAAGGTTTTGTTTTTTCGGCTGGTATGGTGGCGGTTTCTTCCATGCAGTAGATCCGGCGTGTTGGTTTGTTTGACCGTATATGTAATGGGGCGGGCAAAGTCAAGCAAAGCTTTGGGTGCGGGTTTTGGAGCTCCCCGGAGACAGCCGTAATCCTGCGGTCAGACGCCTTTTTTTAGGACTGGTCGGGAGAGATAAGTTGGGGTTGATGAAAAAAGCAGACACTACATATGACGGTATGCCCTTCGAGAAACACAATATAAGGTAAGTTGACATAATATATATATAATTAGCGATAATTTTTCTTGACAAGCAGATAAAATTACATTTATATCGGATAAAAGCTATATAACTGTGAAAGTTATTTCCATCGACCACCCGATCCTGAGTCAAGGCTGATTAAACCTTCAATTTACGGCCGGAATAAAGCAAATATGAGCAAACTAAGAGAAATCAGAGAATCTCTCCTCGTAAGCAAAGCCGAACTTGCCAGGAAGGCAAAAGTCTCGCCTATCACGATTACAAGGATAGAAAATGGGATGCCCTGCAGGATGGAGACCAAGCGAAAAATCCTGCTGGCTTTGGACTTGAAACTTTCAGACAAAAATAAAATCTTCGGGGACGATTAAGAGAATACAATGGTTTTTGGAAAGAAATCTCATCTAATAGGATTGGATATCGGGTCCCGGTCAATCAAGGCCGGTGAAGTCGTCATTACCAAAAAGGGCCGTACCCTGAGAAGGTTCGGTATGGTGGAACTGGCAGATGGCATCATCGAAGAGGGTTCCATCAAAGACCCGGAGGCAGCTTCAGCGAGTATAAAGGAACTGTTTAAGGAGTATAACTTCAAGGACCAGAACGTCGCTATCTCGATTGGGGGATATTCTGTAATTGTGAAAAAGATCACGGTGCAGACGATGACCGATGATCAACTACAGGACACCATTCAGTTCGAAGCTGAACAATATATCCCCTTCGATATAAACGATGTAAACCTTGATTTTCAGATCCTGGGGGAAAGTGAAAATAATCCCAACCAAATGGCCGTACTGTTAGTGGCTGCCAAAAAAGAAATGATCGATGAATATATCAACCTGATTCGGCTGGCCGGATTGAATCCATGTCTTATCGACGTGGATGCCTTTGCCCTGCAGAATATTTTCGAATTCAGCTATGAACCTGAGGAAGAAATTGTCGCGCTGATCGATATTGGGGCCAGTAAAACCTCATTGAACATTCTAAAGGGGACGAATTCGGTTTTCATGCGGGATGTCTCTTTGGGGTGTGGACAGATCAACCAAAAGATTGTCTCCCTGGTCGACTGCACGCCTGAAGAAGCGGAACAGATCAAACAAAGTGATCAATCCGACAGTATATCACCCGAAGACCTGCGCGAAATCATTTCATCGGTTGTCTCGGACTGGTGTTCGGAGATCAGAAGGGCCCTTGATTTCTTCTACTCAACCGAACCGGATGAACAGATCGACAAGATCGTTTTAAGCGGCGGCGGTGCCAACATCGCTGAATTTAGGAGCTTGTTGGCGGCTGAAACGTCGACAGATGTCGAAATCGTAAATCCATTTAAGAATTTTATCGTTGATGAAAGTGGGCTCGATTCTTCTTACCTTGAACTGGTGGCGCCGCAGGCGGCAATCTGCATGGGGCTGTCATTAAGAGAAGTTGACGACAAATGATACGAATTAACCTACTGCCTTTTCGGGCAGCCCGCAAAAAAGAGAACATCCGCCGGCAGATTTCTATCTTCAGCCTGTCCGTTTTCTTGTTAGCCATAGCCCTTTTCTATTATAATTCGGTGTTGGCGAACCAAGTCTCGGAGCTGGAGGAGTCGGTTAACAGTACCAGGAATGAACTCAAGAAATATCAGAAGATCAATAAGGAGATAGCGCAGCTCCAAAAGAGGCTAAAAATCTTGCAGCAAAAAACGCAAGTGATCGAAGAGCTCGATGCCAGCCGGGAGGATGCGGTTCGCCTGCTGGACAAAATGACGGAGGTGATCGTGCCAGGGCGAATGTGGCTTTCGAGCTTTAACGCCACCAGCAGTAGCGTAGATATCAGCGGCACGGCGATGGACAATAAAACTGTGGCTGATTTTATGACGAATCTCCAAAAGGTAGAACAGTTTAAAAATGTCAATTTGGTGGTAACCAGTCAAAAAGCGTTTAAAGCAGGTGTTTTTTTCAAAAGTTTTAGCATCAAGTTCGATCGAACCTTAATGAAACCGCTTGAGAAAGAAGACAAGGCGCAGAAATAATGAAGAAAATAAAGCTGAACCTGGACGCACTGGCCCCTTTCTTTGAAAAGGTTGAGAAATTATCAACCATTCAAAGGGTATTGATCTATGTGGCAACATTTGTGGTGCTGATTGGTGCGGTCGTATGGTTTTTGTATTTGCCTAAGTGGGAAACAAAAGGCCAACTTGAAACCGAGTTTGAAGACCTGTCCAACAAACTAGTCGTCGCCAAGAGAAATGCCGCCAAGTTACCCAAGCTCAGAGCCCAAATGAAAGCCGAAGAGGAAAAATTTCAGGCGGCCAGCAAGGCTTTGCCTGAACGCCGCGAGATACCATCCCTGTTGACCAGCGTTTCTCAATCGGGTGGTGATGCGGGACTTGAATTTCAGCTTTTTCAGCCAGGCGGTGAGACAAACAAACAATTTTATGTGGAGATACCCGTCTCAATAAAAGTAAAGGGCGGATATCATAATACGGCCGAGTTTTTTGATCGGGTAGCAGCTTTATCTCGAATTGTGACGATCAAGAACATCATAATGGCACCGGCCCAGATGAACGAAATAAACACCAGCTGCTCCGCAGTAACCTATAAATTCATTGAGCAAGCGGGATCTTAACCGGATACAATTGGTATATCATGCACAAATCCAAAATTCATAAAAGCCTCCTGGCAATTGCTTCCTTCTGTCTCTGCTTGGGTTTAGTCGGATGCGGTGGAGACGAAGAAACCGCCCCTGCTCAACCTGAAGTCGTCGCTACCAAAATTCAGGCAACTGCGCCCAAACCCGCTCCGCCTAAAAAGCCGGCCGCTCCGGCACCGGCCAAGCCGGCCCAACCGGCAGCATCGCCAGCAGCCGCGGAAAAAGCAGCCGCGGACGAGTCGTCTATCCAAAAAACCATGGAAGACATCAAGAAGGATGCCGCGGCTGGGGCGGTATCCCGGTACCAGGCGCGGTTATATAAACCCGAGGGCAAAATTGATCCCTTTGAGAACCCGTTTAAAGAGGCGGCACCCCAACAACCGACTGTCGATGATGAAGAGGATCCCAATAAACCCGATAGGGAACCGGTAACGCCTCTTGAGAAAATTGACTTGTCCCAACTGACGTTGGTGGGGGTCATCAAGTTTTCTACCGGATACAAGGCGATTGTCCAAGAACAGTCCGGTAAGGGGTATGTGATTCAGAAGGGAACCTATATCGGTACTAATTTTGGTCAGGTAACTGAAATTCAAAGTGACAGAATACTTATCCAGGAAAAAGTAAAGAATTATTTGGGTAAATATAAAGATCAGGCGAACCAATTAAAACTTCAGAAGCCTCTTGGAGATAACTGATATGGATCGAATATTGAGCAAAACTACGGGACTTAAAACGTTAAGCGCCATGCTTATCTCGCTGGCTCTGCTGCTGGGCGGATGCGTCACGTACGAAGAAGCCGGCAGCCCCAAGGTCGCTGAGCCGGGCAAAGTCTTAAAGAAGATTACCGAGGTCAGATTCACCGAGGATTCTGAAACTGTTTCCGTCTGGATAACCGGCAACCAGGTGTTGACCTATACGTCGGTGAAACAGCCGTTTCCGGCGGGCGTCATACTCTATTTTCCGGATACAGCTCTGGAGGGTATCGAGCCCAGTCTGGCCACGGGCAGTGACGTCATTGAATCAGTCCAGGCCACGGAACTGACCGGTAAGGGGCATACCAGCCGAATTGGGATTCTGCTAAAAAGCGATATGGCCTATGATGTCAGCCGGGAGGGGTTGGACCTGAAAGTCTCCTTTGCCAAGATGGCGGCTGATATGCCGGCCGCAGAAGCGGTATCCGCCGAAGAACCTGCGGAAACCCAGATGCAGGCTGCGGCTGAAGAAGCTGCACCCGCGACTGCCGGGGAGATGTGGGGGGCGGCTACATTGCTGACCGGAATCGATACGGAAGAAGACGAGGTTGGGGTTGCCATCAGCATCAATGCAGATGGTGCCATTAAGGATTTTGATGCCTTTACCATTAAAAATCCGGCCCGTATCGTGGTTGACATGTACGGGGTGAACAGCGCCCATGACAAAGAACAGACCATCCTGGTCAATAGCGAAAGTGTCCGACGGGTTCGTCACTACAAGAGCCCGGATAAACTGCGGGTGGTCATTGACACCAAAGATGCACTTCTCGAAGATTTCACTGCCAATACAATTGAAATGGGGCTTCTCGTGAAAGTGGGAACCGGTGCGGCTGCGAGCATGGAAAGTAGTGCCATGGAAAACGAGCAGATGCCGCAGGAAGCCGCCGCAACAGCGGTTGCGGCATCTGAGCCGCCCAAACCGGCCGCTTCAGTCCAGAAACCGGCCTGGATAAACCGGATTGATTTTTCCAGTGAGGAAAACGGGAAGTCGACGGTCATCCTGGGAACCACCAGACCGATTACCTATCAGATGGAAAAAATCGATGACCTGAAGCTGCAGCTGCGGATGTTTCATGCCAATCTGCCTGGTTACCGGCAAAGACCACTGATCACCACCCGGTTCGAAAGCGCGGTTGACCGGATTATGCCGGTCCAGACCGCGGCCATGCAGGACACAAGCGTGATCACCTTCGAGCTGCGCGAATCGGTACCTTATTATGTGGAACAGGTTGATGATATTCTGTTCGTTCACTTTGATCCATCCACGGTACCGCCCAAGCCGGTTGACGAGGCCGAGCTGCCCAGCTGGCAGAAGGTTATAGCGCAAGCCGAGCAGGCCGGCCTGGTTGAGGAACCCGCAGCGACGGTAGCTCCCGAAGAAGCCGAGGTGGCACCTGCCATGGAACCTGTAGAGGAACCCGGAGAGGCGGCCATTCAGGAGTCTCCGCTCAGAACCGGGGTCACCGGCAGGAAGTACACCGGTGAAAAAATTGCGCTCGACTTCTATGAAACCGATATCAAAAACGTATTCAGAATTTTAAGGGAAGTCAGCGGAAAGAACTACGCCATCGACAAGGACGTTACCGGCAGAGTTACGCTGACGCTCAGAAAACCGGTCCCCTGGGACCAGGTTCTCGATTTGATACTCAGGATGAATTCGCTGGGTATGGTCTACGAAGATGACATTGTGCGGATTGCCACGCTGGCCACCCTGAAGGAGGAAGAATCTCTGCGCCAGGCGGCCCTGGAGGCCGCTCAGAGGTCGCGTGAAGCCGAAAGGGCTTTGGAGCCGCTGGTCACGGCCTACATCCCAATCAACTATTCGGATGCCACGGCGGATATCTTGCCGCATTTACAGAATATTATCACGGAAGGCCGGGGGACCTTGAGTGTCCATACGGCCACGAACCAGATTATCATCAAAGATGTGGTGGCAAAAGTAGAAGAGGCGAAGATCCTGGTCAGCAAGCTGGATATTGTTACTGCCCAGGTACTCATAGAAGCCCGGGTGGTGGAAGCGACCAACACCTTCAAAAAGGAGCTGGGCACCGTTCTTGCCGTTGGGGTTGGTCCGATTACCCAGCATGACGGGAATAACCAGACTTACGACTTTCAATCGAATTTTCCGAGAAGTGCAAAATCGCTCTTCGATGTTACCTGGAACAAGGTGTCGGGCACGCCCGCGACACTGAATGCCAAGATCAATGCGCTGGAAGAAGAGGGCGAAAGTAAAACCATCTCTTCACCCAAGGTGTTGACGCTGGATAATAAACCGGCCACCATCAAACAGGGGGTCAGTTATCCGATCAACAAACTCGACGCCGATGGAAACTCAACTACCGAGTTCAAAGATATCGTGCTGGAACTGACCGTTACGCCGCACGTGACTATGGACGGGCGCGTTTCAATGGTGATTAAAATTACCAAGAATGACCTCGGCGCCCTGGTTGGCTCCAATTTTTCCTTCACGGTCAATGAAGCCAATACGGAGCTGTTGGTAAACGATGGCGACACGATCGTTATTGGCGGTGTGACTAAAACCACCGACACCAAAGATGAAGAAGGCGTTCCGGGACTACGTAAGATTCCTGGGCTGGGGTGGCTGTTCGGCTCGCGAGCAAAAGATAAATCCAAAAATGAATTGTTGATATTTATTACCCCGAAGATTGTAAAACTGGACTAAAACCGCTAAGTTTCACCTGCTCACCAGTTGAACTGAAAACGCCGGAAGAGTGTTGGCTTCCGGCGTTTTCTTTTGTGTGGCGGACAGTGCCACCCGGACGGGGCAGTTGACTCGGTATGCTCTCGATATCTAAGGGCGCTTTTTCCTGGTTAGCTTCCAACGAATATTCCACCCGGCATTGATATCGCCAGGGTTCCTGCAATCAGGCATTGGGTAAGAGGTGCTGCTGCCGGACCGGGTGGCCGTGCCTTGAAATGCAGATGATGCGGCCGGTTACTGAAGTTTAAGGGCTGCGCGCGCCGCCTTGTTTGCTATCTCCGAGTCCGGGGCGACATCGATGACTTTCAAGTAGGCCATCTTGGCGTCCTGGGAGCGCCCTGCTTTCTCGTAGGTTTCCGCCATGTAAAAATAGGTGTCTGCGTAGTTGGGTGCCGACTTGATGGCCCGGCCGAACATGGCTAGCGCCTGCGCTAGTTTACCGGTAGCTGTATAGGTGCGACCCAGGCCGCCCAGGGCTTTGACATACGAAATGTCTCTCGGAAAGCCGTCTTCATAGTGTTTGATGGCCTGTTTATAGTATTTTTCCGCTTGAGCGTAATTTTTCTTTTGGAAATAAGCGTAGCCGAGATTGAGATACGCGTATTGGGGGGTGGCGTATACCAGGTTGGCAGTCAGGTTGTTGAGATGGACGATTGCTGCGTCCCACTCTTCGTTTTTGAGAAGTGCCGTTGCCAGGTTGTTAATGGCTTCGGCGTAGTCGGAATCGATGGCAATAGCGCGCTTAAAATGCTTGACCGAAAGATCCATCGAGTCTTTCAGCATGTACACCAAACCCAGGTCGTTGTGTATGAGCGCATTTTCAGGATCCAATTTTTCAGCCTTGAGCAGTTCCTGCAGGGCCAGGGTAAACTGCCCTTCAGCCATATAGATTTCGCCGAGTTCCCGGTAGGCGGTGGCCCGTTTTTTCTGTTTTTCCTGGGTGGTGGTACAGGCCAATCACACTGAGCAGGATGACCAGTAAAAGCAGTACTGAGCGATGATGACTATGCATGAATCGTTACCTCGTGTTCAAACCCGTCTTTCCGGTATCTATAGGCTATCTCAAAAATGTCTTTTGGCCCAACCTTCAGCCTTCGCTGAAGCTATGGCTGTAAACTCTGCTGGGAGCCTTGCCTGCCCGGCGTAGCCTGGAAGGCGTAGACGGGACCTTGCACCAAAATCCTATTTTTGAGATAGCCTCTGTTGAACCAAGCAGTCTGCTTGGTGTCATCCCGCATCCCCCGGGAGGACGATAATCCGAATATTGCGTTCATTTAACATGTTTACGAGGGCCCTGTCTATAGACGTGAACGTCAGGAGCATGCGCAGACTGTCGGGTCGGTCTTCGGTAAGGTAGCCCTGGATAACGAATTCGGTGTTAAACTGTGCCGGTCTTTTGGCCGCCAGAAAGGCTGGATTGCGGAACCATTCCGGGCCCAGTGCTCCGGCCAGTTTGGTGGAGATTTTGCGGGGTGTATCCCTGTGGTTGATCTGGATGATATTGAAACCGGATTTTTGGATGGTCAGGAAGGCGTCTCCGAAGAGGTCGCCGTAATCCACAAAGACCGGATCGCCTTCTGGGGTGGTCACCAGGTTTGAAAGAGCCTTAATCTCGGTGCCTGCATACGGAAAGGTAATGGTGACATTCTCGGTATAGGCAAACCGCATGGCGCGCATCAGGTCCTTCACGAACGAACGGCGGCCGGAAGCCCGAACCGTTTTTACCGGATTTAGCCGGGGTACCGGAATGGGGCGCGCCGGGCTGGTAAACGAAGATGATTTCGAACTGCGGAAGACCTCTTTTAGCCGGATGCCATGGTGCTCAAGAAAGCGGACAATCCCGGTCGGGGTGCGCTCGTCGGGATGCTTAATAAAGGAAATACAGATGTTGCGGACCGGGTTCATCTCGGTTCCGGCCCCTTTCACGATCCAGTTGGCCCGGATGGTGATTTCGGCGCCGCCGGCGGAAAAGGAAAGACTTGGCGTATGATTGGATTTATGAATCGCCGACAGAACGGTATTCAGAATTTCCTCTACCGGAGCACCATCCGGAATATTCACCTGAGTGAAGGTTTTCCATTTTGATCGGACGGTATCCAGGTCCAGGGGGGACAATTGCTGTTTGTCCGCAAGCATGACCCGACTGCCGTCGGACATCTCCAGAACCGGGTTATTCGAAAGGTTCAGCTCGAGATCTTCCTGGTCAGAGCGTGGGAAATAGTACTTGCCGTTGTCCAGCAATTTTGCATCCAGAATGGCGGCTGCTTCAGCCAGGGGCGGAATCATCGGTTTGGCCGGGCGCCGGGGGCCGGAGCTGGCTGTCTCTTTTTCCGGATCTGCAGCCGCTTGCGGATAAGGCGATTTGCTGTCTTTCCCGGCCAGAGCAAGCGTGGCTGGGGCCTGCGGTGGCTGGAGACTGCGGGGTAAAAAGATGGTCTGGTCTGTAAATATGAGGTCAATATCCTTAACGTGCGGATTCAGCTGTCTAAAAAGAGTGACGGCTTCCTTGTAGGAATTCGAACCGTAGCGGCCGAATTGCCCGGCCAGCAGCTTGGATACCGTGTCACCTCTTTGGACTCTATAGGTATTGGCCGGCGGCGTCTGGCCGCTACTGCGAGAAAGATCCACGAATGGGATGGTCACGATACCGGCGGTTTTTTCCGGTACCGGGCGTTCCCGTAAGCGTCGCAAGGGGATGTAAATCTGCTGCCCGGGGCGAATGCGGTCAATATTTTTTATATGGGGATTGATGCGTTTGAATATTTGGAGAAAATGGGTCCAGTCTTTCCGGGCTATCTCGCCGCGCAGCTTGAATATTTTGAGGACCCAGTCGTTTGGTTCTACCGTGTAGGGCGCGCAGAGAATATCCCAGCCCATATCCTCCTTGATGACATAGTTTTTATAGAGGAAGGACCCCTGGACCTGAAGCGGTAGCGCCCAGGTCAGGCCGACCAGCACCAGGGCCAATAAACCTGATACCAGGCAGCGGGCGCGAAATTTGGGAAAGTACATATGGGCCATGATGATTCGTGTGCGCTTTTTAAGGGGCCGGTCAAGACCGGCGTTTTACCAGACCGATGCGGTCGGCAATATTTTCGGCGGTTTTCTTAATGAACAGGGCCAGTTCTTTCCCGTCGAGCGGCTGCTGATGAGTGGGAAAGCGGGGTACTTCCGCAGGTCGAATCAGCACCGGTTTATTCACCAGCTCCGATTTGGGCGTTATCCCGTATTCCGGCGGCAGGGTACCTTCAAAGTACATATCCTGGAACCCTGAAAATTTTAAAGCATGGGCCGTGGAATCAATTATGGCCGTCTCGTTCGAATCCAATACCTGGGTTTGCACGGTCCTGGCCAGCCCAGCTAGGCATTCGCCCCCATGGGTACAGGCAATATGACCGTTGCGGTTGGCGGTCAGTTCCCAATCCATGATCTCCTGCTCGGTCACCTCGACAAAGAAAACCCGCTGTTCACCGGCCAATTGGTTATAGCGTGTGACCAGGTGGATGACCCGGGGCATGGACACCGGGTTGCCGATCATGGCCGCCTGGGCCACACTGGGCTGGGCCGCCATGGGTATGAATTGACGCTTTTGAGCATCGGGTTCTTGATAATAGGTGAAAACCGGGTTGGCATGTTCGGACTGGACCCCGATGATCTTGGGCAGGGCCGCAATGATACCGGCGTTATAAAATTTGAGGAACCCACTCATGACAGCCGTGATGTTGCCGGCATTGCCAATAGGTACAACTACAGCTTTGTCGGCCAATTCATATTCAAACTCCTGGGCGATTTCGTAAGAATACGATTCCTGCCCCAGGATGCGCCAGGCGTTTTTCGAGTTCAAGAGCGCCACATTGTAGGTGTCGGAGAGATGCTCGACCACCTTCATGCAGTCATCGAAAACACCAGGAATTTCGAAAACCGCCGCACCGCTGCCCAGTGGCTGGGATAGTTGCTGGGGGGTAACCTTTTTGTGCGGCAGCAGGACCGCTGATTTTATGTGGGGCGCGAGGTAGGCGGCGTAAAGCGCCGCCGCGGCAGACGTGTCGCCGGTGGATGCGCAGATCGCCAGCACATCCGACACGAGATCGTTCTTGATCAGATAGTTTATGTAGCTCAGCGCACTGGCCATGCCTCTGTCTTTAAACGAGGCGCTGGGATTTTGCCCGTCATTTTTGTAATAGAAGCGAATGCCGGCCAGTTCCTGGAGCACCGCATTGGCCTCTACCACCGGGGTGTGCCCTTCTCCCAGATACACGACGGCGTCCAGAGGCATAACAGGGCCGATAAACTCGTGATACCGGTAAATGCCTTTGAGGGCCGGGATCGTCAGCATTTTACGGTAATCGAAAATTCGATGCCAGACGTCCCCCGCGGTCTGCCGGTAGTCGGTTTCGTTTTCGTTGTAGATAAGCAGGACGTCGCCGCAATCGGGGCAAGTATATAAAAGCCTCTCGATCCCGGCTGTCAGGTCGCAGCCCAGGCAGCGGTAGATGAGGCGCCCACCGGGTGACGGCACGATGCGGTCTTTGATATCATCCGGGACTTGGCCGGGCTTCATGGCGTCAACCTTTCCAGTCCCTGCATATATGGTCTCAATGCTTCCGGGATGATGACCGACCCGTCCGCCTGCTGGTTGTTTTCCAAAATGGCGGCTACGGTGCGTCCTACGGCAAGGCCGCTGCCGTTCAATGTGTGGACCAACCGGGAGCCTTTCTGTCCCTTGGTTTTAAAGCGAATGCCGGCGCGTCTAGCCTGGAAGTCCTCAAAATTGCTGCAGGATGAGATTTCCCGGTAGACGTTCTGGGACGGCATCCAGACTTCAATATCATAGGTTTTCGCGGCGGAAAAACCCAGATCGCCGGTGCACAGGGTGATAACCTGGTAAGGGAGTTCGAGCAGCTCCAGAACACGCTCGGCGCACGCCGTCAAGGTTTCGAGCTCAGCGTAGGAGGATTCAGGAGTCGTAAAATTGACCAGTTCCACTTTGTTGAACTGATGCTGCCTAATCAGACCGCGGGTGTCTTTTCCATAGGACCCCGCTTCTGAGCGAAAACACGGTGTAAAGGCGGTGTAACGAATCGGCAGCTGAGCGCGGTCGATGGTTTCGCCTTGGAATATATTCGTTACCGGAACTTCGGCCGTCGGAATGAGGTAGTAGTCCCAACCGTCGAGTTTGAACAGATCTTCTTCAAATTTAGGTAGTTGCCCGGTGCCTGTCATCGTCGTGCGATTGACCATGAAGGGCGGCAGGATTTCGGTATAGCCATGCCGGGTGGTATGCAGGTCCAGCATGAAGCTGATCAGGGCCCTTTCCAGCCGGGCACCGGCACCCAGATAGAGCGGGAAGCGGGCACCGGTAATCTTGGCGGCCCGGTCAAAATCGAAAATATTTAGGCGGGTACCGATGTCCCAGTGGGGTAGCGGCTCAAAATCAAATTCCGGCGGTGTGCCGATTTTACGCTCTACCGGATTATCATGCTCGTCTTTGCCCACCGGAACGGTGTTATGCGGGATATTGGGTATGCCCATTAAAATGGACTTTACGATCTCTTCGTTGCCAGACAGCTCTTTATCGAGTTCTTTGATCTGGGCGGAAACCGTGCGCATTTCGGCGACAATATCATCCGCGTTTTCTCCGTCTTTTTTCATCTCGGCAACCTGCTCGGAAACGACGTTGCGCTTGTGACGCAGGGTTTCGGCCTGCTGCAGGCAATCCCTTCTCTTCTGATCTGCGTCCCGAAAAGCTTCCAGATCTGCCTTTTCTCCCCGGGCCGCCAGAGCGTTTTCAACTTCCGTTAAATTTTGCCTTACGAACTTGATTTCGAGCATAATAATCCTTATACTATATATTTAGTGCGTGAATCAGCCCTAGGTTCATAGTCGGAAGAACCATGAGTGAATCGCCCTGAAAGTGGTCAGAGACCCGCTGGCGCTGGTGCTGATTTCATTGCAAGTCTGTAGTATGGACTGTTCATTTAGTCAATGATTAATGCAAGTTGACTTTGTTCGGCTAATTACACTTTTCTGGCCTGGGAGATCTGTATGGAGGAAATTCGGGAAGCAAAGAGCGAGATGCGCAGAAACATGGTGGAGACCATTGAAAAACTGCAGGCGGAAGAAATTGTACAAAAGGGTGCTGCCATTGAAAACAGGCTTTTTGAATTCGCCAATTTTTTAGAAGCGACCATTGTTTTGCTCTATATCGATACCCCAGGGGAAGTCGCAACCGATAAAATTATAAAAAAATGTTATGATTTCGGAAAGATGGTAATCCTGCCGGTTTTTAACTCCGAAACCGGCGCAGCCACCTTGATGAAGGTGGACAATGCCGAGACCGACCTGGTAACGGGTCCGCACGGGACCCTTGAGCCAGACCCGGAAAAGTGCAAGGTCGTACCCATCGAATGCATTGACATCGCCATCATACCGGGGATTGCTTTCGACGAAAAGGGCTGTCGGCTGGGTACCGGTGAGGGCTACTACGACCGGCTCATCCCGGATCTGCCGGTGACCACCCGCAAAGTGGCGCTAACCATGGAAGCGCAAATGGCGCCCCAGGTACCCATGGAATCCCACGATAAACATGTGGATATTATCATCACGGATGAACGGATAATTTACAAGATATAACCTGACCAAGAATCGAAACGTCAACATTCAGCGGCCGCAAGTTGCGGCCGCTTTTCATTTTAGGGTGCCTTGAATTGTCGCAGATCCCGCGTGATTTTGGCGGGAACCAATGCCCTATCTTTTAGATAACCTATTGTAATTACATTACTATTCTTTAGAAATGAGATGCGCTTCAATGGTTTGCATTGCGTTCATAAACTCAAGGCGGGATTCAGCAGCAAAAGGGTTGAACCGGTGCATGTCTTCGAAAAGTTGCCAGGTATCGTTTTCCACCACCTCAAGGATATGCAGCAGCCGTTTATACCCTTCCGTATCGATCATGAGATCTTCCGCCCCAAAACTGGATAACGACCGGCCGATAAAATGGGTCAGGGCCAGGCTGACGGCAATCTGGCGATCGTGATTTTCCGGGGTGGATTCGATCACCACCAACCCCAGGGACTCCAGCCGGGCGGCAATCTTTTGGTACCGGTCGCGGTCAATTCTTTCTGGACAGAGGACGATCTTGTGGCCCTGTAGCGAATCTTGCGCGCTGTCCGGTCCGAACATGGGGTGGGTCGCAAGCAGTGAAACCTTGGTGGGCAGCTTGGCCCGCATCCATTTGACGGGCAGGGTTTTAACCGAACAAACATCGACCACCAGGGCCTCGGGGTGGGTAAGCAGCGGGGCAATATTTTCCAGGGTGGCGGGCATGGCCGAGATGGGCATACAGAGCAGTACAATCTCCTGGCTGCAAGCCTCGGCGAACGATACCGGTTCGGCCCCGGCTGCCTGGATCAATTCTGCTTTGCCGCCGGAGTCGTAGGCTACCATCTTGCAACTACCGGAAAGGTGTTCGATGGTCAGCTTTCCAAATCGCCCGAATCCAATCAATCCAATCATAATAAGTTCCCGATACGTTCAAAACCGGTCGCCAAGTCTTCATCTGATACTGCATAGGCGATCCGCAGGTGATTATCCACGCCAAAAGCCTCACCCGGCATGACCGCCACTTTGGCTTCGGTCAGCAAGTTGATGGCCAAATCAGTGGCGGTCTGTCCGTTCTGCAACTTTCCACTGATGTCAGGGAACAGGTAAAAAGCACCGCTGGGTTTGATGCAGTCAGACCAATTGCTGGCCAGTTGGTAGGCCGTGTCCCGCTTTTTCTGTAAGGCGGCCATCATCCGCCGATCAGGTCCCCGGCGACTTTGCAGGGCGGCCAGGGCACCATGCTGGGCAAAGGTACAGACGTTTCCGGCCAGGTGGCTTTGCAGGTCCGTTAGGGCCCGGATGACGGCTTGCGGGCCGATGGCGTATCCAACACGGAAACCGGTCATGTTGAAACTTTTAGAGAAACTGCCGGTGATAATGAGCCGGTCCGCCAGGTTCGCAAGCCGGGACAGGCTATTGAAGGCTTTATTGTCGTATAAGAAGTCCGCGTAAGCCTCATCACTTACCACGAAGAGATTCCGTTCCCGCGCCAGAGCGGCAACCTGTTCCAGGTCCTGTTGCGGATAGACGGCCCCGGTCGGGTTATTGGGTGAATTAAGCAATATGGCCCGGCAGTGGGGACCAACGGCTGCTTCCAGGGCCGCCAGATCCAGTTGGTGATTGACGGTGGGTACCATAATTGGGTGGCCGCCGGCCAGCTTTACCTGTTCTGGAAAACTCACCCAGCAAGGAAGTGGAATCACGACTTCATCCCCCGGGTTGCAAATTACCTGGAAGATACTGAAAAGGGCCTGTTTGGAACCATTGGTGATAATGATATTGTCTGCCTGGTGGTGAGGGAGGGGGGCAGCCAGTTCGGAGCGAAGCGGTTCCAGTCCGGGAACGGCGGAATAACGGGTATGGCCGGCCTCCAGGGCCTCTTGTGTGGCGGATATAATCTCGAGGGCCACCGGTTCGTGCGGTTCCCCGATAGCCAGATTGATGACCCTTTCTCCGGACGCGTGCATCGCAGCCACCAGGTTTGCAAAATGTGTGGTCCGGGAAGGTTCGATAGTGCCGATGCGGGCAGCCACCTCCATTATCCTCTCGCTTTCTGCCGCAAGGCCAGATCGGCCAGGACAAGGGCGGCCATGCTTTCTACAATTGGAACGGCGCGCGGCAGAACGCAGGGATCATGGCGACCCCGGGCTTCCAGCGTTACCGGATTGCCGTCAAAATCAACGGTATCCTGTGGTTTACCGATCGTGGCCACCGGCTTGAAGGCAACGTTGAAGAGGATAGGCTCACCGTTGGAGATCCCCCCCTGGACGCCACCGCTATGGTTCGTGACAGTACCCAACCCGTGGGGTTTTGTGATAAAGGGATCATTGTGACGGCTGCCCCGCATACGGGTACCGGCAAATCCGGATCCGATTTCAAACCCCTTGGTAGCCGGAATCGACAACATGGCTCCCGCCAGGACCGCTTCCATCTTTTCGAAAACCGGTTCGCCCCATCCGGCCGGAATGTGACGGCAGACACAGCCGATAGTGCCTCCCAGGGAGTCGCCGTCCTCTTTGGCGACGAGAATTTCCTGCTCGATCCGGTTAGCGGTGTCGGGCTCGGGGCACCGTACCGGCGAGGCATCGACCGCGGTCCGTTGTATTTCCAGGGAATCCACGGGAGGGATTTCGTGGTCGCCGACACTGGCAACCCAGGCGACGATTTCAATTCCGAAAAAAGCGTGCAACAGTTTTTCCGCTACCGCCCCGGCCGCGACCCGGGCGGCGGTTTCACGGGCGCTGGAACGACCACCGCCGCTGCTGGCCCGGATGCCGTACTTCTGCTGGTAGGTGTAATCCGCGTGGGAAGGGCGCGGGATGTTCCCCATGTGGCCGTAGTCCTTGGGATACTGGTCACTGTTAGGGATGAACAGCCCGATAGGCGTCCCCAGGGTCAAACCGTTTTCAACCCCGGACAGGATGGAAACCGTATCCGACTCCTTGCGCGGGGTAGTGAGGTGGCTTTGCCCCGGACGGCGCCGGTCGAGCTGCGGCTGAATATCATCTTCACTCAGGGGCAGTCTGGGCGGGCAGCCGTCAATGACCGCCCCGATGCCTTTACCGTGGGACTCCCCGAATGTCGTTACTTTAAAGAGCGATCCTAGGGTACTTGACATAATACCTTCCTCCCGCAGCGCCTGTAGGCCTGACTGCACAATCACTAAATCAGGTTTAAGATATTCTCAGCGATTTCATTCGGTCCGGCCGTATCGGTTGCTAATGTAAAATCGGCCGCCTGGTCGTACAGGCTGTGCCGGGCTTTTAGGGTAGCGACTACTTCCCGGTCTTCTGATTGATGGGTAAGCGCCGGCCGTGAGTCCGCCGTGGCTGGATCACGGGACAGGCGAGCCAGAATCGTTTCCGGCCGGGCTGTCAGCCAGATGACCGTTCCGCTGCTTTGCATGCGCTTGATATTGGCTGGATTCAATACAATGCCGCCACCGGTAGCGACCACAATGGTGGCTTGCCGGGCCAGGTGTTGTAAGCACTTTTCTTCAAGCTTTCGGAAATAGAACCAGCCGCGGTCAGCCACAATCTGGGTGATGCTGCGATTTTCCCCGGCGACAATTTCAGTATCCGTGTCGTAAAATGTCCGGCCAAGTCGCCCGGCCAATATATCGCCAACGGTGGTTTTGCCGGTGCAGCGGTACCCGACCAGATAGATATTGTCTCCTCTAGCGGACATACAGTGTTTCCAGTACTTCCCAAAAACGGGGAAAGGATTTAGCCACACAACCGGGATTGCGGATGATCGTACCGGGGGCCTTGAGTCCGGCTACCGCAAAACTCATGGCAATTCGGTGGTCATCATAGGTTTCGATTTCAGCGCCTTGCGGATGTCCCCCGGTTATCACCAAATCCGAATCGCCGCTGCGCGCGTCAATCCCCATTTTAGAAAGCTCGGCGGCCATGGCCTGCAGCCGGTCGCTCTCCTTGCCGTGCAAGTGGGCCACGTTGCGTATGACGGTTTGCCCCTGAGCATAGGCGGCCACCACCGCCAGGGTCGGCACCATGTCCGGCATGTCACCCATATCCACGGTAATGCCGTTCAGCGCATTTCCGGTGAGGGTGATGCCGTCTTCTTCATAAACCACCTTGCAGCCCATTTCGGCCAGAACCCGCACCAACCGCAGGTCGCCTTGCCCGCTTTCCCGGTTGATCGCCTTTACTTTGATCGACGCACCGCTGATGGCGGCTGCTCCCCAAAAATAGCTGGCCTGGGAACAATCGGGCTCAACGACATAGGTGCCGGGCCGGTAGCGTTGATCGCCGGCCACCGTGAAGCGGCGATATGCCTCGCGCCTGACTTCAATGCCGAATCGCTCCATGATGGTGACCGTCATGTCAATGTAAGGTTTAGACACCGGATCACCGACAACCGTAATATCCAGGCCCTTGCGTGTACAAGGTGCCAGCAGCAGCAGGGACGACAGGTATTGGCTGCTCTCCCGGCAGGCAATCTGCACGCGCTGCCCGGAGATGGTGCCGCCTTCTATCTCCAGGGGCGGACAGCCGTTATTCAGTTCACTGCGAGCGACCACGCCGATTTGAGACAGGCCTTCTAGAAGATCGGCTATGGGCCGTTGCCCCATGCGCTCGGTACCGGTCAGTCGGTAGCGGCCCGACCCCAGGGCCGCAATTCCGGTGAGCAGGCGGATCGAAGTGCCCGAGTTGCCCAGATAGATCGGCTCTGTACAGGGCTGCGGCCGCCCCCCAAGGCCGGCGATGGCGACAGTATCGGATTTTTGGACGCCGGCCCCCATCTGGGCGAGGGCCTGCAGCGTTAACCGTGTGTCTTCACTGTCCAACGCATTTACAACCGTACTGGCACCGTCTGCCAGGGCCGCGGCGATGAAGATCCGGTGCGTGTAGCTTTTTGATCCCGGTACCGTGATACTCTGATTCTGAATAGGTTCGGCACGGACTGGATACATAATTTATATGAACTCCCTTAGTTTCTCAAAAACCACCTGTCGCATCAGGTTTACCGGTGCCTCCCGGCCGGTCCACCATTCAAACTGCCGGGCACCCTGATTGACGAACATGGCCAACCCGTCGATTGTGCGGCAGCCCGCACGTCCGGCTGCTTTTAAAAGCCGGGTTTCCAGAGGGTTGTAGATGATATCCATCACCACCATATCTGCAGACAAACTGTCGTCCGGAATCGGCGAGACCGCGTGAGCGGGATGCATGCCCACTGGGGTTGTATTGATCAGAATATCAAAATGGTCGGGGATTGCATCGGCAAGCGGGAGAAAGTCTGCCTCCAGATCTGCGGCCAGGGCCGCGCCGGCTTCCGGGCTGCGGTTGGCGATAGTGACCCGGAAGCCCGCGGAGCGGACCCCGTATCCAACTGCCCGGGCAGCACCGCCGGCCCCCAGAATCAGGACTTTTTTAGCGGCCGGGTCGGTTTTGTCGCGCAGCGCAGCAACGGCTCCGAAAACGTCTGAATTTTTTCCAATCAGCCGCCCTTTTTCATTGATGATGGTATTGACGGCGCCGATTTCCGCCGCGACCGGATCGATGTCATCCAGGTAGGCCATCACCCGGGATTTATGCGGCAGGGTTATACTTGCGCCCCTTATGTCCAGCGCCCGCAGTCCGCCAATGGCAGCTTCCAGGTCCGTCACTCGAAATGCCAGGTAGACGGCATTCAGGCCAAGGTGGGCAAAGGCGCGATTGTGCATAACCGGGCTCAGGCTGTGGGCCACGGGATCTCCAAGGACGCAATACAGGGCTGTATGGGTGTCGGCAGCGCTATCAATCATCATATTTGCTTTCGGTCTCGTGACGGTTGTTATTTTGCAAAAAGCACGATGCCCTAATGATATCTGCAAATACACGGGAAAGGAGATCGTTGTCAATCGGACCGTTGTTCGCGGCCTGCAAGCGGTCGATGATATGTTTTTCCCGGGCCCGGTCTTTTACCGGATCGCCGGCAACCTGTTTGATGGAGCCAATGCGGGCGGCCAGCTTCAGGCGATCATTGATTAAGGCCAAAAGACGGTCGTCAATGGCGTCAATGGCGTTGCGCAAATCGCCAATGCGGGCGGTCAGCGGCTGATCCGGCTTTGCTTGGCGGTCGGAAATCATCACAAACTCCCCTTCAGCTTTGCATGGGCACTGCGTAGAAGTTCTTCGGTCGTCTCCCAGGATATGCACTCATCGGTGATGGACACTCCGTACTTCAGGGAAGCTGGATCCGAAGAGTACTTTTGATTGCCCTGGTAAATATTGCTTTCCAGCATCAAACCGACCAGGGAGGTATTACCCGCCAGACGCTGGTCGATGATACTTCTCCAGACGATGGCCTGGCCTTGGTATTTTTTCATGGAGTTGGCATGTGAACAGTCCACTACCAGAGCTTCCGGTAATTCTTTTTCGATCAAATTCAGCCGGGCCTCTTCCACGCTAATGGGATCATAATTCGGGCGCTTGCCGCCCCGGACGACCAGATGGCCCCATTCGTTGCCGGATGTTTGGATAATGCAGGTGCGGCCGTCATGGTCGATGCCTAAAAAGCTCTGGCGCTGACGTGAAGCGACCATGGCGTTGATGGCGGCCGACAAGCTGCCGTCGGTGCCGTTTTTGAATCCAACCGGCATGGAGAGACCGCTGGCCATTTCCCGGTGGGTCTGGGATTCGGTCGTGCGGGCGCCGATGCAGGCCCAGCTGACCAGGTCCGCCACATACTGGGGTGTGATAGTTTCGAGCATTTCCGTGGCGGTCGGCAGGCCCATTTCGCCGATTTCCAGGAGGATTTTGCGAGCCTCTTGCAGGCCGCAACCCATGTCACAGGTGCCGTCGAGGTGGGGATCGTTGATCAGTCCTTTCCAACCAACTGTCGTACGGGGCTTCTCGAAGTATACCCGCATGACCACCAGTAGTGTGTCCACTACGTCGCGGCTCAATTCAGCCAGCCGCCCGGCATAATCGAAAGCCGCCTTTTTGTCGTGTATGGAGCAGGGGCCGACGATGGCCAACATGCGGCGATCTTTACCGGCCAGAATGTTCTGGATAGATTCCCGGCCGGCGGTGACCGTGTGATTTACGGTTTCCGTGATGGGAAGTTCCGCGGCCAGGTCGGCCGGCGTCATCAGGGGCTGGTAGCCCTCTACACGCAAGTCCTCAGTTGACTTCATTGCCTTTCCTTTCAGCAAAAAGTCTCCGGTCAGTTTGTCATGCCGGCGGCCAAAAATAAAAAAGCCGCGGGCATTCGATCTGCCCGCGGCTTTTTGCTTGTTTGAAGTTAACTATCAGCGCACATCAGGCAGACCGGTACCAAAAAAATAATACCTAAAATAAAAATAGATGCGGCGGCCGGTCCAAAATGCGTTCATGATAGTCCTTGTATTCCTTAAGTCTGCCCTGCCATACCCCGGTCGCGTAGCCTTGTCAAGCGTTTTCTGATTGTTTAGCGGCTATCTAAAAAGCCTGGCGGTGTCCTCGGGGTTGCTGAAGCCAATTAGGGCGAGCAAGTCGCCCCGGCTTTGCGGACCGGGGCGACAGTAGAAGCTGCATTTAGATATCGTAGTAAAGAAAGAATTCGTGGGGATGCGGGCGCAGCTTGACAGGATTTACTTCGTTTTCCATTTTATAGTCGATCCACATATCGATAACATCCTTGGTGAAGACATCGCCTTTGAGCAGGAATTCGTGATCTTCCGCCAGGGCATTCAGGGCTTCATCGAGCGAACCCGGAGCGGACTCGATTTCAGCCAGTTCTTCCGGCGGCAGGTCATAGATGTTCTTATCCAGGGGATCCCCGGGATCAATTTTGTTTTCGATGCCGTCAATGACGGCCATCAGCATCGCGGAGAAGGCCAGGTAGCCGTTGCTGGATGGATCCGGCGTCCGGAATTCTATCCGTTTGGCCTTGGGTGACGACGAGTACATGGGGATCCGGACGGCCGCGCTGCGGTTCCGGCTGGAGTAAGCCAGGTTTACCGGCGCCTCGAACCCGGGCACCAGGCGTTTGTAGGAATTGGTGGTCGGGTTGGTGATGGCGCACAGGGCCTTGCAGTGTTTGAGGATGCCGCCGATCGCGTACAGGGCTTCCTGGGATACCCCGGCATATTTGTCGCCGGCAAATAGCGGGGCGTCGTCTTTCCAGATGCTGATGTGGGTGTGCATGCCGGTACCGTTGTCTTCGAACAGCGGCTTGGGCATGAACGTGACCGTGTGGCCGTACTGGTTGGCCACGTTCTTCAGGACGTATTTAAACCAGACCAGTTGGTCACCCATCTGCAGGAGCGGTTTGAAGCGCATGTCGATTTCCGCCTGGCCGGCGGTGGCTACCTCGTGGTGCTGGCATTCCACATCGATGCCCAGGTTTTCAAGGGTGAGGAGCATGTCGGTCCTGAGATCCTGAAACTTGTCTGTCGGTGGTACCGGGAAATAACCTTCTTTGTGACGCGGCTTATAAGCCAGGTTGGGGCCCTCGTCGCGGCCGGTGTTCCAAGTGCCTTCCACCGAATCAAGCTCGTAAAACGCCCCGTTGGCGGCCGAATCGAAACGGACATCATCAAAGATAAAAAATTCCGCTTCCGGTCCAAAAAAAGCCGTATCGCCGATACCGGTGCTCTTCAGGTACGCTTCCGCCTTCTGGGCGATGTGGCGGGGGTCGCGGGTATAGGATTCACGGGTGAGCGGGTCGACGATGTTGCCGATCAATACCAGGGTGGGCTCTTTGAAAAACGGGTCCATCCTGACCGTGGTTGCATCGGGGACTACCAGCATGTCACTGGCGTTAATCGGCTGCCAGCCGCGAATACTGGATCCATCGAATCCGAAGCCGTCATCGAAACTGGAAACTTCCAGTTCACTGACCGGTACTGAAAAATGCTGCCAGATGCCCGGGAAATCCATAAAGCGGATGTCCACGACCCTGGCGCCCTGTTCTTTTGCCATTGCCAATACTTGTTCCGGAGTCATAACACTTACCTCTCTTTTGCTAAAGTTAATCGGGTTATGGTGATAAACAACTAGATTGCATCGATACCTTCTTCACCGGTGCGCACCCGGATAGCCTGCTCCACCGGGGTGACGAAAATTTTTCCGTCACCCAGTTTACCGGTGTTGGCGGCCTCACAGATAGCCTTGGCGACTTCGTCCACCCTTTCGGCACCGATGACGATTTCAATTTTTACCTTGGGGATGAAATCCACGACATATTCCGCCCCCCGATAAATTTCTTTGTGACCTTTTTGCCGACCGTAGCCTTTTACCTCGGATATCGTCATGCCCTGGATGCCGATATCGTTGAGCGCTTCCTTGACATCATCAAGCTTGAAAGGTTTGATGATCGCTTCAATTTTTTTCATTTTTTCCTCCTGGTTGTGCGTCTGCGTTCTGTTCCTGGCGGCCGGAATATCGGTTTTCTATTTCGGTCAGCACCAAGCTGATCTGTTGCTTGAGGTTCTCTACCTGATCCGGGTCATCCACTTTTTGCCCCTCGATATCCCGGACATAGAAAATATCCGCCACCTGATCTACCTGCGTGGCGATCTTGGCGACCCAGACGTCCAGGCCGCACTTAAAAAGCGTGTCGGTGATGGTAAAGAGCAGCCCGGGCGCGTCGTATGTAAATATCTCGATGATGGTAAAGAAGTTGGACGCCTCGTTGTCTACATTGATCTTGGTGGGCCGCCCGGTGACCGGAACGTTGGTGTTGATCCGCGGGACAGCCCGGGCTGCGATGGCTGCATCCAGCTCGAATTCACCGGCCAGGGCATTCTCCAAGACCGCTGCTGCTTTTTGCCAGGTTTTCTCTTCAAATAGAGGATCGGGCGGCGGCTGGACCTTGAAGATATCCAGCGCAATATTGTTTTTCCAGGTGAAGACTTGAACATCCAGGATATTGATGCCGTGCAAGGTAAAGACCCCGGCTATTTTGGAAAAGAGTCCCGGCCGATCCTGGGCACAGATGATGACGGTGCGGGTGGCGCCGTCCTCGGATTCTTCGATTTTCCAGACAAACGGCCGCGTTCCCAGCTGAGCATAGATATCCACATGCGCGCGCATGGCCTCCGGATCGGCGTACAGCAGGTAACGGGGCGACATGAAATTGAAGAGCGTTGCGATATCCGGTCGTCGCTCAGTTGCCGTCGATGCCAGGAGCGCGGTTTTCTTCGCCTCAACGGTGCGGATGGCTTCCCGACTGGCCAGTTCGCCGCCTTTGAGTATGTTGAGCACCTGGAAGAACAGGGCGCGCAGGAGCGTGGCGGTCCAGTCGTTCCAGGCTTTGGGGCCGGTCGCGATGGAATCGGCCACCGACAGCAGGTAGAGCATCTTAAGCCGCAGGGGGTTTTCTATTTTGCGGGCGCAGGCAATGGCGGTGCCTTCATCGTGCAAGTCCCGGCGAGTTGCAGTTTTTACCAACAGCAGGTGCTCGCGCACCAGAAAGGTGACCGTGTCGATTTCCCTGGGACGGTAGCCGAAACGCGTCAAGATGGACCCGGCGATTTCAGCCCCCTTGCGGGCGTGGCCCTTGCCGGGCTGCCCTTTGCCGATGTCGTGCAGGAGCGCGGCCCACATGAGCATTTTGCGATGCTTCAATTCCTTGTAGATTGAGATGCAAAGCGGATCATTGACCGGGCTTTCGTCCGATCCAAAGGTTTTCATGGTCTGGACAACCTCGAGGGAATGTTTATCCACCGGAAAGGTGTGATATTCATCATACTGAATCCGGTTTGCGATCGTCTGCATCTCAGGCAGCAGGGCCGTCATCAGGCCAGTGGTCATCATTTCATTCAGGACGTTGAAATCCGGGACTGCGGTCGTCAGAATTTTTTCGAAAGCTTTTACTGCCTGGCCGGCAGCAAGAAAGCGGTCGTCCACCAGATGGAGAAAATCCTTGACCAGACGCCGGGCTTCGACCCCCAGGGGGATCTTCAAACGGGCGCTTTCTGCGAAAATTTTAATGAGCAGTTCGGGACTGCCCAGAATGCTTTCCGGCGAGGTGAACGCCAGGGTATTGTTCTTGGCCACTTCCAATCCGTTTGCGGCAGTGGTTTTCAGCGGTCGCCGGCGTTTGCGGCGCTTGGAACTGCCCCCCAGTTCGTGGAGGAACATCTGGTGCTGGTGCTTCACCAGTTCCATGTGTCCGTGGAGTTCGCCCAGAAACAGCTCGACCGGCTGCTGGCCCTGTTCACTGCGGTAAGCCATCTCCGCGGCCAGTTGTTCCTGGTGGCTGAAATAGAGTTGATCGCACTTGCGGCCGGTCAGGATGTGCAGCCGGTTACGAATGTTCCAGATGAACGCAAGCGATTGGTAGAACTCGCCGAATTCGGAATGGGACAGATAACCGTAATATTCCAGATCCCGGACCTGCTGGATGCCGGATTTGATTTTGGCGATCCACAACATGGTGTGGTAATCGCGCAGCCCGCCTAAACCTTCCTTGAGGCTGGGTTGCAGCAGACCGGCTGAGTCACCGAAGCGGAGATGACGGGCTTCATTGGTTTCTATCAGCCAGTCGATGATGCGCCGGGAATGCTGCTTTAAAACGGTGTTGCGCAACTTTTCCAACAGCCGGGTGTAAAGCGGCGAGATGCCGCAAATAAAACGGGCATCCAGCAGTGACGTCAAGACTTCGTAATCCTGGGAAGCGAGTTTCAAGCACTCTTTCAGTGACCGGGTGGCATGGCCGACATCCAGGCCGATGTCCCACAGGGGGTAAACTACCTCGCGGATCAGTTCCTCAGCTTCCGGGGGTACCCGTTTTTCAAAAAGAAACATCAGATCCACATCCGAATGGGTGCATTGTTCCTGGCGACCATAGCCACCCAGAGCGATAATTGCATAAGGGTTTTTCAGAATTCCAATCCGTGGGCCGATCACGCTGGCAGCAAAACTTTCCCGGAAATAATTGTCCAGCAGGCGTGCATTTTCAACCAGATATTCCGGTTCTTCATTCCGCAGAAAACGAGCCGTTAACTGCTTGCGCTCTTCCAGGAGTTCAATTGAAGTCTTGGAAAAATTACTTTTCATTTGTGTTAATTGCAAGATCCGTCCTCACTGCCATGATTATCTCCGTGAGGATTTCGCAACAGGCGTGCCAATATGCTAAAATAAAATATAACAATAATATTCAAACAGTTGAAACTTTCAGGGTACCGCCTTTTCGCGAAAGCGGATTACAAGTATGTAATAAATTTGCCAAATTTTTTACATATTTGTCCACAACTGTTCTTTAGTGACTGAAATTGGCGGGCCGGATAGGAGCACTGCGGGGATCCGGACTGTGGTGTACGTGTTCGTCGGCGCCGCCCACTGCAAAGGTTGTTTCCGTTTATGCAGTCCCTGGCGGTCGAAAAGCTGGTTGATGTCTGCTTGCCGCTGACCGTCAGCGGACTGTTCCCGCCGCGTCCGCCGCCTGGAATTCAAGGCGGGCACAAAATTGAGAAGCAGGTGTTAATTTTGGCATCGAGGCAACACTGGCTTCTATATTGGTATATCTTAAGGCCGCCTTTAATAATTGCCTTTTTGCTCGATTGCTGCGTTACATTGAACTCAAACAAAAATTCTAATTATTAGAGGTAGCCTTAATTTATCGGTTTCGTGACAACTGCTCCTAAGGGTGTAATCAGCCACCCTGCTAAAGTCAATTGTTTCCTCTGCCGGGCGGGTGGCCCGGCATCTTTCGGGAGTCTACTTTTTGGGCCTTATCGAAATAATCTTCACATCCGTGGCCGGTTTCCCCTGAGCAGCGACCGGGACCTGCCCGATTTTTCAACCACGTCCATGCCGCCTGTAACCCGACCGAAAACCGTGTGCTTCCCGGCCAGCCAGGGGGTATCCACCAGGTTGATAAAGAACTGGGAGCCATTGGTATTCGGTCCGGCATTGGCCATCGCCAGGGATCCTCTTAACGGCTGGTGCCCTGATCCCTGGGATTTGTAGCGATACCCCATGTTTTCATAGGCTTGCTTGAGGGTAAGACCGGCCAGTGCTTTGTCTACCTCTTCCTTGCGTTTATCCAGTTGCGCTTTTGAGTTGATACCCAGCTTTTGGAATAACGGCACCAGCAGCCTGGCCTGGAATTCACGCTGACTGCGGATCCCGAGATAGGGGTGGGGGCCGCGCTGCATGTCCATGGCCTTGACTTTATCCAATCCCAGGGCGTCGGCATTAATTTCATCCTCAAAACGATAGCCGGGGTCCCCGGTACCATTGCCCAGCGGGCAGCCGCCCTGAATCATGAAATCTTTAATGACCCGGTGGAAAATCAATCCGTCGTAGAATGGCCGCTTGACCTCCTTTTGGGTGGCCGGATCAGTGAAAGCCTTGCTGCCGGCAGCCAACGCGACGAAGTTGCGAACGGTCGCCGGAGCTTGGGCAGCAAAGAGCTCTACCTCTATTTCCCCCTGGTTTGTTTTGATGATGTAGATAGGATTATCGTCGGTCGTTTCATTCGAACCGTGGGCTGGAGCGCCAATCATCAGGGCCAGGATCATGGTTGCCAGGCATAGCAGGTTCTTCATATGGGGAAGTGTCCTTTCTCGCCTGGTCGCTCTTAGGGTTAGCCGCTAACCGCTCAACCAGGGAATATTTACATTCAAGCGGCCGGCCTCCAAGGACTTGACAATTGTCATTGATCAGGCTGGGAATTTGTCCGCGGGACCGCCAGAGTTGGAACTTATAACATAGCTGGTGAATTTAAGCCCCTGGTTTTTTATTTTGTGGGGCCTACCCGGGCCGATGATGACGGCGTCTCCGGACTGTAAATGATGGGTTGCCCCGTCAACTTCGACGGCCATGGATCCGCTGACAACCACATAGATTTCGGTGGCCTGCTTGTGAAAATGGCGCTGCTGGTCGGCTATTTCATTGAAGACCGCAACCTCAGTCCCCGGGAGCTCCAAAACCGGGCACGGCTGACGGTTGTCGTGCGGCGGTTCCCAATTCGAATCGCGGGCCAGAACTTCGACATGGTTATAGACTTGGGTCACGGCCAGTTTGCGGGCACCCCGGCCGCCCGATTGCATTGCCGGATCCATCTGGATTTTGTCCATCCGTACGAACAGTGATGAGGTCATATTTTAAGTGGCTCCTGGTGATTTGTTGGCTGTATTTTCATGGGGGAAAAGCGCAATCTTTTGCAAGTATTCGTCAACCGCCTGCCAGAACTGCCGACTGTCGGTAGGCAGGTCGTTGTGACCGCTATGAAATGACACCAGATTGCCATCGCGGGCTGCGGCCGCCAGGGCCTGTCCGTGTCGATACGGGATGATCTCGTCCCGGGTACCGTGCATGATCAGGACAGGCCCGTCGAATTTGCGGATCACGGCCAGGTTGTCAAACGGATCTTTGACCAAAAATGATGGGACCAGGTAACGCGGCGCGAAAGCACTCACGCTTGTAAAGGCCGAGACGAGAATGAGCCCGCGGATGGGACGCCGGGCGGCCAGTTGACACACGGCACCCCCCCCGAGGCTGCGCCCCAACAGGATGATCCGATCGGCATCGACATCCGGCCGGGCGGCTGCCACGTCATAGGCTTTGAGCATGGTATCAATGATGGTCTGCTGTGAGGGAGCGCCTTCCGAGCGGCCGTACCCGGGAAATTCTACCATTAATAGCGAGGCACCACGTTCGGTAAAAGGCTGAAACTCATCCGGTAGAAAGTCGATGGATTCTGCATTGCCGTGGGTGATGATGACGACCGGAGCCGGTCGGGACCTGGTCTGGGCTGGCAGGAACCAGGCTTCGACGCGCATGCCCGCCAATTCGAGCCAAATGCGTTCAAGCCCTGGAAAACCGTCGGGCAAACTGGCGCGTGTCATGACCATGTAGCGGGGGAAAAGCATCTGGCGCTGAAAGACGAACAGCAGTCCGCAATAGGCCAGATAGATACCGATAATGCCAAGCGTTATCCTGAGGGCCGGGTGCATGCAGGCTCCTTTGCGCAAAGATCGACGTGCAGCCAATACGTCCCGGCAGTATAGTCCATCCCGGAGGGGATGAGAACATTTTTCTTGTTTTAAAAAGGTTCTTAATTTAAAAGCGTTACGGTCAGGTGCGGATTCGCGGATACGCTAAGGGCGAATGACGATTGAACTCCTTGCAGCAAGCTGCAGGGTTCGCGCACGCTGATCGGTCCAATAGACATATGGGGAGCTGGGTATGAAATTACGCAATACGGTTCTCGTTTTGGGCGTGGCCCTGTTGGTCACACTGTCGGTCGGTGCAGCCCGGGCCGGGTTCGAAGATTTCCTTAAAAAGACCCTGCAAAATGCCCTGGAGGGAAACACCGGACTGAGTGAAAATGAAATCGTTCAGGGGCTCAAGGAGGCCTTGGAGATCGGTACCGATAATTCCGTGCGCCTGTTATCCCGGGTCGATGGTTTCTACCGGCATCCGGGTGTAAAGATTCTGCTGCCGGAAGAGATCCGGCAGGTGGAGTCGTTCCTCAGAACAGCCGGTTTCGGAGACCAGGTGGACGCCTTTGAAATCAGTATGAACCGCGCCGCGGAACAGGCTGTTCCCCAGGCGCGCAAACTTTTCTGGGAGGCGATCACCCAGATGACCTTTGATGATGCCAAATCTATTTTAGGGGGACGTGAAAATGAAGCCACGCTCTATTTCCAGGCCAAAACCACCGATCAGCTGACCGAGCTTTTCACGCCCCTGGTCCACAACGCCATGGCCACAGTGGGAGTTACCCGGGCCTGGCAGGAACTTGACAATAGCATCAGCCGGATACCTTTTGCGGAATCATTTCGCTTTGATCTGGACGCCTATGTAACGGGCAAGACCCTCGATGGACTGTTTTTCATGATCGAGCAGGAAGAGCGCAAGATTCGCCAAGACCCCGCCGCCCGGGTGACCGCCCTGTTGAAGAAGGTGTTTAAAAAATAGCCGGCCTTTAATCGTTTCGTACTGCCCTACCCACCCGTGCTGGACCCCGATTTGCTTGCGGGCCGGGGTATGTAGTCCGAATCGAACCGGCCCTGCACACAAACGATTGACTACCACCAACAGGGCCCCGGAAATGCCTCCCTTGTCGTGCCTGGCTGCCATGATTATAATCAACTGAATTAATTGACATTTGGCGCACGGATGGCCTATAATTACGCTCTAGCGAAAATCCCGGGGTTGAAGGGGGCCAAAACCGGAACCAACGTTCCCCAATCGCCGAGTGTAAGTGCCATGCCGAAAACAAAAGCCACAGATGAGCTTCAAACCAAGATTGCCCAATTGGAGCAAGACATTGCCCGGCTGACAGCCGACCTTGATAAGTATCGCAATGTCTTCCTGAACAGTCCTTTCGAGGCCATCATTGTTGATCGGAAAGGCCGGGTGGTGGATGTCAATCAGCGGCGCCGGGATGCCGGCGCCACGCGCCCCGGCGACCGCTGCCCTCAAATCGGAGACCGGATGTATACGACCGATTTTGCCGGCAACCACCAAATCGATATGCGCAGTGAATTGATGGAATGCATTCGAACCGGTCTTCCCAAGGAGCTTCCGGCTCTCGGCTATAAAAACCGCTATCTGTCCGTGAAAATGGCCCCGTTCGAAGATGGTGCCATTATTACCGCTGCAGATGTTACCCGGCACGTCCGGATAGAAAAGGATAAGAAGCGGTACGAGTCTCAGTTGCTGCAGTCCCAGAAGATAGAGGCGGTCGGCACGCTGGCGGGTGGTATAGCCCATGATTTTAATAATATACTTTGGATTATCACCGGCAACATAGAGCTGGTAAAGACCGAGATCGATGAAAACAATGACCGGGCCCACTACCATATCCAGCGGGTCGAGGAGGCGAGTCGGCGGGCCAAGGACCTGGTCACCCAAATCCTGAACTTCAGCCGCCAATCAGCCCAGGAAAAACGCCCTTTGAAAATCAGCACCATCGTCAAAGAGTCCCTGAAACTATTGCGGTCCTCTCTGCCGACAACTATTGAAATCAAACAAAATATTGCCGAGGAAGACATGACCATCATGGCCGACCTGACCCAGGTCAGTCAGGTGTTGGTCAACCTTTGTACCAATGCCGCCCATGCCATGCGTGAAACGGGCGGAACCCTTGATATCAGCCTGTCTAAGATTTCCCTGGATGAAGACGAAACGGTTCGGCACCAGAATCTGGCCCCCGGCCAGTACGCCTTGTTGAGCGTCATGGATACCGGTCAGGGGATAGCGGAGGATGTAGTCGAACGGATCTTCGATCCCTTCTTTACCACCAAACAGGTGGATGAGGGCACTGGTATGGGCCTCTCGGTGGTGCACGGAATTATTAAAAACCATGACGGCGCGGTCACCGTTTTCAGTAAACCAGGCAAAGGTGCCGTTTTTCATGTACTGTTGCCCTTGATAACCCCCGATACCAAGCAGGCCGAACGGAACCACAGCCAGGTCATCGCCACCGGCAATGAGCGGATTCTTTTGGTTGACGACGATGAGATTTTACTGGAAACCCAGGAGCGCATTCTTGTGCGTCTGGGATATGCCGTCGTAGCCTGTCAATCCAGCGCTGCGGCCCTGAAGAAGTTTAGAAAACAGCCGCATAAATTCGACCTGGTAATTACGGACCAGACCATGCCCCAGATGACCGGTCTTGCCTTGGCTCACGAATGTTTCACCGTTCGACCGGATATGCCCATCATCCTCTGTACCGGCTACAGTGAATCCGTATCGGAAGAGATGGCGCGGGCTGCCGGTGTCAGTGCCTTTTTAATGAAACCGGTCGTCTTGGCAAAGCTTGCCCACACTGTCAGGGATGTGTTGGACGAAGTTAAGGTCTAGCTACGTCCGTGGGAACCACGCTTGCGCGGTCGCCCTTGTAAATCTCACCCGGCACCCTTATTGTAAAGGTTGAATTTACTGCCACTGATAGGGCAATAACGTTAGAGGGTACCAAGTCGCAATGACACCCGATACTAAAAAAGTGAGAGCTTTGGGCTTGTGCTCGGGGGGGCTGGACAGCATCCTGGCAGCACTGGTGTTGCGCAAACAGGGCATCGCGGTTGAATGGATCACTTTTGAAACGCCGTTTTTCTCGGCCGACAAGGCCCGGCGAGCCGCCCGGCTGAACGACATCCCGATTACGGTCAAACGGATCTTACCCACTTACTTGAAGATGCTGAAAAATCCGCCGGCCGGATACGGTAAACAGATGAATCCCTGTATGGACTGTCATGCCCTCATGTTCCGATTGGCAGGCGAAGAGATGCAGGCCCGGGGATTTGACTTTCTCTTCAGCGGGGAGGTTTCCGGTCAGCGTCCCATGTCGCAGAATAAAAACTCATTGCGGTATGTCGAGAAAAACTCTGGTTTCGACGGTTTTATCGTGCGGCCGCTCTCAGCTCAGAATCTACCCATTACCCGACCGGAAATAGAAGGTCTGGTGGCTCGGGAACGTTTGTTGAATTTATCGGGTCGCTCGCGCAAGCCCCAGTTGGAACTCGCAGCCCGTTGGGGGGTGACTGATTTCCCGTCTCCGGCCGGTGGGTGCCTGCTCACCGAGAAAGGGTATGCCGCCCGTCTGCGGGATCTGTTCGCGCATCAGGAAACCAGTCGGGATGCGGAGTTCTTCCTATTAGGCCACGGCCGGCACCTACGCCTCAATGCCGGCCATAAACTTATCGTGGGCCGTTCACAGGTGGAAAATCAGAAAATTGAAGCCCTCATCGATCCGGCAATCGATACGGTTTTCAAGGTAGAAAAGCATCCCGGACCGGTCGCCCTGGTGACCAATGGCTGCGACGACGAGACGGCCCGGCAGGCGGCGGCCATCTGTGCGGGCTACAGTAAAGCCCCTTCGGGTGAACCCGCCGAAGTGCTGGTTATCCAAGGCGATCAGCAAACCACCCTCACCGTGATGCCGACGGCTCCTCGGGAGAACAAACCGCTTTTGCTGTAATCGTCTTTATATCTTTAATAGCAAGCCGCGGTCCATGCCCCGCCTGTCAACACGCTCCCCTTATGTGACAATTATTCCGGCCCGATTTTGGATGATCTGCGTATCGATCCGCAGTACCCGGTGGAGTCCAGTTTTTACCGCCTCATGCAAAGCGGCCGGATTTGGCTCGCTGTTCGGTTTAGGACCCGCTACATATTCCAGCAGCATACAACTCGAAAAGGCCCTTTTGCCAACCCTGAACAGGTAATCCTTATCAACTCAACTCTTAGTTACAGAGGCTACCCTAGCAATGATCATACTAACAATATTTTCCGGGGGAACTGTCTGTACCGAAACCTTTCCTACCTTTCCAAAGGAAGATTATCGGAAAAATATAGCTGAAATTCCATAGGAAGCATGTTGGCAAGTCAGCAATGGCACCGCCCTTAAGTTAATGTTTTGGGTCTGCTTGCCTGATGCCAAACAAATAAAGCCTGTAACATATTGTGGTAATTGAGGTACTTCAATACGGCCGAGGGAATTCTAAAGAAAGCGACATTGGAAAGCTATAAATTTGTATAATTAAATATCCTTTTTCAGGCAACGAATCGGCAGCGCGTATACCTGATATTTCGAGGAATCACTTTTGATTTTAAAATAGTCGACAGATAGATGAGCGCGGAGAAGATTTTATATGTCGAGAATGGTCTGGTAGTCGACCTGGGCACCAAGATGCGCGATAGTTAAACATTGAAAAAATATCGGCGACGGATGATGGACGCTCCTGTCAAGAAACCACAGCATGGAGGATATACCGGCCTTTAAAATAAGTACCGGAACAACATCGTGACCGCCATCCGGAAGACTCTCTATAAATTCAAAAATTCTGCGAGGGCGATGAGCTGACGCATTAGGCCATCGCTCAAACTTTCGAAACCGTGCATACTGCTCACTGACAAGCAGCCTGTTTTGGCTTGCTCTTTGGGTTGGAGGGCATCCCAAACGTAATGAGGGCGGTGTGTTGTTCCGGCAGGCAGATATTGCTCTTAAGCTTTCCCCCAGCCAGCGATTTCCCATCCCGATAAAAGGCATAGGGGGATGTCCCCAAGAGTGATCTCCCGAAACCAGTGATCGTATCGAAATGCTGGTGGATATTGCGTATGCCGACTTATCGAATTTGGTTCCTAAGGCCTTCCTATACAATATTCTTGACTTGAGCCCTTAATATTTATACACAGGGCCATATCCGAGATTTCATCCCTATATATTCCAGCTTTCTCAATTGACTCTATAGTCCCGGATTCTCTCCGGAAAGGAATTTGCGGTGTATACTGCATTTACTCGTAGGATTGGGTCTAAAGTCAATAGCGTTAAAGGATACATAGACTTGCAACCAAACATGGAGGAAACGCGATAAAAAAGCATAAGGCTCTGCTTGTCTTTTTTACATTGATGTTGACCGCGGGCCTTTTCTTTTTTGGTGCTCCGGCGGAGGCAACCAAGTGGAGAGACCTCCTCCGGGCGGAGTATGACAAATACGATCGTATTCAGGCGGCCGCCTTGCAAGTTTGTGAAAGTAAAAGATGGCAAGAACGATCACCTTGTTTACAGGCGGTAAATGAAATAGACAATGAGTGCAGGGAATCAGTTGTAGACAAGGCTAAAAGGGCTAGAAAGGAAGTAAGGAATCGGGACATAATGGTTAAAGCCGGTATTGCCTAGGACGTTGCAATGGGCAAATGCGATGCCACGGAACAGAATAAAGCCGCAAAATGTGGTCAAATTTCCATTGCGGCCAAACAGAGCAAGTGCCTTGACAAATGCCTGGCGGGAGCTGAAAAATGCAGACACAAAGCACGTGCTCGCCGGGCTAAGATGGAGAGTAGCGTCAGATAGTAATAAATGGTAGCTTGTTTTTTAGCCTCAATCCTATTTCTGGGCGGGATTATAGATGGCTTTGAAATCATACTCACTACTCTGGGCCACAACACTTCGACCTTGGTACCTAAAGATGCGCTTTCCGCCCCCTTTAATACAAAGAAGCACTTGATGGGCTTTTGTGTGAACTATACAAACGACCTGAGAGGATTGGTGGTGGTTCCGATCCTAAGGCGGCAGCGATAGACCTTATGTTTCTTGGTGAGAATGCGACGTGATCGATCCGTTGGACTGTAGAATGCCATTAACACCTGCTTCTAAAGGTGAATGAATAAACGGTTCATCCTTTTATAAGGCCCAAACGGTTAGTACCTCATTCGAATCGAAGAGCTTTAAGCATACCGATTCGAATATAATAATTCTCAAAACGGAAAGGAGGCTTATCATCATGGATAAGAAGAGCTTTGGTCGGATCTTTGCCGTTATACTCATTCTGAGTTTTATAGTGGGGGCATTACCCATAAGGTCAGAAGCAAATGGAAAAGCAATAAGAAAATTTCTTGGACTGCAGACCAGGCAGGATAAGCTTGAAGAACAGCAGGAGGCTATCCATCAAGCTTTAACACGGAAATATGCTTTAATCAGGGTTACCCAAGCCAACATTGACAAGAAGCTGGCGAAATATAACCGTCAGGATGTAAAAGCCGATGCAATACTGGATCAGATTAGAGGACTGGGGCGCAATCCGAATCAGGCCGAATATGATAGGCTGAGAGAAAAATTTGATAAATATGAAAATAAGAAGAACCGGCTCAATGGTGAAATTGCGACCCTGTCAGGAGAACTAGCCAAATACAACGAACAACATAGTCAGCTATTGAATCAATTGGCAGTGGTTAACAGACAGCTTGCCGGTATGTAGCCCTGGCCAAGGGGCTCTGATCGAATTGAAGATTGAAGAAATATGACCAAACGTCTACTGCTCCCTGACAAGTCTATACTTTCTTCAATCTTCAGTTTACGCAACCAAATTATCGTGAACGCCTTAAGGCGGTTCAAAGCGCAGCCAAAGACGGCCGGAATTAGCCCACCGCGGATCAAGCCCCGGCCTGAATATGCTTTGATAAGCAGAGGGAACAACCCATTTAGCCCATCCCATCTGGGGCATGGTGGGGGGCCTGCCCAAAGGATTTTGGACTTACCAATGAAACCCCAGGCCCTCTAAGGATGGCGTCAGCTTCTGCTTCACTTTTATTCTACGTTCGGAACCACCAGCACCGGGCAAGGGGCGTGCCCGATCACGTTTTGGGCCACGCTACCCAGGAGAATCCGCGCGAAACCCGTTCTTCCCAGCGTCCCCATGACGATAAGGTCGATTTCCCTGTCCTTGGCTTCCTGAACAATAGGCTCGTAGACTCTACCGCCCATGCGAACGATGGTTTCACAAGGAATCTTGGCCTCATCGACTTTCTCTTTAGCTGCATCCAGATGCTTCCGCACCTCAGCTGACTTTTCTTCCACCAGGGCCGGTGCGATGCTCATCTGTTCCGGGTAGAGATCGACGACGCTGATTACGAAAATTTCGCTATTGCAAATCCCACCCAGACTGATGGCCTGGTCCACCGCCAAATCACTGAAGGACGAACCGTCCACGGCCACTAATATTCTTTCACCCCGGGTCAAGGGGCAGGCACATACCAATTGTTGTTCCATATTGATATCCTCCAACCTGAATACAGGCTATATGTGATAAGAACGATGGTTGGGGGTAACCCCCAACCATTTTACGTTTTAATGCGCTGCAAAGATTCCGACCATGGACAAAGCGACCATGATCGAGACCCATATCGACAGGGCAACGTAAAGATAATTCCTGTCCGCGAAATATGCAACCGCGGTGGCGATAAGGGCCCATAAGGCCACTGAGCAGCCCAATGCCAGGCCGAATTGCGTAAAGCCGTCGCCCTGGGTGAAGTTTTTCAGGTAAAAGTGCCCCCCGGGGAACCCGCCTCCCACTTCCTCCCACACAGTCTTGGCATCTTTGCCTTCAAAAATGGCATTGAAGAGCTTGTAGGGATTCAGGGTGTTGTTGTCCGGGTACGCTACGGATATCACCGGGCCGACCATGCATATCAGACAGGAAGCGATCGTCACCCAGTAAACGATGTTGCCGTATACGGTATTCGCACGCGGCATTTTTGGAGCTTCTACAGTACCCATTTCTTCAGTACTCATATCGTCACCTCCTTTATGATTCAGCTCGCGTGAATTTGATGATGGATCGGGTTACACTCGCGAAGATGCCTATAAATACCAGGCCAGTGACCCACACCGGTACCGCTTTAATGACACCCAGCATGATGAGACCCTTGGTCAACAGGCCAAAGCAAGAGAAAAACATAAACCCGATCAGCAGGTAACGGACGAAACCCGCCTTAACGCGAATCAGAATCAGGGCACCGAGCAAGCCGCCCAGGACCTGACCCACCAGCCAGGGCGCGGCAAAGACCGGAATGATGGCCCCCATCAGCAGATAAGGCCACACGGCGATACAGTCGCCCATTCCCAAAAGCACCCCGCTATTGGCCGCGGCAACCTTGAGCGGTACCGCCATGATCACGTTCTGCGCCGGCACGATGGCCCAGCCGGCACCGAGACCGAAAAATCCGGACAGGACTCCCACGCCGACGATGGCACACAGAACCCAACCGGCCCGGGTCAGGGGATAATCAATTATTTTGTTCAGGGATACTTCTAAATAAGGTTGTGAGAGCTGCAGCTTTTTGGTAAAGCCATCCACCTTTTTAACCTCGGGCCATTCGATCTTCTTGCCGCCGACCAGGAAATAAACGGCCAGGGAACAAAGAATGCCGCCCAGGGCCAGACGGATCAAACCTTCTCCGGTATCACCCAGATGCTGGGCCACATAAATGGCCCCCTGGGCACCGGCAAAGGCCCCCACACCGTAAGCGGCCGCGCAGAAGATGCAGATCTTCAGGTTGGCCAGCCCGCCCTTCATAAAGGGGCCGGTAGATACCAGGCCGCTAAACATGGCCACGATCAGGCCGGTGGCCCGGACAATCAGGCTGTCGACGGGTGTAAAAGCCAGCATGACGGGTGTAAACAAAACCCCGCCCCCGATACCGCCGATAACGGCTACCATGGCAATGGCAAAACTGAGAAAAAAGAATCCAAACAGCCATCCAAAAATTGCTCCGCCGGTCATGGCACCGGGCGGGGTTTCCGCGGCGTTCGTGATCAATGCCAGTGCAACGTAAGACATAATAAGCACGGATAGCATCACGTTCACTTCTAACCACGGAGATTTAAAGAGTTTTTTCATACGTCTCCTCCTCCTTCCTTATATATTTTTTGTACCTGGTTTATTTTTGATATGAAGGACGACCCATATCACATACCTATAAGTATGTCAATCAGAGTCGGCCGGTTTCTTGTTAGAGGCGATGGTGAGAGTGGAGATTATAACGGGCTGTTTCTAAAGGATATACGGAGGATTACAGCTTTGGACGATCGGTTGCGGCCCTGCGGATGGCAGGCTGCTCCGGATAGCAGCGCTATGTATCCCTGGATAACGCAAAAAGGTAGTGATGATAGCTGTTTATTGATAGTCTTTAGGGGCTCTCAGCACGATTCAATCTACTTTACCTTTCAGTTGCCCACACGCCGCCGATATATCCTGCCCTTTGCTGTACCGAACGATAGCCGTATAATGCTTGTTTACCAGGATTTCCTGGAAACGCCGCACCCGGTTTTCATCCGGCCGTTTAAAGGTGCTGCCGGGGTGTTCGTTGAAGGGGATGAGATTGATTTTGGCCAGCAGCGGGGCCAGGAGGGTAGAGAGCTTGCGGGCATCTTCATCGCTGTCATTGACGCCCGCGATGAGGATGTATTCAAACGTAATCCGGCGGCGGGGTTTCAAAGGATAGCGTTTGCAAGCTTCCAGCAGGGCGGCCAGGTTGAATTTACGGTTGATCGGCATGAGGCGGCTGCGGGTGACATCATCCGCCGCATTCAGGGAGATGGCCAGGTTGACATCCGTATCGCGTCCCAGATCTGCCAGCCGTGAGGCCAGGCCGGCGGTGGACAGGGTAAACCGCCGCCCGGATATGCCCAGGCCGTAGTCCGCATTGGTAATAATGCCGATGGCTTTGACAAGATTACGATAGTTGGCCAAGGGTTCACCCATGCCCATCACCACGATGTTGGTCAGACGACGATCTGGCACCGCCTTTATCACATCACGTACCTGGGCGATAATTTCGCCGCTGGTCAGGTTGCGTACGAGGCCGCCGCGGGCGGTCAGGCAGAATTGGCAGCCCTGGGCGCAGCCGACCTGGGTGGATATGCACAGGGTGTCGTGGCCTTTCTCCGGTATAAGCACGCACTCGATATGGCAGCCGTCCTTGAGTTGCAGCAGGTATTTGCGGGAGCCGTCCCGGGATTCCTCGACGGCGGTCACTTTAAGACGTCCGATGTCGAACGCCTGGGCCAGAAGTGCACGGGTAGGTTTTCCGAGGTTGGTCATCGCCTCGAACGAATCAACCTGGCGCTGATACACCCACTTGAACACTTGATCGGCCCGATAGGCTGCCAATCCCCGGGCATCCAGCCAATCTACCAACTCTTCAAATGACAGGTCCTTGATATCGTTCATTTCTGCTGCCACCGTTCGAAATTCAGTTTGCGAAATTCAGTTGCCAATAGTAAAATAACATCATATAGCCGTCAAATGAAGTCGGCATGTATGAATTTGCTTGACTTAACACAGGTATCACATTACTTTCAAGGTTTTCGAAACTCGAGGAATCTGGTGCACAATGTTTGATAGCCTGAGCGAAAAACTCGATGCGGTATTCAGAAAACTTAAAGGCCACGGTAAACTAACCGAAAAGAACATCGATGCCGGCCTGCGCGAAGTTCGCATGGCGCTGTTGGAGGCCGATGTTCATTACCGGGTGGTCAAAAAACTGATAGCCGACATCCGCGAGCGCAGCCTGGGACAAGAGGTGCTGGCCAGCCTCACCCCGGGGCAGCAGGTGATCAAGATCGTCAATGACGAGTTGACGCGCTTGATGGGCGCGCAGCACCAGGAACTGAACCTCAAGGGTCAGCACCCGGTTTCAATCATGCTGGTCGGGCTGCAGGGGTCGGGTAAAACCACCACCAGCGGCAAGCTGGCGGTTATGCTGCGAAAACAGGGCCGCAACCCGTATCTGGTTCCGGCGGACGTCTACCGCCCGGCGGCTATTGACCAGCTGCAGAAACTCGGGGCGCAGCTTTCCGTGCCGGTTTTCGAATCAAGCCCGGATATGGATCCGGTTGATATTTGCAGCCGGGCCCGGGCGGCCGCCCAGCAGGCCGGCTGCGATACGCTTTTGCTTGATACGGCCGGCCGCCTGCATGTAGATGCAGAATTGATGGCCGAACTCCAAGCGATCCAGGCGGCCGTCAAACCGAGTGACGTCCTGCTGGTAGCCGATGCCATGACCGGTCAGGATGCGGTCAATATCGCCAAGTCCTTTGATGAGGCCCTGGATATCGGCGGGGTGGTACTTACCAAGATCGACGGTGATGCCCGGGGAGGCGCGGCCCTGTCTATCCGCGAGATTACCGGCAAACCGATCAAGTTTATCGGTGTCGGTGAAAAATTGGCCGATCTCGAGGCCTTTCATCCTGATCGCATGGCCTCGCAGATTCTGGGCATGGGCGATGTGCTGAGTCTCATCGAAAAAGCCCAGACGGTTGTAGATGAAAAAAAGGCCCTGGAACTCGAGAAGAAACTGCGCAAAAACCAGTTCACGCTCGAGGATTTTCGGGACCAGATGGTCCAGATCAGAAAGATGGGCTCCCTGACGGACCTGATCAAAATGATACCGGGCCTTGGCAACGCCAAGCAGTTGAAAAATTTGAAGGTTGATGAACATGAACTGGTGCGCATCGAGGCCATCATAAACTCGATGACACCCCAGGAGCGGCAACAGCATGGAATTATTAACGGTAGCCGCCGGAAAAGGATTGCCAAGGGGAGCGGTACCAGTGTACAAGATATAAACCGCCTGTTGAAAAACTATACGCAGGTGATGAAAATGATGAAAAAAATAAACAAAGGTGGCATGCGCGGTTTGGGCCGTGGGATGTTGCCGTTTTAGAGGAGAAGAAGATGGCAGTTAAGATTAGATTAGCCCGGCATGGTGCCAAGAAGAAACCTTTTTACAGAATCGTGGTGGCCGACTCGGAAAGCCCCCGTGACGGTCGTTACCTCGAGGCTGTCGGCACCTATGATCCGTTGCAGGATCCGGCCGCAGTATCCCTCAAGGAAGAACGTATCAAGCACTGGCTCGGCCAGGGGGCGACCCCTTCCGATACGGTGAAGAGCCTTATTAAAAATATCTAAGGAACTGACAGCGGGCCTGATCGGTTCTTTGGTTATCCCTGGATATGGAAAGCTGCATCTAACTCTCAACCGCCAACTAAAGGAGATGGAGCTATGCAAGATCTGATCAGATACATCGCGCAGGCACTGGTTGACAATCCGGATCAAGTAGTGGTCTCAGAGGTTGAAGGGAACCAGACCTCGGTGTTGGAGCTGCAGGTAGCTAAAGAGGATCTGGGGAAAGTGATCGGCAAGCAGGGGCGCACGGCCCGCGCCATGCGTACTATTTTAAGTGCTGCTTCCGCCAAGATTAAAAAGAGGACCGTGCTGGAAATCATCGAGTAATCGGCCACCCGTAAACCGGGTGGCTGTCTCCCCCTGCCCGGCAGAAGCTTACCAGGGACCGGCACCGCCACGACGTGAGCCGGCCTGTTTCGTCAGCCCCTTCATGGTCACGAAAACATCCCATGTCAGAAAATCCTCTAGTGCCCATCGGACAAGTGGTCGGCGCACATGGTATCAACGGCGCCGTCAAAGTCCATTTTTATGATATCCAACCCCGCACGATCACCGCCGGGGATTCTTTCAGAATGCTAACGCCTCAGGGTGCTCAAACCAATTACATCGTAGAGTGGGCCCGTCCCCACAAGCAGCACTTCCTGGTCGGCCTCAAGGGTGTCGGTGACCGCGACCAGGCTCAGGCTTTGCAAGGTACCCAAATAGTTGTCCGGCGATCTGATCTGCCGGCCCTTGAAGCGGATACCTTCTACTGGGCGGATCTTATCGGGATGGCGGTATATACCCTTGCGGATTGCTATCTCGGACACATTGAGGCGATCATTCCAACCGGCAGCAACGACGTTTACGTCGTGCGTGATAATGAGTCCGAGACCCTGGTCCCGGCGTTACGGCGGGTTGTACAGAGCGTCGATCTCGACACGCGCACCATGCGGGTGGACCTGCCAGAGGGATTATAACTTCAAAGCAACCGAACCAGATATTATGTCATTCTGAGGAGCATGGCGACGAAGAATCTCCCCCAATTGAAGTTGGCCTTGGCATGTCAGGGGCTCTCCCGGCTGCTGTAGCTGTACTACCATGGCGGAGTTGGCGCACTACGCTCAGAGTAACAAGACAACAACACCAATTTAGGCGCCGGCCCAAAATTCAGAAACGAAAATGGATTTCACTGTACTGACCATATTCCCGGAAATGTTCGACGCCTTCTGGGCGCATGGCATCCTCAGGCGCGCCGTGCAGCAGGGCCAGGTGACGGCGCGTACCGTCAACATTCGGGATTATGCCGAGGGGCGCCATAAGATGACCGATGATCGTCCCTACGGCGGGGGCTGTGGTATGGTGATGAAACCGGAACCACTGGCCGCAGCGATCGAAGCTGCCGGCGACAAGTCACCCCAGGCATTGAAGGTATTGCTGACACCCCAGGGGCGCCCGTTCGACCAGGGCCTGGCCGAGGAGCTGAGCCATGAAAAAGGCCTGATTTTTGTCTGCGGCCGCTATGAGGGTGTGGATGAACGTATTTGCGAAAACCACATCGATCTGGAAATCTCCATTGGCGATTATGTACTTACCGGCGGTGAAGTGGCCGCTATGGCGGTGATCGATGCCGTCACCCGGTTGATTCCCGATGTGCTGGGCAATGAGGACTCCGCCAGGCAGGATTCTTTTTCCCGGGATCTTCTGGAGCATGGCCATTATACCCGGCCGCCCGAGTTCAATGGGGAAAGTGTACCGGAGGTTCTCTTATCCGGAAACCACAGTGCTATCGCAAAATGGCGGTTGGAATATTCACTGATAAAAACACTGTTGAAAAGGCCCGACTTGCTAAAGGTTAGGTCCCTGGAACAATCCGAACTGGACATCTTGCACAAATGGCAGAAAGAGATTGAATCCATCATCCACTCTAAATCTTAGCATCGCCCTTATACACTACCCGGTGACCAATAAGAACGGTGAGGTGATTGCCTCGGCGGTTACCAACCTGGACCTACACGACATGGCCCGGTCCGCCCGGACCTATGGTGTCAAGCGCTTCTATGTCGTCACGCCGCTCGAGGATCAACAGGCGTTGGCGGGCAAGCTGGTCGACCACTGGATCAGCGGCGGCGGGGCCCGTTATAATCCCAAACGCCGCGAGGCCATGCAGCTTGTTCATATTCGGGACAATCTCGAACAGGTGGTGTCTGAAATCGCGCAGACCGCAGGCCGGCAGCCCCGGACCATCGTTACCTGCGCCCGGCCCCAGAAGGGCAGCGTCACCTTCGGGGAGTTGCGCCGGACCCTCAGTGATGGAAATCCCGGGCTGCTCCTGTTCGGTACCGCCTGGGGGCTGGCGCCCGACTGCATGGCAGCGGCCGACATCATCCTCGATTCTGTCCGGGGCGTGGGCAAGTACAATCATCTGTCGGTAAGATCCGCCACGGCCATCATTCTGGACCGGTTGTGCGGAGAATTTGATTAATCCTTCAATTTTAGCTTGCAATCTGGGCGAACATTCAATATATGATACCAGTTTAAACTACTGGACAAATTCCCCATTAGCAGTATTAAGGGGCTAAGCTATTTAAAATAAAAGAAGTTATTGTCATGCGGGGGTATCATGGACAAGGTAAAACAGATCGAAAGAGAGATGATGCGGATGGACCTGCCGCAGTTTGCGCCGGGCGATACCGTTAAAGTACATGTCAAAATTCGGGAAGGTGAGAAGGAGCGTATCCAGGCGTTTCAGGGTGTCTGCATCAGCAAGCGCAAAGGTACCACCAACGCCTCCTTCACGGTCCGCAAAGTTTCCTACGGTGTCGGGGTTGAAAAGATTTTCCCCCTGCATTCACCCATCATCGACCGGATTGAAGTGGTAACCCGCGGACGGGTGCGGCGTTCCAAGATTTACTATCTCCGGAAGCTGCGCGGCAAGGCGGCCAGAATACGCGAACGTCGTTTTGTCTAGTGCAGACCGAACTATGGAAGTTTGAGACTGAAGCCCGCTTAAAGGGCTTCACCCAAATTGCTGGTGTTGACGAGGCCGGCCGGGGTCCCCTGGCTGGCCCGGTTGTTTCCGGGGCAGTTATTCTACCGGAAGATTTTAATGCCCCGGGAATCAACGACTCCAAAAAACTGACGCCCCGTAAGCGTGATAAGCTCTACGACCAGATCCGGGAAGGCGCCATAGCGGTGGGCGTCGGCATCGTCGACAATCTCCAGATCGATGCAATAAATATCCTCCAGGCCGCGCTGCTTTCTATGGCACAAGCCGCCGACGGGCTCAGCCCGGCACCCGATTTTCTCCTCATTGACGGTACATTTACCACACCGGCCAAAATCGAACAGAAAGCCATTCCCAGGGGCGATGCTTTGAGCATTTCCATCGCCGCGGCCTCGATCATTGCCAAAGTAACCCGGGACCGAATCATGGCCGACCATCATGACCGCTACCCCGATTACGGGTTCGACCGCCATAAAGGGTATCCCACCAAGGCCCATAAGGAAGCCATTGCCCGACACGGTGTCTCGCCTATACATCGGTTGACTTTCAAGGGTGTGAAAGAGTACGTTTAAAGGCCAAGGGTTCAAGGGGCCCAGGGTCCAAGGGGTCAAATGAAAGTATTCCATCCGAGACGATTTGAGTTTTCATTACCTTGAATCTCGGAACCGTCTTCTCCAACAACAAAATCGAAATTACCTGTTACGACAATGCCCTCTAAAGCTCAGAAATTTGGATTAAATAGCGAATCCCTGGCAGCCAATTACTTGAAATTGAGCGGCTACCGTATTCTGGAGCGCAATTACCGGAATCAGATCGGCGAAATCGACATCATTGCCAAGGAGGGCCCGGTTCTGGTGTTTATTGAGGTCAAAGCACGCAACACCAGTCGCTTCGGCAGCGCCAAACAGGCTGTAACCCCGGCCAAGCAGGCCAAAATTTCAAGGACAGCCACGGCCTACCTGAAAGCGACTGGGCAGCTGCATGCCAAGGCGCGCTTCGATGTGGTTGCGATTGACGCTCGTTTCAACCCACCGGATATTGAGTTGGTGAGAAATGCCTTCTAATTTGTCAGATGCAAAGAATGGATCGACTGCCGTTGGTGGCACGCTCTATATAGTGGCTACGCCGATTGGCAACCTGGATGATATTACCCTGCGGGCGGTCGCGATCCTGCAGACCGTTGATGTTATTGCCGCCGAGGATACCCGTCGAACCGGTATTCTACTCAAGGTGCACGGGATCACGACTCGCCTGATGTCGTACCACGAACACAACGAAAGACAGCGCACACCACAGTTGATCGAGAAGTTGCAGGCCGGGCACGCCGTGGCCATTGTATCCGATGCAGGTACGCCTACCATTTCCGACCCCGGCTACCGTTTGGTCAGTACCGCCACAGACGCCGGTATCGATGTGGTGCCCCTGCCCGGGGTTTCCGCGCTGACGGCTGCCTTGAGCGTATCCGGACTGCCCACCGACGCTTTCACCTTTATTGGATTTCCGGAGAAGAAGGCCGTGAAACGGATGAAGCAACTATCCGATTTGGCAGACCGACAGGAAACTCTTATCTTTTATGAATCACCCCGGCGGGTCGTCGGTTTGCTGGAAGCCGTGTTGGAATGCATGGGAAATCGGCCCGTGGTACTGGCGCGGGAAATGACAAAGAAATTTGAAGAGTTTATCCGGGGCCCGGTGTCGCAGGTTATTTCTGAACTGGAGGCACGTTCCGGGGTAAAGGGCGAGTGTACTTTACTGGTCTCCGGAAATCCGGGGGAAGCGTCTGCGGACCAGGAAATAATCAGGGCGGAAATTGCCAGGCTGCTTGCATCCGGAGAAGCGGGCGCGGCGGAGGTTTCAAAACAGGTCTCCCACAAATTCAAGATTTCTAAAAAAGAAGCCTACGCATTGGTACTGGCGCAGAAGGATTAGAAGCTATCTCAAAAAAGTCCTTCGGCCCAAGCTCGACGTTGGGCGCAAAATTCAAATCCTCGAAACACAACAGTATTCCTCCGATTCGAATATAACGCCCGCCTTGACCTTAAACCAAAATCCGTTTTTGAGATAGTGTCTAGTATTGATATAAATCTTTCACCTCAGGGGTAAGGTTGGAAAGGCTTTACCGATCCGGGGGCATCTACTTATCTATGTGTGCACTGATATAGTTTAAAACCCACCTATGCAAAATCGAGATCAAAGACATCGCTTGCTTAGGCGTGATGATATGCGTTTTAGTTAAATACGATTATTGGGCCCTCGTTGGGATTCCAACTGGCAGCTTCAGGCCCTTTGAAATCATCAGCATTCATCGAAATAGATAAGCGTGATCCGGATTTGAATTTAATCGTGATTTCTAAATCGGTTGAGAAGGCATATCGAACGGTGTCACCCTTCAAATTCTCAACATGGATAGATGCACCTTTTGAGTCGGTAATCACAAAAGGATTTTCAATGACTAAAATGCCACGATCAAATGTCAGTGACGCGCCTTCGATTTCAAGTGGCTCAGACCCGAGATTCATTCCAACATAGGTGGCACTTGATGTGGAAAAATCCTCAAGTATTGCGCCCGCTATTTCATTAAATTCTTCCATTTATCTTTTTTGACGCCTAATGTTCCGCCGCACCGACCGCGCGGGCCTCGCAGTCAGTTTGGGCAGCCGGTTGTCATGTCGCTTAATCTTCGAAGGGTGTAAAATTTAAACCATATCCATAAGGTTTGTCTTTAGGTGGTCTTTCCGGATCAGTTTCGTAAATTTGTATATTCCCTGTTATGTCATAACCCAATTCATTTCCGAGCGACTGTATAAGTTCAATAGATTGGCCGGAGTCGCGTGCCCAGGTTCTCAAGGTAATGATAGCCGGACCAGCGGGATACTGTAAGCTATTATCTGACTTTACAACGACACCCTCGGCTATCGCGGTAAAATGTTGATACGGCGTTCTAATTTTTCCGTATCGAAGCTTTAGCTTCCAATCTTTGTCATTTTCCATAATAGATTTTTTAAATAGTATTGTTGAACCCAGCGGCCGGCTAATCAGTCTTTTCGTTTCAGCGCGGGTGCGCTTTTTCCAATCCGCTGAATTACTTTGTTAGCCCGTTTTTTCAATAATTCTATCATGCCTGCCGGACCAAGACATGATATCGATTTTATCGACTTTTGCGTTAATCAGACCGTCGATTTCATATGCAGCGGTTTCATAGGCAATTCGGCCATCTTTGTAACCAACAGCGAAGAATACTTTATCCGCCCTTATGTCGTCAATATATTCGCAAAGCTGCTGAAACTCCACTTCATGATTATCATCTTCGAACGAATCATGGTGCTCATGGTGGTGCCAGATAAACAGCGTTAATTCTTTTCCATAAGTTGAAATCTCAATATTCTTGGCTTCATTATCCGGGTGGGCGATCGAGGCAGTTAAATATTCCTGACCTGCATGATTTTTCACCTCAAGTTTACATTCAAGTTTCAAAGGATGCTGCGCGAGCATCATTCTGAACCATTTATCATATTCTATTTGAGTTTTCATTACTTTGTTATGCGTTTAGTTTTTTCATCATTTGCCAAATATGGCGCCAAAAGTCCCAACAGTTCATTGAGGCGTTCGGTATCTTCCAATATGTATACCTTCCCATGATGATTGCTGTTTACTACAATAGCATTGATTCCATTACTGCTAAAGTTAGTGAGCTCGGTAATATCGGACAGTGGGATGGTCTTTTTCAACATATAATAGTTCCTACCAGTAATTTTCCCATCAGCTATCGTTATGTTGGCCATTCTAGCGTACTGTGAAATTAAAAAAGCGAAAATAGTGGAAAAAAGTGGAACGCCTAAAAAAATAAGAACCAAAAAGCCAAGCAGACTTATTTTTTCAAAGGTCTTTTCATAATCGAAGCCCATGGAAATAAAATGATAGGCCATAAAAAATAATACGGGGACAAAAATTACTATCGTCATATAGATTGACAATACCTTGAATTTCTGTTTCCACTGAACTGGGTAGTGACGATTCATTTTCATTTTTGCTTAACACCTTTAACAGAGGCCGAGCTCAACGACGTCAGGAACTGAAAGGGCAATGCAGCGTTCACAGCTCGCCTTGGCCCTTAGCGACGCGTTTCATCCGGCGAGGCGAAGCCGCGTCCGACTGAGCGGATGTTAGCTGGGCGCAGCACCAAAGAACGCCCGCGCTGATTTTATTCTAAATTCGCTCATATTCCGTTTCAACTAACATTTAGGTTGCCGGCCTGCTGTAAAGAGGGGCCAGCACGCGCTTATTGGCGTGAAGCTAATTCCCATGCTAGCGAGATTTTTGCCAAAGCCTTTTTACATTGAACCCCAAATGAATTAGCTTATTTTTAGCTTCTTCAGCTTCCCATGCGGTATCCATATTTACATGTACACCGTCAGCACTTATAATTTTTTCATATAGTTTAGAAGATTCGACAAGCCTCATACCGAATATCGACTTTAGACCCAGTATGGCTTTCTTCTTATCGATTGTTGTGTTGGAGACTTTAATTTCAATTGTTTCGCTTAACTTTCCGTACACATCGCCACAGTTTCTATATGCATCTATATATTCTTCAGCAGATTGGCCTGAACCAGTCTCAAAGAATTCTCCAGTTTTTTTGATATATATAATCGGACCTGCCCCGACAGCCAAATCTTTTAATTTTCCTGATTTATAATACTCGCTATTCACAAAATATATGGCAAACGCATCGCCAAAATCTTCAACCGCTGTAATCGTGCTCCCTTTTAATCTTTGACCAATCAATTTTTTAACTTCAGATGCATTCATAATTCGTTCATGCTACGTCTGAGTTAAGGGGTTGGGCCGGCGCCGGCCTTAACTAGTCAATCTCCGGCAATTTATTGGGCAACCCGATATTGTTGCAGTTCTTCAAATTCGAATTGCGGGTCCTCAATCTGATCGACTGATATTGTTTTGGCAGGCTGTATCGACTCTCCTTGGTCACCTTCCCAGCAAACGACGAACCATGAATGCTTCAAATCAATTACTCTCAGGATGCGGCCAAGCTCAAGCCGATCCTCTGTTTTCGCATCTCTATCAGATGGCTCATCCCAATCCCCGGTCGCGGACCAACCGCAGCCGCACCCCTGGTAGCTGCCGATATAGTAGACATTTAAGCCTTCATGTGGCCATTTCAGAACATTGCGATCCTCGCCAGCCCGCACCATCTCAACGTAAACTTTTGGACGAGCCGCGTCCCATTTGGACTGATGAAGTTCGCTGTTTGTGAATAAGTATAGTGCCAGGCACATTGTTCAGGTTGTCCGACGAATGAGCTGGGCAACAGGCGCTATGACGGTTGTAACCCCTCAAGCGTTTACGAACTATCTCGCAAGTTGTCCCTGTCTGCCGCAACGAATTGTTATGCTAAGGTTTTCTCCAACTCCGGGAAATAGCGAATTATTTCTCTCAAGGCAATCAGTATACCAACTGCTTCTGATTGAAGCCTTCGGGTTTCTTCCGGATCATTGTACTCATCAGCTTCCGCACTCATTTGCATGAGATAGGTTTTCAATTCGATTGTCAATTCTGTTGCTCTGTCTAGTGGCGGTAGTGATACGCTTATAGACTTTTTCCTAATTCCATCTGGCATACCATGCACTAATTCGTGTATCTGGATTACCAGGTCAGCATTTCCGATCAATAATACGATCTTGTCTATTTCTGTTTGATTAAACACGAAGCTCCTCTGAAACATATCGCCCGGCGTCAGGGGCGGCGAGGTCTTCGCCGGCCCTGGTAAGCCATGGTTAGGCTCTCCTTTTTTATTTTTAAATTCACACCCGACAAGCCCAGCTTGAATGCGCCTGATATCAATACTTGCAGCTGTTGCGCGGCTTTATCAGGATGTAGCCCAGCCTGACGGATGTTGGATATACAGTTTCTTTGCGCGTCTGTGCAGCCGATTCGCGGCGCATAGGTCAGATATATCCCCATGCTATCCGCAGCGCTGAGGCCCGGTCGTTCGCCGATAAGGATGACGCTCAGGCGTGCGTTGAGAATTTCACCAATCTCATCGGCCAGGGCCACCCGGGCTTGGGAGGCGATGACCAGGGGCGCCCACCGCCAGCCATGAGCGGCTGAATGTTTTTTAAAACTGTCGATAAATGCGATGGCATTGCTGTGAATGGCCCGCGGCGACAAGCCGTCAGCGATAACCATGGCCAGGTCGTAGCTCTCATTGTCTGGCGATCGAAACGGTTTTAAACGCTGCCTTGAGGGGTCATCCAGTTGCCGCCCAAGATCCGGTCGCTGCAGAAAAGTCGTTCGGTCCGCGGCAGCGCTATGCACGCCTATGGATCGAATTTGGCGGTCATCGAGTTGGCTGGCGATGCCCGCTGAATCAAAGGGCAGGTGCACGGCATCGCGGGCCTGGGCGTGGTCCAAATCAAAAGTAAGGATGTCACGGGTCGCAATACTCGAGCCCGCTCGTGCCAGGCCGACACGCGCCGGCGTTAATTTTTTTAATGGTAATAAATCATAAAGGGGGTCTAATTTCCGGGTCATTGATCCATTTCCTGTAAATAGGCCAGCATGGGTGCGGGCCGGTTCTCCGATAAGAACCGGCCCTGATCATCGCACAGCCCCATTTTTTCAAGCCAGCGTTCAAATTCCGGTGCACAGCTTAACCCCAGCACCTGCCGCAGGTAATTGGCATCATGAAATGAAGTGCTCTGGTAGTTGAGCATCACATCATCCGCACCGGGGACCCCCATGATAAAATTCACCCCTGCCGCGCCGAGCAAGGTCAGCAAATTGTCCATGTCGTTCTGATCCGCCTCAGCATGGTTTGTGTAGCAAACATCGCACCCCATGGGCAGGCCCAACAATTTTCCGCAAAAATGATCTTCCAAACCGGCGCGGATGATTTGCTTGCCGTCATAGAGATACTCCGGCCCGATAAAGCCGACCACGGTATTGACCAGAAGCGGCTCATACCGGCCGGCCACCGCGTAGGCCCGCGCCTCTAAAGTCTGTTGATCGACCTCGCTGTGGGCCTGAGCGGAAAGCGCGCTTCCCTGACCCGTTTCAAAGTACATCACATTGTTGCCCACCGTTCCCCTTTGCAACGAAAGGGCAGCATCCCTGGCCTCCTGCAGCAAATCCAGGGTAATGCCAAAACTGTCATTGGCTTTTTCGGTACCGGCAATGGATTGAAAAACGAGATCAACAGGACCCTTGCGTTCCATAATTACCATGGTGTTGGTGATGTGGGTAAGGACACAAGTTTGCACCGGTATCGCATACCGCTGACGCATATCGTCCAGCAGGTGCAACAGGCGCGCAGCAGCGTCCACATCATCGGCCACCGGATTAATACCAATAACCGCATCGCCCACACCGTTCAGCAATCCGTCGAGAATGGCGGCCGCGATGCCCTTGGGATCGTCGGTGGGGTGGTTGGGCTGCAGGCGGGTGGACAGCTGTCCTTTTAATCCAATGGTGGTTCTGAACCGGGTAATGGTTTCCGCCTTGGCGGCAACCAGAATCAAGTCCTGATTGCGCATCAGCTTAGAAACGGCCGCCGCCATCTCCGGCGTAATGCCGGCAGCCACCGCCCGCAGTTGTTCAGCGCCGGTTTCATAGGCTAACAGCCAGTTACGAAAATCTCCCACTGTCATGCTGGAAATCGGCGTAAACGCAGCTTCGTCATGATGATCCAGAATCAAACGGGTAACCGCATCATCCTCATATGGTACGAGGGCCTCATTTAAAAAGACCGTCAAGGGCAAATCCGCCAGCGCGAACTTTGCAGCAATGCGCTCTTCTTCAGTGGCCGCAGCAATCCCTGCCAGAGCATCACCGGATTTAATCGGGCTGGCCTTGGCCATTAAATCCTTCAAGTCATTGAACTGATAGGTGCAAGATCCAATAGTATGTCGATATGGTTTCATCACGATAACATTGCAAATCAACTGGGCCGTTTTGGGCGTCAGTTGCATTTGCCTGGTTAGAAGAGAACCTGTAGTTTCACGTCTATTTTATTTTTCAGCTGCAAGGGTAGTATTTTCTCTCTCCACGGCTTTCTTTCTGACAGTAGACACATGCCGATGTAAAAGCACACCGATCAAAAACATTGCCAGTGGTACAATAATCCAAAACCCACTCCCCTTCACGTATCCAGGTTCCAAAGCTGATTCGCTATGGTTTTGGGGATTGTAGTATACGTTAACGTTCTTTCCAGTTGGGTAACGGTTTAATACCCGTTTCGTTTCGCTCACACCAACAAGATCTCTATATGTCACCGTATTGCCCTGGTAGGTCTGTGACCCTACCTTATAGGTGTATCTAATATTCGGTAAGGTGGGATGATCCGATCTCCATGAGCGATCAATTTTTCCCCTGACAAATGGCCAATCGGTACTTTTATAGGATTTATAAATTTCAAATCCCTTATACAAACACCCCAACGCAGTAGCTAAAACAAACAGCCTTACAAACCAAAGCTGAAACGCATTATACGCCTCCGTTTTACCTCCTCGAACTTCTGACATAGACTGTCCTGGCGGTGGTGATTCAGGTAAAAATATTCTGCGATATCGGTCTATGTATGTGGAATATATTTCCACATATGAGTATGTTCGGTCTTAGGGGTGGAATAATTGGCACTGGAAGTTGAGCAGTGTTAGGCTATGATCAAGTTTTCTGCCGAATTTTATAATATCTGGCGCCTATGGAAAGCAAGCCTAAATTCAAACCGAATCCCGATTATCGTTTAAGGGAACAGGTATGCTGGGTGCTTCGCTATTACCATTATGCTAACAAAAATGAGCAGTCTGATACGTCTTGAATGTGCATGTCGACGTGAAGACCACCGAAATCTAAACCCACGTCATCAAAAAAGATATTGATTCTGTAAAAAGTCCACTGGACCCGTTGAATTGAACCGGTGGCCTGGTCACGGCACGATTCCCCGTGCCTGCAATTTGATCTAAAGTCAATCTTTTCGGCGCACGAATGCGCGCGTGAGATTGAGCGCTTCAACATGTGAGTTTTATTTTTTGAATTTATTGATTTTTAATTAATTTTTTTATGTTGAAATGCCATATTATCAGCACCATAATTCCAAATCTTTCCTTTTTTTCCCGTCGCACTAATTTAAGGTGCGCCGATTCCTCTCTTGGTACCCCTTTAATATCCAGTTGCACATAAAGAAAGGCGGAACCTCTGCGTCCTGGTGTTTGAGTTTATGCCCTGGTTATATCAATTCGGCACGACTCATCTCCTTCGTGAGCAATAATTTTGGGATTGACCAAAGTTCCTAGACAACAATGGGCACTCCGTGGTTGGTGTCATCGGTAATGATTTCAAATGCCGCTCGAGAATCCGTGTGCAACTCGAGTGTATCTCTCCCCGGCCTTTCGATAATGATTCGGCATGCAGCAAGTTTGGTATTGAGGCAAGTTTTTATTCCTCCGGGCGGATTACCGTATCGAAGTCCGGCAAAATGTTCCCTACGTGCATCCATTTTGCCGCTAATCTTTATCTCGGGCGACTCAGTGAAGAAGGACCAGGAAAAGTATTCATAACGACCCTTGGCCCGGAGGCCTTGCCGGATCGAATTCAAGGCGTAATCGCGATCCCCGAGACGAAGAACAACATTCGTCAGCCAAGGTGTCCATAGCGGTCCGATTCGCAGTCTGGCGGTAACACATTCTAGAAACACATCAGGGGCATTATCAAAGCCGGCCACCTGCCCCCAGGCATATTCGTCAGTATGTCTGCTTCCCCAGTTATGATTTTGACTACCAATCCAAGAATCAACTAGTATCTCCTCTCCGTCTACTACGAGGCGTCCGCTATAACTCGCAAGCGGTAGTCCAACTAAAGCCTTAGCGGCAGGAAATTTCCGGTCATGGTTCTCTTCCGGGACCAGAAACATAGGTGCCTGTTGACTATTGAAAGTAAGATCCCATTCAATTGCAGAGCTTGCTCTCGAAACGCTGCCTTGAAGCAATCGATCCTCCAGGAAGGCCAGACCGATACGGACACTAAGCCGAGAGCCGGCAAACCTACACTCATTGATTGGAAACTCTTCCTTGATTGCAAGAATGCGGTTATCATCCCCATCGAAGTAGATAGCCCATAGTTGTCCGACGCCATTGTCAGGACGCCCCTCGGGGATAAAAGCCGTATAGCGAATCCAGAATGCAAGCGGCCGGTTGGGGTGATTCCCGCGCTGGAAAAAGCTTTCATAATGGCCGGTAGGCGATCCCGGACGAATTCGTGAGCGGTTTACTCTTTGGAATGCAGATTGTGATTGACCAGCATGCCCCTGACTCGCACAGGTTGATTGGGGTTCAGTCTGTGCAATCAATGGTTTTGTCTCGGTCGACCAGCCAGACGGATAATCATCGAGATTGTACCTCCGGTAAAGTGATATCAACTGAGCAGGAGCGCCTGACTCTGCTTCTGGATGCAGTGATCGTCTTTGAATCCACTCTGCTAAATCAGTTACTACCTTGTCACAATCCAGGTCATTGTGCGGTTCATGATAGCTATCCACATAGTTTCGGAATTCACTACCGGAAACTGATGCATTCCAGAAGTACTCCTTAGCGCCATTAATTGAATTAATTTTGTCGCTCCCACCGTGAACCATGAGCATCGGAATGCGTGTTTGCGTGGCACCCATCCTGATGCGCTGGATAGCGGTCAACGTTTCTGTCCCCCAGCGTGCGCTGGCTGACCCATGGACGAACGGGTCATTCTCGTAGGCTTCTATCACCTTTCTATCTCGCGTTAGGGCCCACGCATCTAGTTTTAGATTTAATTTAAAAGCAGGCCAAATCCGAGATAGTAGCTTAGCGAAGGCTACTAAAACTGGCTTGGCGGCTCCAACGGGATCTAGCGCAATGCCGCTCAGAATAACCCCTGATAAACCAATAGGATGAGACAGGATGTACTCCGAAACAATCAGTGCGCCAAGGCTGTGACCCAACAAGAATGTAGGGCAACCGAACTGCTGGTCATCTATCCATTTAAGAAAGAGTTTTAAATCGCCGTGATAGTCATACCAGGAATCGATGTGCCCGCGTTGACCCGGCGAGCGTCCGTGGCCCCGGAGATCAAACCCGATCACTCCGATCTGGTGAGTCAGCATCTCCTTAATTACATTTTCATAGCGGTCACTATGCTCGCTAAAACCATGGACAATGCCCAATACGGCTTTCGGCGGGAGCAAAGGAAGCCACGATTGCCCAAAAAGAGATAGCCCGTTTAGGCCTTCAAACCTGAATTCCGATTGGTTCCTCTCTTTTTTGTTATGTAGTTGCTCTTGTGGTGAATGCTCAACCATAAATTCCTACATTTTTTTTTGCCTAACAGTATTGATAGATATAAAAATATTCTGAGATATCGGTATGTATATGTGGAATAAATTTCCACATATGAGTATGTTCAGTCTTAGGAGTGGAATAATTGGCGTTGGAAGTTGAACCTGGTCAGGCGATGATCAAGTTCTATGCCTAAATTTATAATATCAGGCGCCGATGGAAAGCAAGCTAAATTCATACCGAATCCTATATATCGCTTTATCGACCAGGTACGCGAGATGGCACCATTAGACGATTGCGTTTTAAAGCGGCGTGGTTATACTATTTAAACATATCAGGAGACGTCCTGGGATATTTTCGGGCGGCCGTATTTTTCCCATTGGAAACAGTCGGTAACCAAAAAAACAGGCAGTGAGAGGTTAATCAGGATTATGAACAGACTGGACGCAATTTTTGCCCCTGCTTCCTTGGCGGTAGTCGGGGCTTCCACCACGCCTGGGAAAGTCGGGCATGACATTTTTGTCAATATTCTTAAAGGCGGGTACACCGGGACGCTCTACCCGGTAAATCCCAAAGCTCGCTCGATCGCCAGTGTCCGGGCCTACTCCACGATCATGGATATCCCCGACGATATCGATTTGGCCATGATTATCCTGCCGCCGATGTTGGCCGTCAAAGCGGTTGAAGATGCCATTGCCAAGGGGGTTAAAGGCATCGTGATCGTTTCGGCCGGGTTCCGCGAAGTGGGGGAGGCAGGCCGCCGCATTGAGGACCAGATCGTGGCGATGTGCCACGAGGCCGGTGTGCGCGTGATCGGACCCAACTGTCTGGGGGTTATCAATCCCAAGGCCGACGTTCGTCTGAACGCCAGTTTTTCGGCCCGCATGCCGGAATCGGGCAATGTCTCCTTCATCTCGCAATCCGGAGCATTGTGCACGGCTGTGCTCGACTTCGCGGCGGATCGCGAGTTCGGGTTTTCCAAGTTTATCTCCATCGGCAACAAAGCCGACGTGGACGAACTCGACCTGTTGCGTTACCTGCATGCGGACCCGCACACCGAAGTGATTATGATTTATCTGGAAGAGCTTCGGCGAGGGCCGGATTTCATCGAAGAGGTCAAAGAAATTACTTCGGGCGACAACCCCAAGCCGGTCCTGGTCATCAAGTCGGGCCGCACCGGGGCCGGTGCCCAGGCGGCCGCTTCGCATACCGGCGCCCTGGCCGGCACTGAGGCGGTTTACGATGCAATCTTCCAGCAGTCCGGCATCATCCGGGTGGATTCCATCGATGAACTGTTCGATTATGCCACGGCCTTTGCCTATAAAAATGAGAGCGCCCTGGGCAAGCTGCGGCGCAAGGTGCCCGACGGAAATCGGGTGGCGATCGTGACCAATGCCGGCGGCCCCGGGATAGTGGCTACCGACATGACGGTCTCCTCTGGTTTGCGGCTGGCTGATTTTCATGAAGACACCATCGAAGCCTTGGCCAGCCATCTGCCTTCTGCGGCCAATCTCCATAACCCGGTGGATGTCATCGGGGATGCCGCCCAGGACCGCTATGAAAATGCCCTGATAGCGGTGATCAGGGATGAAGGCGTCGACGGGGCCCTTGTCATATTGACGCCGCAATCCATGACCAATTCATTGGAAACAGCCAAGGCCATTGCCCGGATTGCCCGGCGATCGAGCAAGCCCATCCTGTGTTGCTTTATGGGGATTGTCGATGTTTCGTCCGGGGTGAAGCACCTGCAGGCCAACGGCATACCGGTGTTCCGGTTTCCGGAAAACGCGGCCAAAGCCTTCGGTGCCTTATACCGCTACTCCCAGTGGCTCAACCGCCAGGTCCTGGCCGAATTCAGTTTCCAGCATGATGTCACGGCCGCTGAGAAGATTATCGCCGACTGCCTGCAGCGCGGCCAGACCTATCTTGGCGAGTTGGATGGCCTCAATCTGTTAAAAGCCTACGGCTTCAATACGCTGCCCACCCACCTGGCCGAATCCGCGGACCAGGCAGTCCAGATTGCCGGGGAGATCGGTTACCCGGTGGTCATGAAAATCGTTTCGCCCCAGATCGTACACAAGTCCGATGCCGGCGGTGTGAGGGTGGGGCTTAATTCCGACCAAGAGGTAGCCGCGGCTTTCGAGACCATTGTGGCCAATGCCGGGCAATTCGACCCGGCGGCTGAGATTACCGGCGTGCTGGTCCAGAAGATGGCTCCCCAGGGCGTGGAGACGATCCTGGGTATCAATCGATATCCGGTGTTCGGCCCCCTGCTCATGTTCGGGCTGGGCGGTGTTTTTGTCGAGATATTCAAGGATGTGATCTTCCGGCTGGCTCCGGTCAACCGCAATTCCGCACGCCGGATGGTCCGCGGCATACGGGGGTACAAATTGCTCCAGGGCTTTCGCGGCAGTGCCCCGGCCGACGTCCGGTCGCTGGAGGAAGCGCTGGTCAAGCTGTCCGACATGGTCACCCAGCATCCCGATATTATGGAATTGGACATCAACCCCCTGCTCGTGCATGAGGCCGGCAGCGGGTTCACGGTGGCGGATTGCCGGATCGTGCTGAAACCCATAGATACGGACGATGCCAGAGACTGATGCCTAACCGACCGCCAAATACAGACCTGCCTGAAAAAAAGGTAAGGCCCGGGAAAAGTGCCTTGCAGGCCATTTTCCCGGTGCTGCTGTCTGTGGCCGCAGACAAAAGACATTTGGGCGGTAGAGAAAAAGTTGCCCATCTCAGTGCCTTTGCCCGGGAGGCCCTGGGGCTTTCCGCCCGGGAGGCGGGTATCGCATTGGGACCCCTTGAGAAAAACGATGCCGGCGCCCCGTTGCCCAGCAACGGCTATTTTTGGTCCCTGGCCCATAAGTCCGACTATGTGACGGCGGTTGCGGCCGACGTGGCTATCGGTATTGATATCGAAAAGGCCCGGACGGTAACCCCGGGGTTGTACCGGCGCATCGCCGGCGAAGATGAGTGGACCCTTTCCGGCGAAGATCGCGAGCACTTGTTCTTGCGTTACTGGACTGCCAAGGAAGCGGTCCTCAAGGTGGCCGGTACCGGCATTCGGGAGCTGGCCTATTGCCGGATTACGGCGGTACCCGATGATGAATGGGTTCACCTGGACTTCAAGGGAGAACCGTTTCAGGTCCGCCAGTTCTATCACGACCAACACATGATCTCGGTAGTGGATGTAGGGTGTCCGATCAAATTGCAAATAATGAGCCCATAGAAGCTATTTCAAGAATTCTTTATCCAATTACGCTAAGGCCCTCTATAACATGCGTGGAAAGGAGGCACAAAAATGACACATGCAGTCAGAATATACGAAACCGGTGGACCGGAAGTCCTAACCTGGGAATCCTTTGATCCTGGCGAACCCGGCCCGGGAGAGGCCCTGATCCGCCACGAGGCGGTCGGGCTGAACTTTATCGACGTTTACCATCGCACCGGGCTTTATCCATTGCCAGATCTGCCGGCGATTCCAGGTATGGAAGGGGCCGGTACGGTTACCGCGGTCGGCGAGGGGGTCACCGAGGTGTCGGTCGGGCAGCGCGTGGCCTATGCCGGGGTGCCGCCGGGTGCCTATGCGCAAGAGCGCACGATTCCGGCCCACCGCCTGGTGGAACTGCCGGATGAGATCGAGTTCGAACAGGCGGCCGCCATGATGCTCCAGGGCATGACCGCCCGGTACCTGATCCGGGGCTGCTACCAGGTTGCGGCCGGAGATACTATTTTGATACACGCGGCCGCAGGCGGAGTCGGTACGATTGTGTGCCAGTGGGCCAAGCACCTGGGTGCCACGGTGATCGGCACCGTGGGCTCGTCCGAGAAAGGCGATCTGGCGCGGGCCAACGGCTGTGATCACCCGATCTTATACAACAGCGAAGACTGGGTTGCCCGAGCCCGCGAGTTGACGGATGGCAAAGGGGTCGACGTGGTCTACGATTCGGTCGGCCAATCGACGTTCGACCAATCCCTGGATTGCCTGCGCCCCATGGGCATGCTGGTGACATTTGGGCAGTCCTCCGGTGCCATTGCCCCATTGGATCTGGGCCTGTTGGCTGCCAAAGGGTCCCTGTTCGTTACCCGCCCCAGCCTGATGACCTATACTGCCGATCGCGAAGATCTGCTGGCGCACGCCCGGGATCTGTTTGCGGTCGTGCAGTCGGGCGCGGTCAAGATTGCCGTCCGGCAGAAATACCCATTGGCCGATATCGTGCGGGCGCATGAGGATCTGGAGGGACGTAAGACGAGTGGGTCGTCGGTTCTTTTGCCCTGGGACTAGAAGCTATCTCAAAATTGCCTTTTGGTACAATCTCGGCGTTGGGCGCTCGGAATTAATCCTAGAAATACCTGATGTATTCCTCCGGTTCATTCCTTGCGGCTGCCTTGATTTTGAACCAAAATCCATTTGTTGAAATGGGTCCGGGCAAAAAGGGTTCGAGGATTCAAGGGGCCAAGGGCCCGAGGGTTTAAGAAGTCTCAACCCTGAACTTTGAACCCTGAACGGGGAACCTTTTATGAAGCTGTCTTATAGTTGGCAACGTAGAAATCATCGATCATTTCCTGTTCTTTCAAATACTGCCCGTCGGCACGGGCCACAGCCGCTTGTCCATGCCCCACCGTCTATTCACACCCCCTAATTGACGATACTTCCGGGCCGCGTGCGGATGATGTGCTTGTAGATACCTAATACCCCGCGGCCTGTCCGGCGTAGCTTGAAAACGAAGACGGACGTCCTGTTTTAGACGCCCTCTGCAGGGTGACCGTATTTCTGTTTTCAAAACTCAAGGATTTCAGGAAAATCGGGCCCCAAGGCGCGGTTGCCAGAATGCCTGTATTCGGTCATACAAACATAAAGCGTGGGCGGCCGGATGGGGCGCGATGTGGTAGATTCAGAAAGGGCGCATCTTAAAAAAACCTTTCTAGTATCTGGCGCAACTCATTTTTTTTAGACTCCGGCGCCCTATCCAGAGCCTCTTGAAGATTTCTGCGGGCAGGTTCCATTTTTCCCATGTGCAGCATAGCCATTCCTAAATTTCGATAGGGGAGGTAATTATCGGGCGCTAGACGGATGGCTGTTCGGTAATGTTCGGATGCCTCGGCATATCGTTTCACACGGCTAAACATATTGCCTATATTGTTGTGGGCCGCAACAAAATCCGGCGCAATCTCAAGAACACGTCGGTAATGTCCGATGGCCTCTTCAATTCGGTTTTGACGGGCAGCGACCCCCCCCATCTGATAGTAGCCCTGCGGGTCATGCGGGTCAATGCGAATCAGGGCAGCAAAGTGTGGTTTGGCCAGTTCGTATTGCCCTTTCTCCATAAAGGCATAACCAAGGTTATTCCGTGCAATAAAGTTGTCAGGTTCGATACGCACCGCATGGCTGAAAACAGTTACATCGTTTTTCCATATCCTGACCTGTCTGCTTGCCATGACCGACAGTTGCACAATCGTCACCGTAGCCAATGCGAAAGGCAGGTATCGGGATATAGAAGAACTTTTAGTGATGTGTGCCAGCCCCCATGTCAACGCAATAAACGGACCCACCAGCGGTATATAAGTATACCGGTCAGCCATGGCCTGTATACCGGCCTGAGTCAAACCGATTACCGGCAACAAGGTGACAAGATACCACATCCAGCCTGCCGCCAGATAGCCTTGCCGGATGACCACTATCGCGGCACTAACCATCACAAGCAGACCTAAGGCCGCAAGTGTGCTGCCCCAGCTCAAGGATGTCCCCGGATGCTGGTAGAACACGATTAGATCAACCGGGTAAATCATTTTGCCCAAATATTCGACATAGGCCAAACAAGCATTTTGGAACCGTGCCATCAGGGGGATGGTTTCCAGACTGGGCATCCCTTCGCCCAGGAGGTTGGCAAGAAGCGTGTCCACCACGACAAGCATACTTATCGCCAGAAGAGGAATCTTCTCTTTTACAAGGGCAATGCCGCGACGCAACCGGCTGCGGTCGTCAATGCAAGCAAAGCGCTCCAAAGGCCAGTAGTCGATGATAAGAAGAAGAACCGGCAGCGTGACTGCCATTGGCTTTGCCAGGCAAGCGGCTGCAAAGAGAGCGACCAGCAAACCGTAGCGGAGTTTTAAAGGTTTGCGGGTCCAATCGACATATACCCATATAGCGAGAAACCAAATCAATGCATAGAGGACATCCTTTCGGTTGGTCATCCAGGCAACCGACTCGACGTGTAGCGGGTGAACGGCAAACAAGGCAGCCGAAAATGCGCTGCGCCATAGTGCCGTGGTCATTTTCATAAGAAGGAAAAAAAGGAGAACGGTGTTCAGCGAATGTAGGGACAGATTGGTAAATGAAAAACCCGGGTACCAAAGACCGTATAGCTGATAGTCAATCATCAGGCTTATCCATGTGAGCGGGATACGCAAACCGCGCTCAGTATCGGTAAACGCCCAAAGAAAAAAATCTGCACTGGGGCCCTTTTGAATTTGGGTATTGGCGGTAATATAATGGGGATCGTCAAGTATGATGAAATCGTTGGCCGGTAGATCCCAGTAAACCAACAAACATAAAGCTACCAGCGAAAAGCAGATAACTTTTTTATGCCATTTTTGATTTGCGTTCATGTTTTCTGTGCATAAGTGCTGGGCTGTCGAAAAGCCCCATATCTGTTTGGCTGATGTTTGTAAGTGAAGATCTTATAATATTGATATTGATAGAATTATTGTTTTCAGGTTTTTTCGACAGTTTCACGGTTGATTTCTAAAAGTATCTTTTTTATATATGTATAAAAAAACTTTGGCAAGTCGCCTGAATTTTGGCTTAAAGTGGTGCTGCCCGAAAATAGTAGGCTTTTAAACATTCCTGGTGCAATTGCTTCACGATACACCGATGGGGGCAAGGCAATATGGTTTATTTTCACGGACACCCGGCTAAAAACAAATATTCAGACACCGAGGTGTTCTATAAACTGTAGTCGCTATAACTCGGTGGATAATTAATCCAGTATATACGTATGAAGGTTTTGCTAGTCTTACCCACCAATCGTTCCTATGTGTCTCAACCAAATCTGGGTCTTGGTTATCTGGCGTCATCACTGCGCAAAGCCGGGCATAGCGTGTTCCTACTTGACGGGCTGCGGACCAAACTGACTCTGGAACGCTTTAGGGATATCATCCGCAGATCCCGTTTCGACGCCATTGGATTCCATATGTTTTCCCAAGATTATCACTGGGTCGCTGCATGCTGCAGTGTAGTCAAGCAGATTGATGGGGGTATCATTACCCTTGCCGGTGGACCCCATCCTTCCGGAGATCCAGACGGCACCATCAAAGAGATGGCGGACCTCGATTTTCTTTTTAGTGGTGAAAGCGACCTGGCTTTGACGGAATTATTGGCGTTGATAGAAAGTGATTCAATGCAAGTTGATTCGCTATCTCAGATTCCCGGACTATATTCCAAAGACATCCACCAAACAACAAAGCTTGACGATTGCATAGTTCGTTCCGGTGGCTCCGCTTATTGTTAGCCGGGGGTGCCCTTTTGAATGTACATTTTGCGCAGGGGCCCGGCGAAAATTCCGCAAGCGTTCTATTGCAAATGTAATGACGGAGATTGACTTCCTGGATAGGAACTTCGGTGTAAAAGAATTTTTAATCGAAGATGAAAACCTGACGATGGACCGCAATTTGGTGAACAGGTTTTGTGAAGCCCTGCTGAAGAGCAATAGAGGTTACACTTGGAGTTGCCCATCGGGCATTCGCTTAAATTTTATTGAATACGACGACCTGGTACTCATGAAACGCGCCGGCTGCCATTCGGTTAGTGTGGGGATCGAATTCGGAACGGAGCGCATTCACGATATGACCAACAAGAGGCTAAACCTTGAGCTAATCCGCGAAAAAGTGGCGCTGTTGGCACGTACGGGGATTCGTTGTACCGGCTTTTTTCTTCTTGGCATTCCGGGAGAAACCATTACCGAGATGCGCCAAACAGTGCAACTGGCTTTGACACTTCCCTTGGACCGCATACAGGTCAATAATTTTATGCCGCTCCCTGGCAGCCAGATATGGAAACAATTGGAAAAGGAGAACAAACTCGGACAGGTTGATTATAATCGTTTTTTTGTTCACGATGTTGCCTACGTGGCAGGAGGTGTAAAAAGGGCGGACATTAAGAAACGCCAGCGTATGGCTTACCTGCGGTTTTATTTACGATGGCACATTCTGGTCAAGATACTGGCGGACATTCGTTCATTTGGACATTTTGTACAATTGGCCAAACGTTTTTTAGATGCCATTCGTTAGAGGAAACAAGGGTGACCGGGTTTCTGTTGTGAAAATTCAAGGATTTCAGGAAAAACGGGCCCCCAGTGCGCGGGTGACAGAGTGCCTGTTATCGGTCATACAAACAAAAAGAGTGAGCGACCGGATTTGGGGTAAGATTCGGTTTTCTTGGACCCGCTACATCTTGGAATACAAATACAATGGCAGCCAATAAAGCTCACTTATATTGTTCATAGCGTGTTGAATACAAAAACATTATATGAATTTAAGGTAAGGGTGAAAGGTTTTTCAAGTTGATAAAATAAAGGGGCAGGCGCGAACCACCAGGCTGAAAACCATAGGATCTTGAATTTATGCCTGACAAAGAAAGCAATTCATTTGTTAGCCAAGACAAGCCAGACCGGAAAGCTGCCGTTGCCTTTGATACAGCCAAGGACACATCGATAATCACGCCGTATAATATCTGCCTGTTTGTCTTACCGTTTATTTATTTCTCTTTTTTATTCCCGTTTGGAGACTTTTACGACATTGTCGGTGACAATATATGTCAGGTGGCATATTGGAAAATTTTATTTCACAAAAATCTTTGCGGAAGCGTTGGCGCATCTGCCCCCAAATCCGGGCTGATCATCCTGCTCGGTTTATCTTATGAACTCTCAGATTTTATTTTTTCAGATCCGGTTATACTTGTAAAAGCAACGTTTTCATTTTTTACTGCGCTGTTGATATTTATCACCGGTCGAATTGCCGCCGATATCGGCGGCAAACCAGCCGGCATTATAGCCGCATTGGCCGCTGTAAGTAATTACAAGATTATTCAGATGTTCCTCATTGGATCATCAGGCATCCTTTTTCTGCCGACCCTGTTAATCGGCGTCTGGTTATTCTCTAGAAACCGATATTTTTGGGGAGGAACGATATTATGCCTTTCAATGACATTTCGAATTGAAAGCATCGCTGTATTTGCCATATTGATACTGTGCATCCTGTTAATGAACAGAAAGTGGCATGCTGCTGCAATTTCCAGCTTATTGATTGCAGCAACACTGTTTTTCCATTTTACGATTTTATATATGGTGCAGGGGGATATCAGCCGCCTTGATGCAGGGATCGCCGCCGGTTACAGTTTTGAAAATATTGGTCAAAACCGTTTTAACCTTCTTTTCGGCCTGGGGAATTTCTTTTATAATAACAAATTCAACTCCTTTAGTTTAATGCTGCTGCCGTCCATTTTTGCGGTCGCGGCAATAAAATCATCCAGAATATATCTCTCTCTTACCGGAATCATTGTGATACTGTTCCTCAATGCCATTTTATTTTCAGGCACCACAAACGCGGAAAGGTATTTTTACTTTTTAATTCCAATACTAACGGCAATCGGTACAGGTGCTGTGTTTTATGCATACAACACCTTTTCTCCTGATACAGATCAATCACATTCAGTGCGAAAAGGAATCGTTTATATGTTCATTTCCCTTGGGATTATTGCCTTATTAATCTTTGGCTTCAGAGGACAGAGCCAAAACATGGCGCATGATCTTTTTTTTCTGATCTCGCTCGCTTTAATTCCGTTTCTGATGGTATTGCTTTATTACACGAGAAAAAAACTACCTTATGATTCCGCGAACCGTATGGCGGTATTCCTTTTCACCATCGTTCATGTCATCACACTCTGTCTCGCCATCAACGCGAACTTTAAAAACCGGCAAATACCGTTTGATAAACGTGATTATGTATTTGTTTATGAAGGCCTTTTGTTTGTACAGAATCCGCCGTTTCCTGAAAACAGCAATGTTCTTATAGAAGATGATATTTTTTATGTGATTATTACCCGACGGCCGGACTTTTTTAAACATGCATTGGCGGTTCAAGCGTTTAATGTAAAAGCTGAAGATGAACGAACAAGAATTTTAAATGAAATGGACTATATTTACTTGTCAAAATTAACAACGTTTCATCCTTACTATTATCTGGCATACGTGCCCAACATTTCCTGGAAACAAGACCCCTTCAGAAAGGCCGTGTATCAAGTTATCAATACAAATAAACCTGTAAGTATTTACCAGCAGAAACTGGTACCCATTGAAAATTCAGATCACCGTCTAATTCTTAAAATTGAGCATTCGGATAAATATGGAGCTTCTTAATGTTTAGCTTGCTTTTCAAGCGTTTTTTTCTCTACTATGATCGATATCGAATCGTCCGGCTTCCATAATATGTTGGGTGTCAGGATAAATTGTTGAATATTGTAATTATTCCCAAATCTCCATTGGGATCAACAACATCTGAAGATCATTTATAAGGCAATTTTCATTGACAGCAAAAAACTCCATAACTGTATTTGTGCCGGCCTTTAATGAAGAAGAAAACTTAAAACAAGCGGTTGCAGGCGTTCTTGAAGCATTGAGCAAAGTTAATCCGCCCGATTATGAAATCATTATTCTCAATGCGTTCAGCTCTGACAGCACCGGTGAAATCGCCGACAACCTTTCCGAAGACAACAAAAAGATAAAAGTGATCCATAGAAAGGGCTGGTATGGTCTCGGTGCCAATTACATGGAGGGCGTCCGGCAGGCCGCCATGGCGTATTTCGTACTGTTCCCCGGCGACAACGAAAACGCATCGGATTCCCTGGCTAAATCCCTTGAATACATCGGTAAAGCCGATATCATCGTGTCTTATACGCTGAATTTCAAGGTAAGATCTTTACATAGAAGGATTGTTTCAAAATCATTTGTTAACCTGCTGAATTTTCTGTTTAATTTAAATTTAAAGTATTATAATGGTAATGCTGTATACAAGACAGATATGCTGAAAAAAGTAAGCGTTCAATCAAAAGATTTTGCTTATAACGCGGAAATTTTGATAAAACTGATAAAATCAGGACATAGTTTCATTGAAGTCGGCATCGAGATAAAACCGACTGGTAAAACAGCGATATTCAATATCAGAAATGTTTTCGGTGTCATCAAAAGTATTATGCTTCTTTTTGTTGATGTCGCCATAATAAACCGGAGCAAGTATAAAAAGACAATAAAACAAATTTATTAATGAAAAATGAAGACAGTTAAACTCCCGTCTAGATATAACTATGCAGAAGCATACCTTACGTTGAGATGTAACCTGGGCTGTTCTTATTGCATCAACAGCAAATCCGGAAAGGCGCAAAGAGATCGAGAGGAACTATCTGCGGAGCAATGGGCTGAAGGGCTGAACAGGCTTAATTTAAATGGTATACCATTAACCCTCGGCGGAGGTGAGCCCACACTCCATAAGGGTTTTTATAAGCTTCTTGGACTTCTCAGACCTGATATAGACATTGACTTGCTCACCAATCTCGAGTTCGATATTGAAGAGTTTATTCGCAAGATCGACCCCAGACGATTTAACAGTGCCAAGAAGCCGGCGTATAAATCGATCAGGGTAAGCTTTCATTCGGAAAATATGAAACACGAAGAACTGATCGCTAAAACAAAACGTATGCAAAATGCTGGTTTTAACATTGGGCTTTTCGGCCTCAATCATCCCCAGTGCATTGAGGATAATATGTATATGACCGAGCACGCCCGTGAAAACATGATATTCTTCTTTGTTAAAGACTTCCTTGGGGAGTACAACGGAGAGCTTTACGGTCATTATAAATACCCTGAAGCGCTTGATAATCATCCCAAAAAAGCAGAATGTCGAACACGGGAGTTCCTGATAGGACCGGAAGGCAATATTTACAGATGCCACCGGGATCTATACCTGGTTAAAAACGCGGTGGGTAATATTACGGAACCCGACCTAGAAATTAAAGACGACTTCCGGCCTTGTGACGATTATGGGAAATGTAATCCCTGTGATGTAAAATTAAAAACAAACCGTTTCCTGCAGATGGGGAACTGCTCGGTGGAAATCAGGGAAAAAGCGATTAATGCTCAGTAATGAAATTGATAATCACAAATTAATATATCATCCTGAAAGTGTTACCCAATGGATGAACAATGGCGACTGCTTCCCTGTTTACGTAGAAATCGGTTTAACAGACAAGTGTAATCACAGGTGTATTTACTGTGCCCTGGACTGGCTTACCCAAGATGGGTTAAAGATTGAAAAAGATATTATGCTCAGAACACTGGAGGATATGGCCGGCAACGGTGTAAAATCCGTCATGTTCGCCGGAGAGGGTGAGCCACTGCTCCATGGAAACATATCTGATTTTGTCAAGCACGCAAAAGATAGCGGATTGGCAGTTGCCATTACAACGAACGGTGTTTTATTCGACAGGGAAAAAGCAGAAGAATGTCTGCCCTATCTATCCTGGATAAGGTTCAGCGTTGATACCGGTGATCCGGAAGTCTACGCTAGTGTCCACCGCACAAAGCAGGCAGACCTTGAACGAGTCGTGCTGAATATAAAAAACACCTCTGAGATAAAGAAAAAAAAAGGGCTCAATGTCGATATCGGCGTGCAGGCCTTGTTAATTCCGCAAACCATTGACCATATTACAACGCTTGCTGAGAAAGCCAGAGAAGCTGGCGCGGATAACCTTCAGGTAAAACCTTATTCACAGCACCCCCATAGCAAAAACAGCTTTTGTTTAGACCGGGACTTGGCGGACTTGGAAAAAGAACTTAAATCTCTAGAAACAAATGATTTCAGGATATTCTTTCGAAAAAACACGATACAGCGCTTATTAACGGGCGCCGCTTATGACCGCTGCCACGGGCTTCCTTTTTTCGCGTTAATAACGGCAAGCGGATATGTCGTTCCCTGTAACATGTTTTATGAGCGGTCTGATTATTATTACGGCAACCTGTACAAGGAGACGTTCCATGATATCTGGACCGGCAGCCGCCGAAAAAAAGTCATGCAGGCAATGGCTGAACAGAATATGAATGCATGCCGGTCGGCCTGCCGGCTTGATCCAATTAACAGATATCTCCACCGGCTGAAAAACCCTGAACCGGGAGATGTGTTTATTTAGGTGACCTGCATGACCAACCGGAAGATCACATCTGAAGACCTTATTAAATTTGAAAAGAGAATCGTTGATCTGTTTGAAAACGCGCAGATCCCCCACCCGATACATTTATCAGGGGGTAATGAAAAACAGCTGATCAATATTTTTCGCAACATAAACCCCGGGGATTATGTTTTTTCCACGCATAGAAACCACTATCATTATCTTCTTGCCGGCGGTTCCCTGGACGATCTGGAAAGGATGATTCTTGAGGGCCGCAGCATGCATATAATGGACAGAAGCATAAATTTCTTTGCTTCCGCGATCGTCGCCGGGAGCCCGGCTATTGCAGCCGGTGTTGCTCTCGCGCTAAAAAGACAGGCCAGCTCAAAAAAGGTCTGGTGTTTTGTCGGGGATGGGGCAGAAGACGAAGGACACTTCTATGAGGCAGTCCGATATGTGGATGGCAACCAGCTCCCGTGTACATTCGTTATAGAAGACAATGACCGGTCCGTTGAAACCCCGAAGATAAAACGTCATGGAAGCTCCGAAATAAAATGGCCGGGCTGCGTCATCAGGTATGAATATACGCCGACATATCCTCATGTGGGAACCGGGACCGGCAACATTATTGACTTTTCCGGGAAAAAAATTGAAGAGACAAGTTTTTAGAGCTGGGCTAGAACTGGTTCAATAAATGAAATATAAAACCGCCGTCAAACGATCAATGGAAAAACTCGCGCAGGACAGCAATACTGTTTTCATCGGCTACAATATTCTTTACGGATCAAGAGCGTATGGCACATTAAGCGACATTCCTGTACAAATGTGTATCGAAACACCTGTAGCTGAAAATTTAATGGCCGGTCTTGCCACAGGTATGGCGCTGGCCGGATTCAGGCCGATCCTTTTTTTTGAAAGACACGATTTTATATTAAATGCCCTGGATTGTATTGTTAATCATTTGGACAAGCTTGAGACACTGTCATACAAAGAGTACAGTGCTCCGGTTATCATCCGGGCGATTGTGGGCGCAAGTGAACCGCTTGACCCTGGGCCCCAGCATGTTCAGGATTTCTCTGGGATTTTTAAAGCGCTACTCACCTTCCCGGTTATGGATTTAAAAACACCGCGTGAAGTTATCGACGGCTATAACGAAGCAGCCTCACTTAAGTCACCGGTTATGCTGATCGAGAGAAGAGATTTATATGATTCAGAATAAAAATTTGATTCTGGATGGTCATAAACTTGAATGGCACAAGGACAGGCTAGCAGCCTGGTTGGCAGGCGAGAGAATAGCGCCCATAACAATCGACTGTGCCCTCACAAGGGCCTGCAACTTACGATGCGTATATTGTTACGGCCAGCTCCAGGCAAACGACCAACTGAGGATTACTCGCGATGTAATATACCGTTTTCTTGATGATGCCGCCGAAATAGGCGTTAAAGCGATAAGTTTTGTGAGCGACGGCGAGAGCACCTGCTCTCCGCATCTATACGACGCTATCCGGCGTGGAAAAGAAAACGGGCTTGATATGGCTCTTGGTACAAACGGAATTCTCCTAAAACCCGAAAAATTGTCTGAGATACTGCCGGCTCTGACCTACTTGAGGTTTAATATTTCAGCCGGTGAGCCTGAAAGATACGCACAAATCCATGGCTGCGATGAAAGTGTTTTTGAAAAGGCATGCGAGATCATCAAACAAAGTGTAAAGGTAAAAACTGCACTTAAGCTGGAAACAATGATAGGCCTGCAGATGGTATTAATGCCCGAGTTTGATGATCAGGTTATTCCGCTTGCCAAGCTGGGCCGGAATCTTCAAGCCGACTATCTGGTTATTAAACATTGCAGTGACGATGAAAACGGCAGCCTGGGGGTAAAATATGACAAATATTTTGAGCTGGAAGATCTTCTCAAAGCGGCTGAAACATTATCTGATGACAACTACCTCGTTAGGGCAAAATGGTCCAAAATTCTAAGCCAGGGAAAAAGAAAATATTCTCAGTGCTACGGTCCCGCTTTTATCATGCAGTTTTCCGGATCAGGCCTGGCTGCTCCGTGCGGCATGCTTTTCAACAACAATTACAGCAGGTTCCATATTGGAAACATCGCCGAGACATCGTTTAAAGAAATCTGGCGGAGTAAGCGTTATCAAGATGTGCTGAATGATATCTCTTCTAAAAACTTTGATGCTAAAACAATGTGCGGGACATTATGCCTGCAGCATAAAGTAAATGAATATTTGTGGGACTTGAAACAGGAAGGTAAAAAGTTTGCAGACCCAACAGCGCAAAAGCCTTTTGGCGTGAATTTCATTTAAGCGTTAGACTGCGTAAGTTAAGATTTGACGCTGCCCCAAAGTATTCTTTTACTGTCCCGACTCAAGAGAGCGTATGCAAGGATCTTTATATTTCTTATCTCCTTCCCCATACGCCCGCCTTATTTGACGATGCTTCCGGGCCGAGTGCGGATAATTTGTTTGGCGACCTTAATACCTCGAGGCCTGCCCGGCGTGGTTTGAAAAGCGAAGGCGGAAGTCCTGTTTTGGACACCCTCTGCGGGGGACCGGATTTCTGGTGTTAAAATTCAAGGAATTCAGGAAAATCGCCCCCCCAATGGGCTGTTGACAGAATGCCGGTTATCGGTCATACAAACAAAAAGGGTGGGTGGCTGGATTGGAGACGCGATTCGGTTTTCGGATCCGCTACATCAGGGGATACATATGTCAATGGCGCCCAATCCGGCAATACCCCTTTTCCGGCTTTTAGATGCATTCTAATAGGTTACAAGTCTAACCCAGTAAAAAGGCAACTCACTGACCTACCCAATCATTGGTGTATCATTGGGATTGCGGATAGGTTTAACGACGAAAGACAATTGTTTCAAGCCGAATGAGAAGTATTAAAATTTAATGGTGTCTGCGATTTAGGGAATACGCTGCGAAATGGACGTCGCCATCATAACAGGTTCATCTGGCCTGATCGGGTCGGAATCAGTGCATTTTTTTTCTGGTAAGGGGTTCACCGTAGTTGGAATCGACAATAATATGCGGGAGTATTTTTTCGGGCCAGAGGCATCTACCACCTGGAATCGGGATCAATTGAAAGAGAAAATCCCTGGGTATAAGCACATCGACGGTGATATCAGAGATGCCAAGGCCATGGAGAGAATATTCAGTGAATATGGGAAAGATATTCGGCTGATCATACACACCGCTGCCCAGCCGTCTCACGATTGGGCGGCGCAAGAGCCGTTTACCGACTTCACGGTGAATGCAAACGGGACGCTGGTGCTGCTGGAAATGACCCGTAAATACTGCCCGGAGGCAGCGTTTATCTTCACCTCCACAAACAAGGTATATGGCGATACTCCCAATTTTCTGGATCTTGTGGAATTGGAAACCCGCTGGGAGCTGAATTCAGGCCACCCTTTCGCAGAGAATGGTATCGATGAAACCATGAGTATCGATGCCTCCCAGCACAGTTTGTTCGGTGCGTCGAAGGCTGCCGCGGACATATTGGTCCAGGAGTACGGCAAGTATTTCGGCATGAACACGGTATGCTTCAGAGGCGGGTGCCTCACCGGTCCGAACCACTCCGGAGCCCAACTGCACGGGTTTCTTGCGTATTTAATGAAGTGTGCAATTGCCGGATCACCTTATTCCGTGCTTGGCTATAAAGGGAAACAAGTGCGCGACAATATTCACTGCTATGACCTGATCAACATGTTCTGGCATTATTATCAGAACCCCAGGCCGGGGGAGGTCTACAATGCCGGTGGCAGCCGGTACGCCAACTGTTCGATGCTGGAAGCCATCGACCTGTGTGAAAATGCTTCCGGAAAAAAGCTGAACTGGTCTTATATCGATGATAACCGCATAGGCGATCACATCTGGTGGATCAGTGATGTGTCAAAGTTCAAAAACCATTATCCGGATTGGGATTTCACCTATGCCATGGATGCGATTATTGGCGAATTATACGAAGGGATTTCTAAGCGAATATAGAAATAGCCGTCAGGGTTAATCAAGGTGAAGGGTGGCGGTTACAGGGTGTCGGGTTTTGATCTTACCGTTTGCCTTATACCCTAAACCGGATGCTTGGCCTGAACGGCCTGTCAGCCAGTAGCTATCAGCTATAGGCTTGCCAGTAAAAACGGAATTTGATCATCGGACCCAATGGGATTGTTGTAAATAATGAGCAGCACTAAACGAATTCTCGTCACCGGTGGAGCCGGCTTTGTCGGCTCGACCCTTGCGATTAGGTTAAAAACGGATGACCCATCTATTCTTGTTACCGCCATCGATAACTTGAGGCGACGGGGCTCGGAATTCAATGTCCGGCGACTGAAGGAACATGACGTTCACTTTATCCACGGAGATATACGCCAGCCCGCTGACCTGGAAGATGCCGGTCGTTTCGATGTGCTGATCGAATGTTCTGCCGAGCCGTCGGTTCTGGCCGGCTATTCGTCATCCCATAAATACCTGATCGACACGAATCTGAACGGCACCGTCAACTGTCTCGATGCCTGCAAAAAGAACAACGCCGCGATTCTGTTTCTCTCCACAAGCCGGGTCTATCCCTATAAAGCGATCAATGAACTGAAGTATCAGGTGAACGGTAAGCGATTTCAGGTCGACGCATCAGTGCACAGTCCGGGTGTCACTGCTGCATCATTTGACGAAAATTTTCCCATGACGGGCGCCAGGTCGCTCTACGGAGCGACCAAATACGGCGCGGAAATACTGATACAGGAATACATCGATGCTTTCGATATGCGTGGCGTGATCAATCGATGCGGTGTGATCACCGGCCCGTGGCAGATGGGGAAAGTGGACCAGGGATTTGCAGTCTTATGGATGGCCAGGCACTACTGGAAGAAGGCGCTGGCCTACATTGGTTACGGCGGTAAAGGACATCAGGTAAGAGACATTCTGCATGCGGAAGATCTGTACCGCCTGATCAAAAGCCAGTTGGGGCGCATCGAACAGCTTGGGGGAGATGTGTACAACGTCGGTGGCGGGATCGAAAACAGCGTTTCGCTCACCGAGTTCACCGACATGTGCAGGAACATTACCGGGAATACAATAGAAATCACTGCGACTCCGGAAACCAGGAAGGTGGATATCCCTTACTATGTTACCAACAATACAAAGGTAACAGATGAATTTGGCTGGAAACCGACAATCCGCATCGAGGAGATCGCCACCGATATTTACGATTGGATTAAGGCGAATGAAGAATTATTACGGCCTTATTTTTCAAACTAGCCGTTTAACGCAGTTTGGGCCTCACGCGACAGTTCAACGGCGCAACGAACCCCGACTAGATTTTAAATATTCTCTCACAGGCTGTAGAAAAACGTTTTGCACGCAGAGCAGGCAAGGCAAAATCCGACGTGAAAGCGATCTTCAAGACTTTGAGTTGAGCGAATCAGGAGGAACAGAGCATATCTTGAAATTGGAAATAAATTCGAGAACAAGGACGGCGCTGGCCCAAAACCGCAGGCGTATATGACCATATGTTGAGGACTTCGGGTCGCGCCGGACACAGTTATCGGAGCTTTTAACATTTCTGAGATATGCTCTAAGAAAGAATGAAGCTATCAATCGTCATCCCCGCCCACAACGAAGCCGGATGCATCGAAAAAACGGCTCTCCGCTTGCTGACCGAGTTCAATAGACACGGCATCGGCAGCGAGATCGTTATCGTCGACGACCACAGCACAGACGGTACGGATGTTATAATTTCGAGGCTCAGGGATACTTACCAGGAGATCAAATTCCTTAGAAATACATGGCCGAACGGTTTCGGCTATGCAGTTCGAACCGGTCTGAATAGTTTCAGCGGAGATGCTGTTGCCATTGTGATGGCCGATGGTTCCGATGATCCCAAAGATGTGGTCAATTTCTACAATATTATGAAGAGCGGTTATGATTGTGTGTTCGGATCGCGGTTCACCGCCGGCGGCAAAGCATACGATTACCCCAAGTTCAAATACCTGGTTAACCGAATGGCCAATTCATTTATTCGAATGGTCTTCGGCCTACAGTACAACGATGTCACCAATGCATTTAAAATGTATCGGCGGGAGACCATCGATGGGCTGAAGCCCTTCCTAAGCAATCACTATAATTTGACGGTTGAGCTGCCCCTGAAGGCGATCACAAGGGGGTACTCTTACACCGTGATTCCAAACCAGTGGTACAACCGGGAGGTTGGAGAATCCAAACTCCGAATCAAGGAAATGGGCAGCCGTTATCTTTTTATCGTGCTCTATTGCTTCATCGAAAAATGGTTGAGCGTGGGCGACTACCGGAAACCACAGCCCCAGACGGAAGAGCCACACCGCTAGTTGGTATTGAAATGCCCGAAAAAACTGTAGAATATTGACTCGCCAGGGTTTTCTAATCAAAATAGTAGTAAAATCCCTGAACAGGCGAACTTGTCCGCCAGAGCTGTTTGCGGGCAGCATTTTTTCCTACTTATCCAGCAATCAGGGCGGCAGCGCCGCCGGCTTTTTGTATATTCATGGAGGGACACGTTGCCAAAAAGCGGTCACCTGACCATCACGCTGCTACTGGTTGCAGGAATGCTTGGGGGGGGAATCCTTTTTGTGGATCTTGCCCGCCTGACCGCCGTGGTGCCGCTGGTAACTTCCGAAGAAGAATGGTCAGCCACCGGCGGCTTCTTCACCACCGACCATCACCGGATCCCCGCTGCTGCCGTCCAGGAAATCGCCTCCCCGAAGCCGATTCCCGTCTGGGTGTCGTGGTCGTCGCAACCGGATACCCGGGGCCGCCTGCAATCGCCTGCCTTCACGCCGGGAGAGACGGTGCACCTGCTCTTGGGGGGATACCCTGAGCATCCCCAGAACCAGGTTATCCTCGAAACCATCGATGGGCGCGGACAAATGGCAATTGCCACGCCACCCCTGCACGGGGACTGGATCGTTGCCTCCGTGAAGACCCCCCCCCAATGGCAGGCGACCGCGGTCAGGCTCGTGGCCGTTGACGGTGCCGCCGGGCCCGAGGGCTGGCTCGGCGTGGGGACACCTTATGCGCCGTCTTCGCTGGCGACATGGCAGCAGCGGCTCATGGTGCCCATGATGCCGCTGACGATCCTGATGGTCCTGACCCTGTCCGGTCTCATTTTTTTCGGTCTCGGCATGACCCTCTGGGAGTGGGCCTGCCGGCAAGTGACGGCGCCGCCGTATCTGCACGTACTCTTCTGCTATGCTGCTGTTGCCGCGGCCGGGTATGTGGTCTTCTGGATCACCTTCGCCAGTCGCCCGGCGGGCATCGCCGTATCGGCGGCCCTGATGCTTGCCGTGGTGGCGGGATTCATGGTTCCGTCATGGAGACGGCGGTTGATCCGGCGCCTCAGCCACCCTGACGCGGGCCTGCCGATCGTGCTGGTTATCGGCACCGCCTACTGCTATCTACTGCTGGCATACGGCACCCGGCCCGAAGGGTTTGACTGGCAATGGGCCCATCATATCCACCGGCGATTCGGCATCGCCGGCGACAACCTGATCCCCAGGGAACTGGCCTTCAGGCTATTCGAGGGGATCGATCTAAAAAACAATTTCTTCGATGCCTGGCTCAGCAGCGACCGGCCGCCGCTCCAGGCAGGCATGGTGCTCATCCAGTGCCCGCTGTGGGGGGGGCTGGGCCGGACGGCCGCCGTTCCCCATCTTCTCGATCTTTACTACCAGGTGCTGGGCACGTTGCTCCAGTGCAGCTGGGTGGCCGCGGCGTGGGCCCTCATGCGGGCGTTGCACCTGCCCTGCCGCAAGATTCTACTCATCATCGCCACGCTGGCACCGGGCGGCTTCTTCTATTTCAACAGTATTTTTACCTGGCCCAAAATGCTCAGCGGGGCCATGACCATCGGGGTTTTCCTGCTGCTGGTGTGGCCGCGGATCCACGGGGTGCGGGTGTCGCTGCAGCGCATGTTCGCGGCGGCGGCCATGGCGGCCCTGAGTTTTCTGATCCACGGGGGCACGGCCTTCGCCCTGGTCGGGTATGCACTGATTCTGCTGTGGCCCCGGTTTTTCCCCGGATGGCGCCATGTCGCCCTGGGGTTGGCTGTGTTTATGGGCCTTTACGCCCCCTGGGTCGGCTACCAGAAGGTTTACGACCCACCCGGCAATCGATTGCTTAAATGGCACCTGGGCGGGGTGGTGGACATCGACGACCGCGGCGCTGTAGAGACCCTTGTCGACGTTTACGGACAGATGGGCTTTTCCGGGTGGGCCGCTCGGAAATGGGAGCTGGCCAAACTGGCAGCAGGGGGGGCGGTCTCCTATCGATGGGACCGCGACAGCCGCCTGGACGTCTGGCGGCGGGTTCAGTTTTCCAGCGTGCCCCCGGCACTGGACGTCCTGAACCTGGGATGGCTTTTTGTCCTCGGGGCCGTCATCTCAAGGTGCCGGCCATTGGGGCGCGAGCGGCGCGGCCCGGTGATCCTGCTGGCGGTGGGGGTGTTCTGCTCAGCGGTCTGGTTGCTGCTGTTGAACTCCGAGGGGGTCATCCCCCACGGCGCCTACGCCACCATGATGATGTTGTTCGTGGGCCTGGCCGCGGCCCTGCTTTCGGCACCGAGATGGGTTTATCTGCCTGTATTTTTCCTCCACGCGCTTCACGGTTTTTTTCTCTGGGGCCTTGAACCGGGCTACACATGCCTGGTGTGGTGGATCACCCGGTACGGTCCTTATCACCGTGATCCCGGACTGATGATTCTGGCCATACTGGTCTACCTCGTAATGGTTTTTCTCCTGCTCAAAGCCACCCGCCCGCGGATCCCCACGGTTGGGGTCTAGGTTCTCATTGGACCGACCGGGACCCGGCGCCATTCACCCGGATGGACAGGGCTCTATCGGGCGCTAATTACTTGAGGCGTCCCCTGTCGGCGATGGCGATGAAAATATCCGGATAGATTTTAACTGTATGAATTTATATTCAATCAATTCGGCAATTCCCTTCTTGCGATCCTGAAAAGGGAATTCTTGTCACTTCACTTTGGGGACGCCTTATTTGATAGAGGTTTAAAGAGATTGCCGCTGTAAACCATTTGCTATTCGGCTACCGAGAGCCTTGAATTTGATGGACGCTTGTGCCACACTGTATAATACATTTGCCACCTCATCTGGCGTTACCCATACTCAAGCGACACCTGTTGGCTCAGCGCTGCGTTCGCGCACACTGACTTTCCCTGCGGTTTCGATTCTGATGCGCCTCAAGGCCTCTTAACGGGTTGTCATAACGTAATTTGGTTAGCTATCGGGTTGGAAAGTCGCTTGATTGACAACGTCTCCAACCTATCACCCTCTCAATGGGCATCCGTGCCCGGCGGGCAATTGCCGCATCGTGATGTCATGGCCTCGGTTACTCGGGAAAAAGACAAACGCGAACCTATGACGGGGACTGGGGCCGATGCGGTCCCTTCACAATCGGTCTGCCCGAAATGCGGACACACGCAGCCCTTGTCGGAAGAATGTTTGCAATGCGGCCTCATTTTCAAAAAACACATCAGCAGATCGCCTTCGATAAAGAGAACCTATAAGGTTAAATTGTCATATCTCCTGCTTTTTGCTTTGGCAGCCATTTTTTCCTTCGTGGCAGGCGCCTGGATGATTTCGTTGCGAAACAACCCCGCTGCCGGCGCCCAGGCGGCTGTTTTTCTAAGTATTTTTCCGCTGGCTTTTGGAGTGGTTTTCATCTTCGTGGTCCTACAAAGTCTTAATTATACGGTCGTTCTCACGCAGGCGGGTCTGAAAATCAGCGGTATCCCGTTTATATCATGGGACAGCATTTTCGATGTAAAGTGGCTCACCACCGAGGTCAGACTATCACCTTCATTGCCGAAGAAATATCAGATCACGTATCATGGGATAGAGCTCACCTACATCGATAAAAACACCGAGAAAGCCACCCGTGTGTGCCTTGTGGACAAGGTCAAAGACCTTCGCGAGCTCTACGAAGAGATCGAGAAACGGATGAATAAGGATTTCTACGCCATTTATCGCCCGGAAGGCCCGAACGTCAAGAAAATGGTCGTGTATGGAATCTGCTTCACCGCGCTAATATCTATCTTCCTCTATTTTCTTTACAAGACTTCGATAACATGAGGCTTTAAATAATATCGGGGTCAGGTCTACAAAGTTTACCTGCCTTTAATGAGCAATCACATAAGCTGGGGATTAGCGTGCCGAAAAAGGCCACAGGTAGTCAATCATGTGCAAGAAACTGGTTTTCATAATATTTATTGCTTTCATGCTAAATGCAGGTACGCAGACAGCACCGCAAGAATACTCAAAACAGTTTTATTTTTGCGGAGTTGTTTTCGGCTAGCAGGTATCACCGGAAGGGATTCTGGAGGCATTCGAGGTGAATCCTCCGCCTGAATATGGGGACGAAGGGGCGCTTATTGAGGTCAGCGATGCAAGGTAGAGGGGTCAAGTCTGCGTTTGGCCTTTGCCGCCCAATTTAACCATAGGTCAAAAGAAGACTTAATCCCTTTTCCAATGTTGACTATGGCACAAATGAGAGCGTAAAATAATCGAACGGATGCTTGGGATTCCTGTACCGTCCCATGGCCTGGACAACTTTCTGCGCATAAAGACGGGAGAACACATGCATAACGTCATCGACCAAAAATATACTGCAATTTTAAACCTACGCGAAGGCGCCCACTACTCACGCATGGACTTGCACACCCACTCCCCGGCCTCGGAGTGTTCATCGTTCCGGATGCCGGAGGGACTGGCAAAGGTCATCCCCGAGATCAAAACGTCCATGTCGAAAACGCGCCGGCGGGTGGCAATTGATAAACTGAGGAGAATCAAACACAGCGAACCGGTCTTTGATGCCAAAGCGGCAACGTCGATCAACAGGACCATGGGATGGTTTGAAAAACCCATATCAGTGGACAAAGAAGCCCTGGCCGATGTCGCGCAGGCCTGGCTCGAGGATATCTTCCAGTTGGCAGATCCTTATGGTAATGATGCCGAGCCTCTGCTAAAGGAGGCCTACCGGGATATAGAACGCGTCCTGCTGAAAATGTTCTGGCCGGTGGAATACACCCTGCGCTGCTATATCGAGCAACTCGAAATCGTGGCGATCACCGACCACAACCATCCGGGCTACATCGTACCGCGCCTGCCGCAGTTGGGGACCTGGTTCGATGCCGTGAAAGATATCAATGCTGCCATGCTGGCAGACATCCAGGCGAAAGCGTCATTGGGTGCAAAAGTCCGCGAGCAGATGCTTGACCGCCTTAAACTGGCCAAAAAAAGACTGAAAGCCAAAGGTGCCGGCGACTCCCACGGCGATGCTGCCACCCGGGCCAACCACAAGGACTCCAATAAACTCAAACGGCTGGATAAACGCCTGGCGCACATCGAAGCGCGCATTGCGGTCTGGAAAGACCCCAGGACCCCGGTCCGGCCTCTGACGGTCCTACCCGGCACCGAGATCACGGTCTCCAATGTCCACTGCCTCACCATTTATCCGCCGGACTGGATGGTACCCGGCCGCATTGCGGGCATCCTGCTTGATATCGGAATTGCGGAGCACCACTGGGGCAAGGGATTCGAGGCAGCGGCCAACGCCAGTGTCCAGCGCACGATTTCCCTGGTAGATGAAGCCGGCGGCATCGTTATCCCCGCCCACGCCAACTCCGATTTCAAGGGACTCCTGCGCCTGTTTCGCAAGGGTCTGGCGCTCAACAAGGTGCTGGAGCACCCCGCCTTGCTGGCAATTGAAAAGAAAGACGGCACCGTGCTGGCCGGTGAAGGCAAAAAGAAAAAGGCCAAGGACGCCTGTGAAACCCTGCGCTGGCTCGACACCGGAGCCAACGCCCCCCAGCGCGCCAAGCTCCTGGCCTTTGTTAAAGGCTCCGACGCCCATGAGTGCAGCCTCGAAGTGGACGGCACCGGTGAGGATCTGGGCGTACGTTACACCTGGGTCAAGATGGATATCCGACCCAATGATACCCCCACCGAGGTTTTCCGGGCCCTGCGGCTGGCGCTTTTGGGCGGACAGGGACGGGTTGTCGAGGTACCGGTTGAAGATACCTACAACTACGGTGCCGAAAAGTCAAAAAATCGTAAGGATTACACGGTCCCCAAGAAAAGCCGCGCTGCGCTCCTGGATTGGGAAAACCACCATCCGGCCATCCTCGGCCTGACGGTGTCCGGCAAAAAATCCTATGCGGACGGGATCAGCATTCGCTTCAACCCCTTCATGAACTGCATCGTCGGGGCAGCCGGCAAGTCCACCGTTTTGCGGCTGGTGGCCTATGGCTTCGGCATGCTGCAGTTCCTGCCCAATAGTCAAAGGGATTGGCTGCCCGAGACAGTACGCGTTTTCGTGCGGGATGCCTCTGGAGTTTGGTGTGTGGAGCGTGCCGGTCGCCACCCCGACCCCAACAATCCGGCGGTTGCGACGACCATCCACCAGTGCCAGGCGGATGGCTCCTGGAAAAAGACCCTCAGCGATACTGCTGCCCGTACCATGGCCCGCAACGCGGTAGAAATATGGCCCGGCAGCGGCGGCCTGTCCGGCACCCAACACAACCGCAAAATCGATGCGGCCGTCATAGACAGCCTCGTCGAACGCCTGGACATCGCCCGGGTCCGTAAGCGCAAACCCCTGCTGGTCCACCAACCGCGGGAAATCTTTCACAGCGCTGAACTCTTCCAGCGGGTGCTCAAGCGTCCGGTGCTCAAGTTCCGCCAGATCATCTGGGCCACGGTCAGCCCCAATGTCCCCACCGCCCTGGATGCCGAGAAATTGATTGTCACCGATGAAAAGGTGATCCGGGGCCGCAGCCGCATGCATATGGTCTGCGGTGGGGATCTGCACGAAGACGAGGTTATCGACGCGTTTCTCAAACGTATGGAAGGCGGCTATGCCGGGTTCATGCGGCGCAAGGTACTGTATGAAGCATGATCCATCACCAGAAGTAAAGGGGTGAAATCTGCGTTTGACCTTTGATCCCCAATTTATGCATAAGTCAAAATGAGACTTGACCCTTTTTTGCAGTAACTTCAACGCAGCGGGTGATCACAGCGTAGAAAAACAGTTATCATCCATATACCTTCGGGCTATTAGGCTGTCATACCGGATTTCGATCCGAGGACGGGTTGTTAGAAGCGGTTTCAAAACCTTCAATCGGGCTCAAGGTCAAGGCGGCCGCGAGGTGCCCCGCGTTGCGGGACTTCCCGCTTGATCTATTCCTTTATGGTGGGTCGTAAACCGGAGGAATACATCAGGTATTTTGAGAATTTGAAACGAGTGCCCAACGCCGAGATTGAGTTCGAGGGGAGGTTTTGAAACCACTTCTAGGGAAGGGGGGGAATCATGTCATTCGGTGCACCAGAGATCATCATGTTTGGGATCAATGCCGGCGTCCGTCTACACGGTCAGGCACGCCAAGCTTATGTGGAAAAAACGCGTGAGCGCGAGCTTGTAATGCCGCTGCCCGGATTAGGCCACGGCCCGACAATCACGAGAGCATTTGCCTACTTCAAAGACAATATACAGGGAAGGCACTTCGTGGCGACCTCGATCCGGCTGGCAGAGTTACATGAAATGGCAAAGGCGGGGGCAGAAGCTTTCAGGCAGAATCATCCTGCCGCAGCAAAAGAATATGTCGAGCTATATTCATTTTATCGATCAGGTGATGACGGAAAACTGGTAAACGAAAAATACCTTCTCTCGGAAGTCGTCGCGCTCAATTCCGTTGCTCAATGGCGTCGCGGAGAGACACCGCACCCAACAGCGCTTCGTCGGATCGCAGGGACGGTGACCGAGATCGGTATCGATTATTTTGCCAATGGACCGGGGGCGGGCAAAATAGCCGGTAACACACCCACCAATGTGTTGCTAAGGGAGGTTCTGCGGACACTGGATGATCATTCCTTTGTCAGTCAAGGTTTGGAAGGCACCATCGAAAAAGTGTTTATCGCGACCCTGGATGTCATTGCAGAACGCCCGGCAATTGTTTCCGGTGATCCCAAAATTCAGAAATTCGTATCGGGCGTCGCCGGCGGCGTAGTAGCAGACATCCAGAAAAGGATCGACGAACTTCCTGAGAACCAGCGGTTGTTTGCCGCCGACCGGCTGAGTGAGGTCGCCCGCGCTGTTTTTCGCAGCGTGGTACGAAACGGCGCGGAAACGGTACTCGCAAACCCGGACACCTTTCTCGGTACAGAGACCGGGGGGGAATCCGCAATGGCTTCCAAACTTGGGACGATCGTCCTCGATGCGGTACTTCCCAAGGATAGTACCGGCACTGATCTATCAGCGATTGCAACGGGAGAAACGCTTGACAAACTCGTCAAGGGGGCGCTGGCTGTGCTGGCAGAGCATCCCGACATGATGGGCATCGACAACCCGGGAATTGAAAAAATCATCCAGGAGGTTTCGTCAAACCTGGCTGTCAGGAGTGAAAAACTCGGTCCGGGTCTATTTCCCGACGTTGCCCGTCTCGTTCTCGAAAAGACCGCGGATAACTTGGAACTGTTTTGGAAGCCGGAAGACGATGCGCAGAATATTGCCGTTAACGCAGTCAGCATGCTGCTTGGGGAATTGGCCCGTGAACCGGCGGCGGGGAAGTGGCGGCTTCGGTTGTCAAAATCCCAGGCGTTGAATATCGTTGGAGCCGTACTCGATGATCTGGCTGATAATCCGGCAATCGTAACGCGGATGGTATCCGGCAAGCCGGCCGTTGAGGCCGCCATTGAAGCGATTCTCACCGGATTAGCCGAGCAAAAGCTGGAAACATTCTCAACTGATTCGGCTGTTCAAATCGTCGTCAGCGGTCTAAAGGCGGCAACTGCTCGATGGGAAATGCTGGAACCCCTCGGCGCTGGCGGCGACTCCGCCAAACTGGCGATCAACGCCGTGATCGACACGGTGTTCGCTGGTATTGCGGCAGGCAGTGACAAAGTCACCTGGCGATTGGCCCAAGGGCATATTCTTGTGGCAATTTTCGATAATGCATTTGTCAAACTGTCCGATCACGGGGTCAGCGAAGTTTCCCTTTCCAAGTTGAACGGGGCGCTTGACAAGGCTCGCACCGATCTGGAGGCCAACAGACGGTTTTCGATAGACAATTTTGCAGCCGATCTTGAAAGCAGGCTCGCAGCATAGAAGGAGGCTTAGCGATGCATAAATACCGGTTTAACATCACAATGATCGTGTTTATCGCGATCGTTTCATTCATCATGGTCGGTTGTGCACAGCATGCTAAACAGGTCCGCGATGCCCAGGACAGCTTTTCACAAGGTGCCGCGCTCGATCTTGCCCGAAAATTCAATATCGAGGACGCGCCCGGTGTCAGCGATCCGACTCAGGATTCCCACCGGTATTATACCCTTGCACTGGGCACGGTGAACGAAGCGATCAGAGACGGGGCCACGGATTTGAAAAAGGACGGTATATACGGCGTTGCCCTGACCATAAAAGCGTTGACGCTGTGGCGACTGGGTGACACAACGTCTTCGAAAAAGGTCGCGGATGATGTCGTCCTGCTGGCCGGCAAGAACGAACCCCAAAACAAAGTTTGGCCACGTGACTTGGGGATCTGCAAATCCTTGCCGGTTTTGCTTAAAATCGATGCACTTGCAGACCAGGCAAAAGCGTTTGCAGCCCAATCGCCCCGTGATAGAACAACGGGGGCGATCGATATGATATTTGCGAACGCCAAACAGACCGAAGATGATCTGGCGAAACTGGCCGGCGACGCGGCCCTAAAGGGCCACCCGTTTCAGTTTTATCTGGCCGAAGCCCGGTGTGAAATAGCGAACGTTCTCCAGGAAGCCGCTGCAGCGACAGCGGTTTTTCCCGATAATGGCGCTCAAAAATACTACAAGAAATACAATGACTACCGTCTACAAGCGTTGGCCGATTTGAAAAAGGTCCCCGCTACGCACGATCTAGGAAAGGGCTTTCAAGATCGCGCAGACAAGATGCATATGTATTACTCCGGAGTTCTTAAAGCGCTGCCATAAAAGAGCGGCTGTTTGCAAGCTTGTGAGAGACCGCACCAGGATGATGTTGCCCACCAAACGTGACACCTGAGGCCATGTTATATGTCCTTTTCTTGAATATTGTTGATATTGAGGGCAGGTGGTGTGGTCCGGCCCCGCGGAAGACACAAACGCATTTCCCTCCCCTGGCTTTTGAAGTCGATGCTGAAGTCGATTCCCTGGTATGCCCCAAGTGCTCCGGCAACAAGAAGGTCATTGCCTTTATAGTAAATCCGGATGTCATCAAAAGGCTCATGGCACGTTAGGTACCAACCACAGCCGCGGGCCCATACCACGCTTGTCCATACGCAACCTCAATTTGACGATACTTCCGGGCCGAGTGCGGATGATCTGCTTTTAGATCCGTAATACCCTGGAACGTCCAGTTTTTGACGCCCTCTGCGGGGTGCCAGGATCTCTGTTGTCAATATTCAAGGATTTCAAGAAAATCAGGTCCCCAATGCGCGGTTGACAGAATGCCTGTTATCGGTCATACAAATAAAAAGAGTGGCGGCCGGATTGGAGGCGCTATTCGGTTTTCGGACCCGCATATCTTGGAATACATCTTACACTGGCACCCAATTCGGCAATCCCCTTCTTGCGACCCTGAAAAGGGAATTTTTATCATTTTGGAGGTAACATTTTATCATGCCTGGTTTTAATAAAGCTTGTCAAGCCGCCCGTTCTGAATACCAGAAGGCTCATAAAGCTTATCGTGAAGCGCTTTCAGCAAGGCGAAAAGCCCGCTCGAATCGCAGAAACGCTGAACGCGAAGAGGACCGTGCCCGGACAGCACGTGATAAAGCAAAAGCTGAAAGGGTTAATGCGGAGAAGAAGTGGGATGATAAAACCGATGCCATACAGGCTGACCCGACTTTTGGTGTCGCCGGTGTGACCGCAGGTGTTATTCCGAAGAATAGTGAAGGCCCTACCGATGCATCCGGCAATGCCGGGCCTTATCCCTTAAGTAACGGTAGTTCATTTTCACTTTGGGTCAAGGGCGATGATGCTGCGGTCAGCCAGTGGCATACGGAAGCGTCTAATAAATTGGCGGAAACAATCACACTGGCACAAAAAGCTGGAGATACCAGGGCAGAGGAAGCTGCCGCAGAAAACAGATATCAGGGCGCGGCAGATAAATTACAGCAAGCCAGGCAGGCTTATGATGCTGCTAACGCACAAGTGACTGCAGCAGAAACAGCATCAAAGAACGCTGAGCAAAAAGTGAAAACCGACTGCAACGGTCAAACCAGTACAAGTCGCCTTGACGGCGGAGAACTGGTTATTCACCCCGGTGTGTTACCTGAAGATGAAAAAAGAGTAAAAGGCCGAATAGATGGTATACCGGATAAGGAAAAGGACGGCCTGCGCAAGGTAGAAATGAAAGATGAAAATGGCGGGGATATGTCGTATACGGACCCGAACAACGGTAAACGCATGGATGGACAGATTGCCGGAACATATTCCTGGGCAAGTAAAGGCGTTACCATGTATGACGGATCCGGGCCCGGGTTAGAAGAAACAATTAAACATGAAATAGGGCATCATGTTTACTCGAGCAAACTCAGCATTGACGCGCAGAAAAAATGGCGGGAATTTTGGGATAAGGATAATAATAAATTAAAATCGCCACGAGGGAAAATGCCCACAGGATATGCCGGAGTTTCGGCTTCCGAAGGTTTTGCAGAAGTATATGAAGCCTATTATGACAATGAGAACCTCGATCCTGAAACCAAAGCCAAACTTGAAGAATTGTTGGGGACGATACAATGAAAAAACGTATTGTATATCTAAATAAAGAACGTGATCTTGTAACTGCCGAACAGGCGGAATGGGTTGTGGAAACTGAGTTGGGTGATAATGATGAGGTGCTAAAGGAGACCTGGGTTGAAGTAACATCTATTTCCGATATACCTTCAGATGAGGGCCAAAGTCGTGGCTTGGGTTTTACGAGGCATAGTTTTTTTGGTTTTCTGTCACTTGTTTGCGCCTGTTTGTGGCTGATCTTTGGTGGGAACCCGTTTATCGGCATCATTCTGATGCTTATCGGGATTTTTTTAAATTTGAGAAATATCCTCAATCTGTTTAATAAACAAGGCAATTAAAGGATTTCCCATACTACCATCTGCACTTCACTTACTTTTTTCTATATTGTAAAGGGTCCAAGAGTTCAAGGGTTCGAGAGTTCAAGGGCTTTCACCCCTGAACCTTGAACAGGGAACCGCCACGCCATTCGTATCCCAAATGAAGTGATTAGCGCTTAGCTGTTAGCAGTTGTGCCGATATAATTGCAGGTAATTATCACTGGTCGGTATGGCGGAAGGGGTGCATCGAAAATCATTGCCTTAAACAAAATGGGTTGAGCTAATGGCTAAAAGCCAACAGTTAAGCGCAGTTCAATTTTCGATGTTTTGAGATCTAAGCAGTTTGATTTTGATCCCTCGGACCCTTGACCCCTCGAACCCTGGAACCCTTTCTTCTTAACCTGGCTCATAGTTCGCCACATAAAAATCATCGATCAGTCCCTGTTCTTTCAAAGACTGCCCGTAGGCCCGGGCCGTGGCCTTGTTGGGAAAATGCGACACCCTGACCTGGTACCAGGTTTTGTTCCGGCGGGTAGTCACGATCCAGAACGCATCCAGGCCGAGGGTTTTGAGATGCGCCACATATTTCTCCGCGTGCTTTTTCTTCAGATAGGCGGCCACCTGGAGGGTAAACCGGTCGGTCACCACCTTTTTTACCGGAGCTGTTGCCTGGCCGGGTGACCGCGGCCGGACAAGGTATCCCACCGTATTGATGATCAGGACAACTACCGCTGCCACAAGCAGGGTGACGGCGACCCAATTCAGGATTGGACGGGTCAGAGGAGAGCGCTGTACCCGGCTAATCAGTTTCCTGACCAGGCCGTGCGCGGTCCTCAGGCCACCCCATAACACGCTGAATGTGCCGACCAGGCCGGCCACCAACCCCTTGCCAGTCAGTGCCCATATTTTCTTGAGACCCGACTGGGTCACCGGCGGTTCTGACGGTTTGGGCGGGGTAAATCCCACGCGCATCAAGGCGAACTGATCAGGCGCAATGCCTTCCAGATATTGATGCCCGAGCACAAGCAGCCGACGGTTCCGCGATGTTTCCGGTATCCAGTGCACGCAGGCGGCGATTCCGTTGAGCAGTTCCGGGCCGGGTTCATCCGCGGCTGCAGCCTGCAGGTACAACTGCAGGGCCCACTCATCCGCCCGACCATCCTTCAGAAACAGTCGGGCCACATCCCGGGCAATCGTCCGGCCCGCCCGTCCTCGCCCGCCGGTTGCCCGGCGGTAAGTTTGCAGCGCCGGGAAGTCCGTGCGATTTTCAGTCAAATATAGCCGCGCCAGCAGTTGCTGGACGACCCGATTTTCGGCCAGGGCTTCGCCAATGCCGGCGGCGGTGTCGTAGAGACGGGGATCAAGTCCCTCCCCGGCGCGGGCTTGCCGGAGCCAGCTCTCGGCTACTTCGCCGTCGTCGGGGTGTGCGCGCAGGTAAAAGGCGATAAATGTTTCCGAGGTCTGTTGTTTATCGGTTTTGGCCAGGTAAAAACGGGTCAGACGAGACGTCAGACGATCCGAGGCCACTCTCTTGGCGCGGGGCGATATGAGAAAACTGTCAAAGATTGCCAGGGCCTTTTCATAGGCGACCCCCGCGGCCGTCCTGCTGCCGACCCGCTCCCAGGCAACCGCCTCTTCTATATGCCGGTCGGCCAAAAAAAGACCGAGTCGGTTGAAAAGCCAGCCGAGAAAGAAAAAGACCAGGAGTACCAGGACGGCCGCCGGAACGGGTACCCAGGCCGGTTCCAGCCCGAAGTCAAGGGCCGGCAAGAGCCACAGACCGATGAGCCCGCCGATCAAAACGGTGCCCCAGATCCGAAACGCGATATGTTTCAGAGCGTGTGCCAACTCAATGATTCTCCATTTCCCAGGGCTGATGGCCGGGTGCCGAAATCAACCGCTGATCGTCCCTGAGGGCTACGCGCAGCGGGCCCTCGGTATCCCCCCCGGCCCGATACCCGGTAATCGGATCCGCCTGCTCAAAATGAATATCGGGCGGAAGCGTAAATTTGCGCGGTGGCTCGCCGGAGGTGGCCTGGATCATAAACTCAGACCATATCGGGGCCGCTCCGCGACCACCGGTGATACCGGACCCGTCTTCGTCCCGCAGCCCTTTCTTCTTGTCGAAGCCTACCCAGACAGCCGTGCTCAGGGTTGGGGTAAAGCCGGTGAACCAGGCATCCCGGTATCCATTGGTGGTGCCCGTTTTGCCGGCTGCGGGTAGATTAAAGCCCATGCGCCGGGTGATGGCCCCGGTCCCTTGATCGATTGCCCCCTGCAGCATGTCCACCACCTGGTAAGTCAAACCGCGGTCCAGGGTGCGTTTGCCGCTGACGATATGTTCTTCCAAAACCCGCCCCATGGCGTCTTCCACGCGACTGACCAAAAAGGGGCGGTTGCGGATGCCGCCGGTGGCGAAGGTGGCAAAGGCGGCCGCCAATTCGAGCGGGGTTACTTCAGAGGATCCCAGGGCCACCGAGTAAACGTTGTTCAGCGGGCTTTGGATCCCGCACCGGCGGGCCACCTCAATAACCGCTTCCGGTCCGGTTTCAGCCACCAGTTGGGCGGCTACCGTATTGACCGATTTCATCAACGCTTTTTTCAATATCATCGGTCCGGCATGCTTCCTTCCGAAATTACGCGGGGTCCAGTCCCCGACACCTTTCACCGGTATGGTGACCGCCTGATCAGTTACCACGGCCGCAGGAGACAGCGCGAGCTTCTCCAGGGCACTGTAGTAAAGAAAAGGCTTGAACCCGGAGCCGGGCTGGCGCATCCCCTGAACGGCCCGGTTGTATTCGGTTTCGGCGTAGCTGCGGCCCCCCACCATCGCGCGTACGGCGCCGGTGGTGGCCTCCACGGCGACCAGGGCGGCTTGGGGACGATCGGTTGCGTCGTCAGGCTGACTGCCCAGCAGCCCCAGGCGTTGCTCCAGGGACGCCAGCCCCTTTTTGACGGCCGCTTTTGCGGCGGCTTGCAAACGGGGTTCAAGGGTGGTGAAGACCTGCAAACCGCCGTGATGTATAACCTCGGGGCCGTAGCGTTCTTCGAGACGTTTCAAAACGGTATCCAGAAAATAGCTGCCTGTAAGCGCTCCCGCCGTTCTCTCCTTTAGAACCGGTGCATCCCGGTAAGCTGCCTGGGCATCCTGGCGGGTGATATAGCCAACCGCCACCATGCGGTTTAACACTATCCGCTGCCGTTTCCGGGCCCGCAGATAATAGCGATAGGGGTTGTAGCGGGTGGGCGACTTGGGCAGGCCGGCCAGCAGGGCCGACTCGGAAAGCGTGAGGGTGGCGGCCGGCTTACCGAAGTATTTGCGGGCGGCCTGTTCGATGCCGTGGGCGCCGATGCCGAACGGAATCTGATTGATGTATGCCTCCAGGATATCCCGTTTGCTGTACTGGGACTCGATTTGCAGGGCCACCATCAGTTCATGAAATTTGCGCTTGTAGGTCCTTTCGAAGCTGAAAAAAAGGTTTTTGGCCAATTGCTGGGTGATGGTCGAGGCACCCTGGATCCGGCCCGGTTCAAACAGGGTGATCCACAGCGCTTTCAGGGTACGCAGTTTGTTGATGCCCTGGTGGTCCCAGAAGCGGTGGTCTTCGGTGGCGATGACTGCGCGGACGAAATGGTGTGACACGCGGTTCAAAGGAACCGCCTCACGTCCACCAAGGACCATAATGCGCTCCCCCGAGGCGGCGTAAACCTCCGTCGGCGGTGTTTCGATGATCCGGCTTAAGGGGTCCGGTACCCGCGGCAGATCTTTCAGGGCCACGAAGAAAAGACCCATGCTGACCAGCGCGACACAGCCGGCCAGGGCCAGGCCCAGGTAGAAAAAAGACGCCAAATGGCGCAGGAGTTTCGCAGCAGGTGTCATCGCAGGCGCAGGTCCCTCAAGAAGTCGGAGAGCGTTTCCGTGGCTTGCGGCTTGCCGTCCAGAACGGAGCGCAGGTGCCAGACAGCCCATTCCTGCCCCTGCAGGCGCACTACCTCCTGGCCGGTGCCGGCATCGATTTCGAACCCGAGTTCAATGTATCCCGAGCCAGCCTCGTCGGATATTCCCACCCGCCGGATCAAGCCGGGCAGGGCCAAGAGTTTCTCAGGGTGTGGCACAGCCGCCTTGCGGATGTCGATGGGGAGTTCGGCCAGGACTTTGAAAAAGTGGTCTCCCGGATAAATACGATCTTTGAATTGGGGCAGGTCGGCCAGGGACGTCGCGGTAGAGACATGTTTACGGTCCGCGTAAAGTAACAGGTCGGCTGAGATCGTCATCTGTTTCAAAACGCGGTTTTCAGCGTCCAGTAAATAGACATTCAGCTGCGCGTCACTTTTTTCAAAATAGGTGCGGTCCCAGGCGGCTTCACTGAAAAGCGCCAGCAGTTCCGCCGGCGCGGCAATTTCGCGGGCATTTTCGACTGGTAGTTTAAGGTAGAAGCGTTTGAAATGGTCCGGGCTCAACATGGCTCCCTGGCCGTCCGGGATCCGTTCGGCCAGTTCCTTGAAGGAGTCTGCCTCAAAGGCATCCCGCCGGCTGGCCTGGCGGTCGGTCACGATCTGTTCCAGTACGTTGCGGGCGGTGGTCGCTTGGTGGCCTTTTTCCCAGATGGCCCCAATCTGCGGTCGACGGTCGTTGGTGGTTGCCAGGTAGGCGCCCACCGCTTTCTCTATCCAGTCGAACCGCAATTCGGAAACGACCAGCAGGACTACCAGCAAGCTACAGATGATGGCCTGGAGGCCGAACAGGCGTTTCAGCCACTGACCGATGGTATTGGGTTGCGCCCAGTCATGCATGGCCTGAAATTACAATTAAAATCGGTTTGTTGCAATAACTTTAATATTTCCAGGAAAAGATGTCCCCCAATTCCACAAGTGTTCGTTCACAGGTGGTAGGTTTTGGTTCGGAGCACGTGTCCGGCGAAGCCTGCGGGCGAAGACGGAAGGCCTGAGCGCTTTTAAAACCGGAAGCATAGCAGACGCTATGTCGAGGATTTTACAAGAGCGAAAACGCAGCTCCGGGCCAAAAGATGCCGCCTGTGGACGGGCACTACCGGGCAAAAGGTGCCCAGTACCACTTTTTAACACGGGAATAACCGGCGACAAACCAGCTCTTCGAATCTTCTATCAGGGCATACAGGGTCGGTACCACCACCAGGGTCAGGATGGTGGCCACCATCAGGCCGAAGATGACCACGATGGACATGGACTGCCACCACTGGGTTGACTCGCTGGCCCAGGAAATGGCCATCACATGAAAGTCATAGCTTACCCCGGTCACCATGGGGATCAGGCCCAAGACGGTTGTGACTGCGGTGAGCAGGACCGGCCGCAGCCGGGTGGCCCCGGCGGACACGACCGCTTCGTTGAGGCGCAACCCCTGCTTGCGCAGCTTATTGGTGTAGTCGATCAGGACGATGGCGTTGTTGACCACTACCCCGGCCAGAGAAATGACCCCCACCCCGGACATGATGATGCCGAATGGCGACTTGATGACGTAGAGGCCGAGAAATGCACCGCCCAAGGAAAGAATAACCGAGGTGAGGATGATCAGGGGCTGGGCAACCGAATTGAACAGGGTCACCAGGATCAGGAAAATCAGGAAGATTGCGACTACGAAGGCCCGGGTCAGGAAATCCTGGGAATCCTGCTGCTCTTCATTTTCACCGGTAAACTTGAGCTGGTAGCCCGGCGGCATGGGCAACTCGGCTACCAAAGCTTCCGCCTGGGTCCGGGCCACGGCGCCGGGTATCTTGGTTTCGTCCACATTGGCTTTGACGGTGACCACCCGCTCATGGTTGATCCGGACGATGTCGCCCACACTGCCGGTGTATTCAATGGATGCCAGGGTCGTCAGCGGAACAATTTGCCCCGACACCGTGGGGATCATGAGGCTGTGCAGGACGTCGGTGACCCGGCGGTCCGCTTCGCCCAGGGTGACGGTGATGTCATAGTCTTCATCACCTTCATAGTAGGTGGTCACATCCAGGCCGTTGTAAGCAGTTTTCAGGGCCGCGCCGATGTTGCTGGTGGAAAACCCGAAGAGGGCTGCCTTCTGGCGGTCGATGCGCACCCGGACCGAGGGCAGGCCCTGGACATAATCATCGCGAACATCCTCTACGTGGGGGATGCGGGCAACGATGTGACGCACTTTTTCCGCGATCAACCCCAGGCGTTCAAAGTCGTCGCCCGAGATTTCGATGTTGATAGGGGCCCCGGTGGGGGGGCCTTCTTCCTGCTCGTCGACCGTAATGCGGGCGCCCGCAATGGTTCGGACGCGGTTACGCAACAGTTCCACATCAGCGGCCGTTGGCGATTTGCGATCCTTGTAGTCCACAAACTGGATACCGATGTGGTTGGGTTTGTTGGAATCGAACGAAAAACCACCCCCGGCCTGGTCGACCTTGGCGTAGACATGTTCGATATTGTTGATATCGCCGGGGGCTTTGAATTTCGTGCCGTCCTTTTTGCGATGCACCTGCGGTTGATACGCCCCGCTGTAGCTCCCTGGTCTCAAGGCGGGGTCGTCTTGCGGATCGGAGAGAATGGCCAGTTCGGTCTGGCGCACGACATTGTCCATATAATCCAGATCAGCCCCTTCGGGCGGATCGATGTTGACGTATACACTTTTAGGATCGATGGCCGGGAAGAATTCCACCGGTTTTTCCAGCCCGATGCCCAACATCCAGACCTGGACAAGGATCACCAGGACGGCAAAGGACATGGCCAGGACGGCGAGTTTATGTTTGAGGGCACCCCGCAGCAGCCGGGCATAGGTCGTTAGGACCGGTCCCTGGATGCGGATCGGTTTTTCAATGGAACGCTGGGCTATGTCTTCATCGGCCGGCTGTTCTTGGTTGGGAGCACCTTTCAGCCTTACGAATATCGAACACAGGGCCGGGTTGACCACCATGGCTACGAACAAGCTGGAAAACAGGGTGACGATCAGCGTGATGGGCAGGTATTTCATGAATTCGCCCATGATGCCCGGCCAGAAGATCATGGGGAAAAAGGCGGCCAGGGTGGTCATGGTCGAACCGATGACCGGCCAGGCAACCTCGCCGGTGGCCCGCATGGCGGCTTCGATCCGGCCGACCCCTTGCTCCAGGTAGCGGTAGATGTTTTCCACAATGACGATGGCGTTGTCCACCAGCATACCCAAGGCCAGGGTCAACGAGAAGAGTACCACCATATTCAGCGTGATATCCATGGCCTGCAGGATGGCAAAAGAGAGCAGCATCGAAAAAGGAATTGCCAGGCTGACCAGGATCGCGTTGCGGAAACCCAGTACGAAGAACAGGACCACGATCACCAGCAGCAGACCGGAAACGATATTGTTTTCCAAGTCGGCTACCATCAGCCGGATATCTTTGGCCTGGTCCATCAATTTCGTGATTTGCGTGTCCCGCGGCCAGGTCTCGCTGGCCCGGGCAATGACTTCGTCGATCCGGTCGGATATCTGGATGATGTTTTCACCCACCCGCTTTTTAACGGAGACATTGACGGCCTCCACGCCATCCAAACGCGAGCGGCTGGTCTCGTCCTTGAGGCCGTCCACGACCCGGGCAACATCTTTCAGGTAGATCGGCATGCCGTTGTGGGTGGCCACGATGAGGCCGAGAATCTCTTCCGGGGTTTCGAATTCACCCGGGACGCGCAGCTGGTAGCGGCCCTGGCCCAGGGTGATGGCCCCACCGGACGTGTTCTGGTTTTCGCTGGCCACGACCTGCTGCAGGGCGGTAATCGGGATGCGGTAGTAGGCCAGTTTGTCGGCATCTACTTCCACCCGGATCTCCCGGTCCCGACCACCGGTGACCTCTACTTCCAGAACGCCGGGGATGGCTTCGATATCGTCTTTCAGGTCATCGGCTATTTTTTTCAGGCAGCGCGGGCCACAGTTGCCTGACAGTGAATACACCACGATGGGTATTTCCGAGAAATTGACTTCATAGACCGAGGGATCGTTTTCCAGGTCGGTGGGCAGGTCCTGTTTGGCCTCGTCCACCTTATCTTTGACCTTGGTCAGGACTTCGTCGATTTCGGTTCCCGGGATGAACTCGATGTCAATCTGGGAACGGCCTTCGGAACTGACCGACTTGATTTTCTTGACCCGATCGAGTCCTTTGAGCTTTTTCTCGATTTTAATGGTAATACTGGTTTCAATATCCGCCGCGGACACCCCTCGGTAATCGGTGCTCACAAACACATGCGGGATCGTGATGTCCGGAGAGCTTTCGCGCGGCAGTTGCACGTAGCTATAGGTGCCAATGATCAGGATGATGATCGCCAGCACCACGACGCTGATTCGGTTTTTGACAGCGGTATCGGAAACAATCACAGGGCCAGATCTCCTATGTCGCGAATGGTGCGGGTTACGTTGACTTTTTCGCCGTCGTCTATCTGGCGCTGGCCGACCACGATGACCTGGTCGCCGGGTTTAAGCCCTTTTCTGATCTCAACCTGCCAACCATCCAGGATGCCGGTTTCGACCGGGGTGAATTGGGCCATGCCGTCGCGGACGATATACAGTGCGTCCATCCCCCGGCGATTGATCAGGGAGTAGAGGGGGACGCCCAACCCGTCGGGGACTTCGGTTTTGATAATTTCCACCCGCGTAAACATGTCCGGCAGGATTTCATTGTGCGGGTTTTCCACAGCTATCTCGAGATTGTACAAGCGGGCGAAATTGTCCGAATTTTGATAGAGATAATGACGGGTCCCCGAAAACGTCCGACCGCCGAGGGCGTCGATTCTGACACTGAAATGCTCCAACCGGCGCACCTTGTCCACATCCGATTCAGGAATGCCGACCTCGATTTTGACGCGGTCCATCTGGAGCACCTCGGCCACTGGATCGCCGATGGCCAGGTACTGGCCGGCCTCTATGTGGAATCGATTCACCACGCCGTCGAACGGGGCCCGGATGGCACACCGTTCCAGGGCCAGGGCGGCGTTGTCCATGGCCGCCTTGCTGGTCCTGGCCTGGGCGATAATGTCATCGACCTGGGACTGGGTGCCGACCTTTTGCTGGTACAATCTTTCAATCCGTTTTCGATTGGCCGCGGCCACCCGGTAGGCGGCTTTGGCCGAGGCCAGCGCGTTTTGGTAGTCGCGCTCGTCAATCCGGGCCAGGATATCACCTTTTTGCACCCTTTGGCCTTCGCTCACCCGCTTTTCGACGATTTTACCATTTACCTCCGCCACGACGTTCAGCGCTTTCCAGGGCTTCACCGTGCCCGGCAAGCTGAGTCGTTCCCGCAGGGGAACCGGAACCATTTCCAGCGTAATGACATTGGCGGCCGGCCGCTCGTTGCGCAAGCCGGCCATCGCTTTTTCCTTGATCACCTCGCCTTCGCTCCGGATTTGGCCGGACAGGAGAAAGATCACGCCGACCAGCAGGATGACGATACCGGTGGGGAGCCAACCCCAGAGGCGTTGTAGAAGTGAGCGATGGGCTTTAACCGGTTTGGAGTTGCTGTGTTGCTCTGCCATGGTGTTCAATTCCGTTTTGTCTGTTATCCGTGTCATCGATCAACAGCGGGATCATATTTTCAAGGAACAGGGCGATCTGTTCCCGGACATTGATGTAGCCGACTTCGATCAGGCCATGCATGAGGATGCCGTCGAGGAAGGCCATGAGGTTGATGCAGATCTTTTCGGCATTACGGGCGATGTCCGGCTTGAGCTGTCCCCGCGACACGCCGTCCAACAGGTAATCCACCATGACGCGGACAATGCGTTGGTGCAGCTCGCGAATCAGGTGGGGGCGGTCGAAAAATATGCCGCCCTGCAAGCAGGTCTGGGCGATGACCTCCAGGAACATGCGGGTCCCCTTCTGGTCTTCCTGGCAGCTTTCCAGGTAGAGCTCGGCAATGAGGGCCAACCGCTTGATAGGATCGCTGGTGTCCTTGCCGATGGCCTTGAGATCGTTGATCCACTCTTCGGCCCCTTCCATAATGGCCGCCAGGAACAGGTCTTCCTTGGTTTTGTAGTATTCGTATACCGTGCTCTTCCCGATGCCGGCTTCCTGGGCAATCTGCTCTATGCTGGCCAGGGTATAGCCGTTGGTCGAAAAGACAGCCAGGCCGGCCTGGGCAATCTCTTTGGCACGTATGGTTTTCTTGTCCGGCATTACGCCATCCTCCGGTTTAATTGGGTTTCGTACCGCCGGACAGTATTCTCCGAACGGCGAGTCGAAAATAATGGCGGTTTTTAGCTTTGTCAAGCCTTATATAAAAACATTAAAAATCACATAAAAAGCGGTATGTTGAAATGTTAAACGGTTGTAGATAGTTACAGATTCCCGACCCATGGGTCGGGAAAAAGTGTTACAAATTGTTACAAAAAATAACAGTTTTCTAACCTAATTATCTGAGCAGTCGGAGAGTTTTTGTTGTCATGCCGGACTTGATCCGGCATCCAGGGACGTTTCCTTTACATGGTCTGGATCCCGGTTGCAGTTTATCCCGCGCTCGATGCGGGGCCGGGATGACGGGCATTTAGTTAGAAAACTCCCCGCCCCCTGAATTATCTATGAAGGGCAACATATCGGCCGGTCAATGGGTGAAAGTGGTCTAAAATACCCTGTCCATGTTCAGGTTACATAAAGCGGATATTGGGGAACGTCCATCAAACCGCTAATGATCTTGACACCGGAGCCTCGTTTCTCCTAAGGTCGGCTGCATGTTGCTTGTTCCGAGCGGATACTTGGAAGTTTTCTAAACCAGTGGAATTCTAAGATAGCTTCCACCTAAAAGGAGACAGATTATGGCTGATATGACATTTTATGGTGCGGTACGCGAGGTGACCGGTTCCATGCACATGCTCTCCACCGGGGATCAGAAGATCCTGTTCGATTGCGGCATGTACCAGGGCCGCCGGAAAGAGGCCGCCGAAAAAAACCGACACATGCCGTTTGACCCGACGCAGGTTGCGACCGTGATTCTGTCCCACGCCCACATCGACCATTCCGGCCGGCTACCGCTGCTGACATCACAGAATTTCAACGGGCGTATCCTTTGTACCCGGGCGACAGCAGATGCCTGCCGCTATCTGTTGATGGATTCGGCCCATATCCAGGAATCCGATGCCCTGTATCTAAATTACAAGCTGGTGCGCAATGCAATTTCCCAACAAGGCAACCAGGGTGGTTCCCGTAAGGCCAACAAGAAGATCTTGAAGGAGCTCAAACGCAAAGGACACCGGATCGATTTCGACCGGGTGGCCCAACTGGTGAAGAAGATGAACATTGACGGCATCGAGCCGCTTTATACCAAGGTGGATGCCGAAGACGCTTTGGAATTTATCGAAGGCTACCCCTATCGTCACGATATTTCCCTGGGTGCTGGTGCGACCTGTAAGCTCTATGAGGCCGGGCATATCCTGGGGTCCTCCGTAGCGATGGTCAAATTTCAGGACAATGGCCAAACAAAAACGATTTGTTACACTGGCGATATCGGCCGCTACGACAAACCAATTCTGCGCGACCCTTCGAAAAACTTCAACGGCGAAGAGGTAGACCTTTTGCTCATGGAAAGCACCTACGGTAATCGGTTTCACGATGCGGTCGTGGATCTGAAACCTCGCCTGCAGGAGGTCCTCACAGAGACATTCGAGAGGGGCGGCACGGTTATCATCCCTTCATTTGCTTACGGGCGGACCCAGGAACTACTGTATGTCCTTCACGAACTGTACAACGATGGTGCGGTGCAGCCAGTGCCGGTCTATGTGGACAGTCCGCTGGCAACCAATCTTACCAAGGTCTTCGGCGAGCATCCCGAAGTTTACGACGAAGAGACACATGATACCTTCCTGGAAAAAGGAATGAATCCATTTACGTTCAGTCAGATGAATTTCGTCGGCTCGGTGGAAGAATCCATGGCCCTCAACCGCGACGAGAATCCGCACATCGTCATTTCTGCTTCGGGCATGTGCGAGGCCGGACGGGTGCTGCACCACCTGCGGCACAAAATTCACAACCCGAAGCACACCATCCTGGTGGTCGGCTACATGGCCCAGCACACCCTGGGGCGCCGCATCCTCGAACTCGGGACCGAGTATGAAAAATCCGGCCGCAGCGGGCATCCGCCGCTGGTGAAATTTCTCAACAAGGAGTATCCTCTGGCCGCGCGCGTGGTTAAAATCGGCGGCTTTTCCGCGCATGCCGACCGGGATGAGATGACCCGCTTTCTGAAAGAGTCGGGCCTTTCCATCAAAAGGATTGCCGTGGTCCACGGGGAAGAAGACCAGTCTCTCGCTTTTGCCGAGCACCTGAACAGCGAGGGCTATAGTGCCTTTGTACCGATGGTGGGCGAAACCGTTTCGATATAGAGGCAATCTCAAAAATGTCTTTTGGTCCAACCTCGGCGGAAGGCATAGGAATTTGATTAGCCGCCCGTTCGCTCTGCTCACTCGACACACGCAGACTATAGACCGGCCGACGTGACCGATGTATGGTGGCCATCGCTTCGCGAAGGAACACACAGTAATAGGATAGGCTAAGGGGAGCCTTGAGACAGTAGGTTTTCTGCACGAAGGGCATGACGAGTTCCATCCGGCCAAGTCGGCCGGATGATGTCCGCGTTTGTCTGCGGTTAATTTGGGGTGTTAAATTGGCGAGTAAATCGCCCCGTAAAGATACGGCTCAGTGTATGGTGGGCCAAAGCCTCGAAATACCGGATGTATTCCTCCGGTGTAGCCTTCGTTATGGAAATGACCCTGAGGGACAGATTGGAGCAACTGGTCGCTGATTTAAAGGCCAAAGGACGACCGGCCAGGACGGAGCTCGCGGCTGCGGTAACCGACATCCAGCGATGGAAAACAGAGCAGGCATTGGCCGGATTGTGGCCGGACCCGCCCCTCATGGTGACCGCGACCCTGGATGACGCCATGGGACACGGTCTCGACCTCATCCACCAGTATGCCGCAGCAGCCGGCATGCAGGTAAACCACCTGGGGCTGCTACAGGCCCCTGATGCCATCGTCTCCGCCTGCCGGGATCTGGAGCCAATGCTTCTGGGCCTGACCGTCCTCCAATTCGATACCGAGGAGGATCTGGAATATATAGCTCGAAGTATCCCAAAGGCGACGAAGATTGTCGCTGGTGGACCGGTCTTCAAAGCCGATCCGGATCTTGCCGGGCGGACCGGCATCCACAGGGTGGCCGCGGATGCAGCGGACTTTTTGAGTTTTCTCTTAACCTTGTAAAACAATATTCTGATTTCTTCGAATTTTAGGGATTGGCACTTTGTGGGAGCGGCATCTTGCCGCGAAAATCGGGCGCTATCGTCAACCTGATCGCGGCAAGATGCCGCTCCCGCAAAAACAGAAACTTGTATCTTAAATCAAGCCAATAAGACGGCCCTGCAGCCCTTGCAAATGAGGAGATCCTTTCCTTGGATGACAACCAGTTTAAAAAAATCCGCGAACCGGGCCTGGCCGCCATCCTGGCCATGGCCGGCCTCTGCGTTCTTTTTGGGGCCAACTCAGTGGCCATCAAGACAAGCCTGGCCGGGTTAGGGCCCTTCACGGTGGCCGGGGTCCGGTTTTCGATTGCCGCTGTCGTCATCGCCCTCTGGGCCCGGATCACACGGCGACCGTTCCGGGTAAGCGGCCGGCAGTGGGCCCACCTCGGGATACTCTCCGCAATCTTCCTGGTTCAGCTTTCCCTGTTTTACCATGGCCTGTCTTTGACGTACGCCTCCCGGGGGATCCTGATTGTCAACTTCCAGCCCTTTGTCGTGCTTATCCTGGCGCATTTTTTCATTGCCGGGGACCCCATAACGAAGAAGAAGGTGGCCGGCTTGATCCTCGGATTTTCCGGTGTGCTCTGTGTACTGCTGGACACCAGCGATATGGCTGCCGGCCTGCGGACCGGGGATGTCATCATCTTTGCGGCCACAGTTATATGGGGCACCAACACCGTCTATGTCAAGCGCATCATCTCCGGTTTCCGGGCATTTCAGGTGGTTCTCTATCCCATGGTTTTTTCGGCGCCCTTTTTTCTGTTGGCCGGCGCGCTATGGGACCCGGAGCCCATCGGGCATATTACGCCGGCTATAGCAGCGGCACTTTTCTACCAGTCAATCGTGACGGCTGCTTTCGGGTTTGTGGCCTGGAGTTTTTTCCTGAAAATCTACGGTGCGGTGACCACGCAGTCCTTTACGTTTATCATGCCGATATCGGGCGTATTGCTGGGCGGGTTGATTCTCGGTGAACCGCTAACCGGTAATATTCTGGTTGCCATGGTCCTCATCGGTACCGGTATCGTGGTGGTCAATTTCCGGCGCAGGCGGGTGATACCGGCCGTGCAGATCAGCAGAAATCTTTAAAGAATCCGCGGTGCGGATTCTTTGGTGTTAAGTCTTAAGTGTTAGGTGTTAGGATAAAATCTTAAAACATAAAACCTAAAACTTGACTGTAAAAGTTGTTTTAAAAAGAGATTTTGGTTCAAGGTCAAGGCGGGCTTAAAATTTAACCCGGAGGAATACACGCAGTATTTTGAGGAGTTGGATTTTAAGTCCAACGCAGAGATTGGGCCAAAAGACTTTTTAAGACAACTTTTCACCGGTAGGTGTCTATGAAAATCCTACATGTTTTAAGCCAACGGCCTGAAGCGACCGGCAGCGGGATATTTATCCAGGCCATGCTGCGCGAGGCGGCCCGGAAGGGGCACACGAACTTTCTCGTGGCCGGGATCCCCGACGACCAGCCGCCGGATCCGGAATTGCTGTCGGACGCTCAATACCGGTTTGTGCGGTTCCAGACCGACAGCCTGCCGTTCAAGGTTGTGGGTATGAGCGATGTGATGCCATACGACTCGACCCGGTTTTGCGATATGGATCCATTGATGGTCAGCACCTACGAAAAGGCTTTTGAGAATGTATTGATAGCGGTCGTACCTGAATTTGAGCCGGATATCATCCACTGCAACCATTTGTGGCTGGTGGCCGCCCTGGTGCGACGGCTTTTCCCTGAGACTCCCATGGTATCACTCTGCCATGGATCGGACTTGCGGCAATTTCGCAACTGCCCCCACCTTGCCAAACAGGTTCAACCGGCATGTACCGCCCTTGATGCCATCCCGGCCTTGAGCCGTGAACAGAAGGAACAGATCGTCGATCTATATCAGGTCGACCAGGGGAAGGTTCACATCGTGGGTGCCGGCTACAACGAGGCCGTGTTTAACCCGGTGCCCAAATCTGCATCCGTTGTCAACCTGGCCTATGCCGGAAAGTTGAGTCGGGCCAAGGGGGTCCCCTGGTTTTTAAAGGCGCTGGCAGCTCTGCCGGATGATAACTGGCATTTGCACCTGGTGGGCGGCGGTAGCGGGCCGGAGAAGACCGAGTGCCTCGAATTGGCCGCGCAGCTTGGGGAGCAACGGATGACTCTTTACGACTCCATGCCCCAGGCAGAGCTGGCCGACATCTTCAAACAAGCGCACATTTTCGTACTGCCCTCCCTCTTCGAGGGCTTGCCGCTCGTGCTCTTAGAAGCCCTGGCCTGCGGATGCCGACTGGTGGCGACAGATCTGCCCGGGGTCAAAGAGGTGCTTGGCGGGATCTCAGCTGAATGGGTCGAGCGGGTCGATCTGCCGCACCTGGAAAAGGTGGATTCTCCTTTGGCTGAGGATGAATTATTGTTCGAGCAGAATCTGAAAAGGGCTCTGCAGGCCCAGATCGGCAAGGCAGCCGAGAATCCCGAACCAGACCTTACACCCGTGCGACCATTGCTGGATGCGTTCACGTGGAAAGGGGTATTTGAGAAGGTGGAAAAAGTTTATCAGCAAGTTAGATGAAAGCACGCTCCCACTCTTTTGGTGGGACTTAGTTCGTTGAAATGATTTAGCGCCTGGCTACTGGGGGCGGCGATCATTTTGATGCCCTTCTTGCTCAATGTTTTTTCGATCCCGCGTTCCGGTTTTAGCTGGCCACTGGCCCCTGTCCCAACTACCACAACCTCAGGCTTGGATGCGATCAAAGATTCTATGTCGGATTTAGTCATGACATGCCCGCTCTGGCGCCACCAACCGTCCACGATTTTTCCATCCGGATAGATAATCAAATCAGACGTATAGCGCCGACCGTCGATGACGATATTGCCGAAATTGTATGATTCGATGTACATGGCGTTGCCTCCTGTGCCGCAACCCCCATTTCGTGGCTGATTTATAGATTAATCATAACATCTATCGATAATTTTTGCTTGGAAAATCAGGTTTGGCCGCATAGGCTAAGGGCAAGTTCCTTAACGAAAAAAGTCTAAATGCATTTCGACAGGATCAACAGGATTTACCGGATTCAAAACCTGTAGTTGCTGCCCGGATGGCAGCCACTACGTTTCCATTGCCTTCGGCAAAAAGACCAGAAATGACTTTCTGCTATCGAATATATCTTAATAGCTTGATATGAAATGCGGTCATTTCCGCGCAAGCGGATGGCACCGTTTTCAATTTCATCCGGAAATTGAAAACTGATCTTAATAATCCTGTTCATCCTGTAGATCCTGTCTGAAAGGTTTTTGTTTAGTTTTGAAACAACTTCCCTCCCCTGGCGGGAGGGATCGAGGGAGGGGGCTGGTGCCCAAGGAAAGATTACTCATAACCGGTGCAAGTGGCCTGTTGGGCTATGCCCTCTGCCTGCAAGCCGAGCAGGCCTATGATGTGTACGGTACCTGCTTTAAAAATGAAGTCATGGCGCCGGGTGTTAAGCCGGTCAAGATCGATCTGGCCGACGGCGAACAGATTGCGCGGTGCTTCCAAGAAATCAACCCACAGGCAGTCATCCATACTGCTGCCTTTTCCAAACCAAATGACTGCGAGCAACAGCCGGAGAAAAGCGAGCGGATAAATCTACAGGCAACTGTCGAAATCGCGCGACTATGCGCGGACTTGAGCATCCCCCTAGTTTTTACCTCCTCGGATCTTGTTTTCAACGGCGAAGATGCGCCTTACCATGAAGACGACCCTGTCTCACCGATTTGCGTGTATGGACAACACAAAGCTTCCGCCGAAAAAGCTGTACAAGAGATTTATCCGGCTGCAACCATCTGCCGTATGCCACTGATGCTGGGGGGCGCCCCCGGCGCTAATTCAGGCTTCCTGGCACACATGGTTAGAACCCTGCGCAACAAAGAACGGTTGCTGCTGTTTACGGACGAGTTCAGGACGGCCGTGGATACGGACAGTGCCGCAACCGGTCTGCTCATGGCCTTGAAGCATCCTGGCGCGATACTGCATCTGGGCGGACGTAGACGTTTGTCTCGTTTTACCATGGGGTGCCTGGTGGCCGATGTGCTTGAGACGAATCATGCTTTTTTGAAGCCGATGCTGGCCAAGGATCTGCCCATGCCGGCTCCCCGTTCACCTGATGTCTCCTTGTCAAGTGAAAGGGCTTATGCCCTGGGATATGCACCCGAAGACCTTGCCGGCTATTTGGAGAGGACCGTACCCCGGATCGTTTTATGAAGAATCTCGTCATTCTTATCATCTGCCTTTTACTGAGTGTGTGGGCCATCTCCACTTTTTTCGATTCTTCCGAAGAAACCCAAGTCTCGCTAAGATTGGAGCAAGCTGGAGAAACAGGCCGCTCGTCCTTGTTACCGGTTCGACCGGTAGACCGTAAGACTACACCTGCCCCGGGCGGAGCCGACCGGCCGGGTAGGGCCGTACGGCTTGAACTAACCGGTGAGCAGGCGCTGGGCGGGCAACAATCCGAGTCTGTCGAAGCACGGCGCCATGAGGAGCAATCTGAGGCAGCGCGTGCGATTCGGGTGGTTCCGCGCCAGACCCAACGCAATGTCGATTACGGCCCCATTCCGGAACCGGCAATACAGGTGGGAGCTGAGTTCGTGGTCCAGGAAGGCCACGCCGGCTATATCGAAGATATCGCCTTCGGGCCAAGCGGCAAATACCTGGCCACATCCGAGTACAACAAGCGGGTCAAGTTGTGGGACTTACGCACCGGACAACTCATCCGCACCTTCCATCATCATCTCTCCTATGAACACGGGCCGATCGTCGAATTCAGCCGTGATGGTAAGATTCTCTATACCGGCGGAGGGATGCCGTTCAACCTCAAGGCCTGGGATCTGCCTGGCAATAAACTGATCCGCCAAACGAAACACAGGAGTGTAGTCGATTTTCAAAACGGGCCAACCGGGCAACTTCTGGCCGGGTACGGTTGGAATAAGCTGACCATCATGGAGGCGCAGTACCTGGGGCGTAAAAGGATCATGCAGAGTAAGCACCAGTGGGGATCCTTTTCAGCGGTAGTGATCGATACGGATGGGCGGTACTGTTTTTCAGGCCACAGCAACGGCACTATTGGCAAATGGGACATTGCTGCCGGTTCGCAGATGAACGAATTCGCCGGCCACAACGGCAATGTCCGGAGACTATTCGTTGATAAAGGCGGCAAGTATCTCATATCCGTGGGCTGGGAAGATGGCCAGGTCAAAATTTGGAACAAGAAGACCTTTGCGTTGATCCGCACCATTCAGGCCCACCCGCCGCACACTCCCCCACATGGCAGCCACTTATATGGCGCGGCCCTCGATCCATCCCAGCGGTACATCATTACTGGTGGCAGTGAGGGGCTGGTCAAACTCTGGTCGCTGAAGGATGGGGCATTGGTAAGGGCGTTCCAGAAGCCCGGCCTTTCGCGCCATGAAGAGATTCGTGCCCTGGGCATCGACCCTACAGGCACATACGTGGCTGCGGGTGGTCTGGAAGGACGGTTATGGATTTGGGATTTCAAGTCCGGCCGGATGATACGCACAATCTCCGGGCGGCAACCCCATACCACCCACCAAATTGAGGCTGCCGCTCATTCTGAAAAATTACAGCAACTGAACAATGCGGGCATTGCCGATGTACCGCTTATCGTGGATGTTGATCCCGGCTTGGATTTCGTGGCCGTGCGCAATGACCGCCACGAGTATGGGATCTGGGACCTGCCGGGTGTCCGGTTGCTCAGGCATTTTCCAACCGAGGAGAATATTACTGCCTGCAAGCTCGGCCCATCTGGTAAAAGGGTATACACCGGGCACAGCGATGAACGTTTGATTGAATGGGATCTGGGGACCGGCGTGCGGTTGCGGGAACTGAATCCGGCCAATCCGGCTATGCAGGTAAGCCGCATCGACATCAGCCCGGATGCCAAGTTTCTAGTTTCACAACACCAGCTTTCCCAAAAGTTCAAATATGAAAAAGACAACACCCTTAACATTTGGGACTTAACCAGCGGCAACAGGGTGACCTCTCTGCAAGGCCTGTATGACGTGCGTATCGATCCCCAGTGGCGGTTCCTGCTGGCCCTGAAAGGCAAGAAAGAAAAAGAGGTCCTCCGCTACGATCTTGCCACCCATCAGGTCGCAACGTTGGCCAATTACAATGACTATTTCTATTCGTTCAGTTTGATTCGTGACGGGCAGATTACCGTAATCTGCGATACCAATAATAATTTATTTTTCTGGGATACCGAGACGGGAAAGCGCCTGCCCAGCCCCGAAGTGGGTGATGAAACCAGAAAGCGGGTTCTGATAGATCATGCCGGGCGCTACGTGCTTTATGCGCCAAGTATAGAGGCTTCCATTAACAGCCGCTACGACGCCGTCTCTTCAATGGCGGTATCGGGAAGAGATGTTACGCCCTGGAGGCCGGATATAGGTGCTCCCAAAGACATTCTGATTTCAAGCCGGATGAAGGCCAGGCGCAGGACCAGGGCATATAAAAGTACGGCTGCGATCTGGGACATCGACAAGGGAAAGATTGCCTGCCAAATAAAAGCGGAACGCGAGCTGGTAACCGTGAAACTCATCCCATCGAAGGATATAGCGGTGTCCGCTCACTCGGGGACCATCACGGTCTGGGATTTGAAAAACGGCAAGCCGATTCGAGAGATCAAGCTGAGCAAGAATTTCTGCATCAACCGGTTATCTGTCGACCAGAGCGGGAAACACTTCGTGGTCTCCACCTGTCGGGGTACCTATGTCGGCGATCTTGAATCCGGCGCAATATTGGCGACATACCCTAAAATGAGAAATTTGCGCCTGCTGCTGGTCATGAATGACTCACCACTCTCAAATCATGCCGCTGCCTTGTGTGTGGACGACCAGGATGTGGGCACTTTTGTGGACCTGGTAACCGGTGCTAAAATCGAAGTAGGCAAATTCGGCCCGGCCAACCGGCTGCGGCCGGAATACATCGCCAACGGCCGGATCCTGGCTTACAGTCGCCATAACAGCAACGTACTGGATGTATGGAACCTGAAAGATCCTGAGCGGCTTTCCTTGCTCAGCGGCGGCAAGGAGTGGCTCGCCTATACCTCGAAAGGATATTTCGATTCCTCCCGTTACGGTGGGAAACTGATCGCCATGGTGGATGGACTGGATGTGTTCGGCGTGGATCAGTTCGCCATCCGCAACAACCGCCCCGATCTGATCATGCAGACGATGGGGTTGGGCACCGAAAATCAGAAGCATCACTACTACAGTCAATTCCGCAAGCGGCTGCGAAAATCCGGCTTCACCCCCGAACAGCTTTCCGGTGATCTGCATGTGCCGGAGGTGAAGATCGAGAACACCAGCCAAAAAGGCAAACTTTTGGAGGTGACCTTCAAACTCAGGGATGACCGCTATCGGCTGAAGCAATACGGCATCTATGTGAACGATGTGCCGGTCTTCGGTTCTAGGTGGAAAACAGTTAAGGGCCGCAAAGCGGAATTCACCGAAACGGTTGAGCTGACCAATGGAAAAAATAAGGTCGAAATCACCTGCCTGAACGAAAAGGGTGTGGAGTCATACCGGGCCCTGACCTTTGCCGATTACAATCAGCCGGCGCGAGGCGACCTTTACTTTATCGGGTTTGGCGTTTCCAGATACAAAGATTCACGTCTTGATTTGAAATACGCGCACAAGGATGCTCTGGATTTAGAGGCGGTCTTCAAACGGATGACCGCTGGTTTCAACACGGTCTATCACCGTGCCTTCGTGGACGAGGAGGTGACCGTCGAAACCATCGAACGAATAAAGCAGTTGCTGTCCAACGCCAAGGTGGATGACACCCTCGTGCTGTTTATTGCGGGCCATGGTGTTCACGACATTGATCCGGACACAACTTATTATTTCCTGACTCACGCTGCTGATCTGAGAAACTTACCCGGAACGAGCGCTTCCTTTGAAATTTTCGAGGAGCTTTTGACCGATGCCAAACCGCGCAAAAAGCTATTTCTGATGGATACCTGCGAATCGGGAGAGATTGATGAGGGGGTAGAGAATACCTACTATGCCATGGCCGGCAGTCGTGGATTTACTGCACGCACGACCCGCGCTATTCGAGTGTTTGGCAGGGAATCCAAAAAAAAGGTAAATCGCCAATATCTCTATGATCTTGACCGCTATGTCTACAATGAACTGGCTCGACGATCCGGTGCTATCATCTTTTCATCCAGCAGGGGCGGGGAATTTTCCTATGAAAGCGACGAGGTTGCAAACGGATTTTTCACTGAAGCGATCTTGCAAGCGCTATCTGGTGGTGCGTCACAGGAGTCTGATACCATCAGTACTGATCAACTGCGGTCTTTTGTTGTTCGGGCCGTAGCTGATATGAGTGATAGCTTGCAACACCCGACGGTTGATCGGGACAATATTAACCAGGCATTACTATTCCGGGTGCTGGAAAGGTGGGATTACTAATGATTCGATATTTTGAATAAATTGCAATTTAAGACAAAGGGCCTAATTTATATAGGTATTTTGTGGTTCTTTTTTGATCATTGACTGTTTATTCCCATCCCAATATTCTTTAGCAATCCTAATCTGATTTTTATTTAAGTCCCAAACTTCATTCGTGAAAATCTCATTTAGAATCGACTTGATGTTATGTCCAAACTTCATCAAGCCAGTTTCAGATCAAACACCGCTAATACTTATGAATAAATTGTGCCTAACAAGCTGTAACAAAGGGACAATGGGCTTGAATCGCTTTGAGGAAATTCCCAAAGACGGTTCTTAGCATTCAGGCCTGCCTATTAAAATAGAAGTTAAAGGAGTTGTTCGGTTCTAATTAATAGTTAAACACCTGATTCATATTGTTGTTTTGATTTAGATATTGACTTTTATCGGGTGGGCGCCTGAACATTTTGAATTTAGTATATTTTCCTATCACGTCATCCACAGACAATTTTGAAAATTAAAAGAATCAGCAGGTGGTTCTCATGGCTGAATGCTTCTCGGGTGAGCAGTCTGCCCAGTAGAGTGTGCCCAGAAACATTGCAATTACAACAAATATTAAGAGGCAGGCGATATCCTGTTAGCAAAGGCGCAGGAAGTATTCTTCTCGGGATTGACGGAAAAAGGCCCTGCCTACACTAGTGCCTTATTCTTTGTTCCTATAGAAAGCGCACCTTTTATAACGGCGGATTTTCACTGTGATCAAACTATGTCTGTTGTTGAACCGGACACCTTGTCTTCTATGTATCGTAATCCTGTCTAACACTATGCCTTGTGGAATTTGAGCAATTATATAGATATACTTTGCTAACGAAGCGCTTCAGAATTTGTAGGAGACCACACAGTGACCAAATTACTTATGTTTCTCACCTCTTTATTAGCTATGCTACTGTTGTTATCAGGATGCAGTCAATTACAAACAAGACAGTCACAAACCAACAAAATAGTAAAGAGTGACAACCAGTGTTTTGTTGCAGATTCAAACACAACTTTAGCCAATATTGAAAAGAGTCGCTGCTATACCTTTGCCTCTCCAAGCCTTCGATCGGAAAAAAGAGACGTCTTCTTTTCAGAGGAATACAAATCAATTGCTAAGCGGCGAACGAAAAAGAAATTTGGAAGTACTCCTGTAGGTCAAAGGCCCAAGAAAATGATTGGCCTCGCATTGTCTGGTGGCGGTATGAGAGCCAATGCTTTCCATCTTGGAATTTTAGCAGGCTTGGAAGAATTTAAAATCTCAAATTATGAGGGCAAAAGTCTCCTTGATCGTATTGATTATATATCTTCTGTTTCAGGTGGTTCATGGGCCTTGGGTGCTTATCTTTTTAATGACGATCTATGTGACCAGTCGAATATTTTTCGGACTTGCGAAAATTGTGGGATTATCAACGACCGCTTGCCTCACTACCTGCTTTTTCGCCAAGGGGCATTGAGTAGGGAGGGGTGGAGAAAGGAAATTCACGAAGATTTTGTACCGGCTTCTGATGTGCTTTACGTCGATTTGCACAAGGAAAAACACCTTAAAGATAAACCTTACTTCATCATCAACTCAACTCATTCTGCAAAGGTGTGGGAGTTAGGTAGCGATGAAAATTTCAACTTTCAATTTACTCGCGACGGTTTTGGTACCTTTGTTGACTGCCTAAGCGGCAACGGAAAAGAGTATTGTGGAAGTCTCCGTCGGTTCAGATGGAAGTTTCTTAAACATGGACTTGGCAAAGGTTTTTTTATTAAGAATCCAAATGATCCCCAAGCAAAACTTAAGATTAGGATTAATGAGTGGTTGACTTCTGGTGAATTCACTTTGCCAGTTCATGTTTCTGATATTATAGCGGCTAGTAGCGCGGTAGTGTCAAAAGCATATGGGATGTATATTAGGGTTTCGGTAGACCACGAAGCGGAATGGAATAAAAGAAATGGTATCCGGGAACAGTATCGCCTTTCAGATGGAGGCAAGAGCGAGAATATTGGAGTACTCCCTCTGGTTGAGCGAGGTGTTCAGTTGATTATAGCTTCACAAATGGCAGAGGATGCAAAAATGAAGTTTGAAGACCTCGATCGACTAAATTCACATGTTAATCGTCATTTCGGCGTAAAAATTGACACTGAAGTCATTAAGAGCACAATTAGGGGCGACGACAAAAGTCCTGCGAAATTATATGCTGTTTCAAATATTCAGCATAGCTTTAAAGAATCAACACCTTCCTCAAAACTGTTGTTCATAAAGCCTACTTATGGAAATATCACAAATTTTAAATTGTGGTTAACTTCGCAGTCCGAAACGAAAGAAAAAAAAGAACGTTCTTTTTTCAAAGATATTATCGACGCATTAAAGAACGATAAAAATAACACTGGCAGATCGGGTCCATGTTTTAGTAGCCAATTTCCTCAGAACACGACTTCGTGTGGTGAATATGATAAACGCCTTATCTATGCTTACTATTTATTAGGGAGATATATCATTCTTAATACTAGTGTGGGGGCAGAAATCTCGACCTATGCAATACTAAAATGAAAGGTTTCCAATAATTAGACCTTAAAATATCGTAGTAAAAAGGTTGTTTTCAGTCGCGACAGCTTATACCTTATCGAATTTTTAAATCCATAGATGGTGCTCGCCGGTAAAAGTTGTCATCGATATTGTGCACGGAATTTTATTATTAACCATTTCATCGGCAGGAGGAATAAACATGCGTCTGTATATCATTCTGTTATCCTCATTTTTTGTAATATCTGGCTGTTCTTCTACCCCTGATCTTGGAAAATGGGCAGAAGGCTCGGCAGCAATCTCTTCAGCAGTGGCAGCAAATAATAGTGATACATTATCAAAAATTGACACTGCATTAGAAAAAATTGAAACTGGTCAAAAGGAAGATTGGGCATTAATTAAACCAGATAACTTGAAAGAATGGAAAGGATATCGAAATACTTATTACGAAGGTGCCGCAATTGTTAATGCTGGAATGGCTGCAATGGTAAAATATGCAAATGCTGTGGCTGAATTGGCTGCTGCAGGTGAAACAGGTAGAGAAGCCTCGCAAAGTCTAATTAATTCTGCAGAACTAATCTTTGAAACTGCTGGATCAGCATTCCCAGGTGGGCTAGCAGCCGGAAAAGCTGTTGGCGCTGTATTGGGAGAAGTTGCAGATATAGTAACAAAGGTTCAAGCACAAGATGCCTTATCAGATACAATGGGTGAAATGAAACCTGCGGTTAAAGGCTTGGTTGAACGAATTAAAGTATATACTGAAGCTCAAATAAAAGTAATAGATCAAGTTTCTAGCTTTATGGAAAGAATGACGATAGCAGAATATGGTTTTGATAGGGTCGGTTGGTCAAAGAGAAATAAAACATATAAACGTATAGAACAGTTATTCCGCTCGGGCGATGCTGAAAAAACACTAGCTACCTTGGAATTGCTTGATCGTGAAATGAATCATGTTAGATCTTTTGATAAAAGAATCTTCGAGATTCGTAAGTGGCGAGAGGAAAATAAGATAAAACTAAAGGAAATTTTGGCCGCAGCAAATGAGTGGGCAAAAGCACATGATGATGCTGCTAACCTTTTAGCAAAGTGCGGTGGAATGAAATCATTAAATTTTAAATGTGGGAACTATACTGCCGCAAATCTACTCCAAGCAAAAACAAGAATTGAAAATGTTATAATAGCGCTTGAAGGGATATGAGGCAATGATAGTTCGTAGTAACCAATTTTAAATGTTATCGTATAATTACTAAAATAACGGAGGAGGTGGCCAAAATGAGTAAAGGTGCTGAAGCTAGAGCAGTAGCTTTTTTACAGAAGTACAGAAATGCAAAAGCGAACGATGATTCAGCCGAGATGGTAAAGGCTGGTGATGGATTTAGAGATGTTATCATGTATGTTGAACCGGATCGCCGTGACGAACTTATGGAGATCTATGTGTCATTAGAAGATGCTGCGGTTGAGGCTGTTTTTGAAGAGTTTGCAAAGGCCGCAAAAAACTTTGGTGAGGTCAAAGATGTTTTTGAAATGGGAGAGAAGATGGCAGAGGATGGGAAGAACGCCCTTTTTCTTCCATCAGCTGCCACTGAGTTGGCAAAAATTGCAGGTGCCTTTAAAGCATTAAAGGTAGCTGCTGACAAAGTAATTAATGAGGTTAACGATCTTGAAGAGCCGTTCAGAGAAAAGGATGCAGAAGCTCTACTGGCTGAGGGAAAACAGGCAAAAGAAGCACTAGACGAACTTCTAGAAAAATTTAACGAACTTAAAGAAAACATTGAGAACTTGTAAGGATATGCGTTTAATTGTAAGCGCCAGATATTTCTGGTCAAATAACTATTACAGGCCATGGCAAAACCCAGAAGGGTATTTAGATATAATCATTGAGCCAGTAAAGGAAAAAGGAGCCTCTGCAGGTAGGCCTGAAATATTTAAATCAAAAACAGTAGTTAAGTTATCAATCGCTAACCTATTTTGTGTGGGCGACCAAATAAATGAAACACTTTTAGTTGATTCGGACTCCCAAGCAATATTTCATAGAGTTACAGTTGATAATTCACAACTTAATCCTGTTAAAATAGCAGAAAACGCTACAATAGGAGTAAAAGTATATCAAAATGAAACCTTATTAGATGAGATTGCATACATAGATGGTGTAAGCGTAGTATTGGTTCCAACCATCGATTGTAAGGAAGTTAAAAGTGGATATGTTTGGGTGATTACAGCAATAGCATTGTCATTTTCAATTGCAATAATTTCAAGTTTACTAATTTCCCATCAAAATGAAGGTGTGATAAGTAGCTCTGGGTTGCTTAATAATGAAAGTAAGCTGACTATCTTCGCATATGTACTGTTAATATTGGCACTAGTTGCAAGCGCAGTTGAGAGAATTGTCGAAGTGCTCATAGTTGCTATCCGAAAATCTAGCAGATTGGTTAAGGAAACTTTTGTCGAGGATGCGAAAAGAGCATGGAAAAATGATCGTAAAAATGTTGAAATGAGACAGAAACTGCTTGATGCAGAACTGCAATTACACTCCTTTAGAAGCCGAACGCGCTTGAGGACATTGTCAGCGGGTCTTGTTTTAGGATGCCTTTTCGGGGCATTCTTTAATTTCAATCTATTCGGGATTATATATAGTGAACCTGGGTGGTTTTCCCGATTTGTCGAAATATTCTTCGTGGGGACTTTAATTGCCGGTGGGGCAGAACCGTTACACGATATTTTAAAAGGTTTCCGAGGTGGAATAAAAAACTTCTCAGCCATACGTTCAGTTAAGTAATGAAATGGATAAATATCTTGTCGATTAGTGCAAATGAATTCACTTTCTTCCTATAGCATTTTTTGCATTTACGACTATCATTAATATAATCTACGGAAAGCCGTCCTTAGTTTTTATTCATAGTAATTTAAGAAGGTACAAATGGAGTAGCGCGAACATTATGGTTTAGTGGTGGCGTTGCTTATATGAAATAATATAGTGTAGTTTACTCTAAAGAGTAAAGGCCGTCTGCTGTTCATCCTCAGTTACTATAATTGAAGTCAATTGTCATATAATCTCATTTTTTCACTGGAGTATTAATGGCTTGTAGAAGTCACTCATTTTGCTTTTTATTGAGGATATATCTGTAATTTCTATACACTTACTTAAAGCTATAAATGAACATTTGAGGATTTAATGATTAGAATTTTCGCTTCTTTAGTGATATCGTCTTATATTGCACTTCTCCCTATGACTAGTTATTCAGCTGGAAGAGAGAAAATCAAAGCCGTGATTGAGAATTTCCCAGTGGGTGAGAAGGTCGCCCCATATACGAAAGGTGGAAAAATAATAACCTTTATAAAAAGAGGCAATATTTCAGGTGCTGCCATAGCTAATACATATGAATTTCATACTATTAAATTAATGTTGCATAATGATATTCCGGCTTTATTTTTTGATTTAAGTCATAGCAAACCCGGTTCTCATGATTATTTTAAGGCCCACTATAGGGTGCTTTATATAACAAAGCCACTCATAGCAACAACACCTGCTGGTGCAATTCAGTGCCTACTCCTCCCTTATATGGAACACCTGTAAGTAAAGTGTGCGTAAAAGGGATTTATATAGATGGTTCATCAAGCGCGCCGAAAATTACTCCTTGGTTAGAGCTGTCAAGTTTATCGCTAAGAATGAGTAAATAGCAAGTTACCATCAATTTGGGTGAGGCTAAATTTGTGAAGTCTTGGTTTAGCAATGGTACATTTATTGGGGGGTATATAAACACAAAACATTAAAAAAACATGTAAACTTGCAGGGAAATCAAGATACTGATAAAGATGTCCCTGTTGTATTGGCCAGTATAGGTTTTAACAAGCAATAACTGTTGCATTTATTGGCCTTGCATCGCCGTTACTGGTAACTTTATTACCTTCGACACACCGAGTGATTCTTTAAAGACAGCAATTCCCCCGATAAAAACTCATACGACTTGCGTAATACTATATAAAGGTAAGGCTTGCGGAGTTATAGTTAACGACGTTATCAAAAGGTCAGCGAAAAAAGTCACAAGTTTCACGAAATATTCTGCATATGGGAGTGAAGGTTCGTACAAATAAACAATGGACTGCTATGAAATATTTAGTTCCGAAGAACCGGATCTAAGCGTACTGTATATTGCTGTTGCAGGGCCTGAATTAAAGAAAGCAGATAATACAAGAAAAAAGCTATGATATAGTTTTGCTAACCATGTCAACAATAAGGTAGTCAGTGAACTAGTGATTAATAATTGTTTCTAAGAAGATAGAGATTCAAGATTAGTAAATGCTAACATCAGGTTAAGCTCGCCATGATAGGCACCACTCTTTTGAAGGTACAGCGTTTCAAATAAAATTAGTCATTAACGGGTCAACGGTGTAAGACCGGTGGCTTTGGCGTTAATTACTTTTGGTGGATAGATTTAAATGACACAATGCGCTGCGATAACAAAGAAAGGACAACGATGTAAAAATAAAACAAAAGGTTTAACTATTTACTGTACAATTCATTCTATATCAAATCCGAGCATTACCTCAGATAATACGAACTCTATTCCCAAAAAAGATTTTTGGGATAAGATATCATCACTTTCAACACTTCTTTCGGGCGTGTTGATAGCTGGAATTGGGCTTTGGGCAACACACCACTATAATTACTCGCAGCTAGAACTTCGCCAACTTGAAGCATTAGACAAATTTCGCCCTTTGTTATCCTCTAATAAACCGGATGAACGAGAATTTGCTTATTCGGCCTTTGTTTCACTTGGTTATGAAAATCTTGCCTTGAAGCTGATAGCGTTAAAAGATGACAGGGCAGGCATCAATGTTCTAGCCTCCCTATCTAAAAGTGAAAATCAGGAAATCAGCAGTTCTGCAACTAAGATTCTTTCAAAACTCAAAATTCAAACGAGATTCGGCGGCAAGAAAGCCACAATTTCTCGTCTCAAAAAACTTCACCCAAGCAAACAGTTTGAACCAGATTCAGTTTTTTCGGTATTATCTTTTTCCTTAAGATCGTTTAACATTTTTAAACATCCAGCCAGGATTGAGCACATATCAAAAGTGATTAAGGGAGTTGAGTCTGAAATTATTTTAGTCCAAGAGATACCTAATTTAGAAACAGTCAGGCTAATATCTTCGTTTTTAAATGATTATGAATTTGTAATAAACGCAGGAACGAAAAGCGGGCCGAAACAATTTCAAGTAACTTTTCTAAAGAAGGGGAAGGTCAAACTTCTGGATAGCTTTACAGTCCCTGGTGAATTTATTAGACTCCCCATCTGTGTAACTACAAGTATAAAGGGGCAAAAAGTTGATATTGTAAACTTGCATCTTACTTTTAATAAAAGACAACACAGGACACTCGAGTCTGTAAAATTATTATCATGGGAAAGGAAGAGAACACCTCAGCGACCAGTGATAATATCCGGAGTTTTTAACGCGGAAGCTGATGACAAAACACTTTCAGATCTTCACGAGATTGGTCGTTTTGCCACAAAAGACATGGATAAAGATGCTAGCACGTTAGTGCGAGGGCATCGAAAATATACACATTTTTTAATGGGAGATAGAGCTGAAGAACTCTATATTTCTAAAAGTATATTTGTATATGATTTAAAGAAGTATCTTCCGGAATTAAGTGAGCAAGTAATTCTAAAAGAGATATCAGACCATAATCCTGTTCAAATATCGTTGCTGATAACAGAGGATAGTTATTTGACTAATAAAGCAAGTCTATCCGACGCAAAAACTCCGGCGGCTGTTCTGCGGCATTAATAGCTTCTGCTAAAGTCTAATATACCCACCACCCTATAGCTCTCAGTTAAAAATATAGACTAGATAAAGGATCAAGCCCCCGGTTGACCTTTCTACTAAATATGGGGTCAAGTCTCCGTTTGACCTTTTTTTGATACAGCTAGTGGAATAACAATTGATTAATGCAGCCTATAGTCCAAAATCACTTAAGTTCGCCAGAGTACTCGCAACAACGGAGTTATCAAGCCCACCTGAAAATCTCTGTACACCCTTCCCGCTGGAAGTTAGGTGAATCACTGTCCTCGTGTGGATCGTGGTTACCCAACTAATATTGACTCTTTCGGAGAAGATACTTGAAGCATTAAATGCAACCGGGTTCATGTAGTCGCTATACACAATTTTCAGCCCTTTATCTGTATTGACTAAGTTTTGAATCAGTTTGGCACATTCTCCTTCCGAAAGCTCACTCAAACTAAATTCAGCAACCAGGAGCTTGAATTATTAGATCAACAAACTGAGGAGTGAAAATAGTGGTACGATTATCTATTTGATCGATGATACAAATTGGGGTATTATTTGCATCAATATGTGCAATTATAGCCGGAATTTTAAAGATCATGGAGTTTTCGCAGGGAAGGTTTGACCCGTCGCCCTGAAGGACAGGCCCTGACCGGGATAGGCTGTCCGGGGCCTTTTTGAGCTCTGACAAATCCTCAGATGAACAGGAGGTGACCAAATGCAACTCGACATGCACTATTACGGCACCTATGCCATGGCCAGAACCGCTGGGTTGAAGCCAGCCACATGCAAAACAATTGCCACCGCCGCCCAGTTCGTTGATGACAACGCAGCTAAATCGCATATCGAGTTCCAGGACGGGGGCCGGATCGATGCAGAGGCCACGGCGCATCACGTATCGGATGTAATCCGAAACCTGGACGCGGAAGACCAGCGACAAGTTTGGGTACCCTTTCACTTTTTGCCGGGAAACCGGGGCCAGACTTTCTCACAACGTTTAATCTGCCGGGAAAACAGTAAGATCGCGCAGGCTCTTGTAGATCAACACCTTACCTATGCCACCCACCCTGCCGGCGTCTGCTTGATCGGCGTTGCCGCCCATGTCTATGCTGATACATTTTCACATTGGGGGTTTTCAGGCGTGGGGTCTCGTTATAATAAGGTAGACAATGACAGTTTCAAATTCCATGGTGGGCTTGATCCGGACATTGCTGATTATATAAAAGGTAAGGAAAAGGAATTCTTTAGGCGTTACGGGAAGGGAGGCGGTTTCATTGCCAACATCAAATCATGGCTGGCCGAAACAGTTTCAGGAGCCCTGGGGCACGGGGCGGTGGCAACCTATCCGGATAGACCCTATTTGAAATGGAGCTTCGAGTATGAATATCCCACGAAAAAGCGCGTGCGACGTGACAACCCAGCACACTTTTTGAAAGGCTGCGAAGCCCTCCATGATATGTTCCGTCGTTTCGGGAAAGCCAACCCTGCGCTGTCCGCCGGTGATGGGGTTGCCTTCGGTGTAATCAAAAATGCGGTAAAATCAATCATTGAACATGAAGACCGAATGGAAGGTCGTATCCAGATGTGGTGCACTGAAGCTGGTGCCGGCCGGATTGGCCCTAAAGTATTTAGAATTCCACCATACGAGCCTGAAGTGTGGATGAGGCAATCGGCCACTCTTAACAGTAGCGAAACATCCACCGAGGCACTGAAGTCAAACCTTTACCGGTTTTATCAGGCCGCTTCTATTCACAGGCAATATGTATTGCGCGAGTTACTTCCCGAAAATAGACTGGTAGTGGCTTAAGGGAGGGTTTTGCCATGATACTTCCAAAAATTGGGAACACAGTCACGACAGATCAGGCCATCAAATTGAGCCGCCATTTCGGTCTCGAGCACATTGCTGATCGTATTGCAGCGGCCCCGGATAAGTATCACGATTGGGAGTTTGATGGCTGCTCCGGTCTACCTGATGAAGTCATGGGATTTTTCACTGGGTGCCGGTGGGAGGATATTACCTATAAGTGCTGCCTGCCGCATGATTTGGGTTATGCTTATGGCGCGCTCGGTGACGAAACCGAACGCAAAGCGGTTGATGAAAAGTTTTACGCGGATCTTATCCAGGAGGCCGGCATGCAGGCATGGTGTGCCAAGGCGTTCCTGGCAGCCGTCAGAGTTGGGGGCGCAGAAGTTTTCGGCCTTTCATTTTCGTGGGGTTTTGCCCAAACGTAAACTCAATAGCGAGGATTTAACATGGCTGCGGAAACATCCATATTTCCCATGGTATCCAAACGCAAAGTCCCGACTCATGACCTTCAGACTGCCTTTTCTGTTGGCGAGCTTACTTCTCTTGAACGGTTGCGGCGAAGCAACTGCCAATGGAGAAAGCTGGTATTTTTATACCGGGCTCTTGGTTTTGATTGCATTCATTCCGCTAACAGTCATTTCCTATCGTGGTATCCGCCTTCCGCAAAAGCAGGAGGAATACGAGAGGATTATGGAACGTCTTGCCGCAGCGGACATTGAAGATTCACAGACATTTTCCATCATCGATGAAAAATACACCGCATGGGACTATATCCTTCCGGTTACCTTTGTTTCTCTATTCAGCTTCATCGCATTCAGCATTTTGTTTCGCGACAACGCCGAGATTTTATTGGCCGGTGCGCAGTATTATATGGGGGCGGGTGTCCTGGACTTAACCAAAGGCAGCCTGCTGGCTATTCTGATGGCGTTTCTAGGCGCCTACGTCTGGTCAGTCCAATATATCTTTCGGCGGTTGGTCACGATCGACCTGCCACCCGGAGCCTATTACAGTGTAGGTATCAGGATGGTGTTGAGCTCTTTTGTTTCGTTAATCTTTTTTCACTTTATCATCGTATTACCAGCGGGCGAAATGATTGCGGGGAATTACATCCTGGATATTTCTCCGGATAGCACCTTAAAACACTTGTTGCCGGTTATCGCATTTTTCACCGGACTATTTCCCCAGCGGGCCCTTCGCGCTATGGCCGACCGCCTAAAGTTCATTGCCAAGCGCCACCCCAATGCACCCCCGCCCATGCCCCTCGATTTACTCGAAGGTATTAGTCCTTACCACAAAGAGCGTTTTGCTGAGTTGTCCATCGATAATGTTCAAAACCTGGTTAAAGCCAGCTTGGTGGAACTCATACTCAAAACGCCATTCAAACCACGCCAGCTGATTGACTGGATACTTCAAGGCCGTCTGCACCTTTACTTTAAAGACAATGTTGTTGAACTCAGGCGGGCCGGGATACGGACCATTTTAGGCTTTCGGATGATTGGTGATGAGGGCAAGCTGGATGCCCTGGCCGAAACCACCGGCCTGGAAAAAGCCTATCTTGAGACAGTCTATGACACCATCAAAGGCAGCGTGGCCATTACCCGACTCAACAAGGCCAAAGACTGCTTACATTCCATATGATCGTGAATCTGTTTGCAGTTTCAGCCATATGTAGCAGCTTGATATATTGATTCAATCCTTACAAACCTGGTCCTCAGGGCCAGGTCAGAGATAATTGGCTATGCCGTAAAAGCAATATTCTCGCGCAGAGACGCAGAGACGCAGAGAAACCCATGAATAGTTCCGGCTTCGCCGGATAAAAC
>Ga0126329_10000009_pt1 | contig 143923 bp, 132 predicted proteins | sample InaspJWI85metaG_FD_104915 | JGI IMG/M metagenome (GOLD analysis project Ga0126329, IMG submission 104915) | Marine gutless worms symbiont microbial communities from Oahu, Hawaii - Inanidrilus sp. 2 OAHU.JWI-85 metaG | ecosystem: Host-associated > Annelida > Digestive system > Unclassified...
TCAGCCTTATGTGCGGGATCGCTGGCTTGGAGTGCATCCCGGATCGTGCGCGCCTGGATCTTCACCAGGGAGGGCGCCAGCCAGATATGCGGATCTAGTTCTTTGCCTGCTGAGTGCTCGTCCCCGGCATGACTTTCATGGTCTTCGTCACGATGGGCATGCTCGTCCTCATGGTGGTCCTGATCGTCTTGGTGATGGGCCCCTTCTGCTTTACGATGCGCGTGCTCGTTCTCATGGTGGGCCTGATCGTCGTCGTGGTGAGTCTCCTCATCGTCGTGATGCGCATGATTATCCTCGTGGTGGTGATGCGCTTCCATTGGGATCTTGTCAATACCATGATCGGTATGCACCATTTTCATTTTCGGGTTCACGGCCGCGATCTTTGCCAGCCAAACGTTCTCGAAAGGAACCCCAATGGCAAAATAGAGACGCGCTTTCGAAAGGGCGGCCATCTGCCGAGGCTTGGGCTCATAGCTGTGAGGATCCCCGCCTGATGGGACCATGACTTGAACGTCCACCAGACTCTTGCCAATTTGTTGCACGAAGTGTTTTTGCGGTGCAATGCTTACAAATACCGGGACCCGTTCTTTTGCGACAGCATATCCCGAAAAAATTATAATGATTACAAAGGATAAGGCTAAATTCCGAAAGAAAGTCATCGTTCAATATTCCCCCATGGATTGTTCAGCTCAGCCTGAGATATAGGATCGCCGTGGAATATTTTGTCATAAACCAGACAATGTCCATGTATAGGCACTGTTGATTTAACTATCTTCAAATAATATAAAAGTATAGATTTATAGCTAAGACTACAAGGTGCGCTTATGCAAATATATTGCATGGATTTGATTCAGGCAACCCATTTGCTCATCATTTTTTTATATCCTTATTCTATTCAGGGAAACGGCCAGTCGTTTTTCAGAGAGTGGGGATTTTTTTCTGGCCTGCACCGGCAGGAAATGCTATCTGGCTGAGATCACATGCAATCGAGGCACATGAGACCTGAAATTAAATGAATACCAAGCCTTTTCCCACAAACCAAAGCTGCAATCACGACCACCAGCACCACAGCGCGGTGCCTGCGGGGAAATTTCCATTCTTATTCATCATTCAAATCCTGTTTATTGTTGCCGCTGTTGGGGTGGTGGTCTTCTATCGTCAGCATCCGGCCTTCAGCACCTTGAGCATCACCTTTGTCTCCATTTTCCTGGAAGCACTGCCTTTCATGCTACTGGGGTCGTTGATCGGTGGTTTTATCGAAGTGTTCATTTCCGCGGAAAAGTTGACCAAGTTTTTGCCGGGGGCCAGCTGGCGAACTATCTTCATGGCTGCCGGTGCCGGGCTCTTTTTCCCGGTTTGCGAGTGTGCCATCGTACCGATCGTAAGGCGCCTGTTTCAAAAGGGCCTGCCGCTGGGCGCCGGGATTGCATTTTTGCTGGGCGGTCCCATCGTCAATCCGCTTGTCCTGATTTCAACCGCAGTGGCCTATGGATATCAATGGGCGGTTGCCATCGACCGTATTGTTCTGGGCTACCTGATTGCGGTAACCATCGGCATCCTGGTCGAGTTATTTTTTACCAAGCAGGATGTACTTGCTGCAGGTCTCCCGGACAACAGTCATGCCTGCGCCTGCGGCCATGACCATCACGCTAATCATGGAAATAACCAGGTTTCCCTTTTTACAAAGATCGTATCGGCATTTCAGCACGCGGCCGGTGATTTTCTGGACATCGGCCGGTACCTTATTTTCGGTGCATTTATTGCCGCATTGCTTCAGACCGTAATTGCCCGCGGGGAGATGGCGGCCATCGCCGCAACGCCGGTTCTGGCTATTCTCATGATGATGCTGCTGGCCGTTGTCTTGAGTCTCTGCAGCGAGGCCGATGCCTTCATTGCCGCCACGTTTCGAACCTCCCTGCCGCTGTCCGCCCAGATGGCCTTCATGGTGCTGGGCCCCATGCTGGATATCAAGCTCATCCTGATGTATTTTCAACTCTTTCGAAAACGGTTCATTGTCGCCTTGTCGGGGACGACCTTCGTACTGGTGTTCCTGAGCATGCTGATTAAATATTGGAGCCAGGGATGACAGGTTTAGCGCCGAACAGACCCGAGAAGTGGAGCAGCCTGCTGCTTGGCCTGCTCCCCATTGTTGTACTCATCGCCATTTTGGATGCGCTGGTGTGGCTGATAACCAGCGATACCTATACCGCCTATCTGCACCCCCGCTTCGGGCTGTTTCTGTTGATCGGCACCGTTATTCTGGCTGGATTCATTGCCGCGTTGATGCTGGGTCGTCTGGCACCACCGGCCGGCAGCAGCGGGGAGATACTGTCTCGGGCCATCGTCATGCTCATTCCGCTACTGTTTTTATACACGGCCTTTGGTCAGGGCATGGGTGGGCACGCATTTTCAAAAAAATTTGTCGGCAATGAACAGGCGCTTCCTTATGTCTTCACTGACGATCCGCCTCCGGAAGAGGACGCTGAGAGCGGAAAGGATGCACTGCTGACCCTTCTGCAAATCAATCAACAGATGGGAGCGCTGCAAGGCAAACGCGTTTCGACCGAGGGCTTTGTCTACACGGATGCCAATATGCCTGCCGACCAGGTGATGCTGTTCCGCTTTGCAATGGTCTGCTGTGCGGCTGATACGACCCCTGTATGGCTGTTCGTTAAAAAGGAGGGCCTCGGGACATTCAAACCCGAAAGCTGGGTCAAGGTCGCAGGCGTACTTGAAATTGCCAACCTAAAGGGCAAGACCGTCCCGATGATACTGGCGGACACCATAATCCAAAGCTCCCCACCTCCGCCCGCGGCACAGTACTTGTATTTCTAAAGCGGATCAGTGGGTGTGGCCCAAAACCTTTTGTTTGGCCCCACAAGCCGCTTATCCGGCCTTTCCCTGTCTGGACGAAGTGACCCGGCATGTGTTAGAGATCCATCACCCAATCACCTTACAAACATAAGGATCGCGCATCATGAAACGCATCAAACTGGTATCCTGGAATGTAAACGGCCTGCGGGCCGCCGTGAAAAAGGATTTCTTCGCGTCTCTGGAAAAACTGGACGCCGACATTGTGGGCCTGCAGGAAACAAAACTGCAGGCGGATCAACGTACCAAGGCAATGCGCGATCTGGAGGGTTATGAGGCCCACTGGGCCTACGCCATGGTGAAAAAGGGTTACAGCGGCACGGTGGTGTACACGCGGAGCCCAGGAAAAGAAGTAAAAACCGGTATAGGCATTGACCGTTATGATGCCGAGGGCCGGATCGTAGAAATCGACTTCGGTGATTTCATTTTCTTCAACATCTATTTTCCCAACGGCCAGATGAGCGACGAGCGCTTGGGTTACAAGCTCGATTTCTACAAAGATTTCTTTACCTATACCGACAGTCTGCGCGACCAGGGGCGCAGCCTGGTTATCGCCGGCGACTACAATACAGCCCACAACGAGATCGACTTGAAAAATCCCAAGGCCAACGAAAAGCGGTCCGGGTTTTTGCGTATCGAGCGGGACTGGCTGGATGAGATCATTGCCCGCGGATACGTGGACACCTTTCGTTATTTCAATCCGGACACGGTCAAATACTCCTGGTGGTCCTACCGTTTCAATGCCCGCTCGCGCAACGCCGGGTGGCGCATCGACTACTTCTTCGTTACCCAGGACATCATAGATAAAGGGTGGGTGCTCGACACGTTCATCGACAATGATATCTTCGGGTCGGATCACTGTCCGGTGGGATTGGTCTTGGAAATCCCATAACAGCGGTTTGAAAACATTCCCCTGTTTCCAGCCTTCGCGTTGGCTCCGAAGATTCGAATCCTCGAAAAACTGACAGTATTTAACACTTTAGGCATTGACTTCGCCGGCACCTCCGGTTGGAATCTCGAGCCGGCCTTGACCTTGAAAACGATTGAAAATTTTAAGACCGTTTTTCCTGGTGGCTGTACCTGCCTGGACGCAGCGATGGCGTTAAGTGTCATCCAGGAGAAAGATAGCCTGCCGGAATGGCAACTGTATATGGTGGGCGGCGGGAAAGGAAAAGAAAAAGACGAATGCCTGCCCCTTCTACCGGTTGAGGACAAGTTGGCGCTCTTCACCTGACAAGGCGTATGCGCCCGTGTTCACGCAGGCTACTTTAAGGTGATCTAACCTCAGGGAATGACAGCCAACGAAAAAAGAATTTTCCCGTTCCCCAAATGGCCTCCGTTTCCATTTCGGTATCGAAACAGAATTTGGGTAAGTTCCCTGTCCATTCACCGACGTAATCTTGAAAACCATCCAGGCGCCATTATAGTATGAAAATAATCTGAAACCAGCAATCCATGGGTACGAAAAAACGACCGCAAAACCGGGTCAGTCTGGTCCTGAATGAAACCAATTGACCTGCATTGGATCACATCCTGCCGCTACGCCCGCGGCCGGAAGTAGAATGGGATCGTTGTAATGGTTCGAGGGGGCGTACGATATCATGTAAGATCAAAACATTGCCGCTACAGGCAGTGCTTAATAATTTGGAGGAAATTATGACCGCGAACATCATTAAAATCGCCACTCTGGTTGTGGCATTCATGTTTTTAGCAACCACGGCACTTGCCGCCGGAAGTAGTTCAAGACCGCCCAGCGACAGTCGACCCGGGGTTTCCGAGTATAATTCCGGCGTTAAACTGATGCAAAAAGGAAAATACACAAAAGCCCAGAAGAAGTTCCAGGCTGCCCTGAAAAAAAATCCAAACATGGCTGATGCTTACAATAACCTGGGGTATTCTTTGAGGAAACAAGGCCCGGACAATTTCGGCAAAGCTCTAACCAACTACAATCGGGCCATCGAACTTGACCCGAATCTGGCCGAAGCTTACATGTATCGTGGGGTGCTGCACATGCTGATGGGCAATGAGGATAAGGCCCTGGCCGATCACAAGACCCTTACCAGATTGAACCGTAACCTTGCTGATGCACTGCAAGCCGCCATCGCATCGGGCGAGGAACCGGATGGTCTGGATGGACTGGCCAAAAAATGGTAAGAGCTGCCGTTGCATTCTCCCTGCTCATAATCGCAGCGGCATGCAGCCCTGAGATCATAGGACCCGACAGCGCCGGACCGCCCGGATTTGAGTGGCAGCTACCCGAGGGTTTTCCAACCCCAAACGTACCGGCAGACAATCCAATGACGCCGGCGAAGATCGAACTTGGTCGCAGGCTTTTCCATGACCCCCGATTGTCAGGTGACGGAACAGTCGCTTGTGCCAGTTGTCACAAGCCAGCGCTTGCCTATACCGACGGCCGGAGCCAGGCTGTAGGCATAAGGGGGAACATCCATCCACGTTCAGCCATGTCACTTACCAATGTGGCCTACAATGCGATCCTGGGATGGGACGATCCTGCCCTGACAAGTCTAGAAGATCAAATCCGGGTACCACTTTATAACTCGCAACCGCCGGAAATGGGATTGGCCGGTCGCGAGAAAGACGTTTTGCAGCGGTTTGTGAATGACCGCCGCTATCGCCGGCAATTTCGGAAAGCTTTCCCGGAAGACGCGAATCAGGTGACAATTCCGAATATCATTAAAGCACTGGCGGCATTTGAAAGAACTCTGATATCGGGCAATTCGCCCTACGACCGCTGGGCATACGGCGGAGACGTGACAGCCCTGAACCCGGATGAACGCGCAGGTGCACGCCTGTTCTTCAGCCAGCGTTTGAGCTGTTTTCGATGTCACGCAGGGTTCAACCTCTCGGGACCGGTTGTCTACGATGGTTCAGGCCCTTCAGAACCCGTGTTTCACAATACCGGGTTATACGATGAGGACGGTCGCGGCGCGTACCCGGTGCCGAACACCGGCGTACACCGGCACAGCGGAAGGCGTGAGGACATGGGCAAATTCCGGGCACCCACGCTTCGCAATATCGCCCTGACGGCACCTTATATGCACGACGGTAGTATCCCCACGCTTGAAGCGGTTATCGATCATTACGCGGCCGGAGGGCGCGCGCAATTCTTTGGCCCAGATGGGCAGTCCGCTGAAAAAAATCCTGTAATCGACCCGCTGATGGCCGGCTTCAGGCTGACGACGGTGGAACGACAACAGCTTGTTGCGTTCCTGGGTGCCCTCACCGATGATGCCTTTATACAGAGAGCCATAGATGAGGGTAGCCGGAGATCAAGGTAGTCGCTGAATTAAACCGTTCCCTGATAAATTAGCGAATCAACCCGGCCTGTTGGCAAAATTTATGAATTTGGTTTAAATCGGCAGCCGATGCGCTGACATAAGGCCTGTTAACAGGCATACCTATTCCAAGAGATTGTGACTGTATTTGGGTCGCTGTCCGGTTCTCAGACCCGCTACGTTTAGGGCGACACATAGCAACAGCATACAACTTGGAAATGCCCTTTTGTAAATCCTGAAAAGGGCATTCTTTTCAACTCACTTGTCTTCCGGATCCACCGAAAACCCCGGCGGCAGTTCATCGAATGTTCCCGAGTCGATCGTATACCCGGCTTCCTTCTTCTCATCGAGCGCCAGGTCAAAGCCCCTGGCTTTGCCCTCCTCGATATAGGAACCGGTTGCCAGCCGGACCTCCTGGAAAGCGGTCACGATGATGGCCTTTTCATTCTTCACCGGGCAGTGGTATTCACAATAGCCGCACCCGGAACACATGTGTTCCCGGACAATCGGCACGGGGACCGGTTTGTCTTTGCGCTTGATGAATTTCACGGCATCGTAGGGGCAGACTTCATCGCAGACCATGCATTTGCGATCATGTTCATAGGCAATGCATTTGTGCTGCACGATGACAGCCGTGCCGGTTTTGGCCCAGAGCCGCTCTTTTTTATCCAGTTCCCGGATGGCCTCGGTGGGGCACACCTGGGCGCAGCGATTGCAATGAGGGTCGCAGGGCGCGTGCGTGGGAACGACCGTTGGGCTGAAAAGGCCGATGAAACCGGATTCGAACCAGATGGGTTGGAGGGTGTTGGTGGGGCAGGCCGCCATGCATTCTCCACAGCGGAGGCAGCGCGCGAAAAGGTCGGCCTCCGGCAAAGCCCCGGGTGGCCGGATCAACCGGTCTGAGACGACCCGGCCGGCCTTGCGGGTTTCGAGGGGGCTATCGATACCGGTCAATGATAGCAGCGCGGTGCCGGCCCCGGTTGTTCCCGCCAGGAGGACTTCCCGGCGGCCGGTCGAAAAGGGAATAGCTGGATTCGGAATTTCCACCTGTCCCGGTGAATAGCGGATGGCGTCTTCGGGACAGACTGCCTGGCAGGTCTGGCAAAGCACACACTCACGGTGATTGGTTGCCCGGCCTTCATCGGATATCGCCGCCATTTTACATTTTCGCTGACAGGTCCTGCATTCAGTACATTCATCCGAAACCCTACGCCGATAAAGCGGTTTGCCGGAGACCATGGCCAAAATGGCGCCCGATGGGCACAGGTACCGGCACCAGAAACGCGGGGCCAAAAGGCCGAGGCCGAACAGCAACGCAAAGAAGGTGATAATAAATCCGGTGGTGGCAAACCCGACCGGCCGCCCTCCGAGCGCAAGCAGTATATCAACGTCAAGAGCCTCGGCGGTCGATTGAACCAGGACATTTGACCACTGCAGCAATAGGGCGACCACGGGGTAGATGACCAGTGCATAGAATCTCGTGATCAGAGACAACGGTGAAGCCAAAAAAATGTAAGAAACACCCAGCAGGGCGGCACCGGCTAGGAAGGCAAGCACCGGGTACTTAAAATTCGGAAGTAGCCGGCGGTTCATTTTACGGTGTTTAGTCTTAAAGATCGTATCACCGGCATCCAGGGTGACGCCCATGGGACAGAGCCAGCCGCAGAAGAATCGCCCCAGGACCAGGCTGGCCAGGATGATAACCAGGGCGGGGAGCAGGGCTGTCAGCCAAACCCGGCCGCTGAGCAGGGTACCTAGGAAAACCAGCGGGTCCAGTTGGAGCCAGATCTTGAGAAGACCGGTGTGGGTCGATCCGAGAAACGCCAGCACAATCAACAACAGGAACGTGATCAGGGACAGGATCTGGATTATGCGGCGCAGCCACATCAGACCGTCAGCCTCCGGGTGTTGAGGTTGTCGATATCCAGGCGCCCCAGACCGCGCTTGTGGGCCAGGTGGATATGGTTGACCTGAGACGGTTTGAACCGCCGGCCGTACCATTCAAACATGGACACGGTGGTGGCATCGGCGGCGACCATATCGGTTGAGGCGATCACAGTGTCCGCCCGGATGACCTTCCCGGGGCCCTGCGGCCCGCCCGTTGACAATACCCGGCTGGCATCGATCAAGGTGAAGTCGGCTTTCAGCACCGTACAAAGATCGACGATACTGGTGTCCAGGTCGTAGCGGCCGTGGAAGACACCGCGATCATATATCAGGCCCATCATGCCCTTCATGGAGAGACTGACCCCGGCCGAGCTATGGCTTTTCGCCGTTGGGGCCGCGATCAGGACATCGCTTTTCAAAACCACCTTCATGATGTCCGTGCGCGGAATATCTTCCGCGCCCGGAATGGCCACCTCCCTGTAAAGATGGGGACTGGAGATGGCCCGGACCATGTCCGGATCTACTGACGCGCAGGCATCCTGGATACCGCTCATTCTCAGGCTGGCCCCGGCCGTATGCAGGACATTGTCTGGAATCAAAATGCTGGCGGCACCGGCTTCCCGGCACATGATTGCCAACTCGCGCACTACTTCGGGACTGGTGTTGGTGCCGGCGGAGGGAGGGCGGGCAAAGGACATATTCGGTTTTATAATTACACGGTTACCGGGTTTGACGAAGCGCTGCATGCCGCCCAGTATGTCCACGGCAGCCCGCGTGGCCGCCGCCCGTTCTCCCTTGACAACGGCTACGTCCGGTGTCGTGCCGGCCAGGCTTTTTTTGGGCAGAAACAGTCCGCTGCCCCCGGCGGCCAGCCACAGCATGCCCTGCAACTGATATTTTAGAAAGTCTCTACGATCCATGTGATCCTCCCGGGTTGGATCTGTTGTTGTTCCGACAATGACCGGATGTCAGCGGCCATATGCCATATAATGCAAGTGCCGGGAAGATCTGTCAACAACAGGCCTGCCGATGCTCGGCGGCAGCCTTGCATGTTCCCTGCGAATATTGTAGTGTGGGGCCGGTTTTGCACCGGTTTCAAACGCTCGCATCCTACAGCTCAATGGATACTCGGATAAAACGCCACCTCAGCTCTGACCTTCTTCCTGGAAACCGGCCAAGAGATCATCATCAATACCCCAGGCACCTGTTTAACGTTTGCAAACTGATTGTAAGGTGGTCCCATGGATGCCCAGAAAGCTGTATTTCTGACCCGGGAAGAAGCTGTCACCGCCATTCGATTGGATTTAGAGCAGTATGGCGCACAGACAGGCCTGTTGTGTGATCTTTTTCCGGTGGTTATGGGGGCCGGTGCGATTGCGCTGCCGGATACAGATCACCGGCGGGTGTGGATCAAGCATAAAACCCGGGGGCCCATGCGTCCGATCAGCAGCGACGAGCTGGCTGATACGCTGTTTACCAGGATGTCCCGGCAAGACGTACCGACAGAACGCCTGGCCGAATTTTGCCGCGGGGTATTCAAAGAATCGGCCGTGGCCGGGGTGGACCGCCAATCTCGCAAGGAAGGGATCTGGGTTGAGACAGGTATGGACGGATATGCGTGCCGGCAATGCGGCCAATGCTGCCTCACACTGGATTACCATTCGGAATGTACGGAGGCCGACTACCGGGGTTGGCAGGCGGCCGGCCGGGATGACATCCTGCGCTGGGTGCGCCTTGTCCCTGGAAAAAATGGGGTTTCGGCTTACCGTATATGGGTTGCACCCGGCACGGAAGAACCGGTCAGTACCTGCCCGTTTCTGAACAAAGAGACCGGAAGTGAAAAAAGAACCTGCGCCATCCACACCGTGAAACCGGAAATCTGCAGGCTATATCCTTTCACCAGAAAACACGCCCTGATGACCGGTTGTATCGGATTCGATTCCTGATCCTGCAACCTGGTCTCCTCTCTCATAGGACTTGCAAAATTATCATTTGAGATTATGATGTCTCCCGATTGCTGCGGCTTTGGCGGAAATAAGAAGCGACCATAAAGGATGACGAAATAATTATGTTTGAACCGGCCTTCCAACAGAAACAGTCCGATCGCGACAGCGCTTTGTGGTTCATTATTCGGGACGGCCTGCTGCTGGTAAAGAAAAACTGTCGGCCGGCCACAGTCCCTCAGGGACACCAGTTGGCGGACATTCTGCCGCAGTGCGAACATGTCCAACTGTTGGGCCACCTTGACGGCCAGGCCTGCTTTGCCGCCGGACCACCGCAAGATTTTCGGCCGGACGAAGCTTTTGAATTCAAAGGGTTGAAAGCCCTGTTCGGCCACATCGCGGAAGATCAGCTGTGGGTGGCCGGCAGAGCCAACCTGCTGGTGCGGTGGAGCCAGCATCATCGCTATTGCGGACAGTGCGGGCAGCCAACTGTGGACAAGCAGGATGAACGCGCCAAGATCTGTAACCAGTGCGGCCTGGTGAATTACCCGCGGGTGTCGCCGGCTATAATCGTGGCCGTTATCAAAGGCGATGAGATTTTACTGGCCCGTTCCGGTCGTTTTCCCGGTGGGTTCTTCAGCGTCTTGGCCGGTTTCGTAGAACCCGGCGAGAGCCTGGAAGCCTGCGTGCAAAGAGAAGTATTTGAAGAGACCGGCATCGAGGTGCAGAACATCCAATATTTCGGCAGCCAGCCCTGGCCGTTTCCCGATTCACTCATGGTGGGGTTTACGGCTGAGTATGCCGGCGGCGACATCCGGATAGACGGCCGGGAGATTGTGGCCGCGGACTGGTACTCACGGGACAATCTGCCCAAGATTCCGCCCGGGATCAGCATTGCGCGGCAGTTGATAGACTGGTTCGCAGAAAGGTAAGGCGATGAAATTCAGGTCCCTGACATTCGAGCAGGCGGAAGGCAAACACCCCGGCTGTTACCTGGAGTTGAAGATGCGCACCACCAGCGACGGCGTTCCCGAGCACGAGGCCTTGCCGGTCGCTCAGATGCCGGCAATCTTCGTCTGGCCTGACCGGACAACAGCCGCCACCGGAGATGAAGCACAGTGCCTGGCTATCTATTGGCTGGATGAAAGGTGAAAACCCCGGCTCCTTTAGTCCCGCGCCTTCCCTATAGAAGATACAACCTGCCCATGTTTAGTCACGGGTAAGCTGACGATAGCGAATCCGGCGGGGGATTTCGGCATCTTTGCCCAGGCGTTTTTTGCGGTCCGCTTCGTAATCGGAATAGTTCCCCTCGAACCAGACCGCCTGGCTGTCGCCTTCGAAAGCCAGGATGTGGGTGGCGATGCGGTCCAGGAACCAGCGGTCGTGGCTGATAATGACTGCGCAGCCGCCGAAGTTCTCCAGGGCCTCTTCGAGGGCGCGCATGGTGTTGACATCCAGATCATTGGTAGGCTCATCCAGCAGGATGACATTGGCACCCTCCTTGAGCATCATGGCAATGTGGACCCGGTTGCGTTCTCCCCCGGACAACCGGCCAACTTTCTTTTGCTGGTCGGATCCGGTGAAATTGAAGCGGGCCACATACGCCCGCGAGTTAATGGAGCGCCCGCCCATGTCCAGGGTGTCCCGCCCACCGGAGATGGTTTCCCAGATATTCTTGTCTGGCTCCAGGGCCTCCCGGCTCTGGTCCACGTATGCCAACTGAACAGTTTCGCCGATACGCAGATTGCCGCTGTCAGGCGAGTCCAGGCCGGTGATCATGTTAAACAGAGTCGTCTTACCGGCCCCGTTGGGACCGATGATGCCGACAATACCGCCTGGCGGCAGGGAAAAGGACATGTCCTCAACCAGCAGGCGGTCCCCGAAGGCTTTGGACACATTTTGGGCTTCCACCACCATTTTGCCCAGCCGCGGACCGGGCGGGATGTAAATTTCCAGGTCCCGTTCACCCCGGCCGCCGTCCTGAGCGAGCAGTTTTTCGTATGAGTTGATTCGGGCCTTGGATTTGGTCTGGCGGGCCTTGGGCGACATGCGGATCCACTCCAGTTCGCGTTGCAGGGTTTTTTGCCGCTGACTTTCACTTTTTTCTACCTGGCGCAGACGTTCCTGCTTCTGTTCCAGCCAGGAAGAGTAGTTTCCCTTCCAGGGGATACCCCGACCACGATCGAGTTCCAGAATCCAACCGGCCACGTTATCGAGAAAATAGCGGTCGTGGGTGACGGCGATAATGGTGCCGGCATACTGCTGTAGATGGTGTTCCAGCCAGGCCACGGTTTCCGCGTCCAAGTGGTTGGTGGGCTCATCCAGGAGTAAAATGTCGGGTTTTTGCAGGAGCAGCCGGCAGAGGGCCACCCGGCGGCGTTCGCCCCCGGAAAGCACTTTGACCGGTGTGTCTCCGTCCGGGCACCGCAGAGCGCCCATGGCCATTTCCAAGCGGGAATCCAGATCCCAGGCATCGGCGGCATCCAGCTTTTCCTGCACCTGCCCCTGGCGTTCGATCAGGGCATCCATTTCATCGTCGGACATGGGTTCGGCGAACTTTTCGTTGATCGTGTTGAATTCTTCCAAAAGATCCACTATTTCCTGGACCCCTTCAGCCACGATTTCGCGAACCGTTTTGGCATTGTCCAGTTCTGGTTCCTGTTCGAGAAACCCTACCGTATAACCTTTGGACAGGATCAGTTCCCCATTGAATTCCGGGTCCACGCCGGCCAATATCCTGAGCAGGGAGCTTTTTCCGGCTCCGTTGAGACCTAAAACCCCGATCTTGGCACCGTAAAAGTAGGAGAGGGAAATATCCTGCAGAACGGGTCTTTGATTGTAATACTTGCTCACGCGAATCATAGAGCAGATTATTTTGTCCGGCTGTTGACGCATATGTCTATCCTCCGCTTATAGTCGGCCTGGTGGCTGCCGATTTACCAGTACTCGTCCGTATTATCTTTAGGAGACGACCTTTTGTAAAGTAAATTAGGAATCCGTTAATTAGATGCCCGGTGATTGCACTTGCGTATCAAACGCTATACACTATGCTGACTACAGCGCGACGGAAAGCCTGGTTTGACACTTTGGAAATAGGCGTTAAGTTTCCAGGACGTAAAGAGAGACGGAGTTAAACCCGCGCAAGGACGCCGAACGAAACCTGAGCGCCCAATCAGGAAACCACACAGTGGAGAATTAAATGCTGAAAGCGGTACTGTTGGATCTGGACAATACACTGATCCTTTTTGACGAGTTGAAATATTATACGGCGTACTTCGAGAAGCTCAATCACTATTTCGACGACGAGTTTGACCCGGATGACCTCAGGGAGCGGGTCATCAACGGCACCATGGCGCTGCGACACAATCGCGGCCTGAACAATAATCTGCAGCATTTCCTGGATGTTTTCGGGCACGAACGCGAAGCGGATATCCCGAGGCTGTGGGAACGGTTTCAGGCCTTTTACCAGGAAGCGTATGACGACATAGCGGTAACCGTAGACGTGCCCGAGGGTCTGCACCCGGTGATCGCCCAACTGCGTCAGACCGGATTGAAGCTGGTCATTGCCTCCAATCCGATCTTCCCGGTCATTGCCCAGGAGAAAAGGATGCGCTGGGGCGGATTGGATCCGGCCTGGTTCGACCTCTTTACACACATAGAAAATATGTGTTTCGTAAAGCCGACCGTAGACTATTTCAAACAGACCTGCGACTTGATCGGAGAGTCGCCCAGCGAGTGCCTGATGGTGGGCAACGACCCGGTCAATGACATGTCCGCAGCACAGGCCGGTCTTAAAACATACCGGACAACCGATGCCGAGGTGATCGATTACGCCGCATTGACCCTTACGGATGAACAACGCAAAAAAGGACCCCGGGAAATTCCGGAACCTGATTTCGAAGGTCCGTTTGCCGGCGTTGCCAGCGCCGTTTTGACCCTGGTAAATGGCCATCCGCAGTAACCACGTTTTGGCGCAACCGCTGGAAAAATGAAAAAAAATACACAAAAAGAGACGGTCCTAATCCTGGGTGCCACGGGATTGGTCGGCAGCCACTGTCTATCGCGTTTTCTGACACACGAACATTTTACCCGGGTCGTCACCCTGACCCGCAAACCACTGGACCTGCGCTCTGGCCCGCCTGGCCACCACAACCATGTCATCGATTTCAAACGACCGGAAAGCTATCACGATAAGGTGGCTGCGGATGTGGTGGTCTGCGCCCTGGGCACCACCATAAAAAAGGCCGGGAGCCGTGAAAGTTTTCGAAGGGTTGATTTTCACTATCCCCTGGCCCTTGCTCAGGCAGCCCATGCGGCGGGCGCTCGCCATTTTATGCTCGTTTCCGCTAAAGGTGCGGCCGCGAACTCACGCTTTTTTTATAACCGGGTGAAGGGCGACCTGGAGGCGGCCGTGATGGAAATCGGGTATGAGCAGCTGAGCATATTCCGGCCATCCCTTTTAAAAGGTGATCGGCGCGAGTTGAGGGTCGGGGAGGAATTTGGAAATGTTGTGGCCGGAGCTTTGTCATTTGTCATTCCCCAACAATGGCAGCCGACGCCGGTCGAACGATTGGCCGATGCTATCCTGGCTGCGGCCCGAAGTGACGCGCCGGGTAAGAAAATCTACGAATCCGGTGCGATCCTGGCAGGGTTGAATCCGGAGACAGACGGATGATCTGGGTCACACCGGATATTGCTCTCTCTCCCCAGGAGATTAAGTTTGAGTTTGTCAGATCCTCGGGACCGGGTGGCCAGAATGTCAACAAGGTGGCCACGGCTGTCCAGCTCCGTTTTGATCTCCATAACAGCCCCTCATTGCCACCGGAAGTCAAACGGCGCTTGCACAAACTGGCCGGGAAAAAGGTGTCGGCCAATGGTGTCCTTATTATCCAGGCATCGCGCTTCAAAAGCCAGGATCAAAACCGGCAGGATGCGGTTGAGCGCCTCAGGCGCCTGATTCTGCAGGCCACTGTGAAGCCTAAACGGCGTGTCAAGACACGACCGTCCCGGCAATCAAAATTGCGGCGCCTGGAAGCCAAGCGCCGCCGCAGTCAATTGAAGCGAAACCGGAGGCCGGTAAAGGATAGCAACGACTGAAACCGATGGTTTGCAGGCTCGGCGGTTGACAGTCCTGCGTAAAACACAGTAGATTTACCCCTCACAAACGATGAGGCGATTTCAGGGGCGCTTTTTTCATCAATTGAATAACAGGGAGGATGACATGGCGTGGTTTCTCTTTTTAATGAGCATTATTTACATTGCGTTTGGCTGTTCTGCTATCCTGGCTCCCAGGGAGACCAAGGAAAACATGCGCCTGCTGACCGAGAAGGGCGACCGGCGGATCTGGGCCGCGGTTGCCGGGATAGCCGGTGTCCTGTTTCTCTTTTCCTATTCCGCCTCCAGCCACCCGTGGATTATCGTACTCGTGGGAATTCTGGCGCTCATCAAAGGCGGCGTCTTTTTTGTCAATCCGGGCGGCATATATGAGAAGACCCTCCAATGGTACTATGGTGACCAGTCCGAGGAGACCTACCGGATTCATGGTATTGCGGCGTTGATCCTGGGAACGGTCATTTTTTGCTGGACGATTTAACCCAAGGGGGACAGGTTGAAAACCATCGGTGTTCTGATTTGCGTACTGGGCAGTCTGGCGGCAATCGCATATCCACCGTATACCCTTCCAGGCGGTGTCGGCGGTGTGAAATGGGGCTTTATATACGGCGATATCATCGCCATGTTCGGCAAAAGCATCAAGGTTTACGAGCACCTCGATTACAAAACCCTGTTCATTGAACTGGGCGTTATCAATGCCTTGGGGTTGGGGATCTTTGTCGGCGCCTTTTTCAAAAAGTAAGCCGACTTAACCGCCCTTAGATTCATTCAAATACTCTTCTCCCGTTAGAACCCGGGCATAGGCGGCTTTGAGGGCGGCCATGAAAGCACCGTGGACTTCTACCGCAGCAATTCTACGTCCGACAAATTCCAGGTCTTTGGTGGTACAAGCATCCTGGACAACCGTGCAGGCAAAACCCAGGTCGACCGCGGCCCGGGTGGTGGCGTCGATGCACATGTGGCTCATGGCGCCGCAGATGACCAGGTCGGTCACCCCTGTCCGCCTGATGAGGCCTTCGAGCGCCGTATCCCGAAAACTATTGGGGAAATTCTTTTCAGTTACGGTTTCCCCTTCAAGCGGCTCAACGCTGGCATGAATTTGGGCGCCCTCGGTATCGGGCAGAAAAAAAGTAGCGCCGGCTCCCACAGACAGGTGGCGCACATGAAAGACCGGACGGCCCTGTTCCCGAAAGGCGTTCAGCAGACGAGCAGCCCTGCGGGCCGCCTGTTCCGGCTGCGCCAGTTCCATCGCACCGCCGGGGAAATAATCATTTTGAATATCTACCAGCAACAGACCAGTTGTCATGGCAACCTCCTCTTGATTCAATCAATCCCCAGGAAAACTTATCTAGAAACAGTCCCTATATCCATTCCAGGTCTGTCTTGGTCAAGTCCCCGCCGGCATCGCCGGTATTCAGGGTGCCGGCCGGCTCAATCAGGAGGATTTTACATTCTTCTGCGGCACATGGTTTGTGCTCCACACCTTTGGGAATAACCACCATCTCCCCGGCTTTCAGGTGCAGGGATTTATCCCGCAGATCGATGCGATAATCGCCGTCGATGACCACAAACACCTCGTCGGTTTCCGGGTGGCTGTGCCAGACGAAATCGCCGTAGGAACGGACCAGTTTGAAATGGTAGTCATTCATGGCGGCAATGATTTTGTATTCCAGGCGCTCGTGAAATTTGGAAAATTTTTCCTGAAAGTTGATCACTTGTATATCCATCGATAGTTTCCTTTCATTAGAAAAGCCCCGCTGATGATGACATCGGCGGGGCTTTGCAGGTCTGATTCCGGTTTCTCAGGGCTAGCCAAGGTGCTCCAGAAGAATCCGCAGCATCCGCCGCAGGGGTTCCGCCGCTCCCCACAGGAGCTGGTCGCCCACGGTGAATGCGGTCAGAAAATCCGGCCCCAGGTTGAGTTTATGAATGCGGCCGATGGGGATTGCCAGGGTCCCGGAGACGGCGGCCGGGGATAGCGCCTTCAGGGTGCTTTCCTTGTCGTTGGGAACGATTTTGACCCATTCGTTCTGGCTGCGCAGCATATCCTCCAGTTCCGCCAGGGGAATATCCTGCTTCAGCTTGATCGTGAAGGCCTGGCTGTGGCAGCGCATGGTGCCAATCCGGACGCACTGGCCATCCACGGGGACCGGGTTGTCGCTACGTCCGAGGATCTTGTTGGTTTCCACCAGGCCCTTCCATTCTTCCTTGGTCTGGCCGTTTTCTACGGCTTTATCGATCCAGGGGATCAGGCTTCCGGCCAACGGCGCACCGAAGTAGTCGATGGGGAACCCGGCGCTGTTCTGCGTTGCGGTAATGTTGCGATCCAACTCCAGAATGGCGGCCGCCGGATTGTCAAGCTGATCGGCAGCCGCACTTCCCAGCGTCCGCATCTGGGCGACGAGTTCGCGCATGTTATTGGCGCCGGCCCCGCTGGAAGACTGGTAGGTCATGGAGGTGAGCCATGCGACCACATCCTTTTCAAACAGACCGGCCAGGGCCATGAGCATCAGGGACACGGTGCAGTTGCCGCCGATATAGTCCTTGATACCTGCCGAGAGGGCCTGGTCGATGACTTGGCGGTTGACCGGATCGAGAACGATGACGCTGTCGTCTGCCATACGCAGGGTGGAGGCCGCATCTATCCAGTAACCCTTCCAACCGGTGCGCCGCAGCTCGGTGTAGGCCTTTTCGGTATAGCCGCCGCCCTGACAGGAAATGACGATATCCATGGCGGTCAGCTTGGCGACATTGTAGGCGTCCTCGAGAGGCGGGATGTCCTGGCCGATGGCCGGACCCTTCTGGCCAACCTGCGAGGTGGTGAAAAAGAGCGGTTCGAAACCATTGAAATCATTTTCAGCCAGCATCCGTTCCATCAGGACCGAGCCGACCATGCCCCGCCATCCTACAAATCCGACGTTCAACATTTGACGCTACCTCCCCACAATAAAGAGTTCAGTATGAACTCATTCCAATAGGTTGCCTGAAATCGGTTGTCAAGGCAATTTGCAAAAACCAACCGATTGAGATAGAAGAGAAGCTGGTTACTTCACTCCCTTACGATCGGAAGCGGCATACTATGGAAGAAAAACTGGAAACCATCACCATTCCCAAAGAAGACGCCGTGTTCTGGCTGGATGCCGAGGGCCGCTGGCACAATGAACACGGCCCCTTCGAAAATCCCAAGGTCAGTGCTTATTTTCACACCTGCATCCAGCACGATGCCGATGGCTACTACGTGGGCCAGCAAAGGGATGCGGTGTATGAAAAGGTTTACTTCCGCTATGAAGACACAGCGCTGTTTGTCTTCGGTGTGGAAGACCGGGGCGAGACCACAACCTTGCGTTTGAACACGGGCCTTAAGATCGACCTTAACCCGGAAGACCTGTTTGTGAAAGATGACCACCTGTATACCAGGACCGATCTGGGACCGGCCCGCTTCAATCAGAAATGTTTGCTGCAGATTGCCGGTCGAATTGAGGAGTACGGCGGTGATCTTTTAATTAAGTTGGGTGATAACCGCTATAAAATATCCGGGAAATTGTAATCAAATCAGGCGAGCAGACTTAACCCTATTTCGCGGGGGCAGGGCGGCCCCCACCCGACACCCTAAAAGCCTTTGACGGATGGACGGCATTGTAATAAACTGATGCCATACTTGCTGACAATCTGATCCATTCGCGGCTCGATACGCTCAGCTAAATTCTGATTCTCGCTTCTACACTCCTCCTTTTCAACTCGGTCCCTTTTCATCAAAACAGTGATTGCCGGTAAACCGCGCCTTCGTCTGGGGATGGTGCGGGAATGTTTAACCCATCTAAGGAAAGGAGGCTATCATGGAAGAGCATGCCCTTTATTACGATACCATTATCCGGCTGACCGAGGCGATATCGCATTGTAAAGACCCGGAAGAGGTAGCCTTGACAACGGCCGAGGGTGTGAAATCGGCGTTCAAAGCCAAGGGCTGCTCGGTTTTTCTGGTGGACCGGGCTACCCGCGAACTGGGCCTGGTGGCGTCGTTCGGCTTGAGCGATGAATACCTGAACAAGGGCCCGATTCATTTCATGCAGTCCATCAAGGAGGCCAAGGATGCCGTGCCTATTGCCATTTACGACGTGATGGATGATCCCCGGATCGAATATCCCCAGGAGGCGGCCAAGGAGGGCATTGCGTCATTGCTGGGGGTCCCGATTATCAGCCACGGCAAGATTATCGGCGCCTTGCGGATTTACACGGCCGAACCCTGGGAGTTTTCACCGAGCGACATTACTTTGTTCCAGGCGGTTGCCATGATTTGCGGCATGGCCATGGAAATGTGCCGGATGCACAAAGGCTACAAGACCAGTATCGAAATTCTGAAAAACATGCGCGGCCAGGCGGCCTAAGGTGTGAATGGTTGAACGCGCCCGGCGGCGTGCCACTTTAGGCGCCGCTCTCGAAGGCGTCTTACCCTGTCCGTGGTCCGCATGCTCAGCAATTAAACCCGTTCCGGATTGCGGACTGCCTGCCGAAGCAATTTACGCGGCGGGATGAGACTCCGGTACATCCCGCCGTTCAAAGATGGGGTGGGTTTTCGATGACCGTTTGCGGCGGTCAAACCCGCTTCTTCTCTTCCAGTTTGTCCGGCGTTCCTGTCCTGGCGGGGCGGAGACCAGGACCCGTCGGTCCTTGATGCGCCGGCGCCCCCCACAATCCTCACGAAATCCAAAGATGTTGGGTTGGGTCATATCAGGCACCTCGACGTTCAATAAGGTTTAAGAACACACGGGCGATATGGTTTGGTCGGTCGCAACACTGTGCAGGGGAGCGTTTATCCAGGTCGGGCAGGTCGTACGGTGGCAGCACATTCCAATAACACATAATACGGCACTATTTTCTAATTGTCAAAAATGGCAACCGGTAAAACGCCAATCCGATCCGACCCAACGGCCAGCCCAGCGCAAAGCCCTTCATCAGGGTGAATCTGACCGGTCGGGAAGTGAGGGCCCAGTGCCCCAAATTGGGCCAGCGATAGAACCAAGCGGCCGAGAGACGACCTATAAGCAGGTCCATACGAATTCCTGCCAGAAGGCGATCATATAAAAACCCCGCCGATTTTCCGTTTGACTGCGCAGAAGCGATGGCCCGAGCCGCGAGTTGGCCGCTGCGCACCGCGTTAAAAAGGCCCTCGCCGAGCAAAGGGTCCACGAGGCCGGCGGCGTCGCCGGCCAGGAGAATGCGCCGCCTATGCGGGTGGTAGCGCCAGCCGCCCATGCCCATGGGTTGCCCGGACACGGTTTCCAGGTCCGTGCGGCCGAGTTTGCGGCGGGCATATGTATAGAGGTGGTGTTTTTTCAACGCAACTACCGGGCTACCGCTGTAAAGACCGATATTGGCGTGGTCGCCTTTGGGAAAGACCCAACCGTATCCAGAGGGGACCACGTTGAAATCAAAAGCCATCCTGGGTGGGTCAGCCGAATTGATGGGCAATGACCCTTCGATCGCAAACCCCTGGTAATGACGCGTGAATTCACCGGTAAGCCGGCGGATGCGACTATGCACCCCATCGGCTCCAATGAGAAATGCAGCCTTCAACGGGCCGTTGGTGGTCCGGATATCCACGTGACTTTCAAATTCCCTGACGGCCAGAATCCGGCCTGCTACCCTGAAGCGGGCCCCCGCCGCCAAAGCCTTTTTTAGGCAGAAAAGATCCAGTTCGGCACGGACGGTCATCGCGCAGATGTCTCCCCGGCCCGAGAATTTAATGGCGCGGGTCAGCCCTTTGCCGATGTCCAGCTCCCGGCAGCGGGTCTGCACCACCGGATCGACGGGGTAGCGCAGGGCATTGAGGGTTTTTACAGTCAAGCCGCCGGCACACGCTTTGTGTCGGGGAAAGGTGTGCCGGTCTAGCAGGAGCACAGATAATCCGGCCAGTCTCAGGTCATAGGCCGCAGCAGCACCGGCCGGACCGGCGCCGACGATGATGACGTCAAAATCGGTTGCGGGTGGTTTGGTCATGGGCAAACTTTTTAAACCTGAACTTTGAACATCCAACGTTCAACATCGAACATCGAACTGAGGTCACCTGCGGCGGCTGGATCTTAAGGGTTAAACAAACAGCGCGCGAGCACATTTTTCGAAGTTGGATGTTCAATGTTGAATGTTCGAAGTTCAGCTCTTTTTATCCTGACCGAAAAGTCGCTTGACGCGCGGACGTTGTTTCCCTATGATACGTGGCTTTTTTATACGCGATTACCTTACCAGAGTGGGCCATGGAAAAAAAGCCGCTATCAATGAATTTAAAAGTTATCTTCGCCCTGACCCTCGTTCATTTTACCGGAGATTTCTACAGTGCTTTTACCGCCCCCATGTTTCCGGTTTTCATGGAAAAGCTCAATCTTTCTTTGGCCCAGATCGGGTTCATTGCGGGGTTGAACCGGTTTCTGGCCTTTATTGTCCAGCCGACCGTGGGCTATCTGGCCGACCGGTATCAGAACCGGGCGTTCATCATGGGGGGACTCTTTTTGACGGTTTTCTTCATTCCCCTTTCCGGTGTGGCCCCCTCCTTCTGGCCGCTGCTGGCCTTCATCTGCATCGGTTCGGTGGGGTCTTCCATGTTTCATCCCTCGGTGGCCGGCATGGTACCGCTATATGCGGGTGGCCAGACGGGTTTGGCCATGTCGATCTTCAACACCGGCGGGACCCTGGCTTTCGGCGTGGGGCCACTGGTCGTGACCTGGCTGGTGGCCACCTGGGGCCTCGAGGCACTGCCCGTGGCTATGCTGTTTGGGCTGGCGGTACTGGGCTATGTCTTCTTTACGCTGCCCCAGCCGGAAAGTGAAGGGTTGCGTCACCTGGGCTTTTTCGGCACACTGAAAGAGACGCTGGGACCGGCCTTCAAACCCATTGTCTTGATCTGGCTGGTGATGGTTCTAAGGGCGGTGGTCGGCCAATCCTTTCTCACGTTCATGCCGGTTTTCTACGTACAAAAGGGGTACTCGCTGATGGCCGCCGGGGTGATGTTTTCACTATTTACCATTGCCGGGACCCTGAGCGGGATCGTATCCGGGTACCTGTCGGACCGAATCGGGTATAAATCCATCTTCATGGTTACCCATTTCTGCATGACCCCGGCCCTGCTTCTATTGCTCTATCTGCCAGGTAGCTGGGTGTATGCCGGTGCTTTGCTGGCCGGGTGTTTTGTCATGGCCACCATGCCCCTGGGTGTCGCCATGGCCCAGGCCCTGGCCCCCAAAGGCCGCGCCATGGTTTCCAGCCTGATGATGGGATTGGCATACGGCTTGGGGGGTGCCCTGTCGCCTCTGGTGGGAAAACTGGCGGATCTCTATTCGATCGAGAATGTGCTGTTTGCGGTGGCATTTATTCCGCTGGTAACACTGGGGCTCATCATGTTATTCCCGAGCATGAAAAATCAAGCTATCTGATGGAGTAATCAACCTTACGGTGAGTATTCAGTCAAAATCGAAATCGGTTTTTGATCATTGACCGGATAGATGTTCGCTGGCGATCCCGATTGCAGCCTGGCCTCCAAGGTTTTCCTTCTACCGCATACCTTACACCTTGTACCTAAAGATTCTTCAGCCTTCGGCCTAAACACCTAAATACCGCGCCCCCGCCACGACCAGCATGCCACTGAGCATGGCGATGAAGATATTTCCGGTGCGCCAGGCCAGCAGGGCGGTGATCAGGGCCGCCGAGCAGCCCCAGACACCGGCGGCCGCAATTCCGGGCGCCACCAGGGCGACCAGAATCGTGCCGGGCAGCGCGTCCATGAATGCTTTAAATTTTCCGGTGGTGGGGAGCCGTTCAGACAGCAGGAGTCCGCCGAAACGAAACGCGTACGTCACCAGAGCAGCTCCGGCGATGGCCAGGGCCACAGCGAGAGTATTATCGGAAGATGTCATGGGGCCTCTCCTTTCGCAGCAGTGGCAGCAGGGCACCGCCTAAACCGCCAATAACGATGTACCATTTTCCGGGGAGCAGTTTTTCCGCGATGATTGCGAGCATGGCCGCTCCGGACCAGGGCAGTAGATCGGTTTTCCCCCGCCACAAGCTGATGGCCAGGGCCGTGAAGACTGCCGTGAACGCAAAGTCAAGCGCCCACGCTTCGGGGTTGTGCACCAGGGCGCCCAGGCGGTGACCAAAAAGAGTTCCGAAGGACCACACCGTAAACAGGCACAGGCCACCGCCCAGCAGGAACCAGATGGTCGCCGTACCCCGGCGGTGGGCCGCCATGGTGACCGCCCAGTTTTCGTCGGCTACCAGGTGCATGATCATGGATTTCTGGGGAAGGGTGGCCCCCTGGAAGACCGGATTGAGGGAGGCGCCGATGAGCAGATAACGCAGATTGATGATCATCACCGCGAATACCATTTCCACAACCGGCAGGTGCGGCGCCCACATATCCACCATCACGAACTGGGCGGAACCTGCGAACACCGAAACGTTCATCACCAGCAGTTCCAGCCAACTGACGTCTTTCTGGGCCGCCAATACGCCCAGGACACTGCCATAGGCACAGGCGCTGGCAGCCATGGGCAAATTGGCCACAGCTCCTTTCTGGATTTGAGGCAGCATTATTTTGGTATCCTTAGTTTAATTGTGCCAGCGTCATTGCCAAAAAGATCGATAATACGATCCATACCGCTGATTTAAGGGTTTCGCGGAAATCAAGCGCTGCCGCAGTCTTATCTACTGCTACCTGGCGGCCATTTACCTCCCCTAAGATTTTTGAGGAGTCTTCCGGGGCGAATAGAAACGCCAGCAATGTCCTTATCTGATTGTTGCCGATATGCATCCGTATGCCCTCCCTTAGCTCGGGTTGGGTCTGAACCGGTACTGGAAACGATTGTTTGGCTTGCAGGCTTGTCAATGTTTAACAGACCTGTTAAACAATAACAGATACAGAATTCGAATTAATCATACATAACAGATTGGGGGGGCGCATGGCAGCCGACACAGCCGCCGGTGCAGTGCAGTTCAGGTACCTGAAGCTGGCCGCAGAAATTGAAAAGAAAGTAAACATGGGGGTTTACCTGGCAGGGGAAAAGCTGCCTTCTATCCGCAAGCTCCATGGCCAGACCGGGTTGTCGATCACCACGGTTTACCAGGCGTTTATCGAACTGGAAAAAAGGGGCATTGTGGAAGCCCGGCAAAAATCCGGGTATTACGTGAAACCGCTTTTGCACCAGATTTTGCCGACACCGAAGATCAAGCGGCACCGGGCTGTTCCGAAGAAAGTGACCATCAACAACCTGGCCAGTTCGATCGTGGAATCCATGAGTGATCCCGGCATGCTGCGCTTGGGCGGCACGGTGGTGGACCCGGACCTGCTGCCGCACAAACAGTTGATGGTCGCCGTAAAATCCATTCCCGCCGCGCGATTCAAAGATCTGTTGACGCTTTATGAAAACCCCATGGGCAGCCAGACGCTGCGCCACCAGATTGCCAAGCGCACCCTGCCCATATCCCAGCGGGCCGCCGCCGATGACATCGTCATCACGAATGGCTGCATCGAAGCCGTCAGCCTTTGTCTCCAGGCCATCGCCGGACCGGGAGAAACGATTGTGGTGGAATCGCCGACCTATCCCTGGATTCTGCAGGTGATCGAAGACCTGGGCATGTTCGCTCTGGAGCTTTGCACGGACCCCGAGACCGGCATGGATCTGGAGGTGCTCGAAAAAGCTGTGGACCGCAACCGCGTCAGCGGCTGCATCCTGATTCCCAACTTTCACAACCCGCTGGGGTTCGAGATGCCGGTAAAGAACAAGCAGAAATTGGTGGGTTTTCTCAATGCTCGCGATATACCGCTTATCGAGGACGATATCCACGGGGATCTCTATTTCGGCCGCCAACGGCCGGTGGCCCTGCAGTCTTTCGATAAAAAGGGCCAGGTCCTGTACTGTTCCTCTTTTTCAAAAACGCTGTCACCGGGGTTACGCATCGGGTGGGCCATACCGGGCGCCTATTGCGAGCAGGTCAAACGGCTGAAACTCAATTCATCGATTGCGACGACGTCCATGGGCCAATACCTGGTGGCCGAATTTCTAAAGAGCGGCAGCTATGACCGCCATTTGCGCTCGCTCCGCACGGCGCTGAAGAACCAGGCGAGCAATACCGCCCTGGCCGTGGCCCGCCACTTTCCCCGCGGCACCTGCCTTACAGCGCCTAGAGGCGGCCTGACCCTCTGGTTGGAACTCGATCCGGCGGTAGACGGCATGCAGGTGTTTCACGAGGCGCGCAAGCGCAAGATCGCGATTTTACCGGGCATCATGTGTTCTACTACCAGGAAGTATAAAAACTTCATCCGGATCAGTTGCGGATTTCGCTGGAGCGCAGAGATAGAGGCGGGGATTGCCGCGCTGGGGGATATAGTTAAAACGCTTAAGGGCTGATTCAGCCTAGGAATGATAGCCTTTACTTCTTACGGATGCGGCTATATAGGGCGGTTTTACGTTTTTGCGCCGCAAGGATGATCTTGCGGATCCTGATTGATTTGGGCGTCACTTCCACCACCTCGTCATCCCTGACAAAACTCAGGGCCCGCTCCAGCGTCATGGCTTTGATGGGTGCACAGACCACCGCATCGTCCTTGCCGGCGGCCCGCACGTTGGAGAGCTTTTTCTCCTTGCAGGGGTTTACGTTCAGATCGGAGGCTTTGTTGTGCTCGCCGATGATCATGCCCTCGTAGACCGGTGTGCCGGGCTCGATGAACAGCTGGCCCCGCGGTTCGAGGTTGAACAGGGCGTAGGGGACAGCCTTGCCCTGACGGTCCGACACGAGTGAGCCCGTATAGCGGGACGGAAAGTCACCGCGATAATCATCGTAACCGGCAAAAATCGAGTTCATAATGCCGGTGCCGCGGGTGTCCGTGAGAAATTCATCCCGGTAACCGATCAAAGAACGGGTGGGGATGGAAAACTCGAGGTTTACCCGGCCACGGCCGTTATTGACCAAACCCACCATTTTTCCCTTGCGCAGGGAGAGTTTCTCCGTCACGACCCCCATGAAATTTTCATCACAGTCTACGAACAGCTGCTCCATCGGCTCCTGGGTGCGCCCTTTGATTTTCTTCAAAATGACCTTGGGCCGCCCGACGCAAAGTTCAAATCCTTCCCGCCGCATGGTTTCGATTATTATCGCCATCTGGAATTCACCCCGCCCTTTAACGGTGAACGCGTCGCCACCCTCGGGGATATCCACCTGGATGGCCACGTTGACCATGGCTTCCTTCAGCAGGCGCTCCTTGATCTTGCGTGACTGTACGATCTTGCCCTCTCGGCCACTGAAAGGGGAGTCGGTAATGGCGAACCGCATGGCCACCGTGGGATCGTCTACCGTAAGTCTTGCAAGCGGCAGGGGCTCATCCCTCAGGCAGATGGAGTCGCCGATATGTACGTCGTCGATGCCGGCCAGCACGGCGATATTGCCTGCGGCGGCTGTTTCTGCGGCGGACAGGTCCAGGCCGTCATAGACCTGTAGCTTGGAGAGCTTGACGTCCTCGGCCTGTCCGTTTTCACCGACACAGGTCAGTTTGTCCTTGAGGTTGACCGTGCCGTTGGTGATTTTGCCGATGGCCAGTCGGCCGAGGTAATCGGAATAGCCAAGGTCGGCCACGAGCAACTGCAGGGGCTTGGCCGGGTCGCCGGTCGGTGGCGGAATCTCGGCCAGGATCATATCGAACAGGGCATCCAGATTGGTGCCTTCTTCCGCAAGCGACTTCTGGGCGATCCCGTCCCGTCCCACGGCATAGAGCAAGGGAAATTCGAGTTGTTCATCTGTAGCGTCCAAATCGATAAACAGGTCGTAAATTTCATCCAGCACTTCTTCCGGCCGGGCGTCCTGGCGGTCGATTTTATTGATGACCACAATAACTTTCAAACCGGCCTCTAGGGTTTTTTTCAAGACAAACCTTGTCTGGGGCAGGGGGCCCTCGGAAGCGTCCACCAGCAAGATGGCACCGTCCACCATCGAAAGCGCGCGTTCCACCTCACCGCCGAAATCAGCATGCCCGGGGGTGTCGAGAATGTTGATGGTGGTATCACCACGCGTGACCGAGCAGTTTTTGGCCGCGATGGTGATGCCCCGTTCCCTTTCCAGATCCATGCTGTCCATTATGCGGTCGTCGACCACCTGATTTTCACGAAACATCCCGCTCTGGCGAAACATGGCATCCACCAGGGTGGTTTTACCGTGATCGACATGGGCGATGGTGGCGATATCGCGAAGCTTTTTGATGTCTCTCAAAAGTTCCTCTCTTGTTCCAAAGGTCCGCGCGTACACTGGCAGGCAGTATAAGCATTGCCCTTTCAATTGCAACCTTAGGGGCAGACCCAGGACAGCATAACAATTTGACGATAATATCAGACAATGTTAGCAGAAGGCTGGACCGCAGAATCGGGGAGGGCAAACTGAACGGACGCCAAATATCCAAAGACCACGCTGCAGAATTACGTAAAATAAGGCGGACCATGGCCGGTGAACTGAAGACAGCTCTACGGGCCTTTGTTGAAATGGATTCGCAGGCCATCGCCGAGGCCGGGGATTTGTTAGCAGCGTTAATGTCTATAAAAACGAAGATCGAGGAACGAGCCCGGGCCCTCGGTTATTCGGAAACGTGCCGCCAGGCAATTTCAGTGTGTGCGGGAGAATGCTGCCGCTGGCATTTTCCCAGACGACTATCCCGGGTAGATTTTTTCGCGGCGGTCTTCGCGATGCAGGAACCCGCCAGGAGCGCCCTGACCGCTCAGTTGCATGCCTCCGGTAATGGGGTCTACCAGTGCCCCCTGTTACAACGTGATGGCTGTATATTTTCCTTTGAAAATCGACCTGCCGTTTGTACGGCAGCTTATCCTTGTCTGGCCGGTTCGGATTATTGGGATTACAAGGAGCGCTATCGTAAAGAACGCACCAGGCTCCGGGATGCCCTGCAGAAATTAATCGATAAGTATGGGATTGATTCCGGTGACTAGAACCTATCTCAAAAAAGTCTTTTGGCCCAAACTCGGCCTTGGGTGCTCGGTTCAAGTCCTCAAAATACTGAAGTGTTCCTCCGGGTTGAACCTCGCAGCCGCCTTGCACCACGTTAGGCATTAACTTCGCGTCATTTTGAACCAAAATCCGATTTTTGAGATGGGTTCTATTGGCTAACTCAGAAAAGTCTTCTTGTCCGGCGTAGCTTGGAGAGCGAAGACGGAAGCTATCAAAGCGTAGGCGAGATCTTGTACCAAAATTCGTTTTTTAAGATAGCTTTTGACCCAAAGGACCGGACCGGAGTGGAAGCACCGGTGCGGATAGGGGCCGATCCGCACTCCGGCAGCAATTTTTGAGGACAACCCCTTACCGACCGGCATGATAGGTAAGCTGTCTTCCCGACGGTGAGTGTCTGTGTGTGATCAAAAGTTTGCCATCCTTTTTGACCAGGGCGTACCGGACCGGTTTCTCGACGGCCGGGTAAACCGCCAGGGGCAACATCGCCCAGGGCTGCATTTCCAAGGTCGAAGGGACGGTCGTCCGTAGCCACGAACTGCATTGTGGCCAGGATCGCCTTCTCCTTCACAGGGGGCATCTCGTTTTTCGCAAACGCCGTTTCAGGGATTACAGCTCCCTCGGGATCTTTTTCCAGCCTGGCTCGCACCCAGGGGTATTTTCCAGCTTTTTTGCTGACCTGCCAGCGTAGATTGCGTTCCTTCAAATCGTAATGAACACTCTTTACAAAGCTTTTTTCAAACAAGCTGCATCTGGCGATGACCCGGCCGCCTTCTGCGCCGACGGCTGAAGCAAGGCCAAAGAACAAGGCTGCGACCAAGCAGATGATGAAGAGTGTCTTGATTCGTTTTTTGCTTTCACGTTTTACTCCTTCTGGCATGTTGGTTTACATTTGCCGTCCGGAACAGAAAAAACCGATATGCCCGAATTCCAGGGCAGATCGGCTCAATGGTGTTCCCTGGCAACCCGGCTGTCTCTGTTCAAGACCCGTGGCTTTCCGCCCCCACCTTCCGATGGGTTTGGCTTTATCAACAATTGGAACTACTGGGAATGTAGGTGAGCAAGATGGATGCCAAAGCGACTGGATTTTTAAGGCTTAATAAAATCAAGGTGTTAAGAAATTGATGGGTATGCAGCGACCTGAGGCACGGGCCGGGCCGTTGCATTTTGCAAAAAATTTAACGCATTTTGCAAAGAGGTGTCTCTCCAATATGGTTCGTTCGGGGTAGGCAATATGGTCGGTACGTCATTGGGGCGCCGTTTCTATCATTTAGGTTTCCTGTTGCCGAAAGGCGAATTTATTACGGGTCAGGGCGACGCAATCGTCATTAAGATTCACCACGCCACTTTTTAAGCAGTTTTTCTTTCGATTCCATGGCAATGCCGCTTGTTTCATACTTTCTTAACTCTTGCGTGAGCTTAAAATAATCTTCTTTCAGGCGTTTCAATTCATCCCGAGTCCGCGCATGTTTCATCTCAGCCTCTTTGAGGGTGGCCTGGTTTTGTTGCGCGACCTTTTCCACCGCGCCGATGGCTTCAACCAGGCTCTCCGCCATCCACAAAATCGTTTGCGAGGAAAAAGAGATGTTGGCGGTGTTGCCCGATTGGACCTGTTGTTTGATTTCAGCCAAGATTTTTTCAGCTTTGTCCTTTTCTATCATGGCACGGTCTCAAGTTAGGTTGTTTTAGATATTTCACCAATATAGATAATTTTTTGGCGGTGTGCAAGAGGTGCCCTTCCAGGGGAAAACGCGGGGGAAATATGTGGCGATGTGTTACATTAATGGAATCATTGGGACGGTTTGTTACATTTATGTGCGCAGGACTGACCCGGCCCTGTTTTCGGAGCATCCTTGTATTTATACGTAATAATAGCTGGTTATGGGTGAATACCACTTTCATGACATAGTTGGCATGGCCATTGCTCTTTAGCGAGTCACCCTGGGAACACATTCTTTGACACTCTGGAGGCGGAATATGAACAAAGTAGAGGCGATTATCAAACCATTCAAATTAGACGAAGTGAAAACTGCATTAAACGAAATTGGCGTGACGGGAATGACCATCAGTGAAAGCCGCGGTTTTGGACGGCAGCGCGGGCACAAGGAAATTTACCGGGGTGCCGAATATCAAGTCGATTTCATCCCGAAGATCAAGATAGACGTTGTCGTGGAAGAGGCCCTGACCGATGAGGTGATCGCGGCGATCAAAGACAATGCCGGTACCGGTAAGATCGGAGACGGCAAAATTTTTGTGATGCCCATATCCCAGGCGATGCGGATCAGAACGGGCGAAACCGGACAGGATGCCGTTTAGGGGGCCGCAAATACAGGTCCCGTTCCGCCAGGTGCGAAACGGGACCTGTGAAATGAAAATGTTTTACTGCGATTACACTAAGAAACAAACGGAGACCCACCTTTACCGGCCAGGACGTTATTGATTGAATCCTCCACTTTCTGGCGAGCCACCATACCGGTGATCTGTTCCATTACCTTTCCATCTTTGAAAAAGATTAAGGTCGGTATCGACTTGATGCCGAACTTCCCCGGCGTTACCGGGTTGTTGTCCACGTTGCACTTGGTAAAGTCCACCTGGTCGCCATAACTGCCCGCCAAGTCCTCGAGCATGGGACCGATCGCCTTGCAGGGGCCGCACCAGGGGGCCCAGAAGTCGACGATTACCGGTTTTTCAGATCCTGCTACTTCCGCTTCAAAATTCTCATCTGTGATTTCCTTGAAAGATTCAGCCATACTATCTCCTATGTGTTGGGGATTGGCGCCGCATGTCGGCGGGGCGGTTTTTCCGTATCGGGAAAAGTAGGCACCCGATCTTTCATTGTCAACGCCGCAAGCAGCGCAAAAAGTCGTCTCCGCTTGCAATTCAGCGCACACTAATAAGTTACAATTATGTATGACAACGCCTTGTTGTTACTATTTTGTAATTATCTTTGACTATCTTTGTGAGACGCTTCTATTAAAATAAATTGATTATTTACAGTTTGTTACGAGAAGTAAACCCTTGTTGTAAAGGGCTGGCACACCCCTTGCTCTAATACTGCAGTATATTTTTTGTTGCAGCTCTCGTACAGCGGGCGCTGTTTACTCCCAGGGCATTAAACATTGATTTGAGAACACTTTTAAAAGCTTAAAACAGGAGAAGAGAACATGCGGAAACTTTTTTTAGCACTGCTATTGACAGCCCTGAGTTTTACCTGCGCCTGGGCCGGTGACCCTGAGCCGACGATCCTTTCCAATAAAGCGGCCATCGACCTTGTACAAAGTCATGCCAACTACCTGTGGACCCTGGTGGCTGCCTGTCTGGTGTTTTTCATGCAGGCCGGTTTTGCCATGGTGGAAGCCGGTTTTACCCGCGCCAAGAACGCGGTCAATATTATGATGAAGAACCTGATGGATTTTTCTATCGGCAGCATCTCCTTCTGGGCCGTCGGTTTCGGCTTGATGTTTGGGGCCAGCAAGACCGGCTGGTTCGGTGCTTCAGGATTCTTCCTTAGCGATTTTGCCCCGGATGGCGATCCCTGGGTCCTCGCTTTCTGGATGTTCCAGGTGGTGTTTGCGGCCACGGCGGCCACCATTGTTTCCGGTGCCATGGCGGAGCGGACCAAGTTCCAGGGGTATATATTCTATAGCATCTTCATTAGCGGTCTCATTTATCCCGTTTTCGGCAGCTGGGCCTGGGGCAGCCTGTTCAACGGCAGCGGCTGGCTGGAAGGTTTCGGGTTCATCGATTTTGCCGGTTCCACGGTGGTTCATTCCGTCGGCGGCTGGGCGGCCCTCGCCGGTGCCATCGTGCTTGGTCCCCGTATGGGCAAGTATACCAAAGATGGCAAAATCAAACCGATCCTGGGCCACAACATGCCACTGGCAGCGCTCGGGGTTTTCATCCTCTGGCTGGGCTGGTTCGGATTCAACCCCGGATCCACCACCACGGCCGACAAGAGCATTGCCATGATTTTCGTTAATACGAACCTGGCCGCCGCGGCCGGCGCAATTGCCGCTTTGGCTACCTCCTGGATCAAATTCGGGAAGTCTGAAATCGGCATGAGTCTAAATGGGGCCCTGGCCGGCCTGGTTGGGATCACCGCCGGCTGCGCCAATGTATCGCCCAATAGCGCTATCATTATCGGCCTGGTGGCCGGTGTACTCGTTGTCTTCTCGGTCATTTTCTTCGACAAGATCAAAGTCGACGACCCGGTTGGCGCCATATCCGTCCACGGTGTGTGCGGTGCCTGGGGCACCCTGGCAGCCGGTATCTTCAACATCGGCGGGACAACGGCTAAGATCATCGGTGTCCAGCTTTTGGGCATCAGCGCCTGCTTTCTGTGGGTATTCCCCGCGGCATTCATACTGTTCAAGTTGATCGACAAGACCGTCGGTCTGCGGGTCAGTCCGGAGGAAGAATTGGCAGGTCTGGATATCACTGAGCACGGCGGCAACGCCTATCCCGACTTCGAAGTCATGACATACGGTGGATCGGGGCTTTCCGAGACAATGTCCGGAATATCTGCGGCCGCTTCTAAGGCCGGGCTCTCTTCGGCTTCTCCCCAAACCGAAGGCGCTTAAGTCACAAAGGGAGGTATCACTCCCCCGAGCGGTACCACTGGACCCGGGTGTGCAGGTTGCACCCGGGTCTACTTTTATGCGGTCCCCAAAAAACTGATCCTCAGGACCACGTCAGAGGTTACTGGCTATTCCGGGGTAGCTGTTTCAAGGTGTTTAGGCTGTAGGCCTTTTGCGGTTGGGCAGGGCCTATCCATGATTGGAAATCATGGGGGGCTGTTGGCTGCCAGCCTGAATCCGGCCATGCTGGCAAAGCGTTTCTCGGTGGCACGCCCCTTAAAGGGCTAACCGAAGCCTGGTCCTACGGGCGAGATTCTTTACAACTGCCTCAAATGCTTTCGCGTAGCGTCTCTATTGGATATTCCTGACAAATTGAAAGGAAGTTACCCGGTCGGTCACTTGAGCGTAGTGCTTAAGATGTCATTTTTGAGCAACGCCCGGGCCAGGTCGACATCTGCGGGCAACAGGTCATAGGAGAGCAGGGTGTCCGGTCCAGCCCAGGCGCAGCGGTCGTGGGCCACGGGGACGAGCTGACCGGTCAGCCAGGTCGCCCGGTAGGCCCGAATATGAAAACTGTGCTCGGCCTGATGATGGAAACTATCGGCGCTGTAAGGACCAACCGCGATCCGGATACCGAATTCTTCCTCCATTTCCCGGGCCAAACTTTCTTCCGGGGTTTCCCCCGTCTCAACTTTACCGCCGGGAAACTCCCACTTCCCGGCCAATCGGGGCGGGGCCTTGCGGCGGGCGATCAAAACTTTATTTTCTTGCATCAAAAAGGCTGCCACCACTTCAATCATCATGACCGTTTATCTACCCTCCTCGCCCCGCAGTGTCAATCAGTAAACCCGGTCGCAGATTGACTTTGAAAGAGTCATTTGCCATAGTGCTTTCCCAACGCAAACGACCAAGGGGAGCCTACAAATGCCTACACCCGCCTCAGTTCAAGCCCTGGAAAATATCCGGGACCTCTCGACGTTGCAGTGGTATGTGATACCACTGCTGGCCATCGTGTTCTACATCTACACCTCCGAAATCAAGAAGGCTCGGCGAAACGGCAATTGGGACGCGGTTTTCGCGGGCTTGACCGTGTTCGGTATGGATTTTATCAACGAGACCTGGAACGGATGGGTGTTTCACCTCAGCCAGCGCAGTGCCATGTGGACTGCGCCGGGCGAGACGGCGCTCAGGACCATGGTCGGCTGGAACATCGAAATCATGTTCATGTTTGCCATCTCCGGGATCATATTTTACAACACTCTCTCGGACGACCGGAAGGACCGGATTTTGGGGATTCCGGATCGCTGGTTCTGGGCCATCGGCTACTCCGTGTTTTGCGTTTTTGTGGAGTGCCTGCTGAACATCGGCGGTCACCTGGTCTGGGAGTACCCCTGGTGGCACCGCTCCTTCAAGGGGGTCTGGTTGATTTTTCTGTTCGGCTATTTCCATTTTTACGTGGCGGCCATCATCGTCATCGGGCTGAAGAAGATGAAAACTAAAATAATCGTGGTCAGCAGCCTATATGGCATTGCGATTGTGGCCAATGTCATTACAATGGGAATTATGGGTTGGCGATATTGACCAGTCCTTGTTGGAAATTGGGCAATTATTTTTAAGGCAGGAGGATGAGATGAAAGAGATACGGGACAAAGCCCGGGAACTGATGAAGGGCTATTGCCGGGTCTGCCCGGTCTGTGACGGCAAGGCGTGCGCTGGGGAAGTGCCCGGCATGGGCGGACTGGGTACGGCAGCCGCCTTCAAAGACAATATTGCCGCCCTGGCTGAAGTGAAGTTCAATATGCGCCTGATCCATGACGTTCACGAACCGGATACCGCGGTCAATCTGCTGGACTACGATCTATCCCTGCCGGTCCTGGCCGCACCCATCGGCGGGGTCTCGTTCAACATGGGCGGCCAGGTTTCCGAAGAGGATTATATCCAGGCCGTCCTGGAAGGCTGCGTGGCCGGCGGGACCTTGGGATGTACCGGCGACGGTGTGCCCGATTTCATCCATGCGGCCGGCTTTGCGGCTATCGAAAAATGCGGCGGCCAGGGAATTCCCTTCATCAAACCATGGGAAGACCGGGAACTGTATGAAAAATTGGAAAAGGCGGAGAAGACCGGAGCCCGTATCGTGGGGATCGACATCGACGCCGCCGGTCTGGTAACCCTGGCCAAAATGGGGCGGCCGGTAACCCCCAAGTCGGCTGATGAACTGGCGCAGATCATTGCAAGCTCGTCGATGAAATTCATTCTCAAAGGCATCCTGACACCGGGGCAGGCCCGCCTGGCTGTCGACGCCGGGGCCGCTGCCATCGTGGTTTCCAATCACGGGGGCCGGGTGATGGACCATACTCCGGGCGCCGCCCGCGTGCTGCCGGCGCTGGTAGACGCCGTCTACGGCCGTCTGGCCATCCTGGCCGATGGCGGGGTGCGGTCCGGTGCCGATGTCTTGAAACTGATTGCCCTGGGGGCTGATGCCGTGATGGTCGGCCGGCCGGTTTCCGTGGCGGCCATGGGCGGGCTGCAGGAGGGCGTCCAAACTTACCTGAAAACCCTCCAGACCGAGTTGCTGCAGGTCATGGTGATGACCGGTACGAAGGACATCAATTCCGTTTCCAGCGACGTGATCTATGCGCCGCCGCGGTCGATATGCTAAACCGCCCGGGAGCCTTGTTTTATAGCGTGGAGGTTACAAAGGTTTTGGCGATGTTGGACGAATAGACGATAATCTGTTTCATCAGGTCCATCAATTCCATGTGGACTTCGTGGGTTTCCAGTGATTCGTTGCGCTGGTGGAGCATGCGCTGCAGGTGCCGGATACGGTACTGGGACTCCAGGTCCAGGTACTTTCGTTCCCCCAACATGATTTCCCGGGCCTTTTCCGGGTTGCGTTCGGAGAAGGCTTCCTTCAGCAGGAACAGCTGTTTGCAGACCTTTTCGTGGTAGATCATCAACTCTTCCCGGCCCTCATCCGAAAAGTCGGTTTCCAGGGCATGTTTTTTAGGAATAAGAGGCACCATGTTGCGATGAATGAGATCCCCGAGGCTTTCCATATCCTTGACAATTGAAATCATCCCGAAGATCTCGTCGGACTGCTTCTGGGAGAGCGGCTGCTGACCGACTTTGAGAAGATAGGCTTTAATTTCTTCCTGTAAAAAATTGATCTTTCTTTCCCGCAGGTCGATGCCTTCTAATAGAGAAAGGCTGGGAAAGATTTCGTCTTTGCGCTTTTCGTCGGAGAAAAACGGAATAATGATGGAGCGCTGCATGCGCCCCAGTAAGTGTGCGACCCGGGAGATCTCGGCGCGGGCCAGTTCTATGGCGACCGGCGGGTTCAAGATCTGGCGATCGTCGATGTGCCGGGTGGCGAGTTCAAAAGCCGGATGGGTTGGCCTTTCGGGTAACAGGGTCGTAATAAGCCGGCCGAAAAGGGCCGTGGCCGGAAGAAAGAGAAACCCGATGCTGACATTGAAGAACGTGTGCGCATTGGCGATGTCGCGTGCCGGGCCCGAACTGAACCCGGCCCCGAGCGTGCGGATCAAGTCGGCAAAGACCGGGATCCAGAAGATGAACAGCACCACGCCGGCAATTTTGAAAATCACATGAGCCAGGGCCACCCGCTTGGCCTCCCGGGTAGTCCCGATACTCGCCAGGCCAGCGGTGATGCAGGTGCCGATATTGGCCCCGAAGATCATGGGGATGCCCGCTTCCAGGGTGATCAGGTTTTGCTGGGCCAGCACGATGAGGATGCCGGTAAAAGCGCTGCTGCTCTGAATCAGGGCGGTTAATAGCGTTCCCACCAACAGCCCCAGCAGCGGGTTTTCCAGTCCTTTTAAGGCATCGATAAAGATCGGGTAGCTCCGCAGCGGTTTCATGCTGTCACTCATCAGCTTCATGCCGTAAAACAGAATCCCAAACCCCAGGATGATTTCACCGATATTGCGCATACGTTCGGTTTTGGCGAACATACGTAGGACAGCACCGATAAACACCATTAACAGGGCGTAGTCGGTCAGTTTGAAAGCGATCAACTGCGCGGTAACAGTGGTGCCGATACCACCGCCGAGGATGACGCCCAGGCATTGGGTGAAATTCATCAAGCCAGCCTGCACAAAACTCACCAACATCACCGTGGTGGCCGAGCTTGACTGGATAACCATCGTGACAAAGGTTCCCACTGCCAGGCCGAGCAGTTGGTTTTGGGTCAGGGCCGCGAGAATGGAACGCATCTGGTCTCCGGCGGTTTTCTTCATTCCATCGCTCATCTGCTCCATACCATAGATAAACAGCGCCAGGCCGCCCAGTAGACCAATAATTAGAAAGCCCCAGGAGATATCAGTGGCCGGCGCATCGCCCGCAAAAACGATTGAAGCCAGGCCGATGGTGGCGGCGGCCGACAAGGTCACGGTTTTGATGGTTGTATATGGCATACAAGATCCTCTTTGACATTAACGGCTTCGGCGGCGGCGTCTGGTTGTTGAAGAGGTGGGGTGCAAAGGCCGGCATCATAATATCCGCACAGGATTGTCCGGGGTGGGCAACAGGGGGGTGTCTGCCGCAATTTGATCAGCGTTGTCCCCCCAGGATGTCGACTATTTTCACCATCAGGACGGTTTCCAGATAGTCGAGGTCTACCGGTTTGGTGATGAAGTCATCCGCTCCCAGCTGCAGGGCCTTGTTGCCTAATGCTTCATCCGTCACCGCTGTAATCATCACAACCCCGGTAGCAGGCGCATTTTTCTTGATGGCTGCAAGGGTTTCCATCCCGCTCATACCCGGCATGATAATGTCCAGCAGCACGATGTGCGGGTTTTCAGCCTGGATGAGATTCAGGGCCTCCTGACCATTTTGGGCGGAAAAAGCCAGGTAGCCCTTCATGGCAAGAAATTCTTCAAGGGCGCGGCAGACTTCGATTTCATCATCGACGACCAGGATTTTTTCCATAATATAGCCTTTATAATCGGTGCTCGGGTTAAATTCAAGTTGGAATAACGTCTCAGGTGACATCACGCTTGACAGGCAGTTCGATATAAAACGATGCACCAGGCCCCTCATTATTCTCGACCCACAGGCGGCCCCCCATCTCCTGGATGATCCCATAAGAGAGAAAAAGGCCCAGGCCGGTACCCTGGCCCGCCGGTTTGGTGGAATAATAGGGATCGAATACCTTGGTGAGCGAATCCGGGTCAAGCCCCGGGCCGTTATCGGAGATGCGGATACGGATATATGTTCCCGGATTGGGCAGATCGGTTTCAATAATCAATTCTTTATGAGCCTGTCCGGCCATGGCCGAAGAAGCGTTTGATATGATGTTCAAGATCACCTCTTCAAACATTTCCCGGTCCACGGAAATCAAGGGCAAGGCATTGGAAAGACCGGTGCTGGTGTTGATATCCTCGAAATTGAGCTGCGGCCCCATCAGGTGCAGAATATCGAACACCATGTCGTTAATGTCCGTCGGCGCTATCGATTTGTGTGGTTTGCGGGAGACCTTACCCAGGCTTTTGGTAATATTAACAATCCGTTCCAACTGCTCTTTACAGGTGCCAATGGCCTCCCGGTCGTTAAGAGATAGTGCTTCGGTCATCTTTAAAAGGTGCAGGCGCATGGATATGATATTGGTTGGGTTGAGGATTTCGTGGGCGAGGCCGGCCGCCAGCTGCCCGATGGCGGCCAACTTTTCCGATTGTACCAGCATATCCCGCGTGGTCCCCAACTCTTGCAGTGTATTTTTAAGGTTTCTTTCCAGGTTGAGGATTCGGACCCCGGTGGATAGCCGCGCCTTGAGTTCCGGCTGCGAGAAGGGCTTTTTGAGAAAGTCGTCCGCCCCGGATTCGAGCCCGGTAACGATATCTTCCGTGGCCTCTTTGGCGGTCAGCAGCAGGATATAGACATAACCCGGCAGATTGGCTTTCCGGATCGTCCGGCATAAAGCGGGCCCGTCCATTTCGGGCATCATCCAGTCGGTTACCAGGATGGGAAAGAACTGCTGCCGGATTGCAGCCATCGCTTCCACACCATTGTGAACAGCGGTAACGTGATACCCGAACTGCCTGAGGGTTTTTTCAAGGAATAACCGGGCTACCTTGTTGTCTTCCGCAACAAGAACGGGATACCTGGAGAAATCCGATTCAGCCTGCATGCCGCACCCGGGATCATTGAGGTTAATCATTTAAAATTGTTCGTAAATCAGAACTATTTAAGCATTGATTCCGGGGCAAGTCAAATGTATTCGCCCTTGGTTGGAGCGCCGCATCAGGTGATGATCAGGACTCCCATGGTATCATCGAGGCGTGCTTTGGTTTTGCGCAGGATCAGGCCGGCCGGATCACAGTTGGCATCCGTATCCTTGATCTGAGCCATGCAGGCATTCAGGAGTTTGTCGTTCCCGGCCCAGAGTTTGAACTCGGATAGAATAAAGGGCGCAACCAGGTTGTAAAGGCGATCGAAATGCTGTGTGGATAAACCAGAGAACGTTTCTATATGATCAGCCAACAGATCTGAAATCAACAGGTCCACAGCTTCTTCTACGGTTTCAGGCAGATTGAATCTTTCAGTCTTTGGGCACATGGTCGAATCTCCCGATTTATATTTTAGTATCAGCAGCTTATCGATACTTTTGGCTCTCCGGTATCCAATAACGGTCCGTGGAGCGGCCACTGAAAAATCATATCGTACGATTATCGATTTACTTTAGCTGCGATGGATCAGGAGTAGGGGAATATCTTGGGGATGGGCCACCTGAATTGTTCACAGGGGCAGCTCAGCACTGGTTGATTGGGAGGTGCCAGGGCATTTAAATTCCTACGGAGCTTTATTATTTAGCGCTTGACGGCGCTGTCGAAACTATAGAAACCGCCCTGTCAGGCAAGATGGATTTTTTCCGGATCAAATAGATAAAGCACGTGGCAAGGCCTTACGGCAGCCTCGCTCCCCGTGCTCCAAGCTATGAATCCGGGATGGATAGTCAGGTTTTATATCAACAGCCTTCGGAATGGGCCGCCGGATGACGGATTAGCCGCACTTGTTAAATCCGCAAAAATGACAGATCATACAACCTTCCTCAAAACTGATCGTCTGGCCGCATTCCGGACACTCTTCACCCATCAGGCCGCCACCGGCTTGACCCCTCTTCACATCTTTATCGTCCAGGTAACGTTTTTGCAGTACACGCCCAATGGCGTCGGGAATGGATAGTACCAGGCCGCCTTCCTGAAAGACGGGATGCTCACCACCGATGCCGGTAAGTTGATTGACCACTTTATCAACCTTCACGCCGGCCCGGAAGGCCAATGAGACCAGTCGCCCGATAGCCTCTGCTTTAGCGGCTGTTGACCGGCCCGATTTTCCGATGGTCGCAAGACCTCGAAAGGGTGGCCGTTGTATTCAGTGACGGTGACATACAACTGCCCGAGACCGGTTTTCATTTTGGTGGTAAAGCCTTCCAGGGTTTCCGGCCGGTCGATAACTCTGGCCGGGCTATCGGCCTCACTGCCCTTGTCAGAGAACGAGAGCACCTGATTTTCCTTGCTGCCGTCCCGGTAGATGGTGACGCCTTTGCAATCGAGTTCATAGGCGAGGTCGTAAATTCGCTGTACATCTTCCACGGTGGCGTCGCGCGGCAGGTTAACCGTCTTGGAAACCGCATTGTCGGTATACTTCTGAAAAGCAGCCTGCATCCGGATGTGCCACTCCGGTGAGATGTCGTGGGCCGTGACGAAAACTTGTTTTACATCTTCCGGGATCGCATCGATGTGAGCCAGGCTGCCTTCGCCGGCAATCTTATCCATGAGATCGTCACTGTAAAAACCGCGCTCCCAGGCCACCTTCTCAAAGTGCGGATTGACTTCCGTCAGGCGATCATTATCCATGACGGTGCGCACAAAGCTCAGGGCGAACAGCGGTTCCACGCCGCTGGAGCAGTCAGCGATAATACTCAGGGTGCCGGTGGGGGCGATGGTCGTCGTGGTTGCGTTGCGGTAGCGGGCTTTTTTGCGGCGCTTGAAAACACTCTTGTTGAAGTTGGTGAAAACACCGCGTCGCTCGGCCAGCTCTGCCGAGGCCTGGTGTGAGGTGTCCTGGACGAACTTCATTACCTCTTCCGCCATGGCCAGGGCCTCCTCGGAATTATAAGGAATGTTCAACTGGAACAGCAGGTCGGCAAAGCCCATAACACCCAGTCCGATTTTGCGGTTGCCTTTGACCATATGATCAATGGCTTCCAGCGGGTATTGGGACTGGTCGATGGTATCGTCCAGAAAACGGACCGCTGCGGTTATCGTTTTGCCCAGATCGGCATAGTCGATAGCGGGCTGGCCGTCTGTGGAGATGATGAACTTTGACAGGTTAATAGACCCGAGGTTGCAGGCCTCCATGGGCAACAGGGGCTGTTCACCGCAGGGATTGGTACTCTCAATTTCACCGATCGCCGGAGTAGGGTTATCCCGATTCAATCGATCTAGAAATACAATCCCCGGGTCTCCGTTCTCCCAGGCCTGGGTAACCAGGGACAGGTAGACTTCGGCGGCATTCAACTGGCCGACAGTTTTGCCGGTCTGGGGGTTGATAAGGTCATAATCTTCCTTCTGGGCCACGGCTTCCATGAAGTTTTCGGTCAACCCGACCGAAATGTTGAAATTGTTCAACTCGTTGTTCTTTTGCTTGCAATAGATGAACTCCATGATGTCGGGATGATCGACCCGCAAAATGGCCATGTTGGCTCCGCGGCGAGTACCGCCCTGTTTGACCTGCTCCGTAGCGGTGTTGAAAATCTTCATGAACGACACCGGACCCGAAGCGATTCCGCCGGTGGTGCCCACCATGCTGTTTTTGGGACGCAGGCGCGAAAAAGAAAAACCGGTCCCGCCTCCGGACTTATGGATGGCGGCGGCATTTTTCAGCGAATCGAAGATGCCGTCCATACTGTCTTCAACCGGGAGGACAAAACAAGCCGCCAATTGGCCGAGCTGCCGGCCCGCGTTCATCAGCGTGGGCGAGTTGGGCAGGAACTTGAGATCGGTCATGATATCGTAAAAAAGATTCTCGGCCTGCTTTACATCCTTGGCCGTGCCGTAGTTTTTCTCAGCCCGAGCAATGTGTCGGGCCACGCGCCGAAACATTTGGGCCGGCGTTTCGGTGGGTTCACCCTGCAGGTCTTTTTTCAAGTAACGCCGGGCCAGAACCGTTTTGGCGTTATCCGAAAGGTTCAGACCGTTTCTTATGAATAGCGATTTTTCCAGTTTGACAGGCGCTACTTTCTTGAGGCCCAGTTCCATGAGTTTGGCTTTGAGGACCTCATCGATCACCGGCAGGGTTATGGTATTGATTTCCAGGTCGTTGATTGCGTCTTTGATGAATCGACTGACATCCAGTGCCTGCTCCGGGTTGATTGAATTGCGGCTAACCAGCAGGTCCGAGAAAAGCTGGTCATCCCAGTCGTGGGTCCGCAGATCGATGGGACCGTCTTCCGTCACGAGGTATTTGCGCTTTGAAGCCATGGATCGCTCCCTGTCTAAAGTACACTTACTATAGTTTAAAAAATAAATACCATTCATCGGCAGCAACTGAAAATGAGCAATGGCCGTCCCTCATTTAAAATCCTTTTGTTGGTTGCCGAACTAGATAGCCCAGGTTGAATGGATTAAACGCCAGGTGGCAACAGCATGCCTGCATGGACCGCCCGTGGAATTGGCCAAATGTTCAAGTAGATAGACGGTTGTCAGCTGGTATTTTTGCTGCGTATTTGAATCATTCTCACACAATATGTGGTATGTCAATCGGAATTTCAGTCAATATCTGGAGTTTTTAGGGATTCGGCCACCAATTCCGTGAAAAGATTGATGAAAGCGCAGCATGGAGCGGGCGTTTTTTTCAGGTGGCTAAAAAATGCACGGCGGGGCCTGGTTTTTAGCTCGCACGACAATGGTCGGGTAAAACGCGTTGCCGCGTCCGTCAGCAATTGAGAATGATGTGTCGCTGCTCCTTTTCGATGGTCGCGGCCGGGATCATGTACTTGAGGCTGATACCGACTTCCTGATTCAATTGCCATTCGATTTTACCGTCAATGTCGATGACTTCATCATCGAGTAAGATAAGGGTTCCTTTTATAAATGCGGGCAGCGCGATGTCGGCGTCGTTCAAAAAGCGAATACCGCCTTCACTGATGTCGGTTACCTCGAAGACCGTTTTGCTTGTGTTCAGGCGGGGCCGTTTGCCGGGGCGGTAGACAATCCGGATATAACTTCTTTTTTCACGTTCCGCGTGACCATTCATATCCATGGTGCTTTTCCTCGCGGTTTGGATACCTGTTATTGGGGAAGAATGAATCAGAAGCTATTTCAAGAATTGGTTTTAAGATAGCTTCTATGTTACCCGATATTCAATTGGTGTCAAAAAAATTCCGTTTGAAATTTTCAAGATGACCGGGTACTAATCCACACACACCCCGATTTGAAAATACGGACCTGGAGCAGGCATGTTCAATCGTTTGATTTCCATTAGTATTCTCACGTTTATGGGCGTTACTTCCATGTTTCTCTTCCTGGTAGCGCTGGCGATCTGGATAATGACCGTCTGTCTCGACCGGCGCCTGGTCTTGCTGCACATGTTCACTTCGTTCTGGGCCGTGCTGTATCTTTGGATTGTGCCGGCCTGGCAGGTCACCGTTTCCGGGCGCGAGCGGATACGGCCCGGGGCAACCTACATGGCCGTTTCAAACCACCAGTCCCAACTGGACATCCTGGTGGCCTTTAAACTTTTTTTCCCTTTCAAGTGGGTGTCGAAGGCCGCTGTTTTCAAACTTCCTTTTATTGGCTGGAATATGGTACTAAATCGGTATATCAAGATAAAACGGGGCCGGAAGGACAGTATTGCTCGGATGATGACGGCCTACGAAAGAACACTTGCCGCGGGCAGTTCCATTTTTTTCTTTCCCGAGGGAACCCGCTCCAGTACCGGTATTGTCAAACCCTTCAAGCACGGTGCCTTTACGCTCGCCCAGAAGATGAAGGTCCCGATATTGCCCATTGTGATTAACGGGACGAAGAATGCGCTGCCTAAAAACAGCATCAATTTTCACGGTCGGCATGCCATCCACATCCAGGTCCTGGACGAGATACCCGTCAGCCGGTTCGCGGCGCTGCCGGTCGAAAAGGTGGCGGAAATGGTGCGCGGTATTATCTGCGAGCACGTGGCAGAACACCGGCACTAGTTTGCGCAGGTTCCTTGCCACCCGAGGTATGCTAGGCTTTAGCCCAAACGATAGAAAGGTGTACCCATGAAAGCGAAACTCTTTGAATTTCTTTCCGAGCAGACCGCTCAGTTGCAGGCCGACGGTTTGTTCAAGGCGGAGCGTATTATAACCTCGCCCCAGCAAGCGGCGATCCAGGTACGCGACGGAGGCAATGTTCTGAACTTCTGCGCCAACAACTATCTGGGACTGGCCAACCATCCGGACCTGGTACAGGGCGCGCAGCAGGCCCTGGTCAAATACGGTTTCGGGATGTCATCGGTACGGTTTATCTGCGGCACCCTCGATATCCACAAGGATTTGGAACAGCGTATCAGTGCCTTTCTGGGAATGGAGGACACCATCCTCTACAGCTCTTGTTTCGATGCAAACGGCGGCCTGTTTGAAACCTTACTGGGTCCCGAAGACGCGGTGATCAGCGATGCGCTCAATCATGCCAGCATCATCGACGGCGTGCGCCTGTGTAAGGCCCGGCGCTACCGGTACAACAACAACGATATGGCGGACCTGGAGGCAAAGCTGCAAGCGGCCGCCGACTGCCGTTTCAAGCTGATTGCCACCGATGGTGTGTTCTCCATGGACGGCATCATCGCTGACCTGGCTGCCATCTGCGACCTGGCGGACAAGCACGGCGCCCTCGTGATGGTGGACGATTCCCATGCGGTCGGGTTTACCGGACCCAATGGACGGGGGTCACATGAACATTGCAACGTGATGGGGCGGGTCGACATCATCACCGGCACGTTGGGCAAAGCCCTGGGGGGGGCCTCCGGCGGATACACCGCTGCCAAAAAAGAGCTGGTGACCTGGTTGCGCCAGCGATCACGGCCCTACCTGTTTTCCAACACCCTGGCACCCGTCATCACGGCAGCGTCCATTGCGGTCCTGGATTTACTGGAATCCAGCGGACAGTTGCGCGAAACCCTCAAATTCAACAGCGACTATTTCCGACAGGGACTGACGGCGGCCGGCTTCGACCTGATTCCCGGTGAACACCCGATCATACCGGTCATGCTCGGGGACGCGGCCCTGGCCCAGAAAATGGCGGCCCGCCTGCTCGATGAGGGTATTTACGTAATCGGTTTCAGTTTCCCCGTGGTGCCCCGCGGACAGGCCCGTATCCGGACCCAGATGTCCGCCGGGTACACCAAAGAGCACCTGGATCGGGCCCTGGCGGCCTTCATCAAGGTCGGCCGTGATCTGGAGGTCATCCCATGAAAACCATGCGCGCCCTGGTCAAACGCAAACCCGAGCGGGGTATCTGGATGGACGACGCTGTTCCCATACCCGCCATCGGGCCCAATGACGTGTTAATCAAAATCAAAAAGACGGCCATCTGCGGCACGGATATCCACATCCACAACTGGGACGCATGGTCGCAAAACACGATCCCGATACCCATGACGATCGGGCATGAGTTCGCCGGCGTGATCGAAGCCATGGGCAGCGAAGTCGTCGGACTCAAGGAAGGCGACCGGGTGTCCGGCGAAGGACACCTGACCTGTGGACACTGCCGCAACTGTCGGGCTGGCAAACGACACCTTTGCCGCAATACCATTGGGGTCGGGGTCAACCGCCCCGGCTGTTTCGCCGAGTTCCTCAGTATCCCGGCGGTCAATGTCTTTCCGCTGCCGGACAACATCGACGACGAGATCGGCTCCCTGCTGGATCCTTTAGGCAATGCCATCCACACCACCCTGTCCTATGACCTGGTTGGCGAGGACGTCCTGATTACGGGTGCCGGTCCGATCGGTATCATGGCGGTGGCTATTGCGCGGCACGTGGGCGCGCGCTTCGTCGTGATCACCGATATCAATGACTACCGGCTGAATCTGGCCAAGCAGATGGGGGCTACCCGGGTGGTCAACGTCACTCGCGAAAATGCGGTGGATGTGATGCCGCAATTGGGAATGCGCGAAGGTTTTGATGTGGGGTTGGAAATGTCGGGGAATATAGGCGCCTTCCGCGATATGCTGGCCATCATGAACTATGGCGGCAAGATCGCCCTGCTGGGCATCCCACCCTCTGAGGCCGCCATCGACTGGACCCAGGTGATTTTCAAGGGGCTATTTCTCAAAGGCATCTACGGCCGGGAGATGTTCGAAACCTGGTACAAAATGTCCACCATGCTCCAGAGCAGCCTGGATATTTCCGGCATCATCACCCACCGCTTCACGGTGGCGGACTTCCAGGAGGCCTTCGAGGTGATGGGCTCCGGCAAATCGGGAAAAGTAATACTCGATTGGGAAGGAAGCTGAATTCGCTTTTGGGAATACAGCAGTGTTAAGTGCTAAGACAAGCCCTAGTTGGGTGTAATAAGCTGGTTCTTGTTTTGCCATAACACCTAACACTTTAAACTTAAAACAATCTGATTTCATGAACCATTTTGCTGAAACCCTCTATGACGCCTATGGGCAAGCATTTACGGTCGATGAAGTTCTGTTCGAAGAAAAATCCGACCACCAGCATCTTTTGATTTTTCAAAACGCCCGCTTCGGGCGGGTGCTGGTCCTCGATGTGGTTGTCCAGACCACGGAAAAAGACGAGTTCATCTACCATGAGATGCTGGCGCATGTGCCGATCATGGCCCACGGCAGGGTATGCCGGGTGCTGATCGTGGGCGGCGGGGACGGGGGCATGCTGCGCGAGGTGCTCAAGCACCGCGGTGTCGAAGCCGTTACCCAGGTAGAGCTGGACCGCAAGGTGGTTGACCTGTGCCGCCAATATCTGCCCAACCACTCGCAGGGAGCCTTCGAAGACCCCCGGGTAACGCTGGTGTTTGATGATGGGCTGCATTTTATTTCCAGCACGGACCGGCATTTCGATGTAATTATATCAGACAGCACCGATCCGATCGGCCCGGGCGAGGCTCTGTTCAGTGTGGACTTCTACTGGGCCTGCAAACGCCGCCTGGAACCGGGTGGCGTTTTGGTCACCCAGAACGGGGTCGTCTTCATGCAGCCGGATGAGGTCCGAACCACGGCCAACCACTTTCGCGATCTTTTTGCCGACTGGCATTTTTTCACGGCGGCCATTCCCACCTATGTCGGCGGAAGCATGATGTTCGGTTGGGGAACGGATGACCCTGCCTTGCGTCGGATCTCGGTAGACACACTCCGTGAACGGTTTCAGGAGGCTGGAATTGCAACCCGCTACTATACTCCCGAGATTCATCGCTGTGCGTTTACCTTGCCACAGTATGTTCTGGATGCAATCGACAAGATGGCGGGCAGTACAGGTTGAAATTCTGAGACACACAGTGACTGTGGGGTTTGTTCGATAGGTGGATGGGTGAGCAGGGCGGCCCCGGCAGCTACCGCCCGCCGGAAACTTCTATAAAGGCACCGGTGGTAAAACTGGATTCATCCGACACGAGCCAGGCGATGGCGGCGGCGACTTCTTCCGCCCGACCTCCCCGCTGCAAAGGCAGTTGGTGTTTGATCCGGTCCACCCGATCCGGTTTACCCCCATCAGCGTGAATGTCCGTGTAAATGAAGCCGGGCCTGACACCATTCACCCTTATCCCTTCCGCGGCAACTTCGGTAGCCAGGCCGATGGTAAATGTATCGATGGCACCTTTCGACGCGGCGTAATCCACATACTCGCCGCCGAAACCGATGCGAGCTGCGACCGAGGACACATTTACAATGACCCCGCCCGGGCCGCCGTGCTGGGTGGACATCCGTTTAATCGCTTCCCGACTGCATAGGAAATAGCCGGTGACATTTGTCCTCAAAATCCGATTGATTCTCTCGGCGGTCATGGATTCAATGCGCATTTGCTGGAGCAGAATGCCGGCGTTGTTCACCAGTACATCAATCCGGCCCAGCTGGCTGTCAATAGCATCGAATAGCAGTTTTACATCCGCTTCCGCGGAAACATCAGCTTGGACGGCTATGGCGTTGGAGCCCAAGGCGGTGATTCTTGCAACCACGTCTTCCGCAAGCTTTTTATTTCTGAAAAAGTTCACGCAGATGGCATAGCCATCAGACGCCATCCGCAAAGCTGTGGCAGCCCCGATCCCCCTGCTGGACCCGGTTATTAAAGCAACTTTATCCATGGAAATGCGCTAGTACGTTTCCGATCTGATAATTTGTTGTCATTGTTCAATTTTGGTTACTACAGAATATTTGTTGCGGATCTGGTTTAGAATACCCTTACGCTTCATCGTTTCAAGGGCCCGTTTTACTTTTGCGACCTGACCATGCTCAGTGTTTTTTGAGAAGGCCGCATAATGATAGTAAGTCGAGAAAGCGGCAGGCAAAATTCGCACTTGTTTTTCAATTTCCTTATTAGCAATCAGGTAGCTCAGACCAAGATCGTGATAAAAAGCAAAGCGCCCCCGCTTGGCTATCAACATTTTCAGGAGCATTTCGGGCGTTCTAGCACTGTCATCTACTGCCAGGCCCTCTTGTGAACGAAGATATTTACTGGCGGCTGTTCCGTTTATAGTCAGCAGTTTCCCATGTCTACCGAGCGAATTAACGTCGGCGGTTTCCGCAATGACAACACGATCACCCTGGCGGACCAAGGCGACGTAATTCAATTGATATAGGGGCGGATCTATGAACGTATACTTTCCCTTCCGCGCAACTGTTTTTTTTAATCCGAAGAAAACATCCAGTTTGCCGTCTTCAAGATACTTTTGAAGTCTTCGAAATGGTAGATAGGTTTGATATCCACTAAATGAGATTTGCGGATTCACCTTTTCTATGGCTTGGATGATTTCAATGCAAAGCCCACCCATTTGTTGGTTCGCAAGCAGCACGTATTTGGGGGCGCTGTCTTGGGCGGCCGTTCTAAATTCGATAGCCTTGGCAGGTAGCGTGAATCAGATTAGCACTAAGGCCCAGAATCCTATTTTACCAAATTTCGAGATATCGATGCTCATCTTGGAAAATGTAAGGCCGTCGTCGTCCGAAAAAGGTACCGTTATTCATTTTCGATTGAGCAGCTGCTATCTAACAATTGACCGGTCGGCAAGATTATCGGTATCTCTGTAGCGTAGGACTCATTATGGTGCCAATTGCCCCAGGGCAGCAGCAATCTGGTTGCTGAGATCAGCCAGGGTCTTGCTTTGGGCCGCGACCAAGCCGTTGTAATCCGGGGTGGTTACAGGTGTACGAATTTCGGAATGCTGGATCACTAGGGGGGCTGATTGCCCATTCTGTTTGATACTCCAGGTTGCATCCAGCAGGACTTCGCCATTCGGGTTGCCGTCGAAACGGTTGATATTGAGAACCACCTGGTGGGTGAACGGAAACAGGCTTTCACGGTAGTGCGGCGCTATCTTGTCGGTTCCCAGGCGCGCAGCCAGGTTGGCCGTCAGCACGGCCGTAATGTTGTCCTGCAGGGGGCCGGCCCACCGGCTGAGCTCAGCCACCTTAATTCGATTGCCGTTATCCCGGGTGACAATCTGCTTGCGGTCCAGCTCGGCTGGAATCGTCACTGGCCCGATGGCAATCGCCATGTCTGCGGACAGCCTGGCCGTCGGCCCCGTGGCGGGGATGGTTCCGAGGGTGTAGAAATCTGATTTGGGCGATTTGCCGGTGCATCCAGCCAGGCCCAATACCAGCCCGAGACTGAACACAAGGATACCCACGCGAACGGTTGGCGCTATCATTCGTCTTTTCCTTTTCCGCTGATAATTGCTTCCGGGTGCCTTTCCAGATAATCCATAAGCTGTCGCAGCGATCGTGAGGCCCGGGCGACTTCATCGAGGGCCGTTTTCATCCGAATCTGCAGGGGTGAATCGGTTTTCATCATTTCACTGGCATTTTCCATGGCCTGGCGCGCTTCTTCCAGGGTCGCGTTCAACTGCGGTGAGACGGTCGTGCGCAGGTCGCTCATCATGAGCCGGGCTTCTTCGATAGTGGCGTCCAGGTTTTTCAAAGTCCGGGGTAATTCCGGGGAATCCACCAGGCGACGGGCACCATTGGCAGCGGCCTGCAGATCACGGCCGATCGCTTCGATGGGCATCTTGTCCATGCGGTCTATGATGCGGGCCACCTTCACTTTGATCTGCTGAATCGTCTTTGGAATCGTCGGGAATACCGGATAGGGCGCGTTCCAGTTTATGGTGGCCGGGGCTGCCTCCGGAAATTGGCTGATAGTGATGATGAGCTGGCCGGTCAGCAGGTTTCCGGTTTCCAACTGGGCGCGGTAGCCCTGGTTGACCATACCTTCGATCAGTTGGCGACGTTTCTCTTCGGTGAGGTTGCCGTCGTTGGGAAACACCCGTTCAGGTTCGAACTCGACCATTACCGGAATCCGAAAATCCTGCGTCTGTTCATCGAATTTAAGCCCGATTTCCAGGACCTGGCCGATCCGAATACCCTGGACTTCGACCGGGGCGCCCGGGGTTAGACCGCGCACGGTTTCATTGAAATAGATGAGCCAGCGCTGCTTGGCCAGGTAGGCGGTCTCGCGGGCTTTGTCCAGGTTGTCGTAGAGGATGAAGTCCGCATTTTCCTTGGCCGGCGGTCCAGGCTCGGCCCCCTGAGGAATCCCGAAGGAGATGCCGCCAATCAGGAGACTGACCACCGAGTCGGTGTCGATGCGAACGCCTTGGGCGTCCAACTTTAAATCGATGCCGCTGGCATTCCAGAAGCGGGTGTTCTCGTAGACGAAGTGGTGGTAGGGGTCATTGACGAAGACTTTCAGCGTGACGATTTTACCGTCTTCCGAGAGGTGGTAATTCACTACCTGGCCGGCTTCGATCTGACGATACAGCACAGGCGAGCCCATGTCGATGGACCCCCGGCGGAGAGCCTTCAGGTAGAAAGCTCGGCCCGGGGCATCCGTTGTCACCGCGGGCGGCTCTTCCAGACCGATAAAGGATTCGACGAAATTGCCGGGGCGGCCCGGATCAAGGGTGATGTAGGCGCCGGAAAAGAGCGTGCCCAGTCCCGTCACGCCGCGTGCCGCCACCCGGGCCCGCACAACCCAAAAGCGCGTGTTCGCGGATAAAAACGCTTCAGCCTGCTTGGCCAGCGCAGCAGTTACGATAACACTGGAGAGATCTTCGCTGAGCTCGATCTTGGTAACCCGGCCCAGATCGACCTCCTTATACTTGATGCGGGTCTCGCCGGCTTCCAGGTCCTTGGCGGATTTGAAAGTGATGGTGATGGTCGGGCCCTGTTCCGAGAGGGTTTTGTAGACCAGCCAGCCGCCGATACAAAGGGCCACAACCGGTATCAGCCAGACAATGGAGATATGTCGCTTCCGGGGCCGGCGGACATTGGCCGCCGGGATGTCGGTATCCATCGGAATTCCTTGTTCCACGTCACTCATGCGTGTTGTTCTCCGTATCCCAGATCAAGCGGGGATCAAATGTCAGAGCGGCAAACATGGTAATCACGACAACGGCGGCAAAATATATAGCCGCGTCTTCTACTTTGACGGTGGCGATCTGACCAAGATTCACCAGGGCGATCAGAACGGTTATAGCAAAAATATCAACCATGGACCAGCGGCCGATGGCCTCGGTAACGCGATATAGGCGGGTACGGTCTCGCGGACGCCAGGTCGACTTGCGCTGTACGGTGATCAGCAGAAAAGATAAAGCGACCAGTTTTAAAAGGGGGACCATAATGCTGGCGGTGAAGATTATCAGCGCCAGGTGCCACATACCCTCGCGCACGAAGTAGATAACCCCGCTCATGATCGTATCCGTTTTTTCATCGCCGAAAGAAATGATGTTGGTGATGGGGTAGAGATTCGCGGGGATATAAAAGATCGCGGCCGTCATTACCAGTGCCCAGGTGCGGGAGATACTGAACTTTTTACGCCGCCGCAAGGGCGCCCCGCAGCGGGGGCATCTGAGTTTGGCGTTTATTTCCAGACCGCCGCAGAGCAGGTGGCAGGTCCGGCAGCTGATAACACCGCCTGCATTGAAGTGGCACTTGTCGGATATGTGGCGGGCGTCGTCCCACTTTTTCCAGATCTGGTGGGGGTCGAAGGTGGTGACGATCGCCGCGATCACAAATGTGAACGCCATGAAGGCATACACGGAAATGCCGTACGTCAGATCGCCGTCCTTGGTGAGCTTAACAACGGTCACCAGGATGCCTAGCATAAAAATTTCAATCATGCTCCAGGGGGCCGTGCGCTGCACGATGCGCAGGACCCGCGGCAGACCAGGCGCCAGCCAGCCCAGCCGCAGGGGCAGCAGGATATACAACAGGCCCAGGAGCTGAATCGCCGGAGCGATAAAGGTGGTGATCAGGACCAGCAGGCCCACGTGCCACCAGCCCTGGGCGAAGAAGACCATGATGCCGGTAATCAGGGTGGTCTCTTCCATCTTGCCGGCCATACGAAATGAAATGAATGGAAAAAAGTTGATCAGGATGAACAGTACAATCCCGGCGACGGTCAGCGCCAGGGTGGGTTCGATACAGTCCGGTTTGCGCTTGTAAAGGCGGGCTCCGCAGCGGCGGCACCGCGCAGATCCCCGCATGGGGACCGGTGGTATCTTTTGAACCAATTCACAATCGTGACAGGCGATGAGGGTGTCGGCTTCCATGGATCGGATTCACTGTTACTTATACTTCGGGATCTATCGGTTCGTTTCAGGTCAGCGGGCATGGTGCCCGGAAACTTTCAAATCGACGTATGCAGGTCGATCTTTCCTTATGTACTAAAGATAGGGGGGGTTGTCAAACGGGTTTGTTGCGGAACTGCTTGAATTTCTAATGAATTTTGAATAGGCCGGAATGGTGCCCTTGCCAGAGGCCCGACCGCTTAAAAAGCCGCCCCGCTCAGGAGCGGCTTCTCGGGGACCCACAGGCGCTTATTGCGCTACCATCAGCATCATGTGGAACAGGGCCATCTTCTGTTCCAGGTTTAGGACATCTTTGGCTTTGAGGATGTGGGCGACCTTGTTGTCGATCATCTTGGTGCCGATATCGGCGATGCCCGTAATGAGCCGATTTACCTTTTGGGGATCTCGCTTGGGAGACAGCAGCTCGGCCTGCAGGCCGAGGACCTTGTACTCCAGGTCCAGCTCGTACTTGATATTCCGGATGTCCATGTCTGCCCGGTATTTGAGCAGCTTTTTGATCTGGGCATTGGTAAGATCCAAATCCAGAGCCGGCAGGTCCAGTTCCAGGTAATAGGAAAAGCTGTCCGGGAGGCCATTTCGTATTCGGTCAGGGCACCGAGAATGACCATACGCTGATCATCGGTAAAGACATCTTTGGCTTTTGAAAAATATTCCACTTTGAGCTTGAGTAGGTCGCCGCCCAGAGAGGCCAGCTGTTTGACATGCCGGTTGACGATTTTGGAACTGGCCTTGATCTTCGCCTCAGAGTCCCATCTGTCTCCCTTGCGCAGTTCCTGGGCCAGCCCCATGCGAGCCTTGTCGATCTTGGCTCCCAGGGCCATTTTTTTAGCGCTGAACGATTCGACCACCTGGCCGAGTTTCTGAATTTGCTCTTTGGTCAAGTCGAGGTCGGAAACGAGATTGGTGTTGCCGGCCAGGACCGTGCCAGTGCCCACAATCAAACTCAGGACGGTTACCATGGTAATCAATACGGTCTTCTTATTCCGCATTTTTTTCCTCCTTAATGAAATTATATCAAAATGATCTACCGGGCGAGAAAAACGCCGGTATTGTGGCTTGGACTTAAATCTGCGTGTCAATAACAACCTAAATGGTAAGTCGCTTTTGGCAATTGTACAACCTGTTCTCTCAAGTCATCGTCATTCAAGATTGAGCGGCACCATGTTCTGTATCAAGTCGGCGTAGGTTTCCCTCCTGCGGATGAGATGGGCCTGCCCATCCATCACCAGTACCTCGGCCGGACGGGGGCGGGAGTTATAGCTCGATGCCATTGAATATCCATAGGCACTGGCACTTTTAATGGCAATCAAGTCTTGTTCGCGAACTTCATTGAGTTGGCGGTCCCGGCCGAGGTTGTCGATTTCACACAGGTTGCCGACAACGGTGTAGGTATGCACCGGGCCGGTCGGATTGGAGACATTCACGATTTCGTGAAAGGCGTCATAGAACATGGGGCAGATCAGGTGGTTAAACCCTGTGTTGACGCCGACAAAATCGACAGCTTCGTTTTTCTTGATCACGGTGCACTTTGCAAAGAGGGTGCCGGCGTTGCCGACCAAAAAGCGTCCCGGTTCAAACCAGATCTCAATCCGGCGTCCCACCCTTTTGTAAAAGTCGCTGTACAGGTTTTCCAGCGTTTGGCCGAGGGCCGGCAAGTCGATCACCCGGTTGCCGTCGCCGACATCCACCTTGATGCCGCCGCCGAAATCAACGAACTCGAGATGCTTGAAGCCGGCCGCGATATCGAAAACAACGCGGGCACCCGCGGTAAAGATTTCCGGGCTCATGATGACTGAACTGGAGTGGATGTGGACTCCGTTGATTTTCAGGTCATAGGTGGCTTCCAGCGCTTTTACGGTAGCCAACTGTGACCGGGAAATGCCAAATTTAGACTGGTTGTGCCACCAATCCACTTTGTCGGCATTGACCTGGGTGGAGATGTTCGGGTTCAGGCGGATACAGATTGGAACGCTACCGCCGTACTTGTGAGCGAATTTTTCCAGGCCGGAGATACTCTCGATGTTGATAACGGTACCGGTTTCGACAGCCTGTTCGATTTCCGAAAAGTCGACGCAGTTGGGCGTAAATACGATTTCATCCGGCTTGTAGCCGGCCGCCAGGCCCAGTTGGATTTCCGCCGGCGAAACGGTGTCCAGCCCGGTGCCCAGCTTGCGCATCAGCTGGATGATGGCCAGGTTTGAGCAGGCCTTGCATGCGTATTTAATGCGGGCCGGCACTCCGGCAAAGGCCGCGTTGAAGCGCGTCACCTGCCTGGCAATGTTCTCTGCGTCGTAGACATACAGCGGGGTTCCGAATTCACGGCAGATATCCTGAACCGCGATGCCCCCAAGTGTGTAGCGGTCGTTTTCATATTGCATGTCTTTGTATCCCGAATCTGGATTTGGTTTTCGGTCGTGCCGCCGCAAGGCAACCTGCCTAAGCGTTGTGCACCGGCGGCGGCTCCGGTGTATCCGTCTGAACGATGCCTGCTTAACATTCCTGCAACCCGGAATCAACCCACTAACGGTCTACGCGCACGACTATCGACAGGTTGTTTAAAACATGGGTTTGGTATAAGGTAACCGGCAATCTATGGGTTCCGGGATCACAGAAAACTCGAAGAGATGCTATGGCAGGTCGCAAAAAAGAAAACAGACGCACAGCTCCGGTTAAAAGAAGCCCCGCGGCCTACTTGACAGTCAAGCTCCTTTTGAAGCTGTTTCTTTGGCCTTTCTTCCGGCTTGAAGTCAGCGGGGAGCGCAACCTGCCCCGTGACCGGGCCTTCATCCTGCTGCCCAAGCATCAGCGCTGGGAAGATATTCCCTTCACCGGCTTTGCGGTGCCCCGACAGCTCTATTTTGTGGCCAAGCATGAGCTCTTCAAGACCCGGTTCACGGACCGGCTGTTCAAGGCCCTGGGCGGCATCCCGCTGAACCGTAAAAAACCTTTGGCGAGCCGCCGTTATCTCCAGTCTGCCATCCGGATGCTGGAAAACGGTGAGGGGCTGGTCGTATATCCCGAGGGAACCTATTACCGCAAAAGGATGGGACCGGGCCACACCGGTATGCTGCGGTTTATCCTGGCGCGCCTGTCCATGCCGCTGATTCCGGTGGGCATTCACTACCGCCTGGACGGTTGGCGTATCCGGGTCCGGGTGTCTATCGGCCGGGTCACCTATCAACGACCCCATGAATCCGTGGAGCGCCTGCTTATGCGGATCATGCTGGAAATGGCCGCTCTTTCCGGATATCCTCTGCATCCGGATACCGGTCGGCCGGGAGCCAATGACTGACACCATGCAAGCTGCCCCCCATGCGCATACCCAAGCGGCGACCGGTCCTTTCAAACCGCGTGACGTGTCCCGGGCGCTATATGCGAGCAGTCGTCAAGCCCTGGTGGATATCCAGCCCGGTATTGATTACCAACAGGCATCGGTCGTCCTGTTTCTGGTCGGAGATTATCCCTCTGCCCCGGGGCGGCGGCCCGAGCCCTGCCTGATTCTCAATAAACGTTCGGCTCTGGTGCGTCAGCCGGGAGATCTTTGCTGCCCCGGAGGCGGCATCACCCCGGGGCTGGATCGCCCGGCCGCAGCGCTGCTCAAGATTCCCGGTTCGCCCCTGCGACGCTGGCCCTACTGGTCTCGGCTGAAACGGGTGGATGCCAACGGTCGGCTGCCCCTGCTCATGGCCACCGCGTTTCGTGAAGGGCTGGAAGAGATGCGTCTCAATCCCTTGGGGCTAGAGTTTCTGGGCCTGCTGCCGACCCAGGATCTCGTGTTGTTCAGCCGGCGGATATTTCCCCTGGTCTGCCGCATCAAAAGGCAGCGGCGGTTTTTCCCAAACTGGGAGGTGGCGAAAATCGTACCCATTCCCCTGCGCCATTTGCTGGATACGGACCGCTATGCCCAGTATCGCCTGACCATCGACATACCCAATCCGAGCCGCGGCGCTCCGGAAACCAAGACGATGCCCTGTTTCCTGCATCACTACCAGCAGGGCGAACGGGAAATATTCTGGGGGGCTACGCTGCGCATGGCCCTGCAGTTTCTTGAGATCGTTTACGGATTTGTCCCCCCGGAGCTTTTCCACCTACCGGTGGTGGCCGGGCGTCTGACGCCCGAGTATCTGACCGGAACACGCGGATAATTAGGGTTGAGTATTTTGTTTCATCCTGTATAACTATATGAATACGCAGGCTTATTCTAAACTCAGCGAGAAAAGACCGCTATGAAACAGGATCTATTTGCAAAACATGCGGGCATGCCATTGCGGACCGGCCGCAAGGGCATCCGCCCGGCGGGAGATGTATATGGTTAAGCACACCATTCAGGGCAGCACCGGAACATCAGCGCTTCTGGTGGGCGAGTCCATTCAAAATGTCGGCCGTTACCTACCGGACAGCCCGGTCTTTATCATTACCGATACCGTAGTTGCCGATCTGTATGCGCATCTTTTTCCTCCCGGCCAGGTGATAATCCTGGGTACCGGGGAGCAGATCAAGACCTTGGAGACCGTCGCGATGGTGTTCGAGCAGTTGATCGCGGCAGGGGCGGACCGGGCCAGTTTTATTCTGGGAATCGGAGGCGGGATCGTCTGCGACATTACCGGATTTATCGCTTCCACCTTTATGCGGGGGGTGCCCTTCGGGTTTGTAGCCACCACCCTGCTGGCCCAGGTGGATGCCAGCGTTGGCGGAAAAAATGGCGTGAATTTGGGCGGTTATAAAAATATGGTCGGGGTGTTTAACCAGCCGGACTTCGTAATATGCGATATGGAGTTGCTGAAAAGCCTGCCGGCCGCCGAAGTGCGCTGCGGCATGGCCGAAATTGTCAAACACGCTGCTATTGAAGATGCGCAGATGTTTGCTTATCTTGAGGAGCATGCCAGCCAGGCGGTTGCCCTGGATCCGGCCGTGATCGAGAAGCTTGTTTCCGATTCGGTGGTAATAAAGGCGGCCGTGGTCAACCGGGACGAGAAGGAACACGGCGAAAGGCGCAAGCTTAACTTCGGGCATACGGTCGGCCACGCCATAGAAAAGACCACGGGCATCCCCCATGGCGAGGCGGTCAGTGTGGGCATGGCCGTGGCCGCGGCCATCTCCGCAAAACGGAGCCTGCTCGCCGGTGAAGATGCAGTCCGCCTGACCGCCCTGCTTGCAAAATTGGGCTTGCCGACAATCGTAGATGCTGATCCCGGCCAGATTGTGGCCGCCCTGGCAAAGGACAAAAAAAAGGAAAAGGACGTCATCCACTACGTGCTCCTGGATGCCATCGGCAGCTGCCGGATTGAAGAGATTTCCATTTCCGAGCTGAACGCATCTGTAAGGGCGCTCGTATAAAGGCTGTCTCAAAAATGTCTTTTGGCCCAATCGCGGCGTTGGGTGCTCGGTTTCGACACGGAGTGCCGGTTTTCAAGCCGGCCGGCGCAACCTTTAGCGCTATCCTCGAAATACTTGAGGATTTACCAAGATGGGCATTGGCTTCGCTGGCACCTCCGGTTGCGACCCACATTTGAGGAATAGTCAAGCGGGAGGTCCCGCAACGCGGGGGAACCTCATAACCGCCTTGAATTGTAGCAGATCCCGCGTGAATTTTGCGGGTAACCAAAATCCTACTTTTGAGATAACCTCTAGAAATAGGTGCATTGAGGCTATCTAACCCGCCATAAGGAGGCCAGATATGGAAGGCTGTATTTTCTGCAAAATTATAAAGGGGGAGATCCCCAGTTTCAAAGTGTATGAAGACGATCGGGTTTACGCCTTTGCGGATATCAATCCGATTACCGATGGGCACACCCTGATCATTCCCAAAGCCCACGCTGAATACCTGTGGGAGATATCTGAAAACAATATTGCTGCCATTCACCAGGCCTCAATCAAAATTGCCAACGCCATACGCGCGGTCCTCGGACCGGTGGGTATTGCGGCGTTGCAGCTCAACGGAAAGGAAGTCAACCAGGTGGTCATGCACTATCACCTGCACCTGATTCCGAAGGCCGCCGACGGGTCTAAGTTGAAGATGACCGAGTGGGAGCTGGTTCCCGGAGACATGGACAAAATCAAGGACATCGGGGAACAGATCGCCGCCGCTATATAAACGGCAATCGACAGCAGGCCTGAAATCCGGGAGGAAGTGGGATGAAGATCCGGTTTTGGGGTGTCAGGGGCTCCCTGGCGACACCCCTTTCAAATGCAAGCCTCAAGGAAAAAATTACGGCATCGCTGGAACTGGCCGTGGAAGCCGGGCTCTCCAAAAAAGAAGCGGTGACCGCTTTTTTCGAGACCCTGCCCGAACACGTGCGCCGGACTGCCGGCGGCAATACGACCTGTTTGGAAATTATGGCCGGGGACACCTGCCTGATCATGGATGCCGGCACCGGTATCCGCCCCTTGGGCTTGGACCTGATGCAGCGGGCCGGTAACAATCCCATTACCGCCCACATCATGATCACGCATACCCATTGGGATCACATTTGCGGACTGCCTTTCTTTATGCCAGCGTTCCTGCCGAGCAGCAGTATAACCATATATGGCTCACATCCCGACCTGGAAGGCCGGCTGCGGCATCAGCAGGATTACGAATTCTTTCCCGTACCGCTGGCCCCGGCAATCAAATTCATCCAACTCAACCGTAGCGAGGGACTGAGCACGGCCACCTTCGACATCGGTCCGGTGTCGGTGGAGACCATCCCCTTGAATCATCCGGGCGGTTGCTATGGATACCGGGTGGCCCATGGTGGCAAAGTGGTCGTGTTTGCCACCGATTCCGAATACAAGGACCCCAGTTCCGAGGCCCTGAAACCCTACGTGGATTTTTTCAAAGATGCGGATGCCGTGATCTTCGACGCCCAGTACTCCATGGAAGAGAATGTAGAGAAAGAGGACTGGGGCCACAGCAACATGTTCACGGGCGTCGATATGGCCCTGGAGGCCGGGGTAAAGCGGATGTTCTTTACCCACCATGAACCGGTAAACGAAGACCAACGCCTGTGGGACAACCTCGATCAGGCCAAGCGTTACCTGGCCCTGCAGGCTCCTGCCAGCGATCTGCAGCTCGAACTGGCCGTGGAAGGACCGATTATTGATATCTGATAGGTACAACAAACGTTGCGGCCGTGGCGGCCTCCGGGCGGTGGCTTGGTCGGCTGCGCTTTTGATCTTGCTGATACCGGCCGGCCTGTCCGCCGCAGTTACTGTGCGAGTGGGCATCTATCCGAACGAACCACTGATTTTCACGGGCAAGGACGGCCGGGTCCAGGGGATTTACAACGATATTCTGGTTCACGTGGCCCAGAGGGAAAAGTGGAACCTGAAATATGTCTCCGGTTCATGGGCCGAATGCATAGCGCGGCTGAACAATCACGAGATTGACTTGATGGCAGCCATTGCCTATTCCGAAGAGCGTCGCCTCATTTACGATTTCAACCGGGTTACCGTCATTGAAAACTGGGGGCAGGTCTACCTGCCTAAAGAATCCGAAGTCGCAGCGTTTCTCGATTTGACCGGCAGACAGATGGCCGTTTTAAAAGACGACATCTATTATAACACGTTCAGGGGCCTGGGGGCCAAGTTCGAGATCAAGCCTGAATTCGTAGAGGTCGACAGCTATTCAACGATTTTCAAAATGCTTGACCGGGGCGAAGTCGCATCCGGAATTGTGTCGCGTATTTTCGGGCAATACCATGCCAAGCGCTACCGGATCAAAACCAGCCAGATGAATTTCGGACCGGTAGAACTGCGGTTCGCAATCCCCAAGGGACGGGCGCGGACGATCCTGGAGGCGATCGACAAACACCTTAAGCCCCTGAAGTCAAGGAAGAATTCGATCTACCACCAGTCCTTGGACCGGTGGCTGGAAGGCGCGAGCAAAATCGTACTGCCCGCCTGGCTGAACCCGACCTGGGTGGTGGGTTCGATTGCGGCGCTGGTCCTGTTTATCGGATCCGTAAGCCTGTTTTTGCGCTGGCAACTGCGGCTGCGAACCGCGGCCCTTGAAAAGACCATTGCCGCCAAAGAGCGGATCGAAAGCGATCTGCGGGTAGCCCGTGAAATCCAGATGGACTTGCTGCCCACAGATTTTCCCCCTTTTCCTGATCGGCACGAGTTTGACATTTTCGCGATTATCGAACCGGCCCGGGAGGTGGGAGGCGATCTGTTCGATTTTTTCTTCGTGGACGATGATCATCTTTGCTTTCTCATTGGAGACGTCTCCGACAAAGGGGTGCCGGCGGCGCTTTTTATGGCCCGCACCAAGACGTTGATCAAGTCGGTGGCCGGGGGCCGTCAAAATTCGGCCCAAATATTGACGGCCGTAAATCGCGAGCTGTCGATAAACAACGATTCGATGATGTTCGTGACCGTCTTTTGCGGCATTTTAAAGGTCAGCACGGGTGAAATCGGATACACCAACGCCGGGCACAATCCCCCGCTGGTGGTCAGGCCGGACAAGGTTCCCCAGTTTCTCGCGGACACCGGCGACACGGCCCTGGGCATTGATGAGGATCTCACGTTCCACGCGGCCGATGTGACGCTGGCGCCTGGTGATACGCTTTTCATGTACACGGACGGCGTCACCGAAGCCTTTAATGACCATCAGGAGGAGTTTTCGGAAGCAAGGCTCCAGCAGGCCCTCAGTGACCACCATGCCGGGGCGGTCAGCGACACGGCCCTGACGGTGCTCGACAGCGTCAAACGATTTGCGGGCGAAGTGCCCCAATCCGATGACATTGCCATCCTTGCTTTGAAATATTTAACGGGTTGACATGAAAACCGAGCTCAAACTGAAAAACGACCTCGTTGAGATCGAAAGGCTGGCCGGTCGGGTCCTCTCATTCGGTCGGGAGCACAATTTGCCCGATGAGCTCGTCTGGGAGATCCGCCTGGTACTGGAAGAGGTCGTGACCAACATCATCTCCCATGGTTATGCAGATCGGGCGGCCCACGCCATCGAGGTGAGTATCGTGAACTCGGCAAGCGACATCACCTTGAGTGTCCGCGACGATGCACAGCCTTTCAACCTGCTGGAACATCCCCAGCCGGATTTGACGATTCCTCTGGAAGAAAGGGGGATCGGGGGCATGGGCGTTCATATCGTGCGTGAAATTATGGATGAGATCGACTATAAACGTGAGGCTGATGGGAATGTGGTCGTGATGCGCAGGTATAAACATTAGAGGCTATATCAAAAATGCCTGCATGTCCGGCATAGCCGGAAGACGACGACGGATTGGTCCAATCGTCAGCCTGCGCTTAAGCTCAGGCCGCTAGACTTCATCGGGCGCTCGGTCTCGGGCCGGAGTGCCGGTTTTCGAGCCGAACGGCGCAACCGTAAGCGCTATCCTTGACATACTTGCGTATCTGCCAAAATGGGCATTGGCTTCGCCGGCAGCTCCGGTTGCGGCCGACCTTGGCGGAATGGCTACGCGGGACGTCCCGCAACGCGGGGAAAGCTCACGGCGCCTTGACCTTGAACCAAAATCCTATTATTGAGATAGTCTATAGAGGCTGCCTCACCGGATTTGTTTAGAACCTATCTCAAAAAACGGATTCTGGTTCAAAATGACGCGAAGCTAATGCCTAACGTGGTGCAAGGCGGGCGCGAATATTAACCCGGAGAAATGCTCAAGTATTTTTTGGGCTTGATATGAGCGTCCAACGCCGAATTTGGGCCAAAAGACTTTTTTGAGATGGGTTCTGAACACCTTCTTTAACCGTTTGAAGAGGCAACCACAAGGAGGCGCCATGACGCTGAATGTGACATCGGAACAAAAGGCCCAGGGAATCTTTGTCGTGACGGTCGCGGGGTCGCTGGACAGCAACACCTACAAGTCATTCGAGAAAAAAATCGATGTCCTGCTGAGTGAAACCACCGAACTGATCGTTTTCAACCTCGAGTTTCTCACCTACCTGAGCAGCGCCGGGGTCCGGGTGTTTCTGAAAGCCCGCAAGGTGCTCAAAAACAGCGGCGGCAAGGTTAAGTTTCTAAACCTGCAGCCGCAGATCAAACGGGTGTTTGAGATCATCAACGCCATTCCGTCGATGCAGATTTTTGCCAGTATGGAGGAGCTGGACCGGTACCTGGATGCCCAGATGAAAAAGGTGATTGCAGGCAAGGATTAGAAAACGGTCAAGTTCCGACCAGGCCCCTTTTTATGACCTCCACGAGTAATCGCCATCGGCGTTTTTTGGTAAAGGAGTTTTTTGTTTGTCTGATACCCAGCCCATATACAACAGCAGAATTACCAGGGTTTACCTGGAGTATATAAAAAAGCATTATCCTGATCTTGATGTCGAACCGCTACTTGAATCTGCAGACATGAAGGCGTATGAGGTCGCGGATCCGAATCATTGGTTCAGCCAGGATCAGGCCGATCGCTTCAATAAAAGCCTTGTCCAGGCCACCAGGATCCCGAAATAGCCCGGAAAGCCGGGCGGTTTGCCACCTCGGCCGAGGGGTTGGGGGCAGCCAAACAATATTTGCTCGGGTTGCTGAATTTGAGCGCCCTCTACATGCTGGTCGGAAAAGTCTACGTACTCTTCAGCCGGGGTGTCTCGATAAAGGCAAAGAAGCTGGGGCCGAATAGGGTAGAAATCATTTCGCGGCCGCAGAGCGGTGTCAACGAAAAGCCCTACCAGTGCGAAAATCGCATTGGTATGTTTGAATCGGTCGCCCGGTTTTTCATCCAAAAATTTGCCCTTGTTGAACATCCGGAGTGCTTCCACAAAGGACATGACCACTGCCGCTACATCATCACCTGGGGAAAAAGCCGGACGAGCGTCTTGAAACAGAGCCGCAACATCTTCGTGGTCGCCGGTACCGCCACCTCCCTGGTCCTGTTCTTTTTGATGCCATTCAAACCCTGGGGGATTGCAGTCCTAACTTTTGCCCTGGTTGTGATGACGGTGTCGTATATAGCTGAATATTTTAGCCGTAAAGAGATGTCCGCAATCGTTGAAATGAAGGGTTACGAAGCCAGGGACCTGATTGAAGAGATGGACATCCGGCATGAGAACGCCAGGCTTGTTCAGGCGCTCGGTGGGGCCATCTCTTCGGTCTTTGATGTTAAAAAGCTGATTGGGGCCGTGCTGCACACCTTGGAACGGCACGCGGAATATGATCGCGGTGTGATATTTCTGGCGGACAAGAACAAAATGACCCTGGCCTATGTCGCCGGCTATGGCTACGGGCCGGAGAAAGAAGCCCTTTTGCAAAGCGTGCAGTTCAACCTTTCCAACCCGAAATCCAAAGGCGAATTCGTTTTGGCCTTCAGGCATCAGCAGCCCATTCTAGTGGATGATGTGTCGAAAATCGAAGGCCGGTTATCAAGAAAGAGTACGCAGTTTATCAAAGATATAGGCGTGCAGTCGCTCATCTGTGTGCCGCTGGTCTATAAAGGGAAATCCATCGGCATTTTGAGCGTGGACAATATTCGGTCGAAAAGGCCGCTCTTGACTAGCGATATCAACCTGTTGATGGGAGTTGCCTCCCAGACGGCGGTCGGCATCATGAACGCCATGTCTTTTCAGAAACTTCAGGAGAGTGAGAAAAAGTATCGCGAACTGGTGGAAAATGCCAACAGTATTATCATGCGCATCGATACACTTGGCACCATTACCTTTTTCAATGAATACGCCCAGCGATTTTTCGGGTATACCGCCGACCAGATAATCGGTAAAAATGTCGATGATATGTTCCACATTCTGGAGGGGACAACCCGCAGTCACCTGGACGACCTTTTGGAAATGATGCAACGATTTCCCGAAAAAACACATTCCGATGAGAGTAAAAACATACTCCCGAATGGTCAGGAGGTATGGACCGCTTGGACCTATCGGCCGGTTTTCAGCACAGCCAACGAACTTATTGAAATACTCTGCATAGGCAATGATATCACCGAACGCAAGCAGGCGGAACTGGACAAGCGGGAACTGCAAACCCGTCTGCAGCGGGCCCACAAAATGGAGGCCCTCGGGACCCTGGCGGGGGGGGGTGGCCCATGACCTGAACAATATTCTTTCCGGGATCGTCAGCTACCCCCAGGTGATGTTGAGGCGGCTGCCGGAAGATAGCAACCTGCGCAAACCCGTGTTGACCATTCAAAACTCGGGCAAGCGCGCTGCCGCTATTGTCCAGGATTTGTTGACGCTGGCCAGGCGGGGCGTTCTTACCATGGAAGATGTTGATCTTAGCACAGTTGCCTCCGATTATCTGAAAAGCCCCGAATTCAAGGTCATGAAGAAAAACTATCCCAACGTTCAGGTGCAAACAACCCTTGAAGATGGGACTCTCAACATCACCGGGTCGCCCGTGCATCTTTCCAAGACGGTCATGAACCCCGTTACCAACGCTATAGAGGCAATCGATGAGTCTGGGAAAGTCAGCGTAACGACTGAGAATAAATATGTGGACACCTTGATTAAAGGCTATGATCAGGTGGAAAATGGAGACTATGTAACGCTGAGTGTCGTCGATAACGGCTGCGGTATCTCCAAACGGGATTTGGAAAGAATCTTCGAGCCGTTCTATTCCAAAAAGGTGATGGGGAAAAGCGGGACCGGACTGGGCATGGCGGTTGTCTGGGGGACGGTAAAAGACCATAATGGCTATATTGATGTTGACAGCGAGGTCGGGCGGGGCACCAGGTTTACCCTCTATTTCCCGGCGGCGCGGAAAATGCAGTCTCTCCCGGAGGCCGTGACTGAATCGATAGACGATTTCATGGGCCAGGGCGAATCTGTCCTGGTTGTCGATGACATTGCCGAGCAGCGGGAAATTGCCTCTGAAATGCTGGAGCAACTGGGATATGCCGTTCACACAGTTTCCAGTGGAGAAGCAGCCGTTGCCTACCTGCAGGAAAACTCGGCCGAAATCCTGGTCCTGGATATGATTATGCCACCCGGCATGGATGGACTGGAAACCTACAAGCAGGTGCTACAGTTCAAACCAGACCAAAAAGCAATCATTACCAGCGGATTTGCGGAGACAGAGCGCGTAAAAGAAGCCCTCAGCCTCGGTGCCGGTGCTTATGTGAAGAAACCCTACATGCTGGAAACGATCGGCCGGGCGCTCAAGGCTGAGCGCTTGAAAGGATAGACACCGCCGTGCCGCGACTTTTATTCATCAATCCTACCGACAGCCACGGCGGACTGGGGAATGTGCGGGATACAGCCTTTCCGCCCATGAACCTGCCCTATCTGGCCGCTGTAACCCCGCCCCATTACCAGATCGAGGTGCTCGATGAAAATGTGGAGCCCTTCAAGTTCCGAGAGGCGGATATCGTCGGCATAACGGCGTATACGGCTTCCGTTCATCGCGGTTATCAGCTCGCGCAGATTTACCGCGAAAAAGGGGTGCCGACCGTCATGGGCGGCATTCACGTCTCCATGTTGCCGCAAGAGGCGTTACAGTTCTGTGATGCGGTGGTTGTCGGGGAGGCCGAGAAAATCTGGCCCGAGGTCCTGGCCGATTTTGAAGCCGGTCGGCTCCAAAAAGAATATCGGGCGGACTGGCCGGACCTGACAGACCTGCCGAATCCGCGCCGGGAGGTTCTCAATGAAGATCACTATGGGTGGGGAAGCATCCAGACCTATAGAGGATGCCCCATGGATTGCGCCTTCTGCTCGGTGACCGCATTCAACGGGCGTCGTTTCCGGCGGCGGTCATTGGATGCCGTTATCGCCGAACTGAAGCAAATTCCCCAAAAAAGAGTGCTGATTGCCGATGACAACATCATTGGGTACAGTAATTCCGACCTGGAGTGGACCAGGGCTTTTTTTGCCAGGATCATTGCCGAAGACATTCGCAAGATCTTCTTTGCCCAGACCTCCATACTTTTTGGCGAGGATCGCGAACTATTACGCCTGGCGGCCAAAGCGGGGCTAAAAATCGTCTTCGTAGGCATGGAGTCGGTCAATCCGGAAACACTTAAATCCTATGGCAAGAGCATCAATCTTAAGCGGCTCCAGCAAGATCGTTATCTGGAATTGATCAACAGAATTCGCACCGCCGGTATCGCCTTTCTCGGGGCTTTCGTTATCGGGGGCGACGAAGACGACCGGCGGGTATTTCATAATACCCTGGAGTTCGTAAAAGCTGCCCACATCGACGTGCTGCAGATCACCAAGCCCACGCCCCTGCCGGGTACACGCCTGTGGAAGGAGCTGAACGCGGCCAACCGAATTTTCAATCAAAACTTTCCGGAGGATTGGAAAGATTACCGGTTTTCACGGCTGCAGTTCAAGCCCGCCAAGTTATCGGTCGAAGAGGTTTACGAAGGCTATGCCTACATCAAAAATGCCTATTTTACTTTTTGGCAAAGTATGGCCCGAACCGTCTCAACGCTGCTGACGACCAAAGACCTCACGGCCACGATGATTGCGTACAAGTTTAACGCTTCTTACCGTAAAGCATTTGTGGAATCCGAAAACTACGAATATGCGACCCGGGCAGGACTGAAGGACAAGTTCGACCCCCGCCGTCAATAACGGTTCTCGCGAGTACAATGCCCGCCGTAGGGTCGGGTCGTGAATTCTTTAGTGGGAGAATGCGATCCGGGTCAGAAATGAAACCTTCCCATAATTCTGTGCATATATTTGATATAGATGTCGGTAAACCGCATGTTCAGAATCCAGAGGACATAATCTTTTTCGGTGGACAAACCGGCGTCGGCGGCAAAGGATTGCGGGTATAAAAGCACAGGTATTTCGTCTTGCGCGTAGACTTCCATCTGAGTCGCCAGGGCATTGTGGAGAATCTCTTTGGAGAGATTTTTAGCGTCGATGATAATGGCCGTAATGCTGTTGGTGAGATCAGACAGATTGAGTCCGACATCCGCTATATTCAACATAAATATTGCCTTCAGGGTATTTCCTCTTTTCAGGGACACCAGATACCGCCCCCGCATAAAACCGCTCTGGGTGTACGCAGACACCAGGCTGCCGAGGTGCTCGGCCTCCGGTTCCAGGTTGAGAGCTTTCAGCATCAGGCCACCCGAATTTTGCCGGTACTGCCGCTCAAGTTCCAACAGATCCTCCTTGTCTGCCTTCACAAGTCGCCAGGGTGCTGGCAGTTCTGCACGCGAGCCGAATGGACTGTGGAAATGGTAGTAGGCAAAGGTGTCCGTGGAGCACCCCTGGCGGTCGCCAATGTTGCGCGCCGATCCCCCGAAAACACGGGCCGGGAAGCGATTTTCAGGCCGATAGTAACAAAAGACAAACTGCATGTGTAAAGAACGCAGCCGGTGTGAGTCATTTATGAACCGGCCGATTTGATTCAAAACCACCAACCCGGCCCGACTATGGCCGGTTTTACTTGCCGCGTGGTGATGGATCAGCCAGGCGTTGTTGTAAAAACGTAGCATCGCCACGTGACCGTAAATGCGGCCTTTGTCCTGATAGACAAAGTGCCGGGCGATTTCAGATGTATCGATATAAAGCTTTTTATAGGTCTGCTTGATGCGCTCCTTGTTTTTTTGAAACAACCGGTATTTATCGGGATAAATGAAACCGGTTTCGAAGAAAAAGCGCCAGAGGGTGTCAAGGTCAAGCGCGCCGCAGAAATAGGATTTATCATTCAGGGCCTGATACAGCATGGACAGCAGCTTGGCGTGTTCATCCGGTGTCATGTCGAGGACGGCTAGGCCGCATTTCACTGTATCGCTTGAGCCGGCTTGCCCGTGAGAGTTTCTATAAATTACTTGCACCTTGCAGGTTGCTTTCAACCTGTTGCCAAAGTGCAGCTCCAACTCAGGGATCCGCATTCCGGGTAAGAGAGCGGCCTGTCCGGCATCCTCTTCCACGCAAAAGCCGCCACCGGAAACATCGATGGTTTGCAGAAAATGCTTGCGACCGGTGAGAGGGTGCCTGAAGACGATTGCCGGGGCAGGATCTAATTTGAGGCGGGTGTTGCGAAATTCTTTCCCGTCGAAAAGTTTCCGCGTGGTATCCACGGGTTCTAATATCAGGAATTTTACGCCGGTTCCGGAGGCCTGCCGGATGATGCGACATTTCCCGGAGTAAAGGATGTTGTGGCGATCGAACAGCAAGGCATCAACAGGGTTGTTCAGCGGAAACGCATGCAGGGAAGATGATGATTCGGGATCAACGGCCATCCGAAAAGCAATGGCGCTGAAATCAATTAATCGGCCGACCAGTATCGTCCCTTTCTGGTTCAGCCGGACCTGGATGCTGCGGCACGAAACCCGTTCGACTTTGCGGGAGCTGATTTCAAGGCATGATTCGGGAATACCGCACCGGATGTGTTTCTCCCCGAGGTGCTCCACATGCGGTTTTATCAATAACAGCTGAAGGCCAATTGGAACCAGAATCTCGCTGAATTCATAGCCGGAGGTCAAGTGCGCCGGTTTTTCTGGGTCGGTCCAATGACACTCGAATATATCGTTTCGACACCGGGAGGGTCTGGCGCGATAGGAAATAGTTTTGCCTGCCTCCGGGTGCCGGAAGTTCACAATGACAAACTGATTGCTGAAGTTCAGGTAGTTTAGTGCGTTTACCAGGTATGGCTTGTCGATCGGGCGACCCTTACGGACAACTTTTTCCAGGGTCCCGGAACGATCCAAGTCATTGATTTTTGAATCTATCAGCACGGCCCCCATTACACTTTCTTAGGTGGGTATTGCGTCTCAAGGTTCACGTCCCGCAACTTATTTTGTCCGCTATCACACCAATTATTGTATGTCAATAAATTGCAGTAACAACATATAGTACGATTTTTTGGTTTTGTACCGCCCCTCCGTCGCTATATCAGCCGCCCGGGCTAAGGAGACTTTTTCTGTGAAAAATGAAAGCCTTGCCAGAACCGCGGTTTTCAACTAAGGCTTCTATGTTGTTCGTAGTATGATCCTATAGATTGGATTGAAATTTGTCAATGAAAGCGGTTATCTGATTTGCCTATACCGGAGGAGAACCTTTTTGTGCCTGGAGAACCGATCCGCATAGACGTACAACCACTGAGCGTTAAACTGAAATCAACCTTTCGACATGCCGGGGCGGAAAGAAAGGCCGGCGACAGTGTCTGGATACGGGCTAAAAGGGGTGCCCTGGCCGGTTTTGGCGAGGGGTGCCCGCGGTCATATTCGGCCGGCGACGATACGCCTTCCAGTGTTCAGTGGGTCCGGGATACGTTTTGTGATCAAGTCTTGCCATTTGATAATCTGGAGGACCTCACGCGGTGGGTGGAAACCAATGAGAGTCAGATCGATCGGTATCCTTCGGCCTGGTGTGCCCTGGAAATGGCGCTGTTGGATCTGTTTGCACGGGAACAGGGATGCAGCGTGGAGGACCTTTTGGGGCTGACAGATATTCAGCGCCGGGGTAATTATACGGCCGTGCTGGGCGATGACAATACCTGGAAATATACCACTATTGCTGATCAGTACCTTGTCCTGGGATTTTCGGATTTCAAAATCAAGCTGAGCGGTAACCTGGAGCGCGACCGCAAAAAGATCGATATTTTGAATGATCTCGCTCGTCAACACGGCATTTCCGCACCCCGGATTCGCCTTGATGCGAACAACCTTTGGAAAGACCGCGTTACGGAAGCCGGGTCATACCTGCGTGCGCTGGGCGGACATATATTTGCCGTCGAAGAACCTGTGGGGCGCGACGATAGTGAAGGCGCGAGCAAGGTAAGCACTACCACGGGGCTGCCCGTTATATTGGATGAAAGCCTGTGTACGGGACGGGACCTGGCAAAGTTTAAGACCCTTCCGGGTAACTATATAGCCAATATAAAGGTGTCCCGCGTCGGCGGTTTGCTGCGGGCCCTTATGTTGATCAAGCAGCTAAAGACAATTGGCTGGCCGATCATTGTGGGTTGTCATGTCGGCGAAACATCCCTTCTGACCAGGGCGGCACTCATACCGGCTTGTGCAGCCGGCGAGACGTTAATCGGCCAGGAGGGTGCCTATGGAGACTACCTGGTAGAGCGTGAACCGGCGGAGCCGATGCTGAAATTCGGCCGAGAGGGCGTGCTCGATCTTGATCGCCCCTATTATCTGAAGGATATAGAGGGGCTCAAGATGGTACCCACGGAAAACTGGCATTCAGGGTTCGGCATGCAGTGCCGCTGGCCGGTCGTCCCGGATGATGGGAAGCCGGACGTGCTCGTTCTGGAGATGCCCGATCACTACGCGGTGCACTATCGTCGCTGGGGACCGGGCGAAGGCGATGACGTTTTATTGATCCTGCATGGAGGCATGAGCCATTCGGGCTGGCAGGCTCCGCTGGCAACTGCAGTGCGGGCGGTGGAACCGACTATGGCTATTGTGGCCCCGGACCGCCGGGGCTGCGGGTTGAATACGGGCCAGGGAGATCTGGTTTCGGTCCGGTCGGTTATCCAGGACGTCGTCACCCATATTGAATTTTTAAAAACGTCTTTCAAACGCGTCCATTTGGTCGGGTGGTGCCAGGGCAGCCAGTATGCGGCGGTGGCCGCCGAACGAGCCGGGTCCCTGCTTGCCAGTCTCATACTGCTGGCGCCCGGTTTTTTCTGGAACGAACGCTTCCGGTCGGTGATCCGGATTGCCGAGAACAACATTTTCAGCATGGTAAAGAAATTGAAGCTGGAACCGGCTCGCGAGCAGGCCTATGTGCCCATACTGATGGAGGCCGCTGATTTTACCCTGCAGGATGAATGGCTTGATTTCATCGAAAACGATGACTTGAAAACAACCATGATCACCAAGAAGTCGGCCCATATCATGGATGAAGTCCAAGAGCTTTCCTGGTCAGCGATATTGGAGAACAAGCTACCCACCCTGGCCATCCTCGCGGAGAACGACCGGATGGTGGACAACCGCAAAGTACGCCAGTTCCTGGGTCCCATGTTCACCGGGGAAAACCTAAACCGGTTGGTTACGTTTGCAAGCGGGCATGCCATCCAGTTCGAAATGCCCGACCCCGTGGCTGGCGAAATCCTACACTTTATTCAAGGACTGCGTAGCTGAACAAGGTAACGGTGTCCGGCGCCATGCTATCGCCAGGATCAAAGGGTATCCGGTTTTACGCCTTTATTTTTCCTTGGGCAACCAGTGTTTCGTAGATGTCCGGATTTGTTTTCTTCAGGCAGGATTCGCAAATTCCGTGGCTCATGCGGGCGCCGGTGTGCGCGGCAAGATATTCATCCAGCGCCTGCCAGTACCCGGCATCATCCCGGATCTTGCGGCAGACCGAGCAGATGGGAATCAGGCCTTTCAGGAATTTGATATCGTCGGCCGCCTTTTCCAGTTCGACCTTTTGCGCTTGTACCTGTTCATAAAAATAGACCCGCAGCGATTCGAGTAGCCAGGCGACGACGGTGATCACCGTCAACGACAGGATGAGGCGGACTTGATACTCAGTTGAAAAGGCGTAAGACTTCAACGGCGCGGGGAAGAGAATCACCAGGAATACGGGCCCCAGCAGTAATCCGTTCCATATAAAGCCTTCCCTAACGCCAAACAGGAAAAACGCCACCAGGGGATAGATGTAGAGCCAAAGAATATCACTGCCTTGGTAGAGCCCGATTGCCACATTGAAAAACAGCAGGAAGGAGAAACCGGCCATGGCTGTGCGGTAGGCGATCCGCCCATCCAAGTCCTTTCTCAAAAACAGGAGGGTGGCGATAAAAAGGCCGGCCGTCAGCAGGTCGGCCATGGAATTCTCGATGCCTTCGCCGATGCTCAAATGGGCGATTGCGTAGCCTAGCAAAAACGGGATGGCCAGCAGGGTCACCGCCACGACACATACCCGTTTGCGTTTTTCTTCGGTGGATATCTGGTCAAGGATATCCCGCGGTAAGAAGATCTTGACAATGGCGTTTTGGAGAATGGGCAGCATGGCGACCTTTCGGTTATTCTGTTGATAAATATACCTGTATGGGGTCTTTTCGTCGAGCGGTTTTTAGGCTTTCTGAAAGCGGATGCCCCGGGCAGGGGATTATCCGGCCGGAATTGAACCTGTGGGCGGGTTTCGTGATAAGGAGGGTGTTATGGACTCCGGGGACCAATATTTTAAGAGAATGCCGGTGGAGCGCCGGGGGTTATTCACGGTTGAACGCGGCTCCATGCAACTGCAAAGCCTCTTCGATCTTGGGTACCGACCTCATCATCTCGACGTATTCGAGTGAATTGGAACCCGCATCGATTTTGGAAACCACCCATTGGCCCTTCTCGAAGGTGAAGCTCCAGACGCGTTCCACATCTTTCTTTTTCTTGGAGCCTTCCACTACTTTGCCGTCGCTTTTGCGTTCCAGATAGTCTTTCATGCGGGCCTCGATCAGGACGGCCAGCTCCGAGCCTTCCCCCGGGGTGCGGCCGTCACTCCGGAAAGAAAAAAGGAGGGGTTTGATGGTGTTGATCTTATCGACTTCGCAAATGTTCACCAGGCCGTCGCGCTCCCAGCGGTCCAGGTAGACCATCTGCTGGTTTTTCCAGTACCAGGCGGTCATCCACCGGGCTGCCTCGGAGACGTCGCTTTTTTCCCAGGCGGTGTGTACGCGGTGGAAACAGTCCTGGATGCGATTGCGGATCTTGATCCAGTCAAAATCCGGGCTGGCCTGGGCCACGATTTTCAGGTCGTGCAGAACCCTTTTCTTAGCACGGTACTCCTGCAGTATAACCCACAGAGCCAGAGGCAGGAAGATCAAAACCAGAACCGCCAAAATGACCTTGCCCCAGAAGGTTTCCGCCACTGCCCGGGCAATCTTGCCGCCCGGACCGGCCAGGGCGGTCGCCGGGTAGAACAAGACGCACAGCAGTAGGATGTTAAGTATTTTATGTTTCATGGTATCGCGCCTACCCCCCAACCTTGAAACCGATCAGGGGGCATTATTCACCGGATGGTCAATACCGAGTAAAACACTATGCCCGCCTTTTTTCAACGGAAAGGAGAGGCCTTTGAGACCGCTCTCCTCAGCGATCACAAGCATCTTTTCAAAATCCCGGCGGGAAACGTGCATGCGAGGCTCCACCACCAGCAGCTGCCCTTTTTCCCGGAGCAGGGTGCGGGCTTCCCTGGAAAAAACCATTGCATCCGGTGTTTCGTGCACCATGTAGTAGGCCAGGATAAAATCAGATTTCAGGTCCAACCCGATGCGGTCCGGATGGCAGCGGTGGCAGGTCACCTGTCCGGCTACACCCTTGCGCACGGCCTTGCGGGCTACCCGGGCCAGCATTTCCGGCTGCATGTCAACGGCAATGACCTGGCCGCTTTTTCCGACCAGGCGAGCCATCTCGATAGTAAAAAAGCCGGGGCCGCAGCCCATGTCAATGACAATGTCGCCGGGTCGGATATATTCCTTCAGGATTTTGGCCGGATTCTGGATCAGTAGCCGAATCCAGTTGTCAAGCATGAAGGCGAACGTGTGTGGGCAGACACGACCTTGGAGAGGTTTTTCGTTGGTCGACATAATACTGTAACTTTATTCCTTATAGCGATACGGTGGCCTGCAATACTTGGCGTTGCCGTCATCATGGGCTGATTTGGGGACGGTGTCAATATCGTTTCAATTAGTAGTTTGCTTGGCGATCAATTTTTGGTATTTGTTCAATGTAACGGGTATGTTGGCCGGTCCTCAAAATCTAAACGCCTGCCATGGAGGGCACCATGTCCCAGGAAGCCGCCGTATTTGAAGAGACCTACAACGACTACCTTTCCCGCCTGTCCGCCATCGATCTGGCCGATGCCGCTGTCTGTCTGGGAGCGACCATGGACGAGGGCCGGGCGGTCATACCGTTTTTAAACCGTACCTACCGGGTATCGAAAGAGGGCATCGCGCGTGATGATGGTAAGCGGCCCCAGTTGGGGACCTGCGTGATCCTGAGCCGCTACTTGCTCATGTGCCCAATGAACGAGCCAACCAACACCACGTGGGCTTCCTACCGCGATTTCAAGGACTCCGGCCCCCTGGCCACTTACTGGGCCAACGACGTTGAAGGTGCAATCGTTGCGGCATTTGCCGGGCGGCTGGACGACCTGGCCAAAGCCGCCGATACCCTGGGCGGTTATCCCCCGGATGAAGACTTCCCCTACGACGCCTGCTACCGTTTCGACGCCCTGCCCAGGATCCCCATGCTCCTTTTATTCAACGACGTCGATGACGAGTTTCCCGCCAAGTGTACAGTCCTGTTTCAGGCCAGTGCCGAGGTCTACCTCGACGGCGAGTGCCTGGGTATGCTCGGGGCGCAGTTGGCGGGGCGGTTGGTGCTTTTAATACACGCTGAAGAGTCATAATCGGTTTCCAAGTAAACCTCAATTCTCACCAGTGTTAATCCTTACAATTCCTTTGTCCAATCGGCATTGCATTGATGCATTGAAAAATGTGCAGTTAATTCCATGAGATTTTGCCTTATAATTGGACGATCAAGAGTAATTTTTAATGCAATTAAGGTGTCTTAGCATGACCGCTGCGTCGTTTTGATTTGTGTCTTGACAAAAATATAACTTAGTTATATTTATAGGATATGCAGACCGGTAAAAGGGTCCACAAAAAGAAATTTTCGGCCAACCAGATCGTGGATGCTGCTTTCAAGATATTGCGCGATAAAGGACCGGAGGCAGTCGTGGCCCGCGCTGTGGCCACCGAACTCGGATCTTCCACGATGCCGATTTACAGCTACATCAAGTCGAAAGAGCTGCTCATCGAGGCCTTGCTCAAACGGGCGCTTGCGGTTCTCTACGAGTACATGACGGAAAAGCGCACCGGCGACATGTGGATAGACTGGGGGGTGGGACATGTCATTTTCGCCCTTGAGGAGCCGCAGTTGTTCAAACTGGTCATCCGGGAGCATTCCCCGGCCGATGAATCCAGGCCCCATTGGAAGCTTTGGAACACCATTCTCGAAGCCGCCGCAGAATACCCCCCGTTTGACGGTCTGTCGGATGAGCAGGTTGAGATGGTGATGCTGCGCCGGTACATTTTTGCCAAGGGTCTGGCTACCCACCTGTCCAAGGCGCCGCGAGGGTTTTTGTCCGAGGCGCAGATCATCGATATGATCAGGGGAACGAGCCAAGCGCTGCTGGAGGGTGCCAGAAGCGGCACGATGACGGTCGTCTGATCAGACGGCCAGATCCACCGAAAACTATCGACAGCGAAGGAGCTATCCGATGAACACACGAAACAGGTTTTTGGGTGTCCCATTTCTTCTGATAGGACTCGCATTTGCAACTGCCTGTGGTAGCTCGGTCAATTACACCCCCCCGGCGGGCAGCACAGAAACAGCCATTACGCACTATTCCTTCGGGAAAATGACAATTGACGGCAAGGATTACGACGGGGATCTTGTCCTACTGCCAAACGGAGAAGTGAAAGGTTGGCCGATAGACCTCGGGACCCACATGCTGCAGCCTGACGATCTGGCGCCGCTGCTCAACGAACAGGTAAAGACCGTTATCATCGGAACCGGCAACGCGGGCGCTATCGAGCTGGGTGACGAAATACAGACCTTGCTCGACGATCTTCGCCAAAAGGGTGTCCGTATTTTCATCGACAATACAGTCGAGGCTGTAAAAAAGTTCAACACCAGTCCCAAGGAAGGCTTATTGGCTTGTTTTCACCTGAACTGCTGAAAACCCTTCCCCAAAAAGTCTGCATGTCGGGCGTCTTGTGCGGTAGCCTAAAGCGAAGGCGTATGCCTTTGGCAAAGCCTGATTGGCCCAAACGTCAGCCTGCGCTTAGGCTACGGCAAATAAACTTTGTTGGGCGCTTGGAATAAATCCTCCAAATACGTGGTGTAAATACCTCGATAGTCGTTGGCCTGCTGGAACCCCCGGATTATTCTGCTTGCGCCCCCCAAAGCCCCTGTTGTGGGCTTGACAGCCAACTGCCGAGTAAATACTTTTTTATGAAACCCGTAGCCCGTCAGTGAATAACCTGCCCCGCCAATATGCCGTATATTCCAGGTATCAGGTAGATTACCATGAATCCTATCAGTGATATGAATGCCTTCATTGCGATTAATCCCGGGGAGACTTGACCGCCGGAAACGATCATAGTTCCCGTGATTGGAATTATTCTTTTGTTTATCGGTGGGTGGCTTATTGCCAAATTACTGGCCAACCGGCGGGATTCGGAAAAGCCCGACAGCAGCTCGCCCTGGCGTCTGAAGGCCCTGAAAAATAGTCATAATGAGTTTTAGGAAATTATCACTGCTTTACTGACCGGCCGGCTTGCAATTCTGCAGATTTGGGATGAAGTGCATGTCCTGCCTTTCCTGCCTGCTTGCATTCGCCTAGCTATCCTACTATTTTATCAGAAGCTATCTAAAGAAATAGATATTGGTTTAAGGTCAAGGCATACTATAGTATTTCGAGGATTTGAATTTAGCGCCCAACGCCGAGTTTGGACCAAAAGGCTTTTTTGAGATAGCTTCTAGTATCACTATACGCCCTTTCGATAAAGTCTACCTAAAGCGAGCTTTTGAAATGAAGATTGGGAATGCAGCAATTCTGGCGTCGATAATGCTTTTGGCTTTTATACTATCAAATGCCCCTATGATTGTCGAAGCCCAGGCGGACCGGATTACAGTGGATGCAAATGGTATTGCTACCGATAACCAGACAAGTTTTCAGTGGGTGGCCGGAGCGGATCAGGACATGGACTGGCAGACCGCTAAACAGTGGGTGGAAAGCCTGGAACTGGACGGCGGCGGTTGGCGCATGCCCAAGGTCCCTGAGTTGCTGAAATTGTTTGAATTCGGGCAACCGGAGTTTATACCATACGAAGGCGTGGCTTTCTGGTCCGGTGATACGGTTGACCCTTCTGCGGAGGAAATTTGGGTGTATTCTCCGGAGATGGGGTTTGAAGCACCGGTGCCGCCCTTTGTGGCACCCTTCAACCGGGTTTTGGCCGTACGGGGTGAAACGCCTGAGGTCGTTGCGGTAAAGAAGGATTACCAGGCGGCCAATTACTTTTACGACCAGGGCATGGCGCTGCGCTCCGCACCGGAAGGCAAGCCCGGGAAATTTTCCAGTGTTGAAGCCGCCAGCGACTACTTCAGCCAGGCTATCGCGGCGGATCCAACTTTTGTGAAGGCCTACAATTACCGGGGTGCTGTCTACATCCAACTGAAACAGTGGGAACAGGCGCTGGCGGACTTCACCCAGGCCCTACGCCTTGATGATAAATACGCAGTGGCCATGAGTAACCGCGGGATTTGCCTGCTGAATATGGGCAGAACCGAGGAAGCCAAAATCCAATTTGATCTGGCGCTGCTTGAGAACCCCGAGCTTGCTTCGGCCTATCATGGCCGTGGTTTGGCTCACATCTTTACCGGCGATAAATCCGCCGGGTGTCAGGACGCCAAAAGGGCCTGCGAATTGGGTATGTGCAGGCTGCACAAGGCCCATTGCCGCTGAGCGGAATGGATGCATTGAAGTTCCGGGTCCCCCTTTCAGTAGATAAAGAAAAGCGCCGATCCTATTGGCAGGTTAGCTGCCCGCCATTTTGCCTTGCCAGCGCGGAAAATAGGCTTACTTTGTACCAAATGCCCTCGAAGAGAACCGATGAATCCAAAAAGGGAGGGGCCATGGAAAAACGCGGATTGATGGAGCGGTTGGAAGCAGAAGGTATTGTCTGTGCGGAAGGGTACCTGTTTGAAATGGAAAGGCGCGGGTATCTAACTGCCGGTGAGTTTGTGCCTGAAGTGGCGCTGGAACACCCGGAAGCGTTGGCAACCCTGCACCGGGATTTTCAGCATGCCGGATCGGATGTCGTGGTGGCGTTTACCTACAATGCGCACCGTGAAAAAATGCGGATTATCGGCAAAGAAGACCTGCTGGAACCGCTCAACCGGGCCGCCTTGCAGATTGCGAGACAAGTCGCGGATACGGTTCCCGAAGGCACTGAGCCGAATTTGGTGGCCGGTAACATTTCCAATTCCAACATCTGGCATCCGACCGATACCGCTGCCCAAAAAGAGGTGCGCGCCATGTTCGACGAAATGGTATCCTGGGCGGCGGATGCGCATGTCGATTTCATTATCGGTGAGACGTTCTATTTCACCGAGGAGGCTCTCTGCGCCCTGGAGGCCATTCAAACGGTCGGAAATATCCCGGCCGTGATCACCTTGGCACCCATGGGTGAAAATAAAATGCGCGACGACTGGTCAGTGGTTGATGCGCTCAAGGCGCTCGAAGACCGTGGGGCTGACGTTGTCGGCCTGAATTGCTTCCGGGGCCCCGTCACCATGATGCCGTATTTGAAAGAGGCCCGCGAGGTGCTGCAGGGCCCCATGGCGGCGCTACCGGTGCCCTACCGAACAAACCCCCAACAGCCCACTTTTTTCAACCTGGACGATAAAAACGGTTGTACCTGCGCGTCCCCCCACGGCCGCACTTTTCCCACGGCCCTGGATCCACTGCTGTGCAACCGATACGAAATCCGACAATTTGCTGCCGATGCTTGGCAGCAGGGGATTCGCTACCTGGGCGTGTGCTGCGGTGCCGCACCGATCCATATCCGGGAAGTCGCCGAGGCCATGGGGCGGAAACCGCCCGCCAGCCGTTATTCCGAAAACATGTCCAAGCATTTCATGTACGGCAGCGACGAACGTTTGCAGGAACATATCACTGCCTATGGTGACAAGGCCTGAAAGACAACTGGCTGATTTCTATTGGCGAGTCCCTGCGGAGGGTAGTTTTATCGAGGGACACCCTGCCGCTACAGGAAGCACAATAGGGACTATATCTGCTGCATGGGGAGCGACGACCGGAATACCCCAAAGCAACCTTAATGCCTTATGATCAAGAAGTTTTCCATGGCTCTCGGGCTTCTGTTTCTGGTTGTAATCGGGACCTGCTTTTCAATCTATAGCAAAGCTACCCGGCTGCCGGAGAACCGGCCCCGGGCCGTTTTAAATCAAACGGTCGATACCAAAAAGATGGTTGTGGTCTGTCTGGGCGACAGCCTGACCCATGGGCGGGTAAGCCACAATTACGTGGACGAACTGGACGAACGGTTTCCGGATGATTACCTGTTTGTCAATGCGGGCATCAACAGCGAACTGGCGTATAATGTGCTGCAGCGCATCGAAACGGTCATCGCGCTCAAGCCCGATTATATCACCATCCTGATTGGAACAAATGATGCCCTGGGGACTCTCGGTGAGCAAAGCGCCCAGAGATATATTGAAAAATGGAACCTTCCACAGGCACCCGACCGAAAATGGTTTCGGCAAAACCTTGTGCGTATCGTCACGCGGCTGAAGCAGGAGACCCGGGCCCAAATTGCGCTGCTGTCACTGCCGCCGATAACTGAAAACCCTGACCATCCGGGCTATATTCAGGCCCGGACCTACTCGCAGGACATCAGGTTGATAGCTCAGGAGCAGCAGCTGGCCTACCTGCCGCTAAATGAAGTCCTGACTTTTGCGGTTGAGGGGGAAGCCCGGAAAAACAAATTGGTATTCAGGGGGCCGGAAAGAACCCTGTTGTACAAGGCACTTGTGGCTCGTTTTGTATTGGGTCGTAATTGGGATACGATATCAGCTAAAAATGGATTTACTTTTCTTACCGATTTTATCCACCTGAACAAAAAAGGCGCCGACATTGTGGCAGACCTGATAGACGATTTTGTGCGGCACAATTGAGAGGAACACACCCCATGGCGAATGCAACCCACCTGGAAACATCGGATAGTGAAACAGCGGAGCTTGACCGCATTTTCGATCTGCAACGCGAAGCTTATACCCGCAACCGGATGCCTGCGGCTGAGGAACGAATCGGGCACTTACTGAATCTCGAAAGAGCCCTGATTGACTACCAGGACCATCTCGCCATGGCCTTGAACGCCGACTTCGGCTGCCGTTCCGGGGACGAATCCCGCCTGGCGGAGATATTTCCCAGCGTAGAGGGTATTCGCTATGCAGCCAAACGCGTGAAAAGGTGGATGAAGCCCAGTCGCCGCCATGTCGGCCTGCTGTTTCAGCCGGCCCGGGCCCGGGTACTCTATCAACCCCTGGGCGTCGTGGGGATCATTACCCCCTGGAACTACCCGGTCTATCTTTCCATCGGCCCGCTTACCAGTGCCCTGGCGGCCGGCAACCGGGCGGTGATCAAGATGAGCAAATTCACACCGCGCGCGGCGGAAGCATTGCGAACCGTGTTGGCCAAGACCTTTGACGAAGATCATGTGACCGTGCTGGAGGGCGCGCCGGGCCTGGGATCCGCTTTTTCAATGAAACCCTGGGATCACCTGTTTTTTACCGGGTCTACCCAGGTGGGCCGCCATGTCATGCGGGCGGCTGCTGAAAACCTGACCCCGGTTACCCTGGAACTGGGGGGGAAATCGCCGGCCATCATCAGTCCTTCCGTGCCCATAGAGGATGCAGCCGAGCGGATCGCTTTCGGGAAGGTGTTCAACGCCGGGCAGACGTGTATTGCCCCTGATTATGTGTTGTGCCCGGAAAACCGTCTGAATGAATTCGAAACGGCCTTTACGGAGGCAGTGGGGCGCATGTATCCCACCATGCAAAACAACCCCCAGTATACCAGTGTTATCAATGCCGGTGAATTTGCTCGCCTGACGTCACTCGTTCAGGACGCCGAGGATAAAGGCGCCCGCATCGTAAAGGTAAATCCGGGGGGGGGAGGACTTTGCGGATAGCCGGAAAATGCCGGTACACCTGCTTTTCAATGTCAACGATCACATGGAGGTGATGACCGAGGAGATTTTTGGCCCTCTCCTGCCGGTCGTTTCCTGCGGTAACACTGCTGCGGCCATCGATTACGTGAACGCGCGCCCCAGGCCGCTGGCCTTATATTATTTCGACTACGATCAGGACAAGGCCGACCAAGTCCTCTCGCAAACCCATTCAGGGGGCGCCATCATCAACGACACCTTGATGCATGTAGCCCAGGACGACCTGCCTTTTGGCGGCGTCGGCCCCTCGGGTATGGGGATGTACCACAGTCATGAAGGTTTTCTGGCCCTGTCCAAGGCCAAAGGAGTGCTGTACAAGCCCCGTTTCAACAGCGGCAAATTCATTTATCCACCGTATGGCCGATTCGTCCACGGGTTGATCTACCGATTGTTTTTAAGGTAGCGTGCGTATCGGTACTCATCCTCCGGTCAGAAAAAACAGATACATTGGGCAATCCCCTGCCTTTTGTTACGTCTAAAAGCACGGCTACTTGCAAAACGCAGCCCTGTGTTTTTGCAAGGTGCCCAGGTAGTTGGCAATAGTGACTTTTTCAGTGTTGTCGACACGCGCCCCCTTATCTTGCATCCATTCAATTGTCTTCCGCCATACCAGCGGATTGCGCCTACCGATATAGTGGCAGATGCGCGCCGAGTTGTGGCAGTGGGTGCATTTTTGTAAAAACAGGGTTTCACTATCCTGGGCGCCGGTAACCTTGGGGACTTTGAGCAGCACAACGACGACCAATACGGGTAACAGCAACAGAAGGGCAGTACGCATGGAAGCACTCCTGATTTCATGAGCTTAGGGCTTGCGGATTGATCCGTGTCAGGCGGGATGTTATGCGGTCCGGTGAATTTTATCAACAGGCTATTTTCACGATGCGCAATTCATCATTTGAACGACAACATCGATTGGGCACTCTAAATAACACGTCGCAACCCCTTGATTATTCTCGCCGGAGCCGATATGGTACCGGAAATCCAGACGTTGGATGCAATTTATGAAATTCAACTTAGATAAACATCCGTATGCAATTACCGCCTTTGTATTCCTGGTTGTCCTGATCGTCGGAAACATTTGGCTTGGGTGGGGTCAACTCGCCCTGGCATATTTCGGATTGATTTTCTTCATCGTCATTATCGGTATCCGGCTGGATGAGATTTCCCGGCAGGTCCGAGATCTGGGTGCCGTTCAAGCAACCCTGCTGAAAGAATCCGGCAATCCGGGGTCTTTCTCGCAGGTCGTAACGGAGATTCGTCAGTTGAACGGGCAATTAGCCGAATTAAAGGTGTTGCTGGCCCGTTTGAATGCCAACCTGGAAAGGCCCCCGCTACCTCCAGACGAATAGTCCTCACCCGTAACCGGCATTGAGCAATATGACCCAGGTGCACTCCCATCCCAGCTATGTATCTATTCACGGCGGTCACAGCGGTGAATTCTGCAACCACGCACTAGATTCCCTGGAAGACATCGTGCAGGCCTACGTTCGGAAGGGTTTTGCCTGGGTCGGCCTGACAGAGCATGCACCGCCGGTGAGGGATGCCTTCATGTATCCTGATGAAAGGGGAGCCGGTTTGGATGCCGGCCGCCTGTATGAACGCTTCGCGGTCTATATAAAAACAGCCCGTGAACTAAAGGCTCGCTTTGCAGGCACCCTGGACATTTACGTAGGCTTCGAAACCGAGCTGACCTCCGGAGCCCTGCCATTCACCCGCCACCTGATTGAGACGTTTCGACCGGATTATATTGTGGGGTCACTGCATCACGTGGATGACATCAGTTTTGATTTTTCCCGGGAAGATTATCACCGCGCTGTGGCGTCTTTGGGCGGGCATGATAACCTTTACTGCCGATATTTCGATCAGCAACACGAATTGATCGAAACGCTGAATCCGTCTGTTATCGGCCACTTCGATCTCATTCGGATTTATGATGAACATTATAAGACCAGACTTGCGAAACCGGAGATCGCTGACAGGATAGATCGAAACCTGACCCTGATTGCCGATCGGGGACTTATCCTGGATTTCAACCTCGCGGCCCTGTCCAAGAATATGGATGAACCGTATATTTCTGTAAAAATTCTGGAAAAGGCACGGGAATTGGGCATAGCGGTGGTCCCGGGCGATGACAGCCATTCGGTGGATAGCGTCGGTCGCCACCTGGATGCCGGTATCAACATACTAACAGGGATGGGATTTAGCACGAACTGGCAGCGGCCGGTCTGAACCGATCAGGGCGCGTAATTCCCGCAGCTTGTTGGCGCTCAGCGGAAATCCCGCTTACGGGGGCTGCGAGGATCGTTCTAACCCTGGCATACGGTCGGGTATGGGGCCATATTTCGTTTCATCTACTGCCTAAAAATGCTACGTTGAATTGGTTATGGACAATCGGGCGAACCAGAAAATAGTTGCGCACAAACCGAGCCGACTGTGGGAATCTCTCAAGAAAGCCTACGTGCGCTTTCTCAAGATCCGGGGAACGCCCCGGGAAATCGCACTGGGTTTCGCCCTGGGTATATTCGTGGCCATGTCGCCCACCATGGGATTTCAGATGGCTATCGCGATCCCCATTGCCGCCATGTTGAAATGGAACAAAATCGCGGCGGCCATGGCCGTCTGGGTCTCCAACCCGTTGACCGTACCCATTATTTATGGGCCGACCTATTTCGTTGGAGCCAAAATCATGGGCATGCCCCTGGGGCTGAATGCCGCAAATGCGGCCAGTGGATCCACCATGCTGGCTTTTGCCGAGAAGGCACCGAAAATATTCGGGGCCATGACCCTGGGCGGCGTTGTCCTGGGGCTGCCGCTGGCGGTGATCAGCTACTATCTGGCCTATTTTGCAATTGAGAAATACCGGACCGACATAAAGGCCAAGATTGCCGAGAAGAAAGAACAACTGGCTGAAAAGAAACGCAAACGCCGCGAGAACAAGGCCCGGAAGAAAAAGAAGAAAAAAAAGGCCAAGGCCCGCCGAAAGAACTGAGAGGTTGCCTTAAAAATGCCTCCATGTCCGGTGTCGCCTGGAAGGCGTAGACGGGACCTCGAACCAAAATCCTATTTTTAAGATAGCCTTCTGGTGTTAGGCGCCTAACTTTCCTGCGATTCTTCAAACTCACTATCCAGCTTATAAATATAGACCAGCACCTCAGCCACTACGCGATACAATTCTTCCGGGATATCACTGTCTATTTCCAGAGCTTCCAACAAGTGCACCAGATTGCGGTCCTCCCGGACCGGTACGTCGAAGGCCCGAGCAACTTCCAGTATCTTTTCCGCAATGAGCCCCCGGCCGGCGGCTACCAGTTGCGGGGCCCGGTCTTTTGCGGGGTCATAGGAGATCGCGGCGACTTTTTTTTGTTCTTCCATATCAGGCCTGCAAATCTACCAGCCGATCGCCGGACATTTCCAGATCTTCGTATTCGAAAGCAGCGATGTTTTTTTCGTCGACGGCGGCAGTAAGGTTGACCGTTTCAAAAGCGCCGTTGAGCAGATCACCCAGGCGGCTTAAATGGCCGTCTATGTGACGGCGCACGGATTCGTTTGCGGTACTGAATTTGACCTCCAGGTTTTGCTGGTAAGCAAAAATGTCGGCCCTGACAGGGCCCATCCGCTCCATTGACAGCAGCAGCGATATCCGGAATCCGGTCCCGGCCGCGGCATTTTTTTTCAATGGATAGAACACTTTCAGACGGGCTGGTTTTTGCCCTTCCTCCATCGGCAGGGAGAACGTAATGACCTGCAAGGCATCCGTCCCGCGTCCCCGGTCGGTTCCGGGCCGATCGCCTGTTTCGGTCTCGGCATCCGTCCGGCCCAGAAGCCCCCGCAATAAGTCCAGGGTCTCGCTGAGTTCCGTTTTCTGGAGGTTGATGAACTCACGCAACACGGCCAGGTCTGCCAGCAGGTTTTCGGAAAGGGGACCGGGTCCTAGGGGTGTTGCCAATGCTTTCCCCGATGTCGGCTGGAGGGTCGCCAGAGAGGCGAGGGCCCGGTGGACAGTTTCACCGGTCGGCACCTGGTTGCGCTCAATCAAGACCTGAAGGGTGCGCACCGCCCGGGACAGCTTCTTTCCCGGCGGCGTGCTTTTTTTGTTCGCGGTCACTTCCCCCAGGGTCTCTTCAATACGTTCGAATTCGACGCCCAGGGCAGTCGCTTTCGGTTTTATCAGGTTGACTATCCGGGCGATTTCTCGGCCGTTTGTTGTTAAAGTGGATCTGGTGCCGCCGTTCGCTAGAGACGGTTTTCCAAAACCAGGCAGCCTTTCATTCGTCTCCGCCGGAGCATGCTTGTCCGTCAATGATGTATTTCGGGGCATTTTGGGCTGCGGTGCCGTAGATTTCAAGCGTTCTTGAGACAGCCGGCTTTCAATAAACTGTGCTAAAATCTGCAGGTTTTGCCTGGCCCCGGCCACCCGACGACTCGTTTCAGGTCCTGGTGAACCGGCGTACGATTTTGGCGTACGGTTGAAGGCTTCTAACTGATTCAAAGCCTTTTCTATTGTCGCATCTATCCGGAGTTGGTTTGCCTGAAGGTAGCCCCGATATGCAGACAACAGCGGCGCTAACGATTTTGAGCCCGGGTCCGGGTCAATTTTTAAAAGCAGGTCCAGGGATTTTTGCAGCGCTCCTTTTTCAATGGTTTTTGTATCAGGGGTCAGGTGACCGGCCACCGGACCATGCCTTTGTTGGGGCGCAAAGGTCGGCCCGGCAAAGCGACCGACCGTAGGCCCGGGTGCCGGCATCAACTCGGGCAGCAGGGGTCGGATCTGCGGATCTGACCACAGGCCGGTTTTAACCAGCTGCAGCTGCAGTATTTTCATGGTTGCTGCCGGCAGGTTCGCTGCATTGGGTCTGGGCAGGCCCCCATTAGATAGATTGGTAGATGAATTGGCACGCGGGTAAGCGGCGGCGGTTTTGCCGGGTCCGATCGGGGCTGCCCGGATAAGCCGGGCTTGCGCGACCTCAATCTGCTTGATGAAATTCAGGGCGGCCGTGCGGAGGGGAGCCAGCTGAGACTCCCGTTCGCCGGCGCTTTTTGGGAGGATCGCCGCCAGCTTTAGCAGGTTGGGCTTTAAGTCGTTGTCCAAGATATGGGTCACAAAGGGGTGGGCCGCCGCCCGGCCCACATCGATCTCCCGGGGAGATTTGAAGAGTTGGAGCAAGACGGTTTCCAGCTTTTTTTCAAAAAAGACACCTGAATGAACAAGCAGCGCTTTAACCAGGGGTGCCAGCTGGTCGGGTGACCGACCGGGCTGCAAGGATGGCAACAGGCGGCTTAGCCGCGCAATCTGTAGACGGAGGCTCTCCGTCTGGCCGCGATTAAAGCCGGGGAGACCCGGCTTTCGGAGGGCCGCTTCAAGCTGTTGCCTGAAGCGCTGGAGATCTTCGGGCCTGAAGGACTGTTCGATCGGGTCTTTATTAGCGGGCGGGGGAGGATCCTGGATTTTCAGTTTTATCTGGTTGCCCGTAGCCAGCACCTCGAACCGCAGGTTGTCGCCTTTGGCCACCGGGAACCGGACCCGGGTCTGGGCGCGAAACTTTCCGAAATTGATTTGGAGCAGTCCTCCAGGCAGAATGTCCACAACCCGCCCGTTGAGTATGGTTCCCGGCCGCAGGGGCGCCTGGATTGGGCGCTCCGCTCGCATAGATGGTTCCATAAAAACCTTGATGATGGCGGATAATTCAGACATAGTTCCTATTTCGTAAGTTCAAAACTGGCACCGTGCCAGTCTATTCTCATAATATCGGTAAAAAGGTCCTTAAAGTTTAGTTTTTCAGTGCCGCCACTAATAATAACATGCCGGAAATTCTACTGATCCAGCCGCCCATCCAGGATTTTTACCTTACCCGCAAGCGAACCATGCCGTACGGGTTGGCTTGCCTGGCGGGGTCGCTCGAAAAGGCTGGTTTCGCGGTTACGATTTTCGATGCCCTGGCAACCCAAAAATCGAAGCCCTTACCCCTTCCGGACCAGATGTCGTATCTCGCGCCTTTTTACGGACAGCCCGATGTTTCGCCATTTGCCCTTTTTCACCAGTACCGGCATTTTGGCTACAGCTACCAGCACATTGAGCGCATCATTCGAGAATCCGGTGCATATTTAGTCGGAATCAGTTCCCTTTTTACGCCTTACAGCGCCGCGGCCGAAAAAGTGGCAGCCATCGTAAAAACGGTCGACCCAGCCATCATCGTCGTCATGGGCGGACACCACCCGACGGCCCTACCGGAGGCAGCCATGCAATGCCCATCCGTGGATTATGTGCTCCGCGGGGAAGCCGAAGAAACCCTGCCAGTGCTGGCGGCGGCCGTCAAATCCGGGCGTTCGCCGGCCGGAATTCCCGGTCTTGTCCGGCGCCTGCCGGATGGCCGTCTGCAAGCCGGCAAGCCCGCCTGGCTGCAGAATCTCGATGCAGTCGCCCCGCCGGCCATGCATCTTGTGAAGCACCGCTACTACCAGCGGGGCTCGCGGGGGGCGGCCGTGGTGGTCGCCAGCCGGGGATGCCCCCTGCAGTGCAGCTACTGCGCTTTCGGGGCAGACAGCGGCTGCTCCTATCGCAAACGGTCTGTAGGCTCAATCATGCAGGAGATAGACGGCCAGGTCCGGACACATGACATCGGATTTATCGACTTTGAAGATGAAAACCTCTCCATGGATCGAGACTGGTTCATGACGCTTATGGCAGCCATAGAAGGTTGCTGCGCCGAGCGCAACATTGAGCTGCGGGCCATGAACGGACTCTATCCGCCGGCCCTGGATGAGGCCATGGTGCGGGCCATGCGGGCGGCCGGGTTTAAAACCCTGAACCTGGCGCTGGGTGCCACCGCGGCCGACCAGTTGAAACGCTTCAAGCGCAAGGATGTCCGCCGCACTTTTGAGGCGGCCCTGCAAGCCGCAGAGCGCTACGATATGACTGCTGTGGGTTACATTATCATAGGCGCTCCCGACCAGTCGGCCGAGGATTCACTGTCCGACTTGCTCTATCTTGCCGGGCAGCGTGTGTTGGCCGGCGTGTCTGTTTTTTATCCGGCGCCGGGCAGCCGGGATTATCAGCACTGTCAGCAGCGCGGCTTTTTACCGGAACGCTACGATCTGATGCGGGCTACTGCTTTGCCGCTGGACCAGAGGACCAGCCGCCTGGAATGCGTCACCCTGCTGAGATTGGGCCGGATCCTGAACTTCATGAAAGCGCTGCAGGATCAGGGGGTGCCCGTTTCAATTCGCCACATGCGGACCCCGGGGGATTTGCCCGATACCGCCGACCGGACAGCCGTTGGCAGTTGGCTGTTGCAGGATTTTTTCCGCAGCGGCATAATAAGGGGCCTGTCGCCGGAAGGCCGTCTTTATGAACATAAGACCGCGCCGAGCCTGGTCCGGATGTTCATTGACGGTATCCGGAATATGGATGTTCAGGGGGTTTCATCTTCAGGTTAAAAAGAATCAGGATCTACTGGATATAATAATAAGTTTGCTGCGGATGGAGGATCGTGCATGGAGTGGGTGAACACTTAAAACCGATTATTGATAAAGTGCAGGTCAATATTCCTTTCGGGATGTTTTTTGACGGTTACCTGGAATTGTTTGAAAATGCCGGGCTCAACCCGGAAATCTGCATGGATGCCAATGCCCTGGAACGTTTCTCGAGGGCCGATTTCAAAAAGATTGCCGCCATCTTCAAACGCAACGGGCGTCGGGTTACCTTCCATGGTCCTTTTGCGGACATGGTGCCGGGCTCTCAGGACCCGGGTTTTTTACAGTTGACCCGGAAGCGGCTGGATCAGATGATCGCCTTGATCGAGATATTCGAACCAGTGACGATTGTCTGCCATCCCGGCTATGATTACCGGCGACACAGTTATTACCGGGAGGCCTGGCTGGAGACCAGTTTGGAAACCTGGCGCGCGGCGGGTGAAAAGATCAGCCGGGCCGGCAGCCGCCTTATGCTGGAGAATGTATACGAGACCGATCCCGAGCAGATGCTGCCTCTTCTCAGTGCACTGGACGGACCGGATATCGGGTTCTGCTTCGATGTCGGCCACCATTTCGCCTTCGGCAAGGTGCCGCTGGACGAATGGCTGGACACGCTGGGGCCTTACCTGGGGCAGTTTCACCTCCACGACAATTCCGGCGCGGATGACGAGCACCGGGCCCTCGGCCAGGGGAGCATTGGGCTGGAACCGGTATTTGATTTTTTGCGGGGCCGGGCAGCCGATCCACCCGTGCTTACCCTTGAGCCGCACAGGGTCCAAGACCTGATGCCCAGCATGGAATATTTGCAGGAAAAGATTGGCTAGATAACTGAAACGAGACCGAATAGACGTGGACTATTTCAGGTAATCAGTGCTTTTTTAGTTTCAAGATAATTAAAGACTGCTGGTCGTAGCCTTCAGAGTTGTTATTTGAACTATAAATTACAAGATTTGCACCCACTGATATCCATAGGATCATAGTAAATACATTTAGCGTGAGTGCTTACTGGTGGCCCCTAGGTTTTCAACTTCAGAATCTTGGAAGATCCCATAGTTCAGGGTGTAGCGAGTAGCCATGCTCTGGCTTCAGCTAAATCTCTGAAAACTTCATGAGTCTCAATGTCATCAGCTGCTGTTGAATACATTCTGGCTAATCCATACGGTAAGTCGTAAGGCGCATAAACTGCCACTTTTGGTGAGAACTTATGCTGTTGAAAGTGGTCTTTAATCATTGACGCTAAGTTCGCCACTCCATCTGCGGTTACCTGAGAAGCATCAGCTTCGCTTAAATCGGTCAATTCATTCAACCCGGGGAACCACTCATTGCTGACAAAGAAGGACTTATAGTCATCCAACATGTCCCTATCTTTAATGGCACCAACGAACCCGGCAATATAGTAACCATCTTCTGGGAATACAATATACTTGAGGGGCATCTTGAACCTCGTCGAAGACAAATAATATTAAAGTGAATCAGGTACGCTTTGTGTTTGTGGGCCTTCAAACAGTACTGTCAGCGGCAATATTTATTGCTGTTACAGCATGCCAAAACCTGTAATTATCAAATCAATCTGAAATGCTGTGATAAATAGCAGTTATCGCCAGGTTTGACCTTAAATCCGCAGCCATTATATATTGAGGTGATCCTCCGGATATATTTGATCTTTGGTAGTGGAACGCATCAAAAGAAACGGCAAGAGGAAAACCCATTTCCAAAGAGACTGGAAGCGCTAATAGCATTGGTGAAGAAAGGTCAATCGGAGGCCAGGCTTCCAGTCCTTGTGTGTTTATCCTCAATTGCAGCTATTGTGATCTAAGCTGCAGGGGCCGCCTTATTCAGCTATTCTTGGTTTTTAAAGATCAGCACGCTCACATTGGAAACCTTTGCCAAAATCACAAGCTATACAAAGCCCCATTTCTTCTTTACATGTGGGCATTTTTGATTCGCAATTTCCGCAAAGGCGTTCTTCCCCTGGATGCATTGTCCCATCACAGGGAACAACGTCCATGGGGCACAGGTCGAAACAACGGCCGCATTCATTGCAAAACTCTTTCATAATACCAAAGGGGGCTCCGACCCGGCGCTCCTTGCCGCGACCAATGAAGCCGATGGCCTTGTCTCCAAGCCGGCCGGTACAAGCCCGGACGCAACGCCCGCACAGCACGCAGTCACTGTTCCTGAAGGGATAGCGGACTTGTGTAACCCCACAGCGAACGGCCAGGTCCTGGATGGCGCGGGAGTTGGGCGCCTGCGCAACAAGCAGCTCAGCAAGATTGTGACGCAGTTTCCGGAGTTTTGCCGTGTTGCTTAAAATGACCATTCCCTCCTTGACCTTCAGGGTACAGGACGCAGTGATCTTTGACCAGCCGTTCACCACATGCTCGACAATACACAACCGGCACCCTCCGAGATCTTCAATGTCGGGGACCCGGCACAGGTGCGGAATACAAATCCCGGAATCTAGGGCTGCATCCAAAACACTCGCACTTGTCACCGCCTCTATAAAGGCACCGTCAATATTGATAGTTACCGTGTTAGACATGGGCCACCTCTTCAGTTCACATGAATTGCGTCAAATTTACAATCACTTTCGCAGATCCCGCATTTCTGGCAAAGATCCAGTACGATTTCCGGTATCTCTTTCTTTTCGCCTACAATCGCCTCGTGTGGGCACGTTTTCTGGCACAGGCCGCAACTGGTGCAATTTTCGCTGTCGATGCTATACTCGATCAGGGATCGGCATACGGCAGCGCCGCATTTTTTGTCGTGGATGTGGGTCTCATATTCATCCAGGAAATAGCGCAGTGTTGACAGCACGGGATTAGCCGCTGTTTTGCCCAGACCGCAGAGGGCGGTGTCGCTGATCGTTTCGCTCAGCTCTTCCAGCAGACGGAGCTGATCAGGTTCACCGCGACCTTCCGTGATGTCGGTCACAATCTCCAGCATCCGGTCGACCCCGATCCGGCAGGGGACACATTTGCCGCAGGACTCGTCCTGCAGAAAGGTCAGAAAGTACTTGGCCACATCCACCATGCAGGTGCCTTCATCCATCACCACCATGCCACCGGACCCGATCATGGAGCCGGCCGCCGCCAGCTCATCAAAATCTATAGGCAGATCGAACTTGTCCAGGGGGAGGCACCCGCCGGAAGGACCGCCGGTCTGCACGGCCTTGACCGGCTTTCCGTTGGCCGCCCCCCCGCCGATCTTGAAGACGATATCATGAACCGTTGTTCCCATCGCCACTTCCACCAGACCGGTATTTTTTATATGCCCGGTCAGGGCCAGGATTTTGGTGCCCTTGCTGCTCTCCGACCCCCGGGAGGCAAACTCGGCGGCCCCGTTTTGCAGGATGGCCGGGACATTGGCCCAGGTTTCCACGTTATTCAGGACGGTTGGTTTTTCCCAGAACCCTTCAACAACAGTGTGCACATCCTTTGGCCGAGGTTCGCCGACCCTGCCTTCCAACGATGCCATCAGCGCTGTGGATTCCCCGCAGACAAAGGCTCCGCCGCCCCGGGCGATTTCAACGTCAAAGTTAAATGAAGTGCCCAGCACATTATCGCCCAGGATCCCGTAATCCCGGGCCTGCGCCACGGCTGTTTTGACATTTTCAACGGCCAGGGGATATTCGTTGCGCACATACACATAACCCTGGGTAGCCCCAATGGCCCAGGCACCGATCATCATCCCTTCGAGGACCAGGTGCGGATTGCCCTCCAACACACACCGGTCCATATAGGCCCCCGGATCGCCTTCGTCAGCATTGCAGATCACATACTTTTCATCACCCGGGGCATTTTGGCATTCCGTCCATTTGCGTCCGGTCGGAAACCCACCTCCGCCGCGACCCCGCAATCCGGAATCGGTAACTTCCCGGATCACGGCATCCGGTGACACCCCAGACAGGGTTTTCGCCAGCGCCGCATAACCACCGCAGGCGATAAAGTCATCGATCGAACAGGGATCAAGTACCCGGTTGTGGGCCAGCAACGCACGGTTTTGATCGCGGTAAAAGGGTATCTCTGTTTCCGTTTGGATCGTTTCTCCGGAAACCGGATCGTTATAAAGAAGCCGCTCGATTACCTGGCCGCCCTTGACCGCCTGGTTAATGATCTCACCGGCATCATCCGGGGAGACATGGCAGTAAAAGACGTTTTCCGGTTCAACCACCATCAAGGGGCCCTGTTCGCAAAACCCGTGGCAGCCGGTAGTCCGCAAGCACACGTCTTTTGTCAATCCCTGGTCCCGCACTTCTTTCTGGATCGCATCGATTACATCCTGGCATCGCGAGGCACGACAACCGGTTCCCCCGCACATCACCAGGGTCGTCCGGTATGCGTCCCGCTCTTCGACAAGCCTGGCCCGCAACGCGTCCAGGTCTTTGAGGGTGTGTACCTTAGGCATGGGAGGTCTCCTTTGTTCCGGAACCAGCAAGATTTTTAATGAGTTTGCGCAATTTTCCCGGACTCATGTGGTGGTGACAATTTCCATTTTCGTTCACAACCGGGGCCAGCGCGCATGCTCCGAGGCAGTTGACATGCTCTATGGTAAAAAGACCGTCATCAGACATTTCACCCGGTTCGACCCCCAGTTGACCCGTGGCTTGGTTCAACACCAGGTTGGCCCCCCGCACATGGCAGGCCGTCCCCGTACAGACGGTCAGCACATTCTTGCCCCGGGGTTCAAGGGAAAACGCCTTGTAGAACGAGGCCACCCGGTAAACGTCTAAAAGCGGAACGCCCAGTTCTCTGGATACGGCCCGCATGGATTCCTCGGAAATGTAACCGAATGCTTTCTGGACATCCTGCAGGGCTTCCACGAGTTGATGGGGCTGGCTTTGGAATCGCTCTAAAATTGAGACCAGGGCTGGTTGCGACATGAATCCTCCTTTATTTATTATCGGAAAATATTTATTGAATAAAATTTAGATCTGTATATAGTAAGCTTCGAGCTATATATAAATACAATTAAATTGCACTGTTAATGCCCATATTTAGTATGCACTTGCATACCATTCTGATGCCCACAGAATGCATATATATAATGTGCAGCAAATGGTGAAAGGAAGCCTATGTCCGCAGCCTCGTTCCGCGCTCCCCAGAAGTCATCCGCCCAAGACTTGCCCGGACTCCCGGAGGATCTGTGCCAACTCTGGCGAATTCCCCTGAACAACGAAAACGATCCGTCCAAAGCGATCCCCGCCCTGCGTGAACGCATTAAAGAATTAAACTGCCTGTATGGGGTTGCGCAGTTGGCGGAGCGCCATTCCGACTCGATTGATGCGTTGCTGCAGGACCTGGTGAACTTTCTACCCCATTCGTGGCAATACCCGGAGATCACCTGTGCCCGTATTGTCTTCAAAGACAAGACCTATAAAAGCAAGGGGTTCAAAATTACCCGATGGCGGCAGTCATCGCGAATTTTCATTTACAATGAAGCGGTGGGCGAAATCACGATCATGTATCTGGAAAAACGTCCCCCGGAAGATGAAGGCCCATTTCTCAGGGAGGAGCGGGCGCTGCTGGATGCCCTAGCGGAACGCATCGGCTCCTATGCCATGCGCATTGCCGTGGAAATGGAGGTGCATGATACCAATCGGAAGTTGAACCTTGAGCGCAAGGCCTTGCAGGAGGCAAACCTTGCCCTGAGGGCCGTCCTGGCCCGCATTGAGGAAGAAAAGAGAGAAATCTATAAAGATATCCAGGCCAATATCGACAAGATTATCATGCCGATCTTACATGAGGTGGAGCTCAACCTGCCCCCGCATCAAAAACAATACGCCGAGTTGTTGAAAACGAGTCTGGAAAGCATTACGTCACCCTTCGTCAGCCAGCTGTCTAAAAACTTTCTCCACCTGACCGCCACGGAGATTGCGATTTGCAACTTGATCCGCAACGGGCTGCAAACCAAGGAGATTGCCGAGATTCGCAGGGTATCAGTGGGCACCATTAATCGTCACAGAGAACACATTCGACGCAAACTCAAGATTACCAATAGTGACATCAACCTCATGACCTACCTGCAATCGGAAATGGGAAGTAGAAATCACCCCTCTTCTCCATGACCCCTTTTCAGCATCCAGTACTCTCTAATAGAGGCCGAGGAATCATACATTATATATCTTGTAGCGGGAAAACATCGTTTGGCTGCATATAACTTGCCATCCTTACCATACCAAATTGCGCAAAATATGCGTAATATTATAGGATTATGTCAATGTTGGGCTGATTTCGAGATTGAGTATATCAAAAGTTCGCCGGCTGGCTGTAAGTAGCAGTTATCGTCGGATTTAGCTTTAGCTTATCGACTACAACATATAGTGATTTATCAAGGTTTCTAAATGAAGGGCCTTGCAGTTTGTGGCAGGGAATTATCAAGTTAAAAAGTTGTAGATCAAAATGAATTAGTTTTCTGAAAACCAATTGCTTATTACTGGTATTTGCACCCAATTCATTTTTAGCTGAAAATTTGCTTATTTTTTCCAACCCCAAGTTGCTAAAAGTACAGGCTCTAAGATTAAGTATGACTTTAACCAATCCTGTCAGCAATGTTTATCGGCAATGTACCCATCTATACTTGCGCAATTAAACGATGTTCGACATCCTTTCCTCTAAATCATATAAACCCAAGCCAGCACTAACACTTAAATATTGATTTAATTGTTAGCTTCACTTAAAAGTATTTCGGTATTTGTCTGATGAAATGGGAACTTGCCTTCAAGCTAAGTTAATTCAACCGACACTAATATTGAACAAGGGGATGAACATGACAATGAATGCCGCCTTTGATAATGAGAAATATATCCAAGAGCAAAAAGCCGAAATCCTTGAACGATCAAAAAAGTTCAGCAATAAACTCTACCTTGAATTCGGCGGCAAACTCTTGTTTGACTATCATGCCTCCCGTGTGCTCCCCGGCTATGACCCCAATGTCAAAATGAGGCTTCTCCAAGCGTTAAAGGACAAGGCGGATATTCTGCTATGCATCTATGCCGGTGATATCGAGCGGAAAAAAATGCGGGCTGATTTTGGTATCACATACGATTCAGATGCCCTGAAACTCATCGACGACCTCCGAGGCTGGGGAATCGACGTTTTAGGTGTTGTAATTACCAGATTTGAAAACCAGCCTTCGGCCCTCCAGTTCAAATACAAGTTAGAAAGAAGAGGCCTGCGGGTATATACCCATCAATACACAAAGGGGTATCCTACTGATGTGGAGTTAATCGTCAGTGATGAAGGATACGGTGCCAATGAATTTATAGAGACCACCAAACCCATCGTCATTGTGACCGGTCCAGGCCCCTGCAGTGGTAAACTGGCGACTTCTCTTTCCCAAGTCTATCATGAATACAAACGCGGTGTTTTTGCGGGTTATGCCAAGTTCGAAACATTTCCGATCTGGAATTTGCCATTAAAGCACCCTGTAAATATCGCCTATGAAGCCGCCACTGCAGACATCAGGGATTTTAACCTGATAGACCCTTTTCATCTGGAGGCTTATAACGACAAAACCGTCAACTACAATCGTGATGTGGATGTGTTCCCCGTTTTAAAACGAATCTTGGAAAAAATTATAGGTGGGGAATCGTTGTACAAATCTCCCACGGATATGGGAGTCAACCGCGTCGGTTTTGCCATCACGGACGACGATGCCACTCGGGAAGCTGCCAAACAGGAGCTTATTCGGAGGTATTTCCGATATCGGTGTGAATACGTTATGGGGATGACAGACAAAGAAACAGTTCAACGGGCTGAGCTTTTAATCAAGGATCAGAACTTGGAGCTTGAATATAGGAGGGTAGTTGAACCGGCGCGAATTGCCGCCATAAAAGGCCAGGAAAACGGTCGAGGCAACGAAGGTATTTTTTGCGGTGCAGCCATCGACCTCGGAAACGGTACTATCGTGACCGGCGACAATTCACCGCAGTTTCATGCCGCCTCAAGCCTTATTCTGCACGCCATTAAACATTTGGCTGGAATCCCGGAAAAAATTAAACTGCTTCCACCCAATATTGTCGATTCGGTTCGAAATCTCAAAACCAACGTGCTAAATGAGAAGACCCTTAGCCTTGACCTGATGGAAACCTTGATCGCACTCAGCATCAGTGCAACCACCAACCCTGCCGCCCAGTTAGCCATGGGTAAACTTGAAGAACTTGAAGGGTGTGAGGTTCATATAACCCACATCCCGACTCCTGGTGATGAGGCTGGATTGAGAAGACTCGGCGTGAACCTTACGAGTGATCCTAACTTTTCTACTAAAGATCTTTTTATCTCGTAATTCAATTACTGCAATTGGCTGAAGCTTTCATCGCTTCATAACCGCTTTCTGGCTAAAGGTTGTTTCGATGTGACATTGCATGCAGACCTATCCATGGATAATTGCCAAGAACGCGCTATAGTGCGATTTTGTTGGAATCCTGAACACTTCAGAGGGTACTACTCGGTTGCATATCCACCATACGGTCCCAATTCAGCCACTAAGCCTAAAAAATTCGAAAACCGGGGTGAAAGTGCGGTCACCCCGGTCTAAACACTATTGTCGATCTTTCCCGCTGATCACAAAATCAAGAATACCATCGAAATATGGTCTTAATCTTCAGCGTTGTGATCTGAATGAAATATATCACGATTTGCAGCTATGTGATATGTAAGGGGTCAAAGCAAATACATTTAACGTTTGAGCTGAAAGCCTAAGTGCCGCAGAGAAAAATCAACTATACACGTGAAATGCCGCTCAGATGAACTGGAAACAATGACTAATCCAGAATCAGCCTCAAATCCTCAATTAAGTCATTGACATCTTCGAGCCCGACAGAAAACCGGAACAACCCCTCTCCAGCAATCGCCTCGTATTTTTCACGTTCCTTGCCCTTAAGCCGGTAGGAAGAGCCAATCAGGTCCTTAGTCTCCATCAGGTAAATTAGGCTACGGTGATGCCCTAGCGAGACGGCGTAGTGGATAACCTCAAGTTCTTTCATCATACGTGCTGCATCTTTGTGAGCCTGATCTGTAGTGAAACTGACCATGCCAGAAAAATTTTTCATCTGACTCTTTGCCAACTCATGTTGCGGGTGAGTCGGTAGGCCGGGATACAGAACTCGGCCCACCCGTGGGTGATTCTCTAAATATTCCGCTACTGACATAGCATTCTCTTGGTGTACCCGCATTCGGAGTGGCAGTGTCGCCATACCCCGCATTATTAGCCAAGCATTGAACGGACTGATGGCACCGCCATAGTGAATTAGCCCTTCACCACGTAATGGCCCCGTTAATTCTTGCCGCCCGACGACTGCACCGCCCAAGGCATCGCCATGACCTCCAATATATTTCGTTAATGAATGGATCACCAAGTCAGCACCGAGCTCAATCGGATTAGTGGCAACCGGTGTTGCGAAGGTCGAATCGACAACCAAAATAGCATCTTGTTGCTGAGCAATCTCCGCAGCCGCAGCAATATTAGTAATCCGTAACAACGGATTGGAAGGCGTCTCAGTCCAGATCATTTTGGTATTTTGTTGAATGGCTGCATGAATATCATCCAGTGAGCTGGTATCGACCGGTGTTGACTGAATACCAAAACGAGGCAGCGTATCGCGTGCGATCTCCGCTGTTCCGGGGTAATTGGTGTTGCTGATCACCACATGATCACCTTGATTAAGAAGGCTCAGCAAAATTGAACTTGATGCTGCCATTCCAGAAGAAAATGCCACGCAGGATTCCGCGTTCTCCAAGGTCGCCAATTTTTCCTCCAGCTGGGCAATCGTTGGGTTGGCCCAGCGTGTGTAAATCAGGGGTGAGTCTGGTTCAAGATTGTTTGCGGAAAAGCTTAAGGGTTCATCGACAACAAAGGTGCTGGACATGCAAATATTTGGCGCCGAAGCCTTGTTTTGGTTTTCGGGCGATTCACCGGCATGGATGGCTTTGGTTTGCTGACCTTTCCCTGACATATTGTTATTCATTTGTTCCTTCCCTGCTAACGGTTGAGTTCAGACGCGCGCGAGTTTTGCCTGTCGGTTTCTCCAGCGAATTGTTTAGGACATTCTGTAATCTTGCCAATATCACAGATCCATAAAAACTGCATGTATGTACCGGATATCTGAACCGTGGACTATTGCCAAAAACATACAATAGTGCGATTTACCTGAAATTCTGAACACTTCAGATGGTATTGCTCGGTTACATACCCACCAGGCGGTCTCGATTCAGCTACAAAGTCTGAAAAATTGAAAAACCGGGATACCAATAGGGCCACCCCGGTCTAAACACTATTTTCGATATTTCTCAGCTATCACAAAATCAGGAATACCACCGAAACATGGTCGTAGTGCAATTTTGAGCAATGTGTGTCTGAGGGGACCACAGCTTTTTATAGACTAATCATAAAAATTTTTATATCAGTAATATGCAATCAAGCTTATTTTCATTTTTTAAAAGGATACAATTAATAAAACATGAATAAAGAAATATACAACTTGGTGAGAGATCGAATTCTTTCGATGGAGTATAAACCAGGAAAGATAATCAATGAACAGAAGTTGGCCAAAGAGTTTGGTGTCAGTCGAACTCCCATAAGGGAAGCACTTACAAAACTTGAATGGGAAAAACTTGTACGTGTGCTTCCTCGAGCCGGTTCAATGGTTACTGAAATAGAATTTCAGAAGATGGTGAATGTCTTCCATATTCGGTTTGAGCTCGAAGATCTGGCTGGACGCATGGCAGCAGAAAATGTCAGGGAGGAACACCTGAATCAGCTTCTGACGCTTAAGCAAGAGTGTCAACAGATGGAGGATGAGATCGATCATACAACCTTGGCCGCCATCGACAAAAACCTAAGAAAAATTGTATACGATGCTGCAGACAACGATATTTTGACAGAACTATCTGATTTTCTTTACAGCCTGACCCAGAGGCTGTGGTCGTTAATGTTCAAAAGGGGTAACTGGAAGGGGGAGCTTGAAGCCATTATTCGCGAAATGGACCTGACGCATAAGGTGTTATCCGAAGGAGACCCGAAAAATGCTGGTGAAACCCGGCGGCGATTGCTTGATGAACATGTCCAGCGCATCAAAGGAAATTTTTAAATCGATTAAACGAGAAAAACATCCAGTCGACAACAATTAGACCGGACGTTAAATCTATATTCACCTGCCAATTATTCTTTAACCAATAAATCCTACGGTTCGTTCCCCTTTCTTATCAGCCTTCACTGTTTTCAGGGTAGCGCGCTGTCGACTTTCATCAGGCATAGCTGTTAAAGTCCCTCGATAGCCCCCTTCGATGTTAACAAATCGATATTCTGGACATTTTATTACCTTCCTTTCTTTGGGTCAACCCAGTGGCTCTCAGTCCATTCGCCTTGGAAACTTTTGGTTAATAAAAAGCGGCAATATGTGGATACCAGTGATATGTATAATGCATTATTTAAATATATCTTTAATAAATATTTATTGACATTTCATATTTTCACAAATATTTAATAGGCAGCCATGATAAATCACACGTAGAATACAAGGAGTTAGCCATGCCGAAAAATGCGTTTGTACAAGTTATGGAGAATGAGCTTATAAAAGCGCTGGGGTGCACTGAACCGGTGGCGTTTGCGCTTAATGGGGCCGTAGCCCGGAAATATGCCCCTGGTGAAATTAGACGTATTATCATGGAAGGATCCGGCCTGATGGTCATCGGCGTGCAGTCTGTCGGGATTCCCAATACCGGAGGCAAGCGCGGTGGATTCTTGTCAACGGTTCTCGGGGTTCTCGCCGGGGATGCGGACCTGGATATGGAAGTTTTGAACAAGGTCACGGAAGCGGACGTGGCAGCTGCTGAAAAGCTCATCGAAAAGCTCATTGCAGCCGGAAAGATCTCCCTCGACCTGACCACCCCGGCTCCCGCGATTTATTTAAAAACGACAGTGGAAACCGATCGGCACACCGTCACCGTAAGCTTGTGGAATGAGCACAATGGCGTCAAATATATTGAGCAGGACGGCAAAATCCTGCTTGGCAGTCGCGAAGAAGAGACCGCCGTGCTGGAAGCCCAGGCCGGAGAGATCTTCGATGCTTCCTTCCTCTCGGTGGAGAGCATTTACGATTTTTGCACCAATTGCGATATTAGCGAACTGGCTCATATTAAAACGGCAATTGAGTTAACCCGCGGGGTCTGCAAAGACGGCCTGGATAACGCCTACGGCCTGGAAGTTGCTCGTACGCTGCAGGACAACATCGACAAGGGGCTCATCGCCGACGATGAGATCACCCATATCCTCAAGTGGACCACCGCGGGTTTAGATGCACGCATGGGTGGCAGCGGCTATCCCGCCATGAGCAATACCGGGAGCGGCAACCAGGGCATCATTAGCAGCATGGCGCCTATCGCAGCTGGCGATTACCGCAAGGCCAGCGAAGAGGAAATCATGCGTGCCGTGGCAATGGCTAACCTGATGAACATTTATCTGGATTATCGTTCCAACGAATATGCACATTTGTCTCCAATGTGCTACTGCTCGGGCGTGGCACCCGTCGCCGCGGCCAGCGGCGTTGCTTTTCTGCACGGTGCCACCAAGGAACAGATCACCGACCTTGCACGTACCACGCTGGGCAACCTGGCAGGTGTTATCTGCGATGGCGCAAAGCCAAGTTGCGCTTTTAGATCGTACACGGGCCTGTGCGGTGCCCTGCAATCAATGCTGATGGCTGAAAAAGGCCTCAGTTCCAGCAGCATCGAGGGCGTCGTGGCTGACACCCTGGATGACACCATCGAAAATATCTACCTGCTTCAAAAGGAATGCATGTCCACTACGGATGAATTCGTGTTCAAAGTCAAAAAGAAACAAGGCACCATCTGCTAAGGACCTATCACTTGAACCACGGCCTCTTGGCCCCTTGAATACCAACCTCCGGTTTCAGCCGAAGGAGGTTGACTTGTAAGGAGGATATTAGATGGCAATTATTACCATTATTGGAGCCGGAAATGGCGCCCACGCATTGGCTGCCGATTGTAAACTGGGCGGTGCAGAAGTCAGGATGTTTGAATTTACAAGATTCAACAATAAAGTCAAAGGCATCCTGAATAGCCGCCGTATTCGCTTTGAAGGCATTGAACTGAACCACAAAAATTTCAAGCGGAACGGCACAGCAGTCATAGATATGGTCACCTATGACATGCAAGCAGCTGTACAGGGGGCAGATCATATTCTGGTTTCTGTACAAGCACAGGGTTTTGAAGAGATATTTGCAGAGCTGGCGCCTCTGCTGGAGGATGGACAGACTGTCAGCATATTTCCAGATAACTTTGGCAGTTTGATTCTGCGCCGCATCATGCGGGAAAAGGGCCTGAACACCAATGTGATCATTGCGGGTTATTCATCGTTGGTCTATGGAGCACGGTTAACTGATTTTAACAATATGGAGACAGAAACGGATGTTGTGAATGCTATGTACCGTGAAAATGAAATCCGAGTTGATACCCTGCCTTCCCGCGACTTTGATGCGTATCTGTCTGCCAGTAAAGAGATTCCTGCACTGGATGCAACAACTCTGATTCACGGGGATACAGTCTTGGATATAGGCCTTTCCAATGTCAATGTTCTGCTGCATGTTCCGGCTGTGGTACTAAATGCCGGAACCATTGAGAACTGGGGCATTATTCCCAATGTCGGTGACCCGGATGTATTTTATGACATCTATGCCCATGGTGTTTCCCCCAGCGTGGGCCGTGTGCAATACGCTTTCTATGCGGAGCAGGTAGCTATTGCCAAGGCTTTTGATGTAGGCATTTGCCCTGTTGAAGCTGATGTACTGCAGTCACGTATGGGACTCATCGGACAAATGATGTTTGGGGAGGATTTTCGCCTGCCGTTCTCTGAGCCTCTCGATCAGACAACCTGGTTGCCTAATCCAAAAGGTGCCCGTTTCACCATGGAGCCGAGGTATATCACAGAAGATGTACCGGTTGGCTGCAGTGGTGCTATCAGTTTTGCAGATGTTTTACAGGTAAAAACTCCGGTTATCCATGCAATGACAATTCTGGCAAACATTATGAAGGAAACCGATTACTACGAAAATGGATTTAATTTAAAAACCTTTGGCATGAAAAAGATGACTGCTGAAGAAATGGTAGCGTATATGCGTACAGGCAAGTGAAAGCTGTATCATAGTTATGATAATCTTCGGTCATGAGAGATATGACAACTATTAATTTGCGTTGTTAGCGGCCTGTCTTCCAATAAAAGACAGTAGGTATTGAGCGCGGATTGTAGACTGATTACCAATGAGGAAAAAATGACGAGGATAGGGAGAATGAAATGGTTTCTATCAATCGCACTTGTAAGCGTCGTACTCGCCGCCTGTCATGGCTGGCAGACCGCACTCAAAAACATCGATTCGGAACCAACAGCTAAGCCAACCTCAGAAGTTGTCACCGCGCCTGAAGTCAGGTGGACCCCACTTAACCCCCTCCGCGGTGACAAGAGCCCGCAGGCCGATACTCTTTGGGGTGATCCCGATCGCAAGGGTCCTGTGGCGACACGCTTTCTCATTCAGTTTTCGGACGGCTTCTCGTCATCACCTCATATTCACAACATCACCTGCCGCGGTGTGGTCATTAGCGGCCTCGTTCACAACAATGATCCTAGTGCCGCTGAGATAATGAGTAATGGTATGGCGTTTACTATTGCCACTAGTTCTTTGTTGATGCAGGTTTAACTCAACCTATGAATAGTGCAGGTATTGTGCAGAATTTTGATAGGAAATCTTATTTGCCTTTGCGGCAAAATCTTATTTGTAGTAACCGCTAGTTTTTGTAGGCGAGATGATTCTCCGGCCAAACCGTCAGGTGGCCGACCCCGAGTATATCCCCCAGGTCGATCTGCGGTTCCCGCCCCAGGGTGTGCTTCATGTATTCGACCATCAGGACCGATTCCATTTCTTCCTTCGTCAGCATCTGGACATAGCGGTTGGATTTGAACCATTCCTGGAACCACCTTTGAGGGAAGTTATCGTCGTTTTGATGGCGTGCCTCGAGGGTATTGAGGTAGCTGCAGAATTTTTCCTGAAGTTGGGTCAGGCTGTAGCTGCGGATCTGTGAGTAGATTTCCGCTATTTTATCGACCCCCGGCAGGACGGGGTCTTCGATAATCTCTTTGAATGCTTTGGCGTAACGTTGCAGCCCATCATGAATATGCTCTTCTCTCACCATGTTGATTTTGGACCAGCCGGCATTTACCCATTTAAACGTACCGCACCGGACACCGGGCCGGCCTTTCTCAAGCTGGGCATACACGGCCACCGAGTAACTGTCGTACATATAGGAACTGACCCACCCGAGCCCGGGGCGGTTGATGCCATTTTGGCCTGAATACAGGTAGGTCCAGTTATCGTCCGTCCCTAAAATAACGCCCTTTTTGCCAACCTCCGAGACATTGGTTTGCTTGGAAATGGCCAGCAGCACGAACCGCCCCTCGTGCTTAAGCAGGATGAGCAGCTTGTCCAGGTCATAAGCGAAATAGGCACCGGAATTCAAATCCGGCGTGTTCTCAATAAATTCGACGCCTCTAACAGTGATCGGCTTTTTAAAATTTTGCAAGGCATACCAGAGTTTCGGCAGCGGTTGTTGTTTGCCATCAACGGTTTTCCAGTGGGAGTGCCGTACCGAGGCCGGCATCAGCAAATAAGAAGGTACATCGGGATTAAATGCGAACTTTAGAAATTCGGCGAACGGGATATTGACGTCAAATTCACCGTAGGCCGAATTCGAATTGAAGCTGTTGCCGGTGGTGTACATCACATTGGTTGGTTTAGCGGCATACACAAAGTCCATCAGGGCCGGAATCTGGGCGGTGTCAAATCCGGTTTCATCCCCGGCCTCAAGCAGTGTCAGCAGTGTGGCCAGGTCTTTGGAAACGGCTGGTGAGACCCCGGCTTTCATGGGTGCAGCCGCCTGGACGGACCCGGGCGGTATCAGCCCGATAATGAACGTAACTACCAGTATTGTTTTTAAAAAGCCAATTCGCATGCAATGTCCGATCAATGTTGTTTTTCTGCGCCCCGATCAGCGTCTTTGGAAATCCCCGCTAAAATAGGACGGATTTTAGTGTTTTGCAAGTATTTCCACAGATTTTTACCGTGGTCTCGTTTTGAATGTGTAGACCTTTGAGCAGCTGCCCTGGACGGCAACCGTCAGGTCGACGCCTGTACCGGCCAAGGTCTGCTGAACTGCCTGCAGGGCTTTGTCCGGCGTGTTGTTCTGTTCACTCAGGTGGGCCAAAATGACGTGGGTGAGGCCGTCATGCAGGACCTCTTGCAACAATTGCGAAGTGTCTTCGTTGGAAAGGTGCCCCGAGCGGCTTTGAATTCTTTGTTTCAAGGGCCAAGGATAGGGGCCCTCGACCAGCATGGTGCGGTCGTGGTTGGCCTCGATGATCAAAGCCACACAGTTTTGTAGATGCGTTTTGACCATGGTGGTGACAATGCCCAGATCGGTGGCAATACCGATGCGGGTGCCGTTGGAGGTCACCGTAAAACCGGCCGGGTCTATGGCATCATGGGAAATGGAAAACGGATGCAATTCAAGGGAACCGACCTGAAAAGGGGTCCCGCAATTGAATCGTTCGATGGTGTCAATTTTTCCCAATTGCTTCTGGGCGGCTGTATAGGTGCTCGCCGAGATATATACCGGCAACTTGAAACGGCGGGCCAGGATGCCGACCGCCTGGATGTGGTCGTTGTGTTCATGGGAGACCACGATGCCATTGAGTTGCTGGGGGTCCAGGTCCCGGGCTGTCATGCGGCGCTGAATTTCGACCCCGGAAAGGCCGGCGTCAATAAGAATGCTGGCGTGACCATCGCTAATGTAAATGGCGTTGCCGCGGCTTCCGCTGGCGAGCAGACAGACGGAAATAGCATCATCGACCCGCATGGGTTTAAACTCCCGTATGACCGAAACCGCCCGAATTACGATCGGTTTCATCCAGATCGGCCACTACTTTGAGTCGGACCTGGCAGACCGCATTTATTATCATTTGGGCAATCCGGTCGCCCCGTTGGATGGTAGCCGGGGCTTTGCCCAGGTTGATCAGGGCAATCTTGATTTCACCCCGGTAATCGGCATCGATGGTTCCCGGGGAATTGATGATGCCGATACCGTGTTTGACCGCCAGGCCGCTGCGCGGCCTGATCTGAGCTTCATAGCCGGAGGGCAGTGCCATGGCCAGACCGGTGGGGACCAGTACGATGGCACCGGGGGCAAGCACGGTGTCGGTGGTAACGGCAGCGCAGATATCCATCCCGGCGGCCTGGGCCGTCATGTAGCGCGGGATGGGTATATCGGCGTCCCGTTCGGGATGTAAGCGCGTTATGTGTACCCTTGGGTTGTTGTCCATGATTCAATCAGGTATTTTTTACGCCGCAGACTGCGGGCTGAAGTCGATTGGGGCCATCAGCCAGGGCCGCTCGGTTGCCTGCTTCTATAGCTCCTTGAAATCCGGTCCCAATTCCGTAAGCGGACCCAGTAGGGTCAATGAGTATCGCCGGTCGCCGAAAAGATCTTTGGCCAGGATCTGGATATCGGCCGCTTTGACCGCATCTATTTGCGCAACCACATCCGAGACGGGTATATATTTTCCGAAATTTATCTCGTTCTGAGCCAGCCGGACCATCTGGTTGTCGTTGCTTTCGGCGGCCAATAAAAGATTGCCCTTGATGAACTCTTTGGCATCCGCCAACGCATCGCGCCCCACCGGTTCAGCTTGCAGGCGATCGAGCTGTTGGAGCATCAAATTCAGGGTCAGCTCGGTGTTTTCCGGTGAAACCCCGGCATACAAGCCGAACAACCCGTTATCCATGTAGGATGACGCGAAGGAGTAGACCGAATAGGCCAGACCCCGCTGTTCCCGGATTTCCTGGAACAGACGGGAACTCATATTGCCGCCCAGGATGGTGTTCAAAACGGAAAACGCAAAGCGCCGTGGGTCGGAAATGGCGATGCCCGGCGTGTTGATACAAAGGTGCTCCTGCTCCAGATCCCGGTGGAAGATACCCGTCCCCGAACGAATCGGCGGGGCGGTCCGCGCGGGGAAACCGTTGCCTGGACCAATTTTCTCAAACCCTTCGCGGATCAGGGCGACGAACTGGTGGTGATCGAGATTGCCGGCCGCCGAAATGAGGATGCGTTCCGGTTGGTAGAGGCGTTTGAAGAAGTGCCGCACGTCCTGAGAGGTGAAACCGCTGACATTCTCACGGGTGCCCAGAATGGAACGCCCCAGGGGGGTGTCGCCCCAGACAGCCCGGCCTGCAAGGGTTTGCAGATAGTCTTCGGGATTGTCTTCCGACATACCGATTTCCTGCAGGATGACGGGACGCTCCCTTTCGATTTCGAGCGGGTCGAAAACAGAGTTCAGGAAAATATCCGATAGGATGTCCACCATCGATTCGAGGCGGGTATCCATAACCTTGGCATGGTAGCAGGTGGTTTCGAAAGAGGTAAACGCGTTGGTATGACCGCCAATGGCGTCGAATTCCTTGGCGATGTCATACGCGCTCCGACGGCGGGTGCCTTTGAAGATCATATGTTCGATCAGGTGGGACAACCCGTTTTCGGAAGGGGATTCATCCCGGGCGCCTACGTCCACCCAAACTCCCATGGACACAGAGCGCACATAGGGCATGTGTTTGGTAAGCACCCGGATACCGTTATCTAAAACTGTCCTGTTAACGGCTGCGTTTGTCATTTTCCTCGTTCAGGACAGCCTTGCGGCTTAAACGGATTTTTCCGTCGCGGTTGATTTCAAGAACTTTAACCCGTATCTGGTCGCCTTCTTTTACGATGTCGGTGACTTTGGACACCCGCTGCGGAGCCAGCTGGGAGATGTGTACCAGACCGTCGGTTCCGGGCATAATCTGAACGAAAGCACCGAAATCCATGATTTTTACCACGGTGCCTTCATAGATGGCCCCGACTTCCGGTTCGGCGGTAATATCGTTGATCATCTTCTTGGCCGCATCACCCTCTTCTTTGTTGACGGCTGCGATCTTGACGGTACCGCTGTCGTCTACCTCTATACGGGTGTTGGTTTCGGACTGGATGGATCGGATCACCTTGCCACCGGGGCCGATGATATCCCTAATCTTATCCGGGTTAATCATGATGGTTGTAATGGCCGGTGCGTGCGGTGAGATCTTATCGCGCGGCGATTCGATGGCTTCCAGCATCTTGCCGAGAATATGAATCCGGCCCGTGCGAGCCTGCTCCAGGGCTTTTTCCATGATATCTTTGGAGAGCTCATGGATTTTGATGTCCATCTGGAGCGCGGTCACCCCATCCTTGGTTCCGGTGACCTTGAAGTCCATGTCGCCGGTGTGGTCTTCATCCCCGAGGATATCGGAAAGGACAACGACGTGGTCGCCTTCTTTTACCAGGCCCATGGCAATCCCGGCTACCGGTTCTTTGATGGGAACCCCGCCGTCCATCATGGCCAGGACCCCGGAACAAACAGTCCCCATTGAGGAGGAGCCGTTGGATTCGAGGACTTCAGACACGATGCGAATCGTATAATCGAAGTCTTCTTTGTCGGGCAGAATCGGTTGGAGAGCCCTGAGCGACAGGCCGCCGTGGCCGATATCGCGCCGGCTCGGGCCGCCGATCCGTTTCACTTCACCAACAGAGTAGGGCGGGAAATTATAGTGCAGCATGAACGCGCGGTTTTCCTCACCGCTGAGGGTTTCGATGCGTTGCTCATCCTGGCCGGAGCCCAGGGTCATGACGCCCAGAACCTGGGTTTCCCCCCGGGTAAACAAGGCGCTGCCGTGCGGCCGCGGGAGAATGCCGACCTCACAGGCGATCGGCCGGATTTCATCGAAGGCGCGGTTGTCGATGCGGCGGCCTTCATCGAGGATCAGCTTGCGGCAGGTTGTCTTTTGCAGGTCCGAGAGGATTTCGTAGACTTCTTTGCGCCGCTCCGCATAGTCTTCACCGAGGCCTTCAAAAATCTCCGCTTTGACTTTTCTAAGCGTGGCATAGCGCTCCATTTTTTCCGGAATCAAGACCGCTTCGCGAATAGGCGTGGCAGCCTTGCCTTCCACCATTTGAACCAGATCGGCGTCTTTTTCCGGCGGTATGAATTCCCGTTTTTCCTTGCCGCAGGCTTCTTTCAGCTCAACTTGCATGTCGATGATGGGCTGCATGGCGGCGTGCCCGAAAAAGATCGCGTCCAGCATGTCTTTTTCGCTGGCTTGCTGACTGCCGCCTTCCACCATGACCACCCCGGTCCGGGAGCCGGCCACAATGATGTTGATATCACAGTTTTCCAGCTCTGGAATCGTTGGGTTTACTACAAATTCACCGTCAATCCGGCCAACCCGCACGCAGGCGATGGGGCCGGCAAACGGGACGTCTGATATTTCCAGGGCGGCGGAGGCCCCAATCATGGCCAGCGAATCCGCGTCATTTTCCCGGTCCATGGAAAGGACCGTGGCGATCACCTGGGTTTCATATTGATAGCCCTTGGGAAAAAGCGGGCGGATGGGACGGTCGATCAGGCGAGCGGTCAGGGTTTCCTTTTCACTGGGGCGCCCGATTTCACGCCGGAAATAGTTGCCGGGAATCCGGCCGGCGGCGTAAATTTTTTCTTGATACTCGACAGTCAGGGGTAAAAACCCCATGTCGCGTTCTTCGTTGGCCGAGACAACCGACACCAGAACTACCGTTTCGCCGTAGCGTACTACGACCGATCCTGAAGCCTGCTTGGCGACTTTGCCGGTCTCAATACTTAGGGGTTTGCCCCCTATGTCTGCTTCTAATACTTTCTTCATTTTCTTCTCCAATTTGTATCGCCATGCCCGGGCAGCTACCTGTGAGACCGTTGAAAGATACCCATTTTTGATTCGATTGCGGGCTGGTCGGATCTGTGGAAATCTGGTGCGGAATCTCCCCCGTGAGGGGTGAAACAAAAATGGACATGTTTCAAAGGTCTCAACCTGTCACCGGTTCCGGCCGGAACGCACTTACCGCTCCTGTTCGGGAAAACCGGCTATCTACTGCAATACCTCGCTTTCTAGGCTGATCAGTGGCCCGGTTACAGTAATTGCCGGGGCGGCCGTCTCGGTCTGTCTAAACTACCGAAGCAGGGCCGGTCCCAGCAAGCCTGTTACCATCGGGCCGGTGCTTTCCAGGGGTATGGCGATGGTTAGTTTCCCCAGCCTATCTGCGCAGGCCGAGGGTTTCGATGATTGTACGATATCGATTGACGTCCTTGCTTTTTACGTAGTTGAGCAGCCGGCGCCGCTTACCCACGAGCATCAGCAGGCCCCGCCGTGAGTGGTGGTCTTTTTTATGAACTTTGAGATGTTCGGTCAGGTATGAAATCCGGTGTGTCAAAAGACCAACCTGTACTTCCGGAGAACCGGTGTCACTTTCGTGCAGCTTGAACTTTTCAATCAATTTTTGCTTGTCTTCAGATGTGAAAACCACTGTCTTCTTGCCTCCTATTCATATTTTTACACGTACTTTTTTGACTATAGCCTTATCCGGCATGAACCACAATACCGAATTGAGTTGCCCGGCTGGGATTTTCAGGCATCCCCCGGTGGCGCCGGGAACCTGTATCAGCAGGGCCGTTCGAAATCAAACCTTACATGCCAGTTAACGGTTGAAAACACAACTATAATTCAACCGCTGGCCGTCTTTGGGCATTGACATCACCGCCAGGAGCCGGCCCACGTTGTCCAGAACCTTAAAAGCCGTTTCCGGCGCAAGGTCCAACTTTTCAATCAGGTCCGACCGCATCACCTGCTGGCCTTACACAATCCGGCCGGCCATGCGGCGGTCTGCGGTGACTTCCGGCATACCCCGCAGGGCGTCCGCCATTGGGATCAGGTGGCTGGCCGGATTGCCGTCAGCCGCCAGCTGTTCCAGATCATCAAGGCTGACGGCTTCAGCCAGAGTGAAACCGCTGCTTTCCAGACGCTGGAGGGCTTGCAGGTGCCCCCCGCAGCCAAGCCGGCGGCCTATGTCGGCGCACAGGGTCCGGATATAGGTTCCCGCCGAGCAGGTTACTTCGAAATGGACCTGTGGAATCGCGACCTCCAGGATCGTCAACCGGTCGATCGTAATCTGGCGCGGCGGTTTCTGCACCGGGTTCCCGCTGCGAGCCAGGCGGTAAAGCGGGGTCCCCTTGTGTTTCAACGCCGAAAAGGCCGGCGGAACCTGTGCGATGGTCCCCTGGAAACGCGCCATCACCGCCTGGACATCCTTAGCCTTGATTCCGGTCGTACCCTTTGCGGCCAATACCCGACCGGTCAAGTCCTGGGTGTCGGTATCAATTCCCAGGCGCAGAGTTCCCCGATACTTTTTGCGGTCGTGCAGAAAGAATCGTGCCAGCCGTGTGGCCCGGTTCAGGCAGCAGACCAGAACCCCCGTCGCAAAAGGGTCGAGGGTGCCGGCATGCCCGGCCTTTTTGCCCCGGTACAGGCTTTTCACCCGGCCGAGCACTTTGGCGGAAGTGGCACCGGCCGGCTTGTCGACAATAACTACGCCGCTTGGATCGGGTTGCATGATCAAAGCTTCTCAGCCAGGCTTACGATCTGCGCTCGAATTTCAGAGAGCGGTGAATCTATATTGAAACCGGCCGCTTCCTTATGCCCGCCTCCGCCGAAAGCCGCCGCAATTTCGGATACATCGACCCCTCCATCCGACCGGAGGCTCACATGAAAGCGAGGAGCCCCCTTGGCTGGTTGGCTGCCATTTTCGATTTCCTGCAACAGAACCGCCAGTTTCACATCCTCGATGCGCCGGGCATAATTGATCAGGCCATCAATATCCTCCGGCTGTGTACGGGTCTCTCTAAGCATTTCACGTGTCAGCGTCATGATGGAGACCTTGCCGTCGGCGGCCAGTTCAATGGAGTCCAGGGCTAGGTTCAACAGTTTGATGCGACCCAATGAGTAGGTACCGTAAACGTTCTGGGCCACGGTGTACGGATCCATGCCACTGGCGACCATTTCCTCGCAGATGGCAAATGCGGCCCGATTGGTATTTGAAAATCGGAAAGAGCCGGTATCCGTTAAAATTCCGGTATAGATCGAAGTGGCCATATCCGGAGAGATAGCGACGCCCAAGGCTTTGAAAAGCCGATAGAGTATCTCGGCTGTGGCGCTGGCCGTGGTATCCACTATCTGGAAATCACCAAATCCGGTGTTGGTGTCGTGGTGGTCGATGTTGATAATTGTCGTTGTTTCCTTGATGTCCGCATAGGCCGGGCCCACGCGCTCGAAATCACCGCAATCGAGAATGATGGCCGTATCATAGTTCTCAGACGGGTTGAATTGTCTGGTTATTCTGGTCGTGCCCGTTAAAAACCGGTAGACGGCCGGTATCGGGCTGGCGCAGTAGAGCGTGGTCTCCTTACCCAGGGCCTCCAGGGCCAAACCCATGGCCGTCAAGCTGCCGACGGCGTCACCGTCCGGGTTGATATGGGTCGCCAGCACCAACCGACGGCTATTTTTCAGATGGCTGAGTATCCGTTTCATCTTCTCTATGCAAAGATTTTATAAGGCTGTCGATCTTGGCCCCGTAGTCAAACGAGTCATCATAGTAAAACTTCAGGTCGGGCATGTAGCGCAGGCCCAGTTCACGTGCCAGGGTGCGTTTCACGAACCCGCTGGCACTCTTGAATCCGGCCAGGGCGTCGGCCCGGGCCTCTTCCCGGTCGGGCAACGTATAATAGATCTTCGCGAGCTTCAGATCGGGAGACATCTTCACTTCGGAAATGGTGGCCTCCTTCAACCGCGGATCGCGAATGCGTTTGTGCAGCAGCTCCGAAACGGCTCTTTGCACCTGGCCGCTGACTCGGTCGGCCCTTTTAAAGGGTTTCATATATGTATAATCTCCATTTCGGTATCCGTTATTTCGGCCAGTCCCAGGTCATCCACCATATTGAAGACCTTGTCGATTTTCGAATTGATCAACGGTGCTGAGTTGCCGACCAGCGCAAACCCGATTTCGGCCCGCTGGTAGATGTCGTTCGCTCCGGTTTCTGCCGCGGAAAGGTTGAAATGGCTGCGCATCTTTCCAATCACCGACTTGACGATCTTGCGTTTACTTTTCAAAGAGCGGCATTCATGCAATCTGAATGTTATGATCCCAACGCCGACGACCATGGTATGTCTCCCCGCTGCGCCACAACTACGAAGGCCCTGGTAACGGGCGCCCTTTCTGCCCGGTCTTAGTTAGTTACAGCGTCGGTTTGACCTCCTCGAGGTAGTAGCACTCGATAACGTCACCTTCCTTGATGTCGTTGTAATTTTCAATGCCGATACCACATTCATATCCGTTTTGAACCTCTTTGACATCATCCTTGAAACGTTTCAGCGACGAGTTACGGCCTTCGTAAAGGATGATACCTTCCCGGAGCAGTCGCATCATCTGGCTGCGTTGAATTTTGCCGTCGGTTACATAGCTGCCGGCAATGGCACCGACTTTCGGTACGTAAAATACCTGGCGGACTTCGGCCCGGCCCAGAACATGTTCTTCATAGGTGGACTCCATCATACCCAGGATGGCGCCTTCGACTTCCTTGATCACGTTGTAAATGATGTTGTAAAAGCGCATGTCGACCTGTTCTTCATTGGCCAGGGCCTGCACTTTTGTATTGGGCCGCACATTGAAGCCGATGATAATGGCATCCGAAACGGCGGCCAGGGACACGTCCGACTCCGTGATCGTACCGGTGGCGGCGTGCACGATATTGATTTTTACCTCTTCATTGGACAGCTTGACCAGGGATTCGGTCAGGGCTTCAATGGAACCGTGCACATCGGCCTTGATGATCAGGTTCAGGTCCTTAACCTCGCCTTCCTGCATTTTTTCGAAGAGGCTGTCAAGGCTCATCCGGCTCGATTTGGCCAATTCCTTGGACCGCTGTTTCTGGCTGCGGTGCAGGCTGACCTGTTTGGCCGCTTTTTCATCTTTCACGGCGACGAACTCGTCGCCGGCATTGGGTACCCCGGAAAGGCCGATGATCTCTACCGGCACGGAGGGTCCGGCGGTGTTCACAGTCTGGCCGGTGTCATTGATCATGCTTCTTATTTTACCGTAGTGGATGCCGCAGACCACGGGATCGCCGGTATGCAGGGTGCCCTGCTGTACGAGAACCGTGGCAACTGCGCCCCGGCCGGTGTCCAGCTTGGCTTCAACCACGTGGCCGGTGGCCAACTTTTCAGGGTTGGCTTTGAGTTCCGACATTTCGGCCTGGAGCAGCACCATATCGAGCAGGTTTTCAATGCCGGTTTTCTCTTTCGCGGACACCTGCACAAAGATCGTGTCGCCCCCCCAATCCTCAGGGGACAACCCGTTTTCAGCCAGTTCGCGCATGACCCGGTCCGGGTCGGCGCCGGCCTTGTCCATCTTGTTGACGGCTACGATAATGGGAACTTCCGCAGCCTTGGAGTGGTTGATGGCTTCGATGGTCTGGGGCATCACGCCGTCATCGGCGGCGACCACCAGGATGACTAGGTCGGTTACCTTGGCTCCGCGCGAGCGCATGGCCGTAAAGGCTTCGTGGCCGGGGGTGTCCAGAAAGGCGATGCGGCCTTTATCGGTGGCCACGTTGTAAGCCCCGATATGCTGGGTAATGCCGCCGGCTTCATCATCCGTGATACTGGACTTGCGAATGACGTCCAGCAGGGAGGTTTTGCCGTGGTCGACGTGACCCATGATGGTAACCACCGGGGCGCGTTCAACCAACGCTTCGGGATCATCTTTCTCAACTTTCAGCAAGGTTTCCTCTTCGAAGGCGATCCGTTCGACTTCATAGTCAAATTCCGCGGCAACCAGGGTGGCGGTATCAAAATCGATGGTTTGATTAACCGTGGCCATCACGCCCATTTCCATTAGCTTGGCTATCATCTCGTTGGCCTTGATTCCCATGCGTTTGGCCAGTTCGGCCAGTACGATGCTGTCATCGATCTTGATGCGGCGCTTGATGGCCTTGGCCGTGGTAATCTGGGTTTTCTGGCCGGCGAAGGCCTGTTTGCCTTTGATCTTTTTGCGTCCTCGTCCGCGGCCGGAGCGGGAATACAGGGCCGCGCCCTCCACAATCTCCCTTTTCCGGAAGGAAATTTTCTTTTTCTTGTAGGGCTTTTTGTTGCGGCGGTCCCCGGGTCCCTTTTTACCCTTGCGGGCATCATCCAGCGGTACAACTCCGGCCGCCGGTTCTGCCGCCGGCTTCCGGCGAGCAGCGGTAGCCGCCCGCTCTTTCAGGGCCGCCTGCACTTCGGGAGCCGGGCCGAGCTTGATAATCTTAGCCGCGGCTTCTTTTTTGGCCCTTTTCTTGGGTGGTGCGGGCTTGGCTTCCGCCTCCGGGGCGGCTTTTTTCTTGGCTGCTTTCTTCGGCTTTTCGTCGGCAACACTCTCTTCCGGCTGTGTTTTAGCGTCCACCGCCTCTTCTGCCTGGGTTTCTTCGGACGTGGGTACCGCTTTGGCCGCCGGAGCCTTTTTCTTCTTCTTGGCTGCCGCCTTTTTAGGCGCTTTCGGTTCGGCTTCGGCCGACGCGGTCGTCGCTTCTGTCGGCTCTGCTTCCTCGGTCGGGGCCTCTTCCACCGGTTCTTCTTCAGCCGGTTTGGGCTTGACGACTTTTTTGCGTCTCCGGATAACGGTCGGCTTAACCCGGACTTCCTCAATCTGGCTGGCTGGTTTGCCGCGCAGATTGTCCTTGACGCGGGCAACTGTCTCCTCGTCGAGGGAACTCATGTGGGACCCGACCTCGATTTCCATCTCCCGCAGTTTTTCTAGGAGATCCTTATTGGTCATGTTAAGGTCCCTGGCAAGTTCATACACTCTGGTGGTCTTAGCCATCCATCTCCTCCAAGCTCAAGTTTTTGGGGGCCAGCGTCTCAGCAATTTTCGGCCCCGGTATCTCCGGTGTATACAGTGCCTGAATTACTTTTCAGGTTCAGGCGTATTGTCTTCATCGGTTGCGGCCGATTCGTCCTTCTCGGCGTCATCAACCGCGGGGGCGTCGGTGTCTCCAACCGTCTCCGGCTGGGCATCTTCATCAGTCTCTTCACCTTTTTCTTCCGTTTCGTCAGCCGTTTCTTTGGCGGTTTCTCCCTTATTGTCGGTTTCCGGCGCGGATGCGTCTTCTTCCGTCTCTTCGGTCGTCTCTTCGGTTTCGTCCTCAGCTTCCAGGGCGGCCTTTTCAGCGGCAGCCTTTTCAGCTTCAGCCTCAGCGGCGGCACGTTCCGCCTCGATGGCTTTTCTTTCGGCGTCCTCGATCACCCATTTTTCCGCGGCCTCAACCAGAGCGGTGGCCTGCTCTTCATCCTCAATGCCGTTGATTTGCAGGAGCTCATCGATGGGTGCCCGCGACAGAATCTCGGCCGAGTGTACGCCTTTTTCGAACAGAACCCCGGCCAAGCCTGTATCTACACCCGGCAGCGCTTCCAGGGAATTGTACCCGTCCTGCATGGCCTGGTTGTATTTTTCTTCACTGATGACATCCAGGTGCCACTCGGTGAGCTTGGATGCCAGGCGAACGTTTTGTCCCCTTTTTCCAATGGCGATCGAGAGAAACTCATCGGGGACGATGACTTCCATCGTGCGGTTTTCCTCGTCGATGATGACCCGGGAGATCTCCGCCGGTGCCAGCGCGTTGCAGACAAATTTAGCCGGATCGACATGCCAGGTGAGAATGTCGATTTTTTCACCCCGCAGTTCCTGGACCACATTCTGAACCCGGCTGCCTTTCATGCCCACGCAGGCGCCAACCGGGTCGATGTCGCTGTCGTTGGAGGCCACCGCAATCTTCGCGCGTACGCCGGCTTCACGGACAGCACCCATGATCGTAACGATGCCTTCACTGATTTCCGGGACTTCCGTTCTAAAGAGGTGCACCAAAAATTCACTGTGGGTGCGGGAAAGGACGATCTGCGGCCCCCGGGATTCATAGAGAACGTCCATGATGTAGGCCCGGATGCGGTCGCCGCGGCGGTACGATTCCCGGGGCACCTGTTCCCGAACCGGTAAAACAGCCTCGGTATTGCCCAGGTTCACGATAATATCCCGGCGGTCGATACGCTGGACGATGCCGTTGATGATCTCGCCCTTGCGGTCGATGTAGTTTGAAAACACCACGTCACGCTCGGCATCTTTCATTTTCTGAATAATCACCTGTTTGGCCGACTGGGCCGCAATCCGGCCGAAGGTGGCCGTATCCATTTTGGTGCCCAGGCTGTCGCCGACTTCACACTCAGGGTCCAGTTTTAAACCCTGTTCCAAGGTGATCTGGATATCGGGTTCGGTGATATCTTCCTTGGTGGCGACGACCTCCATGAACTGGAAGACTTCTATTTCCCCGGTGTCTTCATTGTACTGGACTTCGATGTCGATCGTATTGCCGTATTTCTTGCGGGCCGCAGATTTAAGGGCTTCTTCAAGCGCTTGGATCAGGACATTGCGATCTATTCCCTTGTCTCTGCTTATCTGTTCTACGACGCGTTTTATATCAGTGATCAACATATGTTTTCTCCGTTGTTCAAACCCTGCTTTTTTGAGGGGGCTAAGCCGTCAGCCGCCCTTTGACTATCTGTGAAAAATCGAAAGAAACGGTACCGGCGTCGGTTTCGATCTGAACCGTTTCGTCGGTGGCCGTGGATATTATGCCTTTGAATTTTTTCTGGCCGTTCACCGCGGCATGCAGTTGGATGCGGGCCGCCTTTCCCGTAAAACGCTGATAATCGGTCGGCTTGACCAGGGGGCGCTCAATGCCGGGCGAGGAGACTTCGAGATTGTAAGGCCCGATGTCCTCTAGGCTGACATCCAGCAGATCCGTTACCTGGCGACTGATGTCCGCGCAATCATCCAGCGTTACGCCGCCGTCGGGCCGGTCGATATACAAACGCAGAATCCGGCCGCTTGATTCTCGCCTGAATTCCGCCAGGACCAATTCCAGCCCAGCGGCCGCACAAACCGGTTCCACCAGGGCCGTGGCCGCCGTTTCCAGCTTCGCAGCCGGCACCGCCGTTGTTGGCAAAGCCTTCTGGGCTCCCTGGCGGCGAGCTGATTTTTTCTTTTTTTCTTTCAACCGTTTTTCTACCTGCCCTGGGATCAACGGCCCTAAACGCCGGCGATACCCCGCTCAGAAAACAAAAAACGGGCAAAACAGCCCGTTTTTTTCATTCTGGTAGTTCTTTTGCTGGTCGCTTGTTAATATCAGTTCATCAAGTTAACCACCCAGTGTTAGCGCTACATCGCACAAGGTCAAAAGACCTACCCATGAAAAAAAACCTTTCATAGCTGAAAAGGCTGACAAATCTGGAGCGGGCAACGAGACTCGAACTCGCGACACCAAGCTTGGGAAGCTTGTACTCTACCAACTGAGCTATGCCCGCTTACCAAGACGATTAATTAAGACAAATGTATAGAGATGTCAACTGTTTTAATGCGGGTATTCTTAAAAAAAGCGGCGGGCCCCATATCTGGCGTGCGCTGACATTCGATCCACGCAATACCCGCTGAATGCCGCTGTGCGGATAGGCGGCAGGTCGCTTCAAGACAGCATTTTTTGGATGGATTCGAGTTCCGCCCTGATTTCGGCCAGAGTAATGGCGTCCGGCGGGCTGTTTTCTTTTTGGCGGCGGGCTTTCAAGTGCTGGCGGGCTCCGGGAATCGTGAATTTCTGATCATAGAGCAGGTGCTTGATCTCCAGAATCAACGCCACGTCATTCTTCCGATACAGGCGTTGTCCCGAGGGGGTTCTTTTGGGCTTGATGCGGTTGAATTCAGTTTCCCAGAAACGCAGGACATAAGCCGGCACCCCGGCAATGGTGCTGACTTCGCCGACTTTGAAATAAAGTTTATCGGGCAGTTCGTTGTCTGGCAGGGCTTCTCCCGGCATGTTTACCCCCGGCAATCACTATTCAAATAAATTAAGTATGAAAATAGCGCACTAGCAGGTGACTGTCTACTGAAATGTAGCCGCCGGCCTTCAGGCTCGTCGGGATGGCAGCAGTCATCCATACATCAGGCCGGCAGGGCGGCATCGAATGCGCCGATGACCTTTTCAGAAATAGACGTATGCAGGTCATTCACAGCGCTGTCCTCCAAGGTTTGGGTAGCGGAGCGATAGGTGATTCTTATGGAGACGCTCTTTTTGCCCGCTTCGATCGGGGTACCGGTATATACATCGAAAATCATGACGGACTCTGCCAGGGGCTCGTTTAGTTTTTCAACAAAATCAGTCAGTTTAACGCTTTCAATGGTATCAGCGATAATCAGGGTAATGTCCCGTGCGGTGGCCGGATATTTTGGTATCGGGTGTGCATCGATTTTCTCCGTGCCCGCTTCCAGCAGGTCCGTCATATAAAACTCAAGAATGAAAGCGGCCTGCTTCAGGTCATATTGCTTCAATGCGGCGGGCGCAACTTCTCCGAGCCGACCGATGGTTCTACCGGCAATTTGAATCTTGGCCGTTACGCCTGGGCGGGTGTAGTCGCATTCCGAGGCCGGAACACGGGTAAACGCCACATCCTGAATACCCAGGTTTTCCAAGAGGGCTTCGGCAACGCCTTTGATATCGAAAAAGTCGCAGGTTTCAGATTTGCCGTGCCAGGAAAAGGGTGAACGCGATCCGGTCCACAGGGCCGCCAGCACTTCTCTTTCCACCGGCAGGCTGTCGACCTGGTCTGTGGCGAAAAAGGTGTTGCCGACCTCATAAAGCCGCAGGGTTTTATTCTGGACCGACAGATTGCGGGCCATGGCCTCGAGTAAACCAGGGACCAGAGACGCCCGCATGACGGCCTGTTCCTCGGAGATCGGGTTCAGGATGGGTACGCACTTCCGGCGGTCATCCGCATCCGGCAATCCCAGGCGATCTGCAAAATCACTGCCAATGAAACTGTAATTGACCGATTCACTGAAGCCATGACCGGTCATGAAAGTCCGCAGGCGGTCCCGCAAAACCTGGACCGGTTCGGGTTTGCGCCCTTCGGCCGGCACCAGCGGAAACGTGGTGCTGATATTGTTGTAGCCATACAGCCGGGCAATTTCCTCCGATAGGTCCTCCGGCCGGGTTACATCCACCCGATAGGAGGGCGGTTGCACCGCCAGCACGTCGGCCGTGTTTGTTGCGGTTGCCATGAATTCTATGGAAGCCAGGTAGGCTCTCATCTGATCGGCTGAAAGGTCGGTTCCCAACCGCCGGTTGGTCGCGGCGACCGAAAGCGCAATGGTCTTTTGTTCGTAAGGCTGCGGATTCTCATCAATGGTGCCGTCTACCAGCTGCCCGCCCCCTAATTCGGCAATCAGGTAAGCGGCGCGATTCAGCGCCCGAACCGTGCCGTCCGGGTCCACACCGCGCTCAAAACGATGGGAGGCATCGGTGTTCAGACCGTTTTGCTTGGCCGTCTTTCGGATACTGATGGGATTGAAACAGGCGCTTTCCAGCAGGACCCGCTGGGTTGTATCCTCTATTTCCGAGTTCAAACCACCCATGATCCCACCGATACCCACCGCTTTCTCGCCATCACATATCATCACGGCGTTTTCCGGCATGGTCCGTTCTTTTTCGTCCAGGGTGGTAAACGTTTCCCCGGCGTCGGCGGCCCGCACGACAATCCGGTTTTCAACCAGTTGATCGAAGTCGAAAGCGTGCAGGGGCTGGCCGGTTTCGAGCATGACATAGTTGGTTATGTCGACGATGTTGCTGATCGGTTTCAGGCCCACCGACAACAGGCGGTCGCGCAGCCAGAAGGGTGAAGGCGCGACCTCGATATCGAGGATCAGGCGGGCGGTATACCGGGGGCAGAGATCCGGATCCTTTATTTGGACCGAGGTCTTTTCCGTGATCGATCCACTGGTTGCAGGTTCCACCGGTTGGGGGTACTGCACCCGCGTCCCCTGAAAGGCGGCCACCTCCCGGGCCACCCCGATGATACTCAGGCAGTCGGGCCGGTTGGGAGTGAGATCGATTTCAAACACCGGGTCGCTGAGGTTCAAGGCGCGGTTCAGGGATGTTCCAAGGTCGAGGTCCGCTGCAAGTTCCATGATTCCGGCGGCATCATCTCCCAGGGCCAGTTCCACGGTGCTGCAGAGCATGCCGTCGGACGTTTCACCCCGTATGACCCCGGCTTCAATGGTACGTCCGTCCGGCAGGACGGTGCCCGGCAGGGCGCAGGGCGTGAGCATGCCCGGTTTTACATTCGGGGCCCCACAGACCACGGTCGTGGTCCGGCTTCCCAGGTCGACATGGCAGCAGGTGAGTCGATCGGCATTGGGATGTGAGCTGACGTCCGTTACGCGGGCTACCAGCACGGTTTCCAGGTAGCTGTAGCGATCCTCCACCGAGTCTACTTCGAGCCCGGCCATGGTAAGTGCATCCGCTAGTTCCGCAGGCGGTAGATTGACTTCTACGTATTCTTTTAACCAGCTTAGACTGACTTTCATGTTCGAAATTGCCTTAAAAATCTTAAGTCGTTTTCAAAAAATTTCCGAATGTCATCCACTCCGTATTTGAGCATGGCAATCCGCTCCACACCCATGCCGAAGGCAAACCCGGTATATTTATCGGTATCGTACCCGACATTTTCAAATACCGCCGGGTGGACCATCCCGGAGCCCAACACCTCCAGCCAGCCGGTGCGGGAACAGACCCGGCAGCCTTTGCCCCGGCACATGACGCAGAGAATATCCACCTCGGCACTGGGCTCGGTAAAGGGAAAGAAGCTCGGCCGGAACCGCAGGCTGGTCTGCTTGTCGAACATCTGGTGGACAAAGGTCGTCAAAACCCCCTTCAGATCGCCGAACGAAATGTTGCGGTCCACCAGCAACCCTTCCACCTGATGGAACATGGGGGTATGGGTCAGATCGGAGTCGCAGCGGTATACCTTGCCGGGGGCGATTATTCGCACTGGTGGCTGCTGTTTCTCCATTACCCGCGGCTGCGTGGGCGAGGTGTGGGTCCGCAGCACCACGTTGTCGGAGATGTAGAACGTGTCCTGCATGTCCCGCGCCGGGTGATTTTTGGGAATATTCAGCGCTTCGAAGTTGTAGTAATCCGTCTCGATTTCCGGTCCCTCGGCAATATCGAACCCAAGCCGGGCAAAAATTCCACAGATTTCATTGGTGATACGCGTGACGGGATGCAAGGTGCCCTGATTGAGGGGGCGGCCGGGCAGGGAGACATCCAACTGATCGATGGATGCCGTCTCCAGCGCCGCAATGCGCTCTAAAGCCCGCGCGGCCGCTTCTTCGAGGGCCCTTTTCACCAGGTTGGCCTGTTTGCCGGCCGTAGGCCTTTCCTCCGGCGGGAGTTGCGAGATGTTGCGCAGAAACCGGGTTACGCTCCCCTTGCGGCCGAGATACTTTACGGTAATCTCGTTGACGGCATCTCCGTCAGCGGCAGTGTCCAATTCCGCGAGCCCGTCATTTTTTATCTGTTCGATTGAATTTTCCACTTTGTAAACTCTGTCAGCTGGCGTGGTTGGAAAATAAAAAAAGCAGTGGCCGGGCATGATCTGCCAACCACTGCTTTTGACAAGTCTCTGATTTAGAGCTGTTCAGAAGCCAGGTTGACAACCTGGCTAAAGCCCGCGGGGTCGGAAACGGCGAGTTCCGCGAGGACTTTGCGGTCCAGTTCAATATTGGCCTTTTTGAGGCCGTGAATCAGGCGGCTATACGTCAGGTTGTTCATGCGGGCGCCGGCGTTGATACGGGCGATCCACAGTTTCCGAAAATCTCTTTTTTTGGCCCGGCGGTCACGATAGGCGTACATCAGGGCCTTATCCACGGCATCGGCCGCCGTACGAAACAGCTTGCTCCGGCCGCCACGATAGCCTTTGGCCAGTTTAAGCACCTTCTTTCTTCTCTGTCTTGCCTTGAAACCTCTTTTTACACGCATTTCAACTCTCCTTCATACCTGCGCCTGCGGTCGGCGGCTGCCCAATGCAGCCGGCCAGTTTAACCGTTCGGCAGCAGCAGTCTGAGTTCCTTCATATCCGTTCCGGCGATCATGTGGCCTTTGCGCAGAACGCGTTTTCTTTTGGTCGTCTTTTTGGTCATGATATGGCCGGCGTTGGCCTTGGCAAACTTAAATTTGCCGGATCCGGTCTTTTTGAATCTCTTGGCCGCGGCGCGGTTGGTTTTTATCTTAGGCATCGTGCGTTTCTCCTATCACCCTAATTAGGCATTAAATTCGATTCGTCAAGATCGTGTATTCTGCACCCGCTGTGCAAATGCAGATGGCGCAGGCAGTCAACCTCACTGCTCGCGCCATTTGAATATAGACAATTGGCGCAGTCGCGCTGTCTTCTTGCAATCGTGGAATAAAAACGCGGGTCAGCTGGCTTTGGCCGCCAGGATCATGAACATCGTGCGGCCTTCAAACTTGGGATACTGCTCAACCACAGCAATATCTTCAACTTCCTCGGCCATTCTCTGTAGCACGTCGCGGCCCAGATTGGGCAGCGCAATTTCCCGGCCCCTGAAAATGACGGTCACTTTGACCTTGTCTTTCTTCTCCATGAATTTTCTGATGTGCCCGAGCTTCGTCTGCAGGTCGTGTTCGCCGGTTTTGGGGCGAACCTTGATCTCTTTGACCTGGAACGTCGTTTGCTTTTTCTTGGCTTCCTGCTTCTTCTTGGTCTGCTCGTACTTATAACGGCCGTAGTCCATTATTTTGCAGACCGGCGGATTGGCGTTGGGGGAAATTTCCACCAGGTCCAGTCCGTAATCTCCGGCAGTGGCAAGCGCTTTATACGTTGGAAGAACGCCAACTTGGTTACCATCAGGATCGATCACCCTTACTTCTTTGGCCCGGATGTCGCGATTGATATTGGTTCGATTGGCTCTGTGCGGTCTTCGGGCTCTTCTCGCAATAGCTATGCCGGCACCTCCTTCAGAAACATTGGTTAATACAACTTGCCCATTCCCGCGTGGGTGGACAATCTTCTCCGGGGCGGGTGGCACCGGCCCCGAAAAATGTGAAAACGCCATATCGGACAACCATAAGAAATGCAAGTAAAAAATGCAACATCAAAATAAATGCGGGCAATTTTGATACGTTACGCCAATTTACCACCGCCCGGTACAGCCTGCGGTAACTCTACATAGCCCCTTAAAGGAGAGTGCGGCTACTACATATGGTGTTTCCCGGGCAGTTGGGCCAGGGTGTAGGCGGCCAGGCGGCTGGCGCGCCAGTATTCATTGTCCGGAGCCTGGAAAAAAGACTTAAAAAGGTTCAGGCTTTCGGCGCGCATGATGCCCGGTATGATGGAAACCGGGTTGTCCTGGTATAGTGCGGGCAGTCCGTTCAGGTCACAGTGAGTCGCGCCGCCCATAACATCCTCATACGCATATACGATTTCGCCGATGCCGGAGATCAAGAGCGCCCCAAAACACATCAGACAAGGTTCCATGGTACAAAAAGCTGAGACCTCCCTGGGATCAGGTGCGTTTTCAAGGGCGTAGTATTCCTGTAGAGCCAAGATTTCGGCATGGTCCGTTTCATTGTGCCCCCCCGCAGCGGTACCCCGGCGTTGTCCCGTGGCAATCACTTTGTATTGATGCACCAGAACACAGCCGACCGGAAATTCGCCGGCCTCTAAAGCCTGGGCCGCCTGGTCCAGGGCGGCGGTCATGAAATGCTGATAATCAATTTCTTTCTCGAGAGGGCTCATGGTGGTTCCCTGTCAGGGTGGTTACTTTATTTATAGAAGCTATCTCAAGAATGGATTTTGGTTCAAGGTCAAGGCGGGCGCTACATTCGAACCGGAGGAATACTATACAGTATTTCGAGGATTAGAATTTAGCGCCCAACGCCGAGATTGGGCCAAAAAGCTTTTTGAGATGGCTTCTAGGGTAGCCGACAGATATCTGTATCACAGGGGCAGCTGCCGTCGACCTCAAAGGCATAAATAATTTTGTTAGCCATTTCAACCATTTTAATTGAAACGGGTTCAAAGTCATGTTCTTTCAGCCGGGCAGCGAGGGTTTGCCTGGACGGAATATTCACCAGACCTTCGGCCAGCAGATCCCCCGTGCGGCTGTCGAGGATATGGGCATCTTCGCCATTGGTGACTACGGCTACCGGGATGTGATAGGGGCGGATGACCCGCGCCAGAGCAAGGGCCGGGGTATGGCGGGTCACCAAAGATCCCGGGCCATACTTGATCACCATGCCAACCTTACCGGATACGTCCACCAGATAATCAACCGGTATGCTGGCCCGCTGATCGCAGGCCGAAACCGTCAGGCGGTACCGGGGTGTGATGGACGCTTTGTCAAATCCGCAATGCTCAACCAGGTGGCGGGCCAGTTTCTGCCGGTAGCGTTCATCGTGCGTGTCGGCCAGGAGCCGGCCGGTCAGATAATCGGACAGCTCGCCCATGATGAGATGATGCTCGTTCATGGTCTAATGATAGGAATTGGGGGGGGATGTGTAAAGCCTCAAAAAGAGCTTTACATATCTGAATTGTTTTGGGTAGGTTAATCAGTTCTAGCAACAGAAGCTGCTTAGTAAACGGCCATGAATACAGGTGCATTAAATAGTGTCTATCCAGAAATGGTAGATTTTGGTTCAGAGTGACGCAAAGCTAATGCCTAACGTGGTGCAAGGCTTGAGCGATTTTGAAACCGCAGGTGCCAGCGAAGCCAATGCCCGTGGTGCCTAGCGGGCTATTCCGTGATTAGCGCTGACGGTTGCGCCTGGTGGCTTGAAAACCGGCACTGCGTGCCCAAAAGAGCAAAAACGCCGCTCTGGGCCAAAATATGCCGTTTATGGATGGGCACTAAATAGCTTCTGGCAGGTTGCCCAATGACGATTCGAGAAGACTTTGAAGAACGCGAACGCGGATTCCTGTCCCCTTATGGATGTTTGAGTTCGGAATCCAGGGGAAGGCTCAAGCCCGAGGAACCCTCACAATTGCGTACTGCCTTCCAGCGGGACCGGGACCGGATTATCTATTGCAACGCATTTCGCCGGTTGAAATATAAGACGCAGGTGTTTTTGTCCCCGCTCGGCGATGAATACCGGACCCGGTTGACGCATACGCTGGAAGTGGCCCAAATAGCGCGTACCATCGCCCGTTCGATGCGGCTGAACGAAGATCTTGCCGAGGCCATCGCCCTGGGACACGACTTGGGGCATACGCCTTTCGGTCATGGCGGCGAAACCTCGTTGAAAGAGATATTCTCAGAATCGTTTACCCATAACGAGCAGAGCCTGCGGGTCGTGGACCGGCTTGAGAAAAACGGGGCGGGGCTGAACCTTACCCAGGAGGTGCGGGACGGCATCCTCAAGCATTCCAAAGGGTACGGGAAGATCATATCTTCAAATCCAAAACTCAAAGCAATTACCGTTGAGGGCCAGATAGTCAGGATCGCGGACATCATGGCGTACCTGAACCATGACCTTGAAGATGCCATTCGCAGCGGGGTGATCAGGTCCAACCAGGTGCCGCCACAATGTATGCGCGTCCTGGGCCGGACCCATTCCGAGCGGGCCACCACCATGGTGCACGACCTGGTTTTCTCCAGCCAGGTGGGCAACGGGGAACTGGTCTTGCAAATGAGTGCTGAAGTTCACGAGGCCATGACCCTGCTGCGGCGGTTTTTGTATAAAAATGTCTACCGATCCCAGAAAGTTCACCAGGAGTTTGTGAAAGCCAAGAAAATTCTCCTGGAGCTGTACACCTATTTTATAGACGACGAGAAAACGCTGGCCCGCGAAATGGCGGTCTTAAACCTGCCGGACCCCGAGACGTCCGGTGATTCCAAGGAGAGGATCGTCTGTGATTTTATTGCGAGCATGACCGACCGGTACGCATTGGCCCTGTACGAGCGTTTGTTTTTCCCCTCGCCGATGGTTTAGCGCTGCATTGAAACGAGCTTTTGACTGTGGCAAACGGATTGAGATATTGATTGTGATTGATATAGCCGCCTACCTGAATACGCCCCCCAAGACGCTGGAAACCCATCTTGAAAACCTGGCCGATCTATTCCGCCGGATGGAACAAGCCTATGATAAGGTGGCTGCCGAATATGGGTTCCAATGTCAAGGGTGCGAGGACAACTGCTGTTTGACCCTGTTTTTCCACCACACCCTGTTGGAATACATATATTTATATCAGGGTTACGCCCAATTGCCGGCCTACGAGCGTGGCCAGCTGCGCCAGGCGGCCATTCAGGCAAACCGCGAACAAGAACACGCGCAAGCACGCGGCAAGACGGTGCGTAGCATGTGTCCTCTGAACCGCAACGGCCGCTGCACGCTTTACCGCTACCGGCCGTTGATCTGCCGTCTCCATGGTATTCCCAATGAAATGCGGCGCCCCGGTGGATCCCCCATCAGGGGGCCGGGGTGTGGCGATTTCGACCGGCAGTGCGCCGACCACCCCTATATCCCCTTTGACCGCACCCCGCTTTACATGGAGATGGCCCAGCTGGAGAAAACCCTGCGTGAGGCGCTGAATTATAAAGACAAGACCCGGCTCACCGTGGCCCAGATGATCGCCGGATTTCCGACCTGACCAGGCCGCGGTCGAACCGGAGAGGCTGACATGAAATACATCGACACTGAGAAGATTGAGAAGTTGCCGGGGCGCCGGCTGCAAAAAGGGGATACCTTCGCTTTTCGCTGCCACCCGGAGGTGGCCTGTTTCAACCGGTGCTGCCGCAACCTCAATCTCTTTTTATACCCTTACGATGTCCTGCGGCTGAAAAACAATTTGGGCCTGACGTCCGGACAGTTTCTCGACGACTATGTCGATATTATTCTGCGCCCGGGCACCTTTTTTCCGGAAGTCCTGCTGCGCATGACGGAGAACGAAGAGAAAACCTGTCCTTTTCTGACCACCCGGGGCTGCTCGGTTTATCCGGACCGACCGGACACCTGCCGTACCTTCCCGGTGGAACAGGGCAGTCTTTACGATGCCGGCACCGGTAAATCCCGCCCGGTACATTTTTTTCGCCCCCCCGATTTCTGCCAGGGGCAGCATGAATCCGACCAGTGGACGGTCGACAGCTGGTGCAGTGATCAGGAAGCCCGGGACTACAACCGCATGACCCGGGCCTGGGCCGAGATCAAAAGGCTTTTCCTGAGCGACCCCTGGCGGGGAGAAGGCCCCGAAGGGCCGCGGGCCAAAATGGCCTTCATGGCCACCTATAACCTGGACGACTTTAAAGAATTCGTATTCGAAAGCAGCTTTTTCAAACGCTATAAGGTCAAGAAGGATGTGCGCAAAAAAATTGCGGCCGACGAAAAGGCGCTGCTTAAATTTGGATTCGAGTGGGTCAAACTGTTTGTCTGGGGACTGAAGTCCAAGCAGATAAGGCCACGGTGAACCAGGTAGACAGGTTGAAGACTGAAGGCTGAAGGTGGGGAGAAGGTTTTAGGGTTTCAGGTTTAAACTTCAGTCTTCAGCCTTAAACCTTCAGCCTAATCATGTCGGCCAGCTCTTGGGTCTGTTTTTGAAGGATTTTTCCCGGTATATTTTCCAGCGTCCGCCCTTTTTCCGGAATTCCAGGATTTTGTAGCCATCGGATTTAAAGGCGTCCGAACGGTACCTTTGTTTGAACCAGGCTCGGGAGGTCCCACCGGAAATACGGGTTTTCAATTCCGAAACCTTGACGGATATCCGCTTGTATTTGGTATTCAGGCGCTTTTTGTAACGCTTCCATTCCTGCAGGTTGCGGCCGTTGCCAACGAAATCGGGGTGGTAGTGGGCAATGTAGGTTTCCAAGCGCTTACCCTCCCAGGCTTTTTTCCAGGATTGCACCAACGGGGCGATGTCGTTTTTTTTCGGCTTGGCGGCCAGGACCGGGGGCGGCTTTTTCTCTTGCCACTCGCGTTTGACCATGACCATGAGCCCCGCTTCCGGTTCGGCTAAATAGAGGCGGGAGACGGCCTCAACCGGGGTTTTGGCTTTTACCCGGATGGCACCGAAGGACACGAGCTTGTCCTGGTAACGCAAAATGGTGATACCGGGGAAATCAAGCTTTTGCCCGGCATATTTTTTGGGGATCATGGCCTGCCGGAAATAGGTCGCCAGTTTGGTAATATCCTTTTGCGCGCCGGCGAAGGTATAGGGCAGGCGGTCTCCAATGATGACCGGCGTCTTGTCGAATTCGATCCGCTGGTCCAGGTCTTCCAGGTCGGGGTTGTCCAAGGCCACGCAGCCATTGGTCGAATATGGCGTAACTTTTCGGTTCGACCCGTGAATGTAGATGCCGTGCCCCCGGTTGCCGGCAATATCGTCGAAAGTATTGGGGTAATTGAGCTCAAAGGCCCGGTCGCCGAAAACCGTCACTTGCCGATCGCGATAGATTTTGGTGTTGAAATAAATGCCCTCGGGGGTCTTTTCATCATTTTCCACCTGTTTGCGGCCCTGACGTTCACCGGTGGCACAGCTGTACGTCTTGATACGCTGGTAACGGCCATCGAAACGGTATAGATGTAGTTTTTGCAGTGCTTTTTCAACCAGGATCAGATGAATGGGGGCCTTGCCGGGGGAATGATAGAGAACCGGCCCCTCCCACCCGCTTTCCGGCGGGGTGGTCTGATTGGGTTTGACCGGAGCCGGTTCGCGTTTTACTTTAATGGCCGGGGGAACCGGGAAAGCCTTGTCAGCGGTAGTGGCCGTGTGACCGGGTGACGGGGTTGTGGGGGGATCACCTCCGGTAAAAAACACCCCGATCACCAGTAAAGCGGTTGCGGCAACACCCGCCAGACCGTATATAACAATGGGTTTGAGACGACGCTTTGCGCCGGCTTTCTTGGTATTGGGCCTGACCCGGGAAGGTGTGTAGGAAGTCGATTTGCTGGATCTGATTTGCACGGCTAACCACGCATCGTTAAGAATGAAAAGGTCCGGAAAAGATATATAAACCCACAGGGACTGTGTCAACCCTGGTTCACTGCCGCAACCCTATACCCAATCGAACCACTTATGACCCGATCCGACCATGGCTATACGTTCACCTGGGAAGCAGCGCTGAGCGGACTCGATCGCGCCAGTTGGAATACGCTGGCGCGGCCGGTCGAATCCCCTTTTCTGGAATGGGAATGGCTGGAGTTACTGGAGTCGTCGGGCAGCATCGGCCCCGAAACCGGCTGGTATCCCGCCCATCTTGCGGTTTGGTCCCAAAACACCCTGGTGGCTGCGGCCCCGCTTTATCGGAAAATTCACAGCGAGGGCGAATTCATCGATGATTATCTCTGGGCCGACCTGGCGTACCGGATGGGGATCGCCTATTACCCCAAGCTGGTCGGGATGAGTCCGGTCACCCCCGTCCAGGGTTATCGGTTTCTCATCAGCCCCCGCGAGAATGCCTTCCGCCTGACCAGCCTGATGCTGGCGGAGATAGAAAGATACTGTCGGTCGAATCAGCTGTCCGGTTACCATTTTCTATATGCCGATATGGAGTGGGTAAACTCGCTTCCCAGCAACCGGAGCATACCCTGGCTGCACCCGGTCCTTATCTGGAAGAACCCTGGGTATGCGGATTTTGACGATTACCTGGCCCGCTTCAAAACCAACCAACGCCGCAATATTATCCGCGAACGACGACGCGCCGGTCAGCAGGGGATCACCCTGCGGCCTTTGACCGGCGACCAGCTAACCGATGCTCACCTGGAGTTGATGTATCGGTATTATGTCGGAACCAACAGTAAATTTGGCTCCTGGGGGTGCCGCTACCTGACCCGCGAATTTTTTTCCAGACTTGCCGGCCGGTTTCGCGAGCGCCTGATGTTGATGGGTGCCTTTGCGGACAATGCCCCGGAAGAACCGGTTGCAATGGGGATGTTCGTTTACAAGGGTGATCGCTTGTACGGCCGTTACTGGGGGTGCCGGGAGGAAGTGGACACCCTGCATTTCAATACCTGTTATTACAGCCCGATCGAATGGGCCATTCATGGCGGTATCCGGAAGTTCGATCCCGGCATCGGCGGCGGCCACAAGATCCGCCGCGGATTTGAATCGGTCCCCGGCTGCAGCCTGCATCGATTCATGGACCCGGAAATGGAAACGCTCATGCGGATGAATATTGATGCGATCAACGGCCATGCGCACGATTACATCCGCAAGATCAACCAGCGGATTCCTTATGCACAGAGGGGGTGAGGGTACCGGCGGAGTAATCGTATCCCTGTAGTTTTAATGCCGGAAAGAATTTCAGTTGAATGATTAACAGCAAGCTCAAGATCAGGGGCAGACCTATAAAAATAATTAGAAGCTGTCTCAAGAACGGATTTTAGTCCAAGGTCAAGGCGGGGGCGAGGTTTAACCCGGAGGAATACATTTCAGTATTTCGAGGAGTTGATCCTTGCGCCCAACGCAGAGATTGGGCCAAAAGCCGTTCTTGAGACCGCTTCTAAACCACGCCTTTGGGCATTTCCCCCACCCGATCACCACCCAGGACGTATCCGCCGTCGATGCGCAGGCTGCTGCCGGTCATGAACGGGGCGTCGCTGAGGATGAAGTTTACGGCCCGGACCACATCGTCCACAGACCCGGTACGGCCCAAAAGCGTATGGTCGCGGATGGCCTGCTTTTCGTCGGCGCTCAATAGACCCCAACCTCGGGTATCCCGGCCGTGGCGGGTATCAACCACCCCCAGGACAATTTCATTGACCCGCACTTCAGGTGCCCCCAGGCGGGCCCAAGTTTCGGTAAGCAGGCCTGTCCCGCGGCTGGCCGCGGCGTATCCTTCGTTGAAAAGCAGGCTGGCCGGCCCGCTGCGGCCCACAATTCCGGCGATGGAAGAAAAATTTATAACGGCGCCGTTGCCACTCTTTTTAAGATGGGGCAGGGCCGTTTCGAATACCCATTGTTTGGCCCGCAGGGTGGTGGCCATTTCCAGGTCCCACTGCTCGCGGGTATAGCGGCCATGCACGATCGGCCAGCCCCCGCGCTCGATGTTGTTTATCAGGATATCCAGACCACCGAAACGATCGGTGGCCAACTGGGTCAACTCGGCCACCGCGGCAGTGTCGGTCAGGTCGATGCGGTGAACCAGGTGCGGCGTACCGATGGCAGCCAGGTCCTCTTCCAGACTTGCCAGGCTTTCCGGCCAGTCGTACCAGGTGGCCGCCACCCTTACACCCGCCTTTGCCAGGGAGAGCGCGATGCCTTTACCGATACCTTTGACCGCCCCGAGTACCAGGGCGGATTTGTCTTTAAGTCTCATGGTGCCTTCCCTGTTCGATGTATCACAGGTTGTTTTAAGTTCAATATCGGCATCGGGATCCAAACCGCTATCGAAATCGACGTCCGCATGACGTTTTCAGGGCCGATTTCGTTTCCGATGCCGATAGCGATTTCCATTTAGGCTGAAAACCGATAGTGATGGTTATTCGGCCTTCCCGTACAATTTGAACCGGACCCATTCCAGTCCTAATTTCAACAGTTCAACATCATCGGTCTTAACCTTTTCCAGGGTTTCGGCCTTTACGTTCAACCCCTCCAGCAACTTTTGATCGAAAATCGCCTGTCTAAAACGGTCCAGGTCGTAAAGGGCCAGGTGCCACATATCGGCCTGGTGAGGTTCCAGCGGACCGGGCAGCAGACGGTTTTTCAGGCTGATCAGGGTCATGAGGCGGTCGTTCATCGCATTGTATCCCGCCAGGCCCTGCTGGTCGATCCAGGTGTTCACCGAGATGGCATCCTGTGCGTTAAAACCCTGGCAGTGAGGCTCTTTGAGCAGGGCATAATGTTCGCTCAGGTCTCCCGTTTCACGAGAGCGGGACACCGCCCGGGCCAGCGGATACATCCGGCAGGAAGAGGGGCGGTCCCCATAGACCGCACAGCCGTCGGGACGGACAAAGGGGCATTCGAGTTCAGCCGACGAATCCGGTTTGAGCGCGATCACCGGCAGACCGGTCTCGGGGCCGACATAGCGGACGGTATACTGTTCCAGAAATTCTCCGGAAGTGAGCCCCAGGGCATTTTTAAGGCGGAGAATGTCGTAGGGGGTCAAATACTGGCTCAGGTCCCGGCAGCATTCATTGAAACAGGCGACAGCCGGGCTGCACCGGAAACAGAACCGGGCTCCGGGATCCAGGGGGGTCAATTCGGGTTCCATCATGCAAAAACCTCTATATATAAATGGTGGGTTATGGAAATCGGGCAGTTTTCGGTCCTATGTCGGTTCTCACATTGAAAGGGCCTATCAATCGGCGCGGCCCTGATTTCCAGATGGCACTAGGTAACACGCCGTGGTAGCAAGTCAACAAAAATCCGGAGCCCTTCAATCGGCGTGGACATATTTTTTTTATCCCTGAAATGGTGCTTTACGATGTGATTTAAGCGCTGGCTACACCATATATAGTAGTGTAGTGATATCCTCGAGCCAGATATGGAATCGGTCCTCTGAATATCCGTAAAAACTCGCGGTTGATAGCCTTTTGAGGCCATTTCAACGGCCCAAAAATTGTTGACAAGGAATAAGCCGGGTGATAATTATCTATTCTTGTTTTACGCTGGTGTTTGAGTTCGCATAGGTGCTTGATATTAATGGAGATACCGATCTATTTAGGATGCGCGGAATGCTGGGTTGCGACAGACCCCGGTGCTCAAACGGCGATCAATTTAGAAACACAAGTTTTATTAGATAGTTAATTTGGCTTAAGGCAGTATTTGCTTTTATATCTCAGATACGAAGGGAGGTGCAAAACACAGTTTCGAGCAGTTTGCAGCAGTAAGGAACATATTGTATTGACCAGAAGCAACAAACCAAATCAGGAGGTATTTTAATGCCAAGTTTTGTAATTAGCGAAAAATGTGACGGCTGCAAGGGCGGCGACAAAACCGCCTGCATGTACATTTGCCCCAACGACCTGATGGTTCTGGAGCCCAACGAAATGAAGGCTTATAACCAGGAACCGGATCAGTGCTGGGAATGCTTTTCTTGCGTCAAGATTTGCCCGACCCAGGCGATTGAAGTCCGCGGCTACGCCGACTTTGTACCGCTGGGAAGCAGCATCATGCCCATGATGGGCACCGAAGACGTCATGTGGACCTGTAAGTTCAGAAATGGTCTCGTTAAACGCTTTAAGTTCCCCATCCGGACCACTCCCGAAGGTGCGGCCAATGCCTATCCCGACCTGAAAGGTCAGGATATAGAGGGTCCTCTGCTGTCCACCCAGGAAGCGGACGGCTACACTCTGCCGACACCAACCGATTTGGTCTAGTGAGCCCAGATTGAGTTATGCGCAGTAAATTGAATTTAAAGTAAAGACTATTTTTAGGAGGATATAATATGGCATTACCAAATAAAGTAATGGGTGAACTGAAGGCCGTAAGGGATCCTGAAGTAGAAGAGCGTGAAGTTGATGTTCTCATCGTCGGCGGTGGTATGGCTGCCTGCGGTGCTGCTTTTGAAGTAAAAAAATGGCTCAAAGATGATCAAACCGTTCTGCTGTGCGACAAGGCTGCCATGGAAAGATCCGGCGCCGTAGCCCAGGGCCTGTCCGCCATCAACACCTACATTGGCGAAAACTCCCCGGACGATTACGTACGCATGGTCCGTAACGACCTCATGGGCCTGGTGCGTGAAGACCTGATCTTCGACCTGGGCTGCTACGTGGACGACTCCGTCCACCTGTTCGAAGAATGGGGCCTGCCCGTATGGAAGAAAACCGAAGACGGCAAAAACCTCGACGGTAAAAAAGGCCAGAAGATGGGCACCCTGAAAGACGGCGCCCAGCCGGTTCGTACCGGTAAATGGCAGATCATGATCAACGGTGAATCCTATAAGCGGATCGTCGCCGAAGCTGGCAAATCGGCCCTTGGCGAGGACAACATCATCGAACGCTGCTTCATCGTTGAATTGCTGCTGGACGCCAACGTCGAAAACCAGATCGCCGGTGCGGTTGGTTTCTCCGTGCGCGAGAACAAAGTATACATCATCAAGTGCAAGACCATGATGGTTGCCTGCGGCGGCGCGGTTAACATTTACCAGCCCCGTTCGGTCGGTGAAGGTAAAGGCCGGGCCTGGTACCCGGTATGGAACGCTGGTTCCACCTACACCATGTGCATGAAAGTTGGCGCCGAGCTGAGCATGATGGAAAACCGTTTCACCCCGGCCCGTTTTAAAGACGGTTACGGCCCGGTTGGTGCCTGGTTCCTGCTGTTCAAAGCCAAGACCCTCAACGGCCTGGGTGAGAACTTTGCTGCCGGCGACGCTGCCAAGGCTGAGCTGGAAAGATACGCGCCGTACGGAACGGCGGCCATTACGCCGACCTGTCTGCGTAACCACCTGATGCTCTTCGAGATGAAAGAAGGCCGCGGTCCCATCATGATGGACACCGTGACCGCTCTGGCCGATCTCGGCAAGACCATGGACAAGAAAGAGCTCAAGCACCTCGAGTCCGAAGCGTGGGAAGACTTCCTCGATATGACCTGTGGCCAGGCCAACCTGTGGTGTGCCCAGGACTGCGAACCCGAGAAGAAGAATTCCGAGATTATGCCGACCGAACCTTACCTGCTGGGTTCCCACTCCGGCTGCTGCGGTCTGTGGACCTCCGGTCCGGATCTGGACTGGGTCCCGGATGCATACAAGATCAAAGCCCGCAACGGCAAAGTCTATAACAGAATGACGACGGTTGAAGGTCTGTTCACCGCCGGCGACGGCGTGGGCTGTTCCGGTCACAAGTTCTCTTCCGGGTCCCATGCAGAAGGTCGCATGACCGCCAAACAGATGGTGCGCTATGCCTCTGATAATGCTGATTTCTCCCCGGCCCTGAAGCAGTCCAACGAAGAACTGGTTGACCTGGTTTACAAACCGGTCCGCACCTTCCTGGACAACTGTGACTACACCACTGCCATCGACATCAACCCGGCTTACATCAAACCGGAAGGTATGATGTATCGTTTGATGAAGGCTACCCACGAGTACGGTGCTGGTACCGCTACTTATTACCAGACCAGCTCCAAGTCTCTCGAAGTCATCATGGATCTGCTGGCCACCATGCGCGAAGACTGCGATAAGATGGCTGCCGGCGACCTGCACGAACTGATGAGAGCCTGGGAAATTTACCATCGTATCTGGACGGTAGAATCTCATCTGCGCCACATCCAGTTCCGCAAGGAAACCCGTTATCCTGGCTTCTACTACCAGGCTGACTTCCCGGGACAGGATGATGAGAACTGGTTCTGCTTCGTCAACTCGAAGTTTGATCCGGATAAGGGCGAGTGGGATGTGTTCAAGAAAGACTACATCCAGCTTATCAAAGACTAATTGATAATCGACTGATGTACCGTCGCTTTGCATAAATAAAAACCTCCAGGTGCCTGCGGGTGCCTGGAGGTTTTTAGTACCGGGTGCCCGCAGCGGTGCGGCCCGGTATACATTACTATAATCGGGGTTAGGCTTTGCGGGTGATATCCTTTTGGCTTGATCGTCTCCCGATACTCAAAGGATCTTATCAATAGCAGAACCTGCAGACGAGATCCTTTCGGTATCAGGATACGGCAATAGTGGATATCGCCCCAGAGGCCATAACCCATATATACATATGAACCTTAACGGTATTTTTTTGACGAACTTTCAAATGCACGGAGGGATAGCATGACAGAAGACAAAGCAGCCCCTGCTAGTGGGAGCATTATGGTCGTTGGCGGAGGTATCAGCGGCCTGACCACAGCCCTCGAAGCTGCCGAAGTAGGGTATGAGGTGTTTCTGGTCGAAAAAAATCCTTACCTGGGCGGAAGAGTCGCACAGCTGAATCAGTATTTTCCAAAGCTTTGCCCTCCGACCTGTGGTCTGGAAATCAACTTTAGAAGAATCAAGGACAACCCCAACCTCAAGGTGTTCACCCTGGCCGAGGTTGAAAAAATCGAAGGCACCCCGGGCAACTACGATGCCACCATCAAGCTCAGTCCCCGGTACGTGAACGAAAACTGCACGGCCTGCGGTGACTGTGAAGCGGCCTGCCAGTCGGAAGTTGACAACGACTACAATTTCGGCATGGACCAAACCAAGGCGGCCGGCCTGCCGTTTCCCATGGCCTTTCCGTCCCGCTATGTTATTTCACCCCAGGTGAAAGGCACGGATGATGAAAAACGCATTGCCGAGGCCTGCAACTACGATGCCGTGGATTTCGCCATGGAAGCCCAGACCGTCGAACTGAAAGTCGGCGCCGTTGTGTGGGCCACCGGCTGGGAACCTTATGATGCCAACCGGATCGACAACCTGGGTTTTGGCCAGTACCCCAACATCGTGACCAACATGATGTTCGAACGCCTGGCCAGCCAGACTGGTCCCACGGAAGGCAAGATTCTCTGCCCGGCGGACAACAAGGAGCCCGAAAGTGTGGCTTTTGTCCAGTGTGCCGGCTCCCGGGATGAAAACCACCTGCCTTACTGTTCCTACATCTGCTGCATGGCTTCCATGAAGCAGGCTACGTATGTCCGGGACCAATACCCGGATGCCAAGATCTACATTTTCTATATCGACATCCGTAGCCCGGGACGTCGTTACGAGCAATTCTATAACATGGTGAAGGAAGACGAGAACGTTTTCTTCATCAAGGGCAAGGTTGCCGAAGTGAATGAGGACCCGGACAGCAAGGCAATCACCGTGGTTGCCGAAAACGCCGTAACCGGCGAAAAGGTCCGGCAAACTGTGGATATGGCTGTCCTTGCCACCGGCATGCAGCCTACCGCCGCCGCAAACAAACTCCCGGCCGATCTGAATTACAGTGAAGAAGGCTTCATTATCAATGATTTTGAAAAGGGCGGCATGTTTGCAGCAGGGTGCGCCAATAAACCGGCAGATGTCTTTGGATCCAACCAGAATGCGACCGGTATGGCCCTGAAGGCGATTCAAACTCTGGCAAGGAAGTAGGAGGATATCCATGAGTAAAAAATATGGTGTATATATCTGCACAGGTTGTGGGATCGAGGACAGCCTCGATGTTAAAGCGTTGTGCGACGTGCCCGAGGACGAAGGGCTGCCGGTTCAGACCCATCCGTTCCTGTGTTCTCAGGAAGGGGTTGACCTGATTAAGAAGGATGTTGCAGAAGGAACCAACATGGTTGGCATCGCCGCCTGCTCGCGGCGGGTGAATTTTGACGTATTCCGGTTTGATGGCTGCGTGGTCGATCGGGCCAACCTTCGGGAAGGCGTGGTCTGGTCGCATCCGCGGGATCAGTTCCCGGCCCTCACCGAAGAAGAGAAGGAAGACGAGGACAACTTCGACGTGGTCCAGATGATGGCGGAAGACTATATCCGCATGAGCATGGCCCGTCTGGAAAAGAGCGAAGTGCCGGAACCGTTCAAGCTGGAAACCCTGTCACGCAAGATCATGGTGATCGGCGGCGGGATGACCGGCATGGCCGCGGCCCTGGATGCCGCCAAAGCCGGCTACGACGTGACCATCGTGGAAAAAGAACCCCAGCTTGGTGGTCAGGCCCTCAATTGGCGCAAACAGCTGCCTATGGACGTACCCTATACCGACCTGATCGATCCGACTGTAAACGACCTGATCAGTGCCGTGGAGGCCAATGACAACATCACCATCAAAACCGAAACGGTCGTTGCCCGTCTGGCCGGCCAGCCCGGCGAATTTACGGTGACGTTCAAGAAACCCGGCGAAAAGATCGAGTTCGACTGCCCCTACCCGCTGCCGGAAGAGATGAAGTTCGATGAGGACGGCAAGGAGTACGATGTCGAAAAGCAGAACGAACTCTATCTGGAATACAACGAGGGCAAGCTCGACATCCTGCAGCTCGACCCCGACGGTGAAATTTTTGGTGCCGTAATCCTGGCGGCCGGCTGGCGTCCATACGAACCGGAGGAGGGTGAATTCGCCCATCTCGGTTTCGGGGAAACCCCGGATGTCGTGACCAACGCCCAATTTGAGGAAATCGCCAAAGCGGGCAAGATCAAACGCCCGTCGGACGGCAAGGAGGCCAAGAGCGTTGTGTTTATCCAGAGCCCGGGCCAGGGCAATGACAACGACTTCTCCTACACCGGCGCGGTGACGAGCATGGTGGCTCTCAAGCAGGCCAAGTACGTCCGCGAAGATTATGCCGACGGTAAGGCCTTCGTGATCTACCAGCACATGCGGACTCCCGGCCTCCAGGAGAATTTTTACAAGAGCCTGCAGCAGGACCCGGGCATCTTCCTGACCAAGGGGGATGTGACTCAGGTCGCCAAAAACGGCAACCGCCTGGTCGTCGATGCCGCCGACACCCTGCTCGGCAAAGAGATCCAGATCAAAGCAGACATGGTGGTTCTGGCCGCCGGCATGGTCCCGGTGACCAACGATGATCCGGTCGTCAACATGGCGTACCGCCAGGGGCCGGCCTTCCGCGATATCGGCGACTGCGGCAACTACGTGGACTCCAACTTCATCTGTTTTCCGTACGAAACCCAACGGACCGGCATTTATGCCGCCGGGGCCGTGCGGCGCAGCATGACCGTGGAAGACTCCGTGGAAGACGCCGCCGGTGCCGCCCTGAAAGCGATCCAGTGCCTCGAGTCGGTTAACCGCGGTATGGCGGTTCATCCGCGCTCCGGTGACCTGACTTACCCGGACTTTTTCTTCCAGCGCTGCACCCAGTGCAAACGCTGCACGGTGGAATGTCCGTTCGGCGCCCTGGACGATGACGAGAAAGGCACGCCCCTGCCAAATCCGACCCGCTGTCGGCGCTGCGGGACCTGCATGGGCGCCTGCCCGGAACGGATCATCGGGTTTGCCGATTACAACATCGACAGCATCGGCTCCATGGTTAAGGCCGTGAGCGTCCCGTCGGAAGACGATTTTGATGACCCGCCCCTGCGGATTCTCGGACTGGTCTGTGAAAACGACGCCCTGCCTGCCCTGGATATGGCCGGCATAAAGCGCCTGGGCTACAATGCCAACGTCCGGATTATCCCGATCCGTTGCCTGGGCAGTGTGAACGTGATCTGGATCAAGGACGCCCTGGCCCAGGGTATGGACGGTGCCTTCCTGCTGGGCTGCAAACACGGTGATGACTACCAGTGTCACTTTGTCAAGGGCAGCGAATTGGCCGAAATCCGGATGAAGAAAATCGGAGATGCGCTCACCAGCCTGGCGCTCGAGGAAGAGCGTGTGGCCCAGTTCGAAATTGCCATCGATGAATATCACAAGGTTCCGCAGATTATTAACGAGTTTGTGGAAATGGTGGAAGACCTCGGTCCGAACCCGTTCAAGGGCTTCTAATCCGGGAATGGTAACTTAGTACGTTAATTATATTGCAACTGCCGATTCAGGAGGATTGATATGGCGGAAAAATATCTTGTAGAACCTGATGTAGGGTTTATCGAAGAAGTTGCCGGACTCGGAGGTCAGGACCTGAAAAAATGTTTTCAGTGCGCGACCTGCTCGGTGGCCTGCCCGATAGCCCCGGAAAACAAACCGTTCCCCCGGAAAGAGATGATCGCAGCCGGCTGGGGATTGAAAGACAAACTGGTGGGCAATGCCGACATCTGGCTGTGCCACAACTGCGGTGACTGCACGTCCCGATGCCCCCGTGGCGCCAAACCGGGTGATGTGCTCTCGGCCGTGCGTGCTTACGCAGTGGCCGACTACGCCACCCCCAAGGCCATTGCCAAGATGGTGCCCCAGCCAAGTAAGCTACCCATCCTGCTGGGTATTCCCATCGTGATTTTTATTATTGCCGCGATTCTGACCAAGGTCATTTTTGGTGACCAGGGCGATGTGATTTGGCAGAGTCATTTCATCCACAACTATCTGGTGGACATCATCATGATCCCCACCTTCTTCGGCGCCGCAGGTGTCTTTGCGCTGGGCCTGAAACGCTTTTTGGCCGATATCCACGCCAATGCGCTGGCCGAAGGCAAGACGACCAAGGAAAAGATCGATCCAGCGGGTATGGTCAAAGCGCTGATTACCGTTGTGACGACTGTCTTAAAACACAGCAAGTTCAATGAGTGCGGCGACAACAAGGATCGCTCCACCGCTCATATGATGGTGCTGTTTAGCTTCATCGGGCTTTTTATTGTTACGAACTGCTTCTTTATCGCCGAGTGGATCCTGCATATCGAAGGCCCCTACCGCCAGATAAACCCGGTGAAATGGCTGGGCAACGTCAGCGGTGTCGCCCTGGTCATCGGCTCTTTGTTGCTGATCAAGAACCGCATGAGCAAGGAAGACCAGGTCACCAGCTATTGGGACTGGCAACTGCTGGTGCTGGTCTTCGGATTGGGTATTACCGGAATGGGAACCCAGATGGCGCGGTTGGCCGGAATGGCCGGTCCGACGTATTTCATCTACTTTTTCCATCTGGTATTGATCTGGTGCCTGTTTGCTTATACGCCGTTTTCAAAACTGGCGCATCTGGTATACCGCACCGTGGCCATGACCTACATGGAATGGGCTGAACGGAAATAGCTTTAAGCACAACGCATCGCAGCAAATAAAAAGGGGCGGCTGGTTTTCAGCCGCCCCTTTTTATTGATCTGAATGGGGACTGGCGAGAAATGGATTAAGAGCAAGATGAAAACTGAACAGCGAACATCGAACGTTCAATATTGAACGTTGAACCAAGGTCGTCTGCGACGGCCTTTTTTTATTTTTAGCGGATTGGTGCGACGGCACCTTGTTCGAAGTTGAATCTTTGATGTTCAATGTTCGAAGTTCAAGGGTTTTTTGGTTTGTTTTCGCTGGTCGTAACACAAAAGGGGAGACGCCTTCCAGCATCTCCCCTTTGCAGTTTCAAACCTTCGCTGTTAAGCGGTTCTAATTAACCACCGGTAGCAGCGGTGTGGGTCTTGATCTCAACTTTCTCTTCGAGGTTTTCGTAGTAGTCACGCAGGATGGCGACCACTTCGTCACGCCCGAAGTGATCCGGCAGCGCCTCACCTTCAGAAAGCATCTTGCGGAGCATGGTACCGGACAGCAGCACGCGGTCTTCTTTGCCGTGCGGGCAGGTTCTCAGGGAAGCCATGCCGTCACACTTGTAGCAGTAGAAGGTCCAGTCGATCTTCAGCGGCGTGCACACGAGGGCCTTGCCGGTTTCGGCCGGAGTCGGGATCTTGTCGAAGATGGTCTGGGCTTCGAACATGCCGTAGAAGTCACCTACGCCGGCATGGTCGCGGCCGATAATCATCCGGGAGCAGCCGTAATTCTGACGAAATACAGCGTGCAGGAGGCCTTCACGGGGGCCGGCGTAACGCATATCCAGCGGGTAGCCGCCCTGGACAACGTTGTCTTCGACGAAATTGTGTTTCACGAGGGCGTCGATGCATTTTACGCGAACTTCCGCGGGAATGTCGCCGGGTTTCAGGTTACCGACCAGGGAGTGGATGTACGCGCCGTCGCACACTTCGATGGCGATCTTGCACAGGTACTCATGGCTGCGGTGCATGGGGTTACGCAGCTGCAGAGCGGCCACATCGGTCCACCCGCGGTCTTCAAAAATCTTGCGGGCTTCGGCCGGACGGTGGTAGATCCCGGCGTACTTGGTCGGATATTCGCCTTCGCTGAGGACCTTTACGGGACCGGCGAGGTTGAACGGTTTCTCTTCCATAACCATCTGAACACCCGGGTGATCTTCCTTGGCGATCTTCCAGAATTCTTCAGCGGTCGGGGTGCCTTCGCCCATGTAGACCTTTTCACTTTCCCAGGTCTTCTCGGCGTCGGTCTTTTCGAATTTTTCGGTGACCTGCATGGTGGCCATGATTTCATCGCCTTCGGCATCGTACAGGGCGATCTCATCACCGGCATTGATCGCATCGGCATCTTCCTGGGATACGTCCAGGGTTACCGGTACAGGCCAGAAGGTCCCGTCGGCTGTCAGAAAATCTTCACAAACACCTTTCCAGTCGGCCTTGGTCATGAAACCGGTCAGGGGGCTGAAACCGCCGTTGCCGATCATGATCAGGTCGCCTTTGACACGAGGGGAGATTTCTACTTTTTTAAGGCCAGCTGCCTTGGTCTTTTCTGCCTCGAGCTCAGCGCCTTCGAGCAGGCAGATGGTCAAACCTTTCCCGCCATGGGGTTCTACGAGTTTTGCCATTTGCTACGTCTCCTTTCATTATAGTTTATTCGCGATCGCTTTGGCTACGATCAGATTTGTTTCGGATACAAAACGATACCATTAATAGGGATAGGTAAAAATGTCAAGAGCAATCAGGGCCCAACCGGTCCCTCAGGCACCGAACGCAGGGCCCGAATAAAAGGGGCCCTGAATTGCTTTGACAGGGACGTCAAATTACAATACTGTCCCTCATTTCGAGCCCGGTTGTGCCTGAATTAAAAGGGCCATGGCCGCAACCGCGGCCGGCCCAGATACAGATACCGCAGATTGAAGGCCGGCTGACAACAGGACGTAAAGTTACATGGAGTTATCTAAACAGCAGCGCGCGGCGGTTGAGCACCACGGATCACCGTCCCTGGTGGTCGCCGGTGCCGGCAGTGGTAAGACCCGGACGCTGACAGCCAAATTTGCGCACCTCATCGAGCAAGGGTACGATCCGGAACGGATCTTGGCAATTACCTTCACCAACAAAGCCGCCGATGAGATGAAATTCCGGCTGATGCGTCAAACCGGGCTGCCCCTGGCCAGATTCCCCTGGGTGCGGACCTACCACTCCGCCTGTTTTATCATTCTAAAGGCCCATTGTGAATTGCTGGGGTTCCAAAGGCCCCTGCAGGTTTTTGCTGAATACCAGCAAAAAAAGACCTTACAGGCTCTACTTGTAGGCCGCCTGAACCTGGATAAAAAGCACACCCCGGTAGTCCTGGCCGAAATTTCGCGCGCCAAGAATTCGGGTGACCCCGGCGCCTATTTCGATCGTTGTCCCAAGGTGGCCGACATTCACCTCGTGGATGCCTATGACCTGTATGCCGGGGCCCTGAAATCAAAAAACGCCGTCGATTTTGACGACATCCTGCTCCTGGCCCGGGATATTTTGAAAGCAAACGATCCGGTTCGAGAGCAGTATCGGGACCTGTTCACCTACTTGCTGGTGGATGAATATCAGGATACCAACAACCTGCAGGAAGAGATCACCCGGCTGCTGGTGAAAGACGGCCGCCTGTTCTGTGTCGGGGATGATTGGCAGGCCATCTACTCGTTCCGGGGCAGCAATGTGGACCATTTTTTAACTTTTCAGGATAAGTTTCCCGGGGCCCGGATATTCAGGCTGGAACAGAATTTCAGATCAGCGGACGAGGTCGTGCAGATCGCCAACGAGTTGATCCATTACAACGACAACCGCATGGAGAAGCAGTGCTTTTCGGAGAAAAAGGGCGGGGTGGTCGAACTGCATGAATTTTTCGACGAGCGGCAGGAGGCGCGGTGGGTGGCCCGCAAAATCAATACGTTGAAATCCATGGGGATTCCATACGA